>Ga0315910_10000748_pt1 | contig 31323 bp, 33 predicted proteins | sample EdamamesoilMG_FD_204470 | JGI IMG/M metagenome (GOLD analysis project Ga0315910, IMG submission 204470) | Garden soil microbial communities collected in Santa Monica, California, United States - Edamame soil | ecosystem: Environmental > Terrestrial > Soil > Garden | place: USA: California... | reverse complement strand
CATCTGCGAACTCGCGTCCAGGCCGTTGCCGACCTTGAGCGCCTTGGTGGCGTCGACGAACTTCTCGACGAACTTGTTGTAGACGCCTTCCTGCACCAGAAAGCGCGTCGGCGACACGCACACCTGGCCGGCATTGCGGAATTTGCTGCCCACCATGGTCTTCGCCGCGACATCGATGTCGGCGTCGTCGAAGATGATCACCGGCGCATGGCCTCCCAGTTCCATGGTCATGCGCTTCATGTGCTGGCCCGCCATCGCGGCGAGCTGCTTGCCCACCACGGTCGAACCGGTGAAGGAAATCTTGCGGATCACCGGATGCGGGATCAGGTAGCTGGAAATGTCGGCCGGAACGCCGTACACCAGCCCGATGACGCCGGCCGGAACGCCGGCGTCGGCGTAGGCGCGGATCAGTTCCGCGGGCGAAGCCGGGGTCTCCTCCGGCGCCTTGATGATGATCGAGCAGCCGGCCGCCAGCGCGGCGGAAAGCTTGCGCACGATCTGGTTGATCGGGAAATTCCAGGGCGTGAACGCGGCCACCGGGCCGACCGGTTCCTTGACCACCAACTGGTAGACGCCCTCGGCGCGCGCCGGAATCACGCGGCCGTAGGCGCGGCGCGCCTCTTCCGCGAACCAGTCGATCGTGTCGCAGCCGTTGAGGATCTCGGCTTTCGCCTCGGCGAGGGTCTTGCCCTGCTCCATGGTCATCAGCGTCGCGATCAGGTCGAGGCGGTCGCGCATCAGGTTGGCGGCCTTGCGCATGATCTTCGAGCGTTCGAACGCGGAAATCCTGCGCCACGCGTCGAAGCCCTTGCGTGCGGCTTCGAGCGCGCGGTCGAGGTCCGGTTTCTCGGCGTGAGCGAGCGTGCCGATCTGCTTGCCGGTGGCCGGGTTCATTACCGGCAGCGTGCGGCCGGAGGCGGCAGCGCACCAGGCGCCGTCGATGAAGAGCTGGGTGTTTGGGTACATGGCAGTTCCGATCGGGAATGGAGGATGAAATTGTAGCGGCAGGCCGCGCCGGCGGAGTGCTAACCTATCGCGCTTTCGACGCATCGCCGGAGGAGCAGGATCATGGTCCGCATCGCAATCCTTGCTTGCGCGCTCATCGCTCAGGGCGTCGCATTCGCCCAGGGAGACTACCCTAGCCGCCCGATCCGGCTGGTCACGCCGTTCAACGCGGGCGGCGCAATAGACGTGCTGACACGCGTGATCGCCGAACGGCTGCAGGCCAGGCTCGGCCAGCCGGTGGTGGTCGAGGCCATCCCGGGCGCCAACACCATCATCGGCACGCAGGCCATGCTCAAGGGCGCGCCCGACGGCCACACCTTCATGATCACGACGATGTCCACCACGGTGAACAATCCCGTGATGTACGCCAAGCTGCCCTACGACGCCGTCAAGGACCTCGCGCCGGTGACGCAGCTTTCCTACGGCAGCGTGCTGCTGGTCGGCCCGGCGAGCGCCCCCTACCAGGACGTCAAGGGCTTCATCGAGTGGGCCAAGGCGCAGAATCGCCCGGTCAACTACGGCTCCTGGGGCGTCGGTTCCTCGGGCCACCTGTACGGGCAGATCCTGCAGCGAGACTACGGCGTGAAGCTGAATCACATTCCGTACAAGGGGGACGTGCCGGCGATCGTCGACGTGCAGAACGGCAACCTTGACGTGACCTTCGCGAGCCCGACGAGCGCCAAGCCGCGCATTGCGGCCAATGCCATCAAGCCGCTGGGCATGACTGGGCCGACGCGTTCGGTGGCGATGCCGGAACTCGCCACTTTCGGCGAACAGGGCGTGAAGGGGCTGGAGCTGGCGATCTGGGTTGGCGTCTACACGCCCGGAGGAACGCCGAAAGCGGTGCGCGAGCGCCTGCAGCGCGAACTGCGCGCCATCATCAACGAGCCGGACGTCACCAAGCGCATGCACGAGCAGGGGCAGGTGCCGATCGGCAATACGCCCGACGAATTCATGGCGAATTACCTGGCCGACGCGCCCAAGTGGGCGGAACTGATCCGCGCCTCCGGCGCCAAGGCCGAATAGTGCAGACAGTGCGAATCGACTGATGCGGACCGACTACGTCCAGCGTTTCCTCTTCGAGCAGCTGGACATCCGCGGCCGGCTGGTCTGCCTCACCGGCGTCTGGAAGGAAATGATCGAGAGGCGCGGCTATCCGGCGAACGTAGCGGAACTGCTCGGCCACTCGACCGCGCTCGCGGCCATCCTCGGCGCGAACCAGAAGAACGCGGGCCGTATCACGCTGCAGGTGCAGAGCAGCGGGCCGGTGCAGCTGCTGGTGGCGGACTGCGCGCCCGGACTCAAGCTGCGCGGCATGGCGAAGCACGAAGAACGGTCCGGCGACCTGCTCGGCGAGGGCAAGCTCGCGGTCACGCACGAGGACGGCAAGAGCGGGCGGATCTACCAGAGCATCGTCCCGCTGGAAGGAAAATCGCTGGCCGCCATCTTCGAGAATTATCTCGCGCAGTCGGAGCAGCTGACTTCGTTCCTGCGGCTGCATGCCTCCAGCGAGGCAGGCCGCGAGGCGGTCTGCGGACTGCTGCTGGAGAAGCTGCCGGGCGCCGATGCGCGCGACCCGGACGGCTGGAACCGCGTCACGCAACTCGCGGCGACCCTCGCGCTTGCCGAAACGGTGGACGCGCAGCCCTACGACCTATTGGTCCGGCTGTTTCCAGAAGAGCTGCTGCGCGTATTCCGAATCGATGCGGCGGCCTATCATTGTCCCTTCGACGTGGGCAATGTGGAGCGCGTGCTGCGAGGCCTCGGCCGCGACGAGGTCGAATCGATCCTCGCCGAACAGGGCGAAGTCGTGATCAAGAACGAAATGTGCAACCACGAATACCGCTTCGACCGCAGCGCGGTGGACACGCTGTTCGCCTAATGGATACCGGCACCGCCTACGGCAAAAAGGCAGGCAGCTACCGCAGGGAGCTGACTGAAGTCGGCGCCGGCACCCCGATGGGCGAATTGCTGAGAAGGTACTGGCATCCCATTGGTTTGAATTCCTCTTTGAATGAAAAGCCTTTAAAAATAAAAATCCTCGGGGAAGAACTCATCGCTTTCCGCGACGGCCAGGGCAGGCCCGGCCTGGTGCATCCGCGCTGCGCGCACCGCGGCACCACGCTCTACTACGGCAAGGTCGAGGAACGCGGCATCCGCTGCTGCTACCACGGCTGGCTATGGGACGTGCAGGGACACTGCCTGGAGCAGCCCTGCGAGGAAGGCGGCGGCGCCAGGCATCGCGACAAAGTGCGCCAGCCCTGGTACCCGCTCGAGGAACGCTATGGCCTGGTGTTCGCCTATCTCGGCCCGCCGGAGAAAAAACCGCTGCTGCCGCGCTACGACTGCCTCGAAGAACTGGCCGCAGACGAGTTCATCGAAGCCGACGACTCCTCCATCGGCGGCGGCGGCCCGCCGCTGATCCCCTGCAACTGGCTGCAGCACTGGGAGAACGTGGTCGACCCGTTCCACGTGCCGATCCTGCACGGCTCGTTTTCCGGCGCGCAGTTCGTCGCGCAGATGGGGGCGATGCCGAAGGTGAAGTTCGACGTCACGCCGCGCGGGGTCAAGGTCGAGTCGCTGCGAAACGTCGAAGGCGGCAAGGTCCTGCGCCGCGTCACCGAAGTGGTGATGCCGACGCTGCGCGTGGTCTCCAACCCGCGCGTCGCGAAATACGGCAGGGTGGAATCGATCGGCTGGGTGCTGCCGATCGACGACACGAACTTCCGCATCTACGTCGCCGGCCGGGTCACGGAGAAAGGCGAACTCGGCCGCTTCCGCTCCAAAATGGCCGGCAAATTCTGGTGGGACCTCAGTGACGAGGAGCACCGCATGCACCCGGGCGACTACGAGGCGCAGACCGGCCAGGGGCCGATCACGCTGCACTCCGAGGAGCACCTCGCGGGCTGCGACGGCGGCGTGGCGCGCCTGCGGCGCTTTCTCGAGCAGCAACTCAAGGTCGTCGCCGACGGGGGCGACCCGGCTTGCGTCGCATTCAATGAAAAAGACGCCTACGTACGCCTCGAGGCGGGCCAGGAACTTCTCGAGGCGGCGCGGGCGACCTGAAATGGAATTCGACAGCCCTGAGGAGGATGAGCAATGAGGATCTACTACCACCCCGCATCCACGACCAGCCGCCCGCTGATGCTGTTCGCGGCCGAGAGCGGCATGACAATCGATTTCCAGGTGGTCGACCTGTTCACGGGCGAGCACTACCAGCCGCCCTACGAGGCGATCAATCCGAACCACCTGGTACCGGTACTCGACGACGGCGATTTCCGCCTCACCGAAAGCAGCGCGATCCTGAAATACCTCGCCGACAAGAACGGTTCCGCGGCCTACCCGAAGGATCTCAGGGAGCGCGCGCGCGTCAACGAGCGCATGGACTGGATCAACACCCAGCTGAACCGCGACCTGGCGTACGGTTTGGTCTATCCACAGGCCTTCCCGCACCACAAGCGGCCGAGCGACGAGCTGCAGAAGGGCACCCTCGCCTGGGCCAAGGAGCGGGCTGCGGGCTGGCTCAGGGTCATGAACGACCATGTCATCGGCCCGAAGAACGCGTATCTGTGCGGCAGCGCGATCACCCTCGCGGACTACTACGGCGCGCCCTTCGTCGCCCTGACCGCGGTGATCGGCTCCGACCTGGCCGCTTACCCGAACGTCAGGCGCTGGCTCGGCACGATGAAGGGCTTGAAGAGCTGGGCGAAGACCAACGAGGTGATCGACGGCTTCGCCGGCTCCCTGAAGGGGCCGTTCGAGAAGGTGTAAGCGTGATCAAGGGCCTGCACCACAACGCCTACCGCTGCCGCGATTCCGAGGAAACGCGGCGCTTCTACGAGGATTTTCTCGGCCTGCCGCTGTCGCACACGCTCGAGATCCGCGAATCGAAGAGCGGGCGCAAGACCGAGACGCTGCATACCTTCTACCGGCTGGACGACGGCTCCTACCTCGCGTTCTTCGAGGCGCCCGACATGCCCTTCGAGTTCAAGGCGCAGCACGACTACGACTTGCACATCGCGCTCGAAGTGGAGCGCTCCGCGATCGACCCGATGCTGGCCAAGGGCAAGGCGCAGGGCATCGAAACGCGCGGCATTTCCGATCACGGCTTCATCCACTCGATCTATTTCCGCGACCCGAACGGCTATGTCATCGAGTTGACGGCGAAATCGCCGCGCCACGACCAGGCCATGGATCCGACAAGCAACATGGCGCGCGAGAAACTGGCGCGCTGGCAGGCCGCCAAGCCGACGCGCAAGGACGCGCAGGCGTGAACCGGCGCCGCGCGCTGCAGGCGGCGCTCGCGCTGCTCGCATCGGGTCCGTTCGCGGCGCGCGCGCAGCAGCGCATGCCGATCGCGGACATGCACAGCCACTACGGCATGATCCTGCGCCGGTTCGCCGACTCGGGCTTCGCCGAAGAGATGCGCAGCGAGCGCGTCGCGCTGGTGGCCTGGAAGCTGGTCGCAGATTCGCGCTGGATCCGCAGCACCATTACCGGAATCGAGCAGGCCCGGGAGCCGGCGCCGGGCGAGCTCGCCGAGCACTTCAACGCCCGGATCGAGCGCATGCGGAACTACGTCGCTGAACACAAGCTGCGCACGGTACTGACGCGCGCCGATGTGGACGCCTGCCTCGCAGGCGATGCCGGCGTAGTGCTCGCCTCCGAAGGGGCGGATTTCCTGGAGGGACGGGTCGAGAATCTGGACGCCGCCTACGCCAAAGGCCTGCGCCACCTGCAGTTCGTGCACTACATACGCACGCCGGTGGGGGATTTCCAGACCGTCGCGCCGGTGCACAACGGGCTGAGCGAGATGGGCCGGAAGCTGCTCGAGGCCTGCAACGAGAAAGGACTGCTCGTCGACCTCGCGCACTCCACCCTGCCCTCGGTGGACCAGGCCCTCGCCATCGCGAAGGCGCCGGTCATCTGGTCGCACGGCTGGGTGGACGGGGACGGCGGCAACTGGCAGGACCCTTACGGATTCCTCAAGCGCCGCCTGTCGGTCGCGCACGCGAAGAAGATCGCCGATCGGGGCGGCGTGATCGGCCTCTGGGGCCTCGGCCTGTCCAGGCCGGGACTCGGCTGGCCGGTGGGCGCGCGCGACAACTGGTCCTATGCGCGCGAGATCGCCAAGCTGGTCAGCCTGATCGGCGCCGACCATGTGGCCTTCGGCACCGACATCGAAGGCGTTGGCCCGAACTGGGCGCTGAACAGCTACGGCGATGTGCGCAAGGTCATCGCCAACCTGGAAGAACTGAAGCTGCCGGCCTCGGTCATCGAACGTATTGCGTATGCCAATTACGCGCGGGTACTCAAGGCGGCGCTGAAGGCGACTTGAAATGGCGACAACCCGCCCGCAACTATCGATGTTGCGGCCGGTCTAATCCTGTCACCATGAACCCTACGAAAATTGTTGGTATTGCCGCGCTCGCCTCGCTGGTCGCCGCCTGCGACGTCCAGCCCGGGCTGGATCCTGAAGTCGCGCAGCAGGTGGCTGCGGCCCGGATCGATCCGGACGCCGCGCTCGCCGTGAAGGTGGGCAAGGCGCTCGGCGTGGATAACGGCGCACTGCCCTACGGCGTCGAGGTCACCGCCAGCGACGGCAAGGTCGACCTCTGGGGCGCCGTGGACAGCACGGCGGAACGCAAGCGCTTCGAAGTAATTGCAGCCGGCGTGGTCGGCGTGCGTTCGGTGGAGAACCACCTCCGGGTAGACCCGGGCGCCTAGCAACGCCCGCGGTCTCCCGCTCTCCGCTAGGCGAGGTCGAACCGGTCGAGATCCATCACCTTGCTCCACGCCGCCACGAAGTCTGCGATGAACTTCTTCTTCGCGTCCGCGCTGCCGTAGACCTCGGCCAGCGCGCGCAGAACCGAGTTCGAGCCGAAAACCAGATCGACGCGCGTGCCGGTCCATTTCACCTTGCCGGTCTTGCGGTCGCGCCCTTCGAACGCGTTTCCCGCCGCCTTCCACTCGGTGTCCATGTCGAGCAGGTTCACGAAGAAGTCGTTGCTGAGCGCCTCGCGCTTCCGGGTGAATACGCCGTGCTCGCTGCCGCCGGCGTTGGCGCCCAGTACGCGCAGGCCGCCGACCAGGACCGTCATCTCCGGTGCGGTCAGCGTCAATTGCTGCGCCTTGTCGACCAGCAGGTGCTCGGCCGGGATCGAGGGCTTGCCTTTCACGTAGTTGCGGAAGCCGTCGGCGACCGGCTCCAGGACGCCGAAGGAATCGACGTCGGTCTGCTCCTGTGAGGCATCCGCGCGTCCCGGCGTGAAAGGCACCTTCACGCTGTGGCCCGCGGCCTTGGCCGCTTTTTCGATCGCCGCGCAGCCGCCCAGGACGATCACGTCCGCCAGGGAAACCGGCTTGCCGAACTCTTTGCGGACTTTCTCGAGTTTCTTCAACACCGTTGCCAGTTCGGCCGGCTGGTTCACTTCCCAGTCCTTCTGCGGCGCGAGGCGGAGGCGCGCGCCGTTCGCGCCGCCGCGCTTGTCGCCGCCGCGGAACGTCGCGGCCGAGGCCCAGGCGGTCGACACCAGCTGCGCGACGGACAGCTTCGAGGCGAGGATCTTCGCCTTGAGCGCCGCGATGTCCTTCTCGCCGATCGGCTTGTGGCCGACCTTCGGGAGCGGATCCTGCCAGATCAGGTCTTCTTTCGGCACTTCGGGGCCGAGGTAGCGGGCGCGCGGGCCCATGTCGCGGTGCGTGAGCTTGTACCAGGCGCGCGCGAAAGCGTCCGCGAAGGCCTGCGGGTTCTCCAGGAAGCGCTTCGAGATCTTGCCGAACTCCGGATCGAAGCGCATCGTCAGGTCCGTGGTGAGCATCGTCGGCCTGTGCATCTTGCCCGGGATGTGCGCGTCGGGAATGATCTCCGGCGCATTCTTGGCGACCCACTGCTTGGCGCCCGCGGGAGACTTGGTCAGTTCCCATTCGTACTTGAACAGGTTCTCGAAGAAGTTGTTGCTCCACAGCGCCGGCGTCCTGGTCCAGGTCACTTCCAGACCGCTCGACACGGTGTCCTTGCCGTGCCCGCTACCGTAGTTGCTGTTCCAGCCCAGGCCCTGCGCTTCGAGCGGCGCGCCTTCCGGTTCCGGGCCCTTGTGCGATTCCGGCGCGGCGCCATGGGCCTTGCCGAAGCTGTGGCCGCCGGCGATCAGGGCGACGATCTCCTCGTCGTTCATCGCCATGCGTCCGAAGGTGGCGCGGATGTCCTTGGCGGCGGCGAGGTAGTCGCCGCTCGCGTTCGGCCCTTCCGGGTTGACGTAGATCAGGCCCATGTGCGTCGCGCCCAGCGGCTGGTCCAGGTCGCGGTCGCCGGTGAAGCGCTTGTCGGTGGCGAGCCACTTCGTTTCGCTGCCCCAGTTGACGTCGTTGTCCGGTTCCCAGACGTCCTCGCGGCCGCCGGCGAAGCCGAAGGTGCGGAAACCCATCGACTCCAGCGCGACGTTGCCGGCGAGAATCAGCAGGTCGGCCCAGGAAATCGCCTGGCCGTACTTCTGCTTGATCGGCCAAAGCAGGCGGCGCGACTTGTCGATGTTGACGTTGTCGGGCCAGCTGTTGAGGGGGGCGAAGCGCTGCTGCCCGCGGCCGCCGCCGCCGCGGCCGTCGGCCGTGCGGTAGGTCCCGGCGGCGTGCCAGGCCATGCGGATGAACTGCGGGCCGTAGTGCCCGAAGTCGGCCGGCCACCAGTCCTGCGAATCGGTCATCAGCTTGAGCAGGTCCTTCTTCAGCGCGTGGTAGTCGAGCTGTTTGAAGGCCTTGGCGTAGTTGAAGTCCTTGCCGAGCGGATTGGACTTCGAGGAATGCTGGCTGAGCAGCTCCAGCGGCAGCTGGTTCGGCCACCACGCCTTGTTCGTGGTGCCACCGCCGGCGGCGTGGTTGAACGGGCACTTCGCGTCGGGCTTGCTCATGGTGTCGCCTCCAGGGCGTTGCGGGTTGCGAACTATTCTTCACCCGCGGGAGGAAGGAAGGAAATACTTATTGCGTATCCCTTCCATTGCCGGAGCCTATCGAAGCTAGCCTCCGCCGGCAGCATTGCCGCCGCTCGCCGGTCGCGTCATGGCGAAGACCTTCTCCACGACGGTGTACTCATCGTAGCCGCAGCGCGCAATCGGCCGCACGGCGCCCACGTCGAAACGCCCCTTCTTCATGAAGCGCTCGTCGATGTGCATGCCGACGACCTGGCCGTAGACCACCACGCCGCCCGTCTCCTTGCCGTCCACGTCCTTCACGCGCAGCACCTGCGTCACCTTGCACTCCATCGCCGCCGGCGAATCGGCGACGCGCGGCGCCTTGATGAGGCGGCAGGGCGCGGTGGCGAGACCGGCGTGCACGAATTCGCTCTGGCCGCGCGGCAGGCCCTCGGAGGTAGCGTTCATCTGGTCGCGCAGGTTCCAGGTCGCCATGCTCCAGGCGAACTCGCCCGATTCGATGGCGAACGCGGCGGCGTCCTTCTCGGTCTCGCTGCAGAAACTGACGATCCTCGGCCGGCTGAGAACGCCGTTGAAAAAGCTGTAGGGCGCGAGGTTCACCTGCCCCCCCTTGCTCATCGACGAGATCCAGCCGATCGGCCGCGGCACCACCAGACCCTTGAACGGATCCCAGGGAAACAGCGTCTTGTCGCGGCTCTCCGGCTCGAAGAACGTCAAGCGGTCACCGCCTGCGGACGATCCGAGGGCGCGCCCCCGGGGCGCGCAAGCTTGGCGCCCGGCCACAGGCTCGCATGCACGCGCGCGTACTGCGGCGGATAGTCGATCTTCACGCCGAAATGCTCGGCCGCGTGCCAGACCCAGCGTGGGTTGTCGAGAATCGCGCGCGCCATCGCTATCATGTCGGCCTTGCCCGCGGCGAGGATCTCTTCCGCCTGGTCGGCATCGGCAATCATGCCCACGGCGCGCGTCTTGATGCCGGCCTCCTTCCGAACCTTGTCCGAAAAGCCGACCTGGAAGCCGGGGGCCACCGGGATGCGTGCCTGCGGCACGGTTGCGCCGCTGGAAACGCAGATGAAATCGAGGCCGATGCGCTTCAGTTCGCGCGCGTAGACCACCGCGTCTTCCGGCGTCCACCCGCCGTCCATCCAGTCGGTGGCGTTGATGCGGATGCCGAGCGAGCGCTCCTTCGGCCAGACATCGCGCACCGCGCGCGCGACCTCGAGCGGGAATTTCATGCGGTCCTTGCCGTAGTCGTCCGTGCGCTGGTTCGACAACGGCGACAGGAACTGGTGCAGCAGGTAGCCGTGCGCCGAATGCAGCTCCACGACGTCGAAGCCGATGCGCTTGGCGCGCAGCGTCGAGGCGACGAAAGCATCCACGAGCCCGCGAATCTCCTCCCGCGTGAACTCGTGCGGCACGTGCCAGCCCTCGCCGAAGGCGATCGCGGAGGGCGCGACGGTCGGCCAGGGCGATTCCGACGGCCCGAGCGCCTTGCCCCCCAGCCAGGGCAGCTGCGCGGAGGCCTTGCGCCCGGCATGCCCGATCTGGATGCCGATCGGATTCTTCGTGATGCCGCGGTAGACCTGCACCGCGCGCGCCATCGCCGCTTCGTTGTGGTCGCTGTAGAGGCCGGTGCAGCCGTGCGTGATGCGCCCTTCGCGCGCCACGTTGGTCTTCTCGACCACGAACAGGCCCGCGCCCGAGCAGGCCATGCTGCCCAGGTGCGCGAGGTGCCAGTCGGTCATGGAGCCGTCGTCCGCGGAGTACTGGCACATCGGCGCGATGACGACGCGATTCGGCAGCGTGATGCCGCCGATCTGGATCGGTTCGAATAGCTTAGGGAGTTGCAACGGAGATTCCTTTCTCATTGAAAACTTTTCTCAGGGTTTGCGCGAACAGCACCGCACCGGGCTGGTCGCCGTGCAGGCACAGGGTATCGGCCGCGACGGCGACGCGCTTGCCGTTCAGACTAATGACAGTGCCATCCTCGATCATGCCGAGCACCTGGTTCACCGAGGCCTGCGGGTCTTCGATCATCGCCCCCGGCTTGTCGCGCGGCGCAAGGGTGCCGTCGTCCGAGTAGCCGCGGTCGGCGAAGACTTCGCCAGCAACGCGGACACCTGAACGGATTGCGATGTCATGGTTTTTACTTTTTGACAAGACATAAAGAATCACGTCGGAACCCAAATCGCGCACGGCTTTCACCATCGCCTCCGACAATCCCTCATCGACAGCCGCCATGTTGTAAAGAGCACCGTGGCATTTCACGTGGTGCAGCTTCGCGCCCGCGGCGCGCGCGAAAGCCTCCACCGCCCCGGCCTGGTAGATCACCAGGTCGTACATGTCCTGCGGCGAGATGCGCATCGCGCGGCGGCCGAAACCCATCAGGTCCGGCAGCGAGGGATGCGCGCCGATGGCCACGCCGTGATCGACCGCCAGACGCACGGTCTGGCGGATCGTCGCCGGGTCGCCGGCGTGGAACCCGCTGGCGATATTGGCCGACGAGATGTACGGCATGACGCCGGCGTCGGCGCCCATCTTCCAGGCGCCGTAGCTCTCGCCCATGTCGCAGTTGAGGTCGATTTTCTTCATGGCCGGCTCATGTTCAATAAATCCACGACAGCGCCCGCAGCGCCCCATCGACGCGCTGGCGCAACGCACGCCGCAACTCGCCCGCCTGCGCCAGCGTGCAACGCGCAAACTGCACCGTGCCGCCGGGCGCCAGTTGCGCGAGCCGCGGCACGTCCGCCGCGGCAATTTCCGCGATCTTGGGATAGCCGCCGGTCGTCTGGTGATCGGCCATCAGCGCGATCGGCATGCCGCTCGCCGGCACCTGCACCGAACCCAGGCAAGTCGGCTCCGATAGTATCTCGGCGGCCTCCGCGAGCGCCAGACCCGGACCCGCCAGGCGAAATCCCATGCGGTTGGAATCCGCCATCACCTTCCAGGTGGCGTCGAAAAAAGCGCGCCGTGCGGCCGCGTCGAACAGCGCGTGGTGCCGGCCTTCCATCGCGTGGATCAGCACCGGCTCGCGTTCGGGCAGCGTCAGGGCGGGCGCCGACCAGCCGACGGTGCGCAAGCCGGCAAGCAGCTTTTTGCCGTTCAGGCTCGTGTACCGGCCGGACGAAACAGACGCAACGTTTTCGATCAGGGGCAGGCTGTCCCCCGCGCGCAACGCCCGCCCCTGCAGGCCGCCAAACTTCGCCGGCAGGTAGGTGCTGCGGCTGCCGAGCACCGGCTCGAGCGCAATGCCGCCGGCCACGGCGAGATAGGCGCGTGCCCCCAGTGTCGTGCGCCGGGCGTTCAGCACCGTGCCTTTCTCCACGAACACCGGCCGGTTCTCGGGCATCGGCGCCTGGCCCAGCCGCGCGTCCATTTGCGCGCCGCAGAGCGCGATCAGCGCATCGGCCTCGAACACGATCTCGGGGCCGAGCACGGTGATCTCCAATGCCGCGGTGGCGGCGCCGTTGCCCACCAGGCCGTTGGCGAGTTCGAGCGCCACCGGGTCCATCGCGCCGCAAGGCACCACGCCCAGGTGCTGCAGGCCGAAGCGGCCGCGATCCTGCACCGTCGTCTGCAATCCGGGCCGGACAATGCGCAGGCTCATGAAGGGATGACCCGCACGGTCATAGCAGCTTGTCGAATTCGACTCGGGAAATCGCCACGAAGCGGACGCGGTCGCCCGGCGCGAACAGGCTGGCGGGGTCGCGCGCCGCGTCGAACACGCGCAGGGGCGTGCGGCCGATGATGCTCCAGCCGCCCGGCGTCTCATAGGGATAGACGCAGGTCTGCGCGTTGGCGATCGCCACCGCGCCGGCCGGCATGCGGGTGCGCGGCGTCGCGCGCCTCGGCACCGCGAGCCGGGCATCGAGCCCGCCGATATACGGCTGGCCCGGCGAAAAACCCACCATCAGGACCCGGTGCTTCGACGCGGCGTGCAGTTTCCGAATGTCGTTCTTCGCGATCCCGGTGAGCGAGGAGATTTCGTCCAGGTCGGGCGCGAATTCGGCGTCGTAGCACACCGGAACCTCCACCGTGCGGCCGCTGCCCTCGAAGCGCGAGGCGGACTTGAATGCCTCCTGCAGCAACTGCTCGAAGTAGGTGAGCACCTCCGCGGGCAGCGCCGGGTGGTAGGGGTCGAAATGCACGGCGATGCCGCACAGCGCCGGCACCACGTCGCGGATCCAGGGCAGCGAGCGGGCGCGCAACGCCGCGGCCAGCGCCTGCAGCGACTGGTTGGTCTCGATGTCCAGCTGCGTGCCGAATTCGGCGTATACCGCGGCATCGCCGAGCGGCGACAAGCGCAGGGTCTTGAGGAGTTTTTTCAGATGAGCTTCGGAACGGCCACGCCGATCATGCAATCGCGCGTGACGATGGCCGCGAGCCGCTCCTCGCTCCAGCCTTCGGTGCCCGCGGGGCGCATCGGCAGCACCAGGTAGCGCATGTCCGCCGTCGAATCATGAACTCTGATCTTTACATTTTTATCTATGATTAAACCAAATTCGGTCAGTACGACACGCGGTTCGCTGACGGCGCGCGAGCGGTAGCTGCGCGACTTGTACCAATCGGGCGGGATGCCGAGCAGCATGCGCGGATAGCAGGAGCACAGCGTGCACACCACCATGTTGTGCGTCTGCGGCGTGTTCTCCACCACGATGAGTTTGAGCGCGGGCACGTCGAGGCCGATCTCCTCGATCGCCTGGCTGCCGTTGGCAAGAAGCTTCTTGCGGAAGGAAGCATCCGACCAGGCCCGTGCCACCACCTTCGCGCCGCGCTCGGGCGTGCGCTCGCGCATGTCGGCGACGGTCGCGGCGACCTGCGCTTCGCTGACGATGCCCTTTTCCACCAGCAGTTCGCGCAGGCTCACTTCCATCAACTGGAAGTAGCTGTAGGGCTGGTATTCGCCGCTGTCTTTCATACGGCCCGTTTCATTCCAGCCAATGCTGGAAGATTTCCACTTCCAGCACGTCCTCGGGATTGCCCTGGTAGGCGGGCCAGACCTCTTTCTGCAGGAAGCGCACGCGGTACAGGGGCTGCCTGGGCTCGCCGCTGCGCATCTGCGCCAGTTCCTCAGGGTTGCCGAAAGTCCCGCAAATCCGCTCGACCACGCCCGTGTGGCCGCGAATGTAGAACGGCGTGCGGATATGCCCCAGCGGATAGGCATTTCTTACGCGGACGACGTCGCCGGGCTTAAACCGTACGTCCATCGCGCTTCTCTATTTCCTGCATCTTGCGCCCGAGCTCTTCGGTGGTGATGACGCCGCGCTGGATCATGACCTGCGTGATCGACGTGACCCAGCGCTCGTAGTAGCTCATGCGCTCGTAGGCGTCGGGCGGCAGCGCTTCGATGTTCTTGCGCAATTCGTCCACGGTCATCAGCTTCGGCGCGCCCTTGACGCCGGAGAGCAGCACCATCAGCGCATCCACGCGCCGTTCCCATTCGGCGTAGTCGTGCTCGGTGGGCTCCACCTTGCCGGCGGGCAGCCCGCCCATGTCGTGATGGCCGCGTTCGATCACGGCGGTTATATTAGCCGCCTGAGGAATTAAAAGCATGAGCATTGCAACAGCGCAGCTTCCGCCACCGGGCAGCCTGGTCGTCGACCACGTTTCCCATTTTGTTCCCGAACTCGGCGCCGCTGCGCGCGCGCTGGAAGCGCTCGGCTTCGCGGTCACGCCGGCGTCGGCGCAGCAGACGCAGGATGGGCCGGCAGGCACGTCGAACGTCTGCGTGATGCTGGAACAGGGCTACCTGGAGTTCCTCGCGCCCACCATGGATACGCCCAACGCACGGCGCTTGCGCGCGACCATGCAACGCTATCGGGGCGTGCATCTTTGCTGTTTTGGCACGCCCGATGCGGACGGCGAGCACCGAAGGCTGGCCGATCACGGTTTTTCGCCCCAGCCTGTCGTAAAACTGCAGCGGGAGACGGCCGAAAAGCAGGTCGTGCGGTTCAATGTCGTCAGGGCCGCGCCGGAGAAGATGCCGGAAGGCCGCATCCAGTTCGTGCAGCATCTCGCGCCCGAGGCGATCTGGCGGCCGCAATACCTCGGCCATACCAACAACGTCGTCAAGCTCGCCTGCGTGTTCGTCGTCGCGCAGCAGCCGGCGGCTGCGGCCGCGCGCTGGGCCCGCTTCGCCGCGCTGCTGCCGCGGCCCGCCGGCGACTTCGTGCATCTGCAGGCGGCGCGCGGCCACGTGCTGATCGGCGCAAGGGAAAACTGGACGGCACTGCTCGGCGATGCGCCAGGGGCTCCATCGATCGCCGGCTACGCGCTCGAATGCCGCGACCCGGCGATCCTGCTTTCGCGTTGCGGGCTGTTGGGGCTTGCGATCAAAAAACTGAGAGAGCACCTGTATTCGGTATCGCTGCCCGAAGCGCTGGGCGGCAGCTGGATCTTTGGAACCCGCAACAGCCTGGGACTGCCCACATGAAAAACGATCTCTGCGCGCTGTCCGCCACCGAGCTTCTCGCGCTGTACCGGACGAAAAAACTGTCGCCTGTCGAGGTGACTCGCGCAACGCTCGAACGAATCGGCAAATTGAATCCGATCCTGAATGCATTCTGTTTTCTCGATCCCGATTCCTCCTTGAAATCCGCGAAACAGTCGGAAAAACGCTGGCTCAAAGGGAATCCACAAGGCCTGCTGGACGGGGTGCCGGTGTCGATCAAGGACCTCATCGTCACCAGGGGTTGGCCCACGCTGCGCGGCTCGAAGACCACGGACCCCAGGGGCCCGTGGAACGACGATGCGCCGGCCGTGGCGCGACTGCGCGAGCACGGCGCGGTGCTGCTCGGCAAGACGACAACCCCGGAGTTCGGCTGGAAAGGCGTGACCGACAGTCCGCTCACCGGCATCACGCGCAACCCATGGAACCCGAAGATGACGCCGGGAGGATCCTCCGGCGGAGGCGCCGCGGCGGTCGCAGCCGGCATGGGGCCGTTGACGGTCGGCACCGACGGCGGCGGCTCGATCCGCATTCCCTGCAGCTTCACAGGCCTTTTCGGCCTCAAACCCTCGTTCGGACGCGTGCCCGCCTGGCCGCTGTCGCCGATGGGCACCGTCGCGCACCTCGGACCGATGACGCGCACCGTGACCGATGCCGCGCTGATGATGAACGTGCTGTCGTTGCCCGATGCGCGCGACTGGCATTCGCTGCCCCACGATGCGCGCGACTACCGCATCGGGCTCGATGACGGCGTGAAGGGTTTGCGCATCGCCTACTCCGCCGACCTGGGCTACGCGAAAGTGGACCCGGAAGTCGCCGCCATCGTGAAAAAAGCGGTAAAGAAATTCCAGGACCTGGGCGCCAGCGTCGAATCCAGGGATCCCGGCTTCGACGATTGCGGTCCGCTGTTCGCGGCGCACTGGTTTCCGGGCGCGGCCTACATCGTGCGCAACATCCAGCCGCGCAAGCGCGCGCTGATGGACAAAGGGCTGCTCGAGACCGCGCGCATGGGCGAGAAATACACCACGGCGCAATATCTCGACGCGATCCAGAAGCGCGGCGCGCTGGGCGTGCTGATGAACCGCTTCCACCAGAGCTACGACCTGCTGGTGACGCCGACGCTGCCTCTGGCGGCCTTCGCCGCCGGTAAGGAAGTTTCGAACCTGCTCAAGGAAAAACGCTGGACGGACTGGTCGCCGTTCAGTTATCCGTTCAACCTGACGCAGCAGCCGGCCGCGAGCGTGCCCTGCGGCCTGACGAAGAAGGGACTCCCGGTCGGCCTGCACATCGTCGGCCCGCGCTACGCCGATACGCTGGTGCTGCGCGCCGCGCGCGCCTTCGAGTCGGCACAGCCGATTGCACATGCCGATGTCGCAAGGCTCATCCAACGCTAGCTGGCTGCGCGACGCGCTCGAGGGGTCGGACCTCGCGGGCTGGCTGTGGGACGTGCCGGCCGATACGGTCAGGCTAAGCGCGTCCTGGAAGGAACTGCTCGGCGAGCCGCCGGCCGAGACCCTCGTGCCACGGCGCGAACTCGCCGCCCTGGTCCATCCGGACGACCTGCCGCGCGTGGTCTCGGTTCTGGATGGCGTGCTTGCCGGCCGCGCGCCCGCCTACGAGATGGAGCACCGTGTGCGCGTCGCGAGCGGCGCCTATCGCTGGATCGAGAGCCGCGGCAAGGTGATCGCGCGCGACGCCGACGGCAGGCCTCTCATCGTCACCGGCACCAACGCCGACATCACCGCGCGCCGCCGCGCCGAGGAAATGCTGGCCGCGCGCGAAATGCAGCTGCGCCTGGTTTGCGACAGCGTGCCGGCGATGATCGTCGAGCTGGACGCCAGCGACCGCATCCGCTACTGCAACATCCGCTACGCGGAATTCTTCGGCAAAAGCAGCGAGTCGCTGATCGGCCAGACTTTCGCGGAAGCAGTGGACCGGCACGCCTGGGAGCGCTACGCCGAGCACCGCGAGCGCTTGCGCGCGGGCCTCACCGCCACCTACGAGCGCGTGCTCGTGCGTCCGGACCGGCCGGAAGTGCGGCTGCACATCCAGCTCGTGCCGCGCATCGAGCGAGGCGGCGCGTACGTCGGCTGCTACCTGATGGCCGAAAACATCACCGAACGCCAGCGCCTGGAAAGGATGAAGGAGGACTTCATCCGCAGCGTCACCCACGAGCTGCGCACGCCGCTGCAGGCGATCCGCGCCTCCCTCGACGGCATCGCGGCCGCGGCACCCGGTGTGGCCCGGACGGTCGCCAGCGCGCGCGCCAGCACCGAACGCCTGATGCGCCTGGTCAGCGACATTCTCGACTATCAGCGCCTGCGCGCGGGGCACCGGCTGCCGGCTGGACAGGAGCGCATCGACCTCGTCTCCACGGTGAGAAACGCGATCGGCGGCTGCGATAGCCTGGCCCGCGAAGGCGGCGTCGAGCTGCGCCTGCAAGCGCCCTCCCTGCCGGTGCTGATCGCCGCCGACCCGGACCGCGTCATCCAGCTTGTCACCAACTTCGTCGCCAACGCGCTGAAGCATTCCGGCAAAGGCGACGTAGTGGACATCGCCATCGAACGCGGCGACACGCACGTCCGCATCAGCGTGCGCGACCGCGGCCCCGGCGTGCCGGCGGATTTCCAGCCGCAACTCTTCAAGCAGTTCGCCCAGGGCCAGGCGGCCGACGGCAAGCGACGCGCTGGGACAGGGCTGGGATTGGCGATCTGTAAAGCCCTTGCCGAGCAGATGAACGGCCGCGTGGGCTTCGTGCCGGCCGAAGGCGCGGGGGCCGTCTTCTGGTGCGAACTGCCGGCGTGAATCAAGCGGTCCCCGCGTTCGCGGGGACGACAGCGCGGGCTAAACCTGGCTCAGCTCGATACGCCAGATCGACATCAGCTTGCCGCCGTCCAGCAGCGCACCGCGCGCGCTGTAGCGCTTGTCGTCGCGCCGAATGATGGTGTCCTGCCCGCGGTAGCGGCCGGTGGCGGATTCGTAGGCCGACAGGATCACGTCGCCGACGATGATGAAGCGGCCGTGCAGCGTGCCGAAGGCCTGGCTTTTCGAAGTCCAGGGCATGGCGAAGTTGCCTGGCGCCAATGGCTGGATCTCATACACGGTGCGGTGCTCGACCGGCGGCACCGCCGCCGTGCGCATCACGCCCTCGTAAATCCATTTGTCGGGGTGGTGCCGGATGTCGGCCTCGCCCTGCACCGCGATGCTCTTGCCCAGGCCGTCCATGAACTCGCCTTCGGAACGCCAGAGGCCTTCCTTGAGCAGAAAACCATGCTCGAAATCAGCCATGCGCGGCGACGCTGTCGGCGGGCGCCTGCGCGCGCTCGTCCATCGTGTAGTCGCGGATCACTCCAGCGATGCGCAGCCGGTAGGAGGCAAAAATGCCGCCCCGGCCTTTCTTCTGCGCCTCGCGGTGCTTCTGCAGCCGGCGCCATTTCGCCACGCAGGCCTCGTCGCGCCAGAACTGCAGGGATACGAATTTGCCCGGCGCCGTGATGCTCTCGAAGCGCTCGAGCGAAATGAATCCTTCGGCCTTCGCGAGTTCCGGCTTCAGCGTCTCGACCAGCGCCATGTAGTCCGGAAAACGGCCGGGCGCAGGTGTGAATTCGAAAATGACGGCGATCATCGGGCGCACTCCTCAGGCAAGACGGAACAATTCTATCGGCTGTTCGCGGCCCTTGACCTTCACCGGACCAAGCGAGGCCCCCGGCGGCGGAGCCTCGCCGGCGCCTTCCAGCACCTCACGCGAGGCGAGGACCTGCGAGCCGAATTCCTTGTTCAATTGCTCGATGCGCGAGGCGAGGATCACCACGTCGCCGGTGATCGAGTACTGCTGGCGCTGTGCCGAGCCGATGTTCCCGGTGACCGCCTCGCCTGCATGCAGGCCGATGCCCACGGTGATCGGCGGGATCCGCCCCGCGCCGGCGAGCGCGCCTACCGCCGCCACCATGTCGCGCGCCGCGGCGAGCGCGTTGGCGCAGTCGCGGCCGCTCGAGGTGGGCGCGCCGAAGGTCGCCATGAAGCCGTCGCCGAGAAACTGGTTGATGATGCCGTGATGGCGATTGACGACCACGACGGCCTCGGAGAACACCGCGTTCTGCAGCGCGACGATGCGCTCGGGCGGCCAGTTGCCGACCAGCCGAGTGAAATTGCGGATGTCCATGAACATCATGCACACGCTCGCGCGCCGGCTGGCGATGCCGGGACCGGATTTGAGCAGCTCCTCTGCTATCGCAGGAGAGACCTGCTGGCCGAAGGCATCCAGCACGCGCTGGCGCTCTTGCAGCGTCCGATAGGCATTGCCAATCCGGCGTTTCAGCTGGTGCGCGACGAAACCCGCGGCGAACCCCGCCAGAAGGAGCATGGCCGCCTTGCCCAGGTAGAACGGTGCCATCTCCAATGGCGTACCGACCGCGCCGGCGCTGCCGCCAAGGTAGGCGACCGACAGGGCGACGTATTCCGTTGCCGCCACCAATCCGGTGAATACCGACAATCTGAAATCCAGCCGCAGCGTCGAGAGCACGATGAAGACCGCGTAGAGGAGACTCGACGCGCTCTGCAGCACATAGGCCGGATCGATATCACGCGCCACGAGGACGATCACGATGCTTGGAACGCTCGTTTCGACAAATGCGTTCAGGTAGCGAAGCGCGCCGGGGATGCTCCTCCCCTGGCGCGACCAGCGACCGATCACGTGCCGTATGCCAAGCTCGTAGCAGAGCAGAAGCGCGAAGAGGAAGCCGGCGTAGCTGAACGTTCTGGGGCTGAGGAAATGCTGCCGGTACTCTTCGCGGAACAGCGCGTACATCGCGCCGAAAAAGACCATCAGCACGCCCAGCAGTCCGGCGAGGATCGCCATGCGCACGCGCTCGCTCGCCAGGATCTCGCGGGCGAGATGGTCTTCGAAGGTGGCGGCGGGTTCGCGCACGGCCTACTATACTTTGCGCCCGTGGAACCCCGCCACTTCGCCCACTGGCCGTCCGACATGCCGCGTTCGCTGCGCGCGCCCCCCATCACCCTGCAGGAGATGTTCCTGAGTTCGGCGGCGAGGTTTCCCGGCAAGCCCGCCGCGATTTTCGCGGATCGAGTCCTCGATTATTCTGAATTGAGGAAAAAAATAGATAACCTGGCCGGGCACCTGCAGCAGGCCTGCGGCGTGCGGCGCGGCGACCGGGTGCTGCTCGACATGCAGAACGGGCACGATTTCGTCATCGCCTGCTTCGCCATCCTGCTGTCCGACGCGGTGGTGGTGCCGGTCAGCCCGATGAACCTGGCCGCGGAGCTGCGCCACTACGTCGAGGACAGCGACGCGCGCGTCGCGGTCACCGAGGACGATCTGTTTGCGCGCTTTGCCGGTTTGCCGCTGGACCATGTGGTTCTTCTCTCCCGGGTCCCGGCGAAGAATTTTCAGCCGAGAGCAAGCGAATCAAAACCCCACGACCTGTGCATGATGCCCTACACCTCGGGGAGCACCGGCAAGCCCAAGGGTTGCATGCACACGCACGCGTCAGTCCTGCACAACGTGGCCGGCGCCGCCGCGTGGAAGCACATCGACGCGGATACCGTGGCGCTGGCGACCGCGCCGTTCTTCCACGTCACCGGCCTCGTGCACAGCTTTCTTTCGGCGATGTACGCCGGCGGCACCATGGTGATCCAGCGGCGCTGGGATCCGCTGGCGGCCGCGAAACTGGTCGAGCAGTACAAATGCACCCATTGGGACAATGTGCCAACCATGGTCGTGGACCTGCTCTCGCATCCGAAGGCGCTCGAGCACGACATCAGCTCCCTCAAATGGATTTTCGGCGGCGGCGCGGCCATGCCTGAGGCGATCGCGCAGAAACTCTTCGACCTGTGCGGCGTGCGCTACATCGAGGGCTACGGCCTGACCGAGACCATCTCGCAGACGCACATCAACCCGCCGCAAAACCCGAAGAAGCAGTGCCTCGGCATCCCCACCTTCGATACCGAAGCGCTGGTCGTCGATCCGGAAACACTGAAAGAGCTGGACGCCGGCGTGCAAGGCGAAATCGTCGTGCGCGGGCCGCAATTGCTGACGGGCTACTGGAAGAACGAAAAAACCTACGCCGAATCCTGGTGCGCGGTGCAGGGCCGCGAAGGCAGGTTCTTTCGCACCGGCGACCTCGGCCGCATCGACGAGGACGGCTATTTCTACATCTCGGACCGCCTCAAGCGCATGATCAACGCCGCCGGCATGAAAGTCTGGCCGGCCGAGGTCGAGGCGGCGATGTACAGGCATCCGGCGATCAAGGAATGCTGCATCATCGCCGCCCCCGACGCGCGCAAGGGCGAGACGGTCAAGCTGGTTGCCGTGCTGAAGGAGGAATTTTCCGGTACCACGGGAGAGGAAATCCTCGCGTGGGCCAAGACCCAGATGGCGACCTACAAGGCGCCCCGCCTGATCGAATTCAGCGACGCCCTGCCGCGCACCGCATCGGGCAAGCTGATGTGGCGCGCTCTCCAGGAGAAGGAGTTCCGATGATCACCGTCCACCACCTCAACGATTCGCGCTCGCAGCGCATCCTGTGGCTGCTCGAGGAGCTCGGCCTGCCCTACGAGATCAAGCACCATCAGCGCCTGCCGACCAGGCTGGCGCCACCCGAATTGGCCGCGATCCATCCGGTCGGCAAGGCGCCGGTGATCACCGACCAGGGCAAAACCGTGTTCGAGTCCGGCGCCATCGTCGACTACGTGATCCGCCGCCACGGCGGCGGGCGCCTGCAGCCGGACCCGAAGACGCCCGCCTACGACGATTACCAGATGTGGCTGCATTACGCGGAAGGTTCCGCGATGCTGCCGCTGATGCTGAACCTATACGTGTCCAGGCTCGGCGAGGGCGGCGCGCCGCTGCACCCGCGCATCGAAAGCGAGATCGCCAACCACCTCGGCTATCTCGACGGCCACCTCAAGGGCCGCAGCTACCTCGTGGGCGACAGCCTCACGGGCGCCGACATCCAGATGAGCTTCATCCCGGAAATCGCCGAGGTCTACGGCAAGCGCGCCGCGTTCCCGAACCTCGACGCCTGGATCAGGGGCCTGCACGCCCGTCCGGCGTGGAAGAAAGCCCTGGAAAAGGGCGGGCCCTACCGCTTTGCCAACTGACCGAGGGCTTTCGCGACAAATTCCGTCTTACCCTCGGTGTAGGCGTCGCGGTCGCTGGGAAAGCGCGCTGCCAGGTCTTCCTTCAGTCCCTGATAGCGCCGAGCGAGCGCCGTGTCCGCGCGAAGCAAATCCCTGAATGCCAGCTCCGCCTCGGCATCGCGTGGCAGGCGCACATGGACATGATGCGTACGGCGAGTGCCGTACGGCGGCATGCCCTTCACGAAGAACATCCGGTCCTTGCGCGGATTGGCTGACCAGTAGGCATACCCGGCAGCCGTCAAAGGCGCGATCAAGTCCGGCCACAGCGCCGGCTGCGGATGAATCGCCAGAATGTCGATGATCGGCTTGGCCCTGAGGCCCGGAATCGCAGTGCTGCCGAAATGCTCGAAACGCAATCCTTCGACCTGCGGCAGCACCGACAACAAGACATCCACCTCGGTCTTGTATTGCGTTGTCCACAATGGATCCGGATCGACCAGCACCACCCGGTCCCCGCCGGTCCAGACCACGCGAAATCGCTGGCAGATCACCATAGTCGTCTCGTCGAACGAAACGCCGGCCCGCGCGGCGACGCGTCCGAAGTACGCGCGGTGCGCGTCCCTCCAGCTCGCCAGTGTTCCGTCGCCCTCCCCTTCGTCGGCTGCAAACTTCGCATCCACGTCACGAAACGGCAAATGCCGAACTTCGGTCAATTCGATGATCGCCATAGGCGCGCCGGCGCCCGAAAGGACAATGCCGACATCGCCAACGGCCGGTAGCGCATCGCCGGCGGAAGTGAACTCCACCGCCAAACTCGCCGTCGCCCGCTTGCGCCCTGCCCGGATCAGCGCCCCTAGTTCATCAGCCAACGATGGCGTGTCGCCAAAGGCGAACGCATCCGGCTTGGCGCGCCGATGAGAATGCCCCGACGCAAGCGTACCGAGATAGCGCTGCCAGAAGTCCGCCGCGACCTCGTTCATTCGTAACGCCGCAGCGCTCTCTATTCGACCTTGATGCCGCTATCCCGGATCAGCTTGCCGAGCTTGTCCGACTCGCCCTGCACGAACTTGTGGAATTCCTCGGGCGAACCGCCGACGACGTCGAAGCCGCCGTCGATGAGCTTCTGGCGCGTGCCTGGATCCTCGAGCGCGCGCTGCATGTCGCGGCGTACGCGCGCGGTCATGTCCTTCGGCACGCCGACGGGCGCGAGCAGGCCGAACCAGGAAACCATCTGCATGCCCGGGAACGTTTCGCTCAGCGTCGGGATCTCGGGCATCTGCGCGAGGCGCTTCAGGCCGCCGGTGGCGATGCCTTTGACCTTGCCCGACTTCAGGTGCGGCAGGATCAGCGGCGTCGAGACGAACGAGATATCCACCTGCTGGCCGAGCAGCGCCTGGATCAACGGCCCGCCGCCCTTGTAGGGAATGTGCGTCATGCGGATGCCCGCCGCCTGCTCCATTTGCAGGATGCCGAGGTGGTTCGAGCTCGCGGAGCCGACGGAGGCATAGGTCACCTTTCCCGGCTCCTGCTTGGCGCGAGCGACCAGGTCCTTGAGGTTATTTGGCCCGAAGTTCGGCACCGCGACCAGGGTGCTGGGCGAGGTCACCATCAGCATCAGGTGTTCCAGATGCTTGAACGGATCGAGCGCGTCCTTGAAGATGTGGTGGTTGGTGGCGTGCGTGTCGAACACCATCAGATACGTATAGCCGTCGGGCGCCGCGCGCGCGGCTTCGTTGGCGCCGATGGATCCGGCGGCGCCGCCCTTGTTGTCGATGATGACCTGCACCCCGAGGAATTCCTGGAGTTTGGGCTGCACCATGCGCGCCACCAGGTCGGTGGTGCCGCCCGCCGGCCACGGCACGACGAGGCGGACCGGTTTGGCGGGGTACGACTGGGCAGTCGCATTGAACGACGCGAGCAACAGCAGAACGCCGAGCAATCTGATCATGAAGTCCTCCCTGGAGCGCATTAGACAATGAAAGTCGCATGGTGCGGCGCCGCATTGCGGTGCCCTTCCCTTGGGTGTAATTTGCTCCGCCTCACCAGGGAGAAGTCGCCATGAAAAAATCCGCTTTGACGCTGGCCGCTGCAAGCGTGCTTGCGTTGTCCGTTCAGTCCGCCTTTGCGCAGGCGCCCGCAGCCGCGCCGGCGGCTTCGCCGCCTCCTGCATGGCACCAGGGCAAACCGGCTGCGCTGGCGGATTCCAAGCTCGCACCGGTCCCTGGCAAGATGACCGAGACGCCCGAGAGCGAGATTCCGCTCGGCAAGATGAAGCTGCCCAAGGGCTTCAAGGCGGAAATCTGGGCCTCCGGACTGGTCGGCGCGCGCGCCATGACCATGAACGAAGACCAGACCAAGATGTGGGTCGGCACGCGCGGCATCGGCCGCATCTACGAAGTGACCAACGAGGGCGGCAAGCGCACGCACAAGGTGGTGGCCGAGAAGCTCACGCAGCCGACGTCGGTCTACGCCAACGGCGCGCTCTACGTGTTCGCCATCGACAAGGTGCTGCGCTACGACAACGCCGCCAAGGGCGTATCGGGCCAGCCGGTCGACATGACCAAGGCCTTCGACCTGCCGCCCCAGCAGCACCACAACTGGAAGTACGTGCGATTTGGCGCCGACAAGAAACTGTACGTCCCGTTCGGCGCGCCCTGCAACATCTGCGAGCCGGAGAAGGAGTACGCGCAGATCCGCCGCTACAACCTGGACGGCTCGGGCAAGGAAGTGATCGCGGTCGGCGTGCGCAACACGCAGGGCTTCGACTGGCATCCGAAGACCGGCGAGCTGTGGTTCACCGACCACGGCCGCGACTGGCTCGGCGACAAGGGACCTGAAGACGAGCTGAACCGGCTGTCCAAGACCGGACAGAACTTCGGCTACCCGTACTGCCATGCCAACAAGGTGGTCGATCCGGACGTCGCCAAGAACAAGAAGGACGCCTGCAAGGACGTGACGCTGCCCGTGACGACGATGGGACCGCATTCCGCCGTGATGGGCATCCATTTCTATACCGGCACGATGTTCCCGAAGGAGTACCAGGGCGTGGCCTTCGTCGCGCGCAAGGGCTCCTGGAACCGCACCAACAAGTTCGGCTACGACGTGGTGACGGTGAAGGCGGGCGACGACGGCAAGGGCGCGAAGGTCACGCCGTTCGCCACCGGCTTCATGGACCCGAAGGACAACAGCTTCTGGGGCCGGCCGGCGTACCTCGCGCAGCTGAAGGACGGCTCGCTGCTGGTCTCGGATGAGCAGCTGGGCGCGATCTACCGCATCAGCTACGAAGCGCCCGCCAAGAAGAAATAGTGCTTCTGCTTCGCCGGGGGCGGTGGGCTGTGCTCACCGCCCTTTTCATTTCCGCTGTCCATGCGCAAAACACCCAGAGTTGCGCAACCTGCCATGGGCCTGACGGTAATTCGACGATCGCCGGTACGCCCTCGATCGCCGGCCAGCCGAGGATCTTCCTCGAGAACTACCTGGTGATGACGCGCGAAGGCCTGCGCGGCAACGACGTCATGCGCGGCCTGCTGAAGGGCGTTTCCGACAAGGAGATTGTCGCCCTTGCCGTTCACTACTCGAAACTAAAAGCAAAATCTTCGGAAGAAAAACCGGATCCCAGGCTCTTCAATCGCGGCAAGGACATCGCGTCGAAGAATCGCTGCGCGTCCTGCCATGAGAAGACCTACGCCGGCCGCGAGCAGATGCCGCGCCTGGCCGGCCAGCGCGAGGAATTCCTCGCGCAGGTCATGCTCGAGTACCGGCAGAACCGCCGCCCCGGGGGCGACACCATGATGAATGCGGCGCTGTACGGCATCCCGGAAGGGGACTTCAAGGCGCTGGCGCACTATTTTTCGCGCCTGAAGTAAGCAGCTCGAGCATTTGCGCGGTTGCCGCGCAGAGCGCCTCAGCCATGACGGGCTGCAGCGCGGAATGGCCGCCGCCCGGGACCATGCGCAATTGCGCGCCCGGCAGCCGCTGCGCGACGGCCAGCGCGGTTACCGGAGGACACACCCTGTCCAGGGTCCCTTGCACGATGACTACCGGCCCCGCACGCAATTCCGGCAATTGGTCGAGCAATTCATCGGGCCGCAGGAAACAATGGTGCGCCACGTAATGCATGTGGATCTTGGCGCTCGCGAGCATCTCGTCGGCTGGCGGCGCGGAACCCGCAGCCGCGGAATCTTCGAGGAACATGACGCGGGACTCGTAGTCCCACCAGCGCCGCGCGGCCTTCTGGTCCCCCTGTTCCACCAGCGCATGCAAATGCGCCACGACGGCTGCCGGACCGCCCGCGATGTCGCTCCAGGCCCCGGGCAGGACCGATAGGTACGCTCCCACCTCGGCATCGCTGGCGAGGAACACGCCGCGCAACACCATCCCGGCGACGCGATCCGGATGGGCAATGGCGTAGGCCAGGCTGAGCGTCGATCCCCAGGAACCGCCGAAAAGCAGCCAGCGATCCACTTCCAGCGTCCGCCGCAGGAGTTCGATATCGGCGAGCAGCTGGGCGGTGGTGTTGGCGCGGGTTTCTCCCGCCGGCGTACTCCGCCCGCAACCGCGCTGGTCGAACAGGATGATCCGGCAGGTTTCCGGGTCGAAAAAGCGGCGGTGCGCCGGCCGCGTACGGCTGCCGGGCCCGCCGTGGACGAACAGGACTGGAAAGCCCGCCGGATTGCCGCTGATTTCATAGTAGACGCGGTGCCCGTCGCCGACCTCCAGCCAATCCGCCTGGCTGGGCTCCAATTCCGGATGCATCGCTAGCCTGTGCGCTGCAACAATGGAGCGCACCCTCGGGTTGAGGCGCCCTCCGCGATTTGATACGATGACATCAGGCTCACTCTAACCTCTGGAGAAACCTATGTGGAGCAAGCCGGAGTACACGGAATTCCGTTTCGGTTTTGAAGTGACGATGTATATCGCGACCCGCTGAATTCCGGCGGATCGTTCAGGCAGGAATGAAAGCCCCAAAAAGGGGCTTTTGTTTTTTGTGCGGCAGGATTGAAGAAAGTCGAGCGCATTGAGGATCAGAGTTCTGGGTTCCGCGGCGGGCGGCGGTTTTCCGCAGTGGAACTGCAACTGCCGCAACTGCGACGGCCTGCGCAAGGGCAGCCTGCGCGCGCGGGCCCGCACCCAGTCTTCCATCGCGCTCAGCGCGGACGAGGCGGACGGCGCCGGCTGGGTGCTGTTCAATGCCTCGCCCGACCTCCTCGCCCAGATCAAGGCGTTCCCCGCGCTCCAGCCCGGCCGCGGCGTGCGCGACACGGCGATCCGCTCGATCGTGCTGATGGACGCGCAGATCGACCACACCACGGGCCTCTTGATGCTGCGTGAAGGCCGGCCACTGGAGATTTTCTGCACCGAAGCCGTTCGCGAAGACCTGAGCACCGGCAACCCGCTGTTCAAGGTCCTCGAGAACTACTGCGGCGTGCACTGGCAGCGGCTGCCGACAGACGCAGGCAATGCGTTTTCCGTGCCTGGCGCCGAAGCCCTGTCATTCACCGCGGTGCCGTTGAGCAGCAAGGCGCCGCCCTACTCGCCGCACCGCCATGATCCGCGCGAAGGGGACAACATCGGCCTGCGCATCCGCGACCCGCGCAGCGGCAAGGTGCTGTTCTACGCACCCGGCCTGGGCGAGATCGAGCCGCACCTCAGGCCTTTCCTCGAAGCGGCGGATTGCCTGCTGGTCGACGGCACCTTCTGGACCGATGACGAGATGATCCGGCTTGGCGTATCGTCGAAGCGCGCGCGCGACATCGGCCACCTGCCGCAATCCGGCGCCGGCGGCATGCTGGAAGTGCTGGCGCCGCTCAAGGCCAGCCGCAAAATTCTCATCCACATCAACAACACCAACCCGATCCTCGATGAAGACTCGCCCGAGCGCCGAGAGCTTGAGCGCGCCGGAATCGAAGTTGCGTTCGACGGCATGGAAATCCGCCTCTGAATGGACCGCCGTCCCTGGAGCCGCAAGCAATTCGAAGCGCAGCTGCGCGCCAAGGGCCGCGGCTACCACATCCACCACCCGTTCCACATCGCCATGAACAGCGGCAAGTGCACCAGGGAACAGGTGCAGGGCTGGGTCTACAACCGCTTCTACTACCAGATCTGCATCCCGGTGAAGGACGCCGCGGTGCTCTCGAACATGCCGGACCGCGACATGCGCCGCGAATGGGTGAAGCGCATCCTCGACCACGACGGCACGCAGGGCGAGGAAGGCGGCATCGAGGCCTGGCTGCGGCTGGGCGAAGCCTGCGGCCTCAAGCGCAGGGACATCGCGTCTCTGAAGTACGTCCTGCCTGGCGTGCGCTTCGCGGCCGACGCCTACGTCAACTTCGCGCGCCGCGCGCCGTGGCAGGAGGCGGTCTGCTCTTCACTCACCGAACTGTTCGCGCCGGAAATCCACCGCAAGCGCCTGGACAACTGGCCGCAGCACTATCCCTGGATAGAACCTGCGGGCTACGGCTATTTCCGCCAGCGCCTGTCGGAAGCGCGACGCGACGTGGAGCACGGCCTCTCAGTGACGCTGGACTACTTCAGGACGCGCGCACAGCAGGAACGGGCGCTGGAGATCGTGCAGTTCAAGCTCGACGTGCTCTGGAGCATGCTCGACGCGATGCAGGTCCGCTACGGCATCGGGCGCGCAGGCGGCAGGAAGCATGGCTGAGCGCGCCGCGCTGGACGACGCCACGGTGCCGGAATTCGCCCGCCAGTACCGCTTCCAGTGGGAACCGGCGCAGCAGGCGCACGTGCTGCTGTTCCCGGAGGGTATGATCAAGCTGGGCGGCAGCGCGGGAGAAATCCTCAAGCGCGTCGACGGCAAGGCCAGCGTCGGCGCGATAGTCGAAGCGCTGCGGCAGGCGTTCCCCGGCGCGGATCTGCGCGCCGACGTGATGCAGTTCCTCGAGGAAGCACATGCAAAAGGCTGGATCCGTGCCAAGCACCTCGGGTAGCCCGCTCTGGCTGCTGGCGGAAGTCACGTACAAGTGTCCGCTGCATTGCGTGTTCTGCTACAACCCGGTCGACTACACGACCTACGGAGAGGAGCTCTCCACCGAGGATTGGCTGCGCGTGCTGCGCCAGGGCCGCGAGCTGGGCGCGGCACAGCTGGGTTTTTCCGGCGGCGAGCCGCTGGTGCGCGACGACCTGGAGATCATGGTCGCCGAGGCACGCAAGCTCGGCTACTACTCCAACCTGATCACCTCCGGCGTCGGCCTGAATGAAAAACGCATCGCGGGGTTCAAGGAAGGCGGCCTTGACCATATCCAGCTCTCGTTCCAGGACTCGACCCGCGAACTGAACGATTTCCTGTCCAGCACGCGCACCTTCGACCTCAAACGCAAGGTGGCGAAGCTGATCAAGCAGCACGACTACCCGATGGTTCTCAACTGCGTGCTGCACCGGCACAACATCGACCATGTCGAGCAGATCCTGGAAATGGCCGAAGCCATGGAGGCGGAGTACGTCGAGCTCGCCAACACGCAGTATTACGGCTGGGCCTTCGTCAACCGCGAGCAGCTGCTGCCGACGCGCGAGCAGGTCGTGCGCGCCGAGGAAGCCACCAACCGCTTCCGCCAGCGCATCGGCACGAAGATGCGCATTTTCTTTGTGGTGCCCGACTATTTTGAGGAGCGCCCGAAGGCCTGCATGAACGGCTGGGGCGCTGTGTTCCTCACGATCACGGCCGACGGCCTGGCGCTGCCCTGTCACGAGGCGCGCCGGTTGCCCGGCCTGAACTTTCCCAGCGTGCGCGACCACGACCTGGGCTGGATCTGGCGCGACTCGCCCGGCTTCAACGCCTACCGCGGCGATGCCTGGATGCAGGAGCCGTGCCGTTCCTGCCCGGAAAAGACGAAGGATTTCGGCGGCTGCCGCTGCCAGGCCTTCCTGCTCACCGGCGACGCGACCCGCGCCGATCCCGTCTGCAGCCTCTCGCCCGATCACCCTGTGGTCGCCGCCGCGCTGCAGAGCGCCCGGCAACCGGCCGCCAAGCCGATCCTGTTCCGCGACGACGCCAACTCGCGCCTGTTGAGTAAAGTACCGACCGGTCATGGATGAAATCCTGAAGGGCAAGACCGTACTGGTGGTCGACGACACCGCGGTGAGCCGCGTGCTCGCGGCCGACATCCTGACGACCAGCGAGATGACGGTCCTCGAGGCCGACAGCGGCGAGCGGGCCATGCAGCAAGCCGCAAAGCACGCGGTCGACGCTTTCCTGCTCGACATCCGGCTGCCCGACATGAACGGCATCGAGTTGTGCCGTGCGCTGCGCGCGATGCCGCGCTACCGGGACACGCCGGTCATCTTTGTCACTGCCATCGACCAGCGCGAAGTCCTGCAATGGGCCCTCGAGGCCGGTGCCGACGATTTCATCCAGAAGCCGCTGCATGCGATGGTGCTGAGAAAGCGCCTGGGCAACCTGCTGCAGAAAGCCGCCTACCTGCGCGAAGCCGAACTGATCAACCTCTCGCTGCAGCGCTACGTGTCCCCGCGCACCGAGCAGATGGCGCGCGCCTTTGCCGCCTCCGGCAGGCTGCCGTCGCCGCGCCGCCAGGAAGTCTGCATCCTGTTCTCGGACGCGCGCGGCTTCACCGAGATGAGCCAGGAACTGGAGCCCGAAGCGGTTTTCGACCTCCTGAGCGCCCGCCTCGCGTCCCAGGTGGAACTGGTCTACCGGCAGGGCGGCTACGTCGACAAGTATTCGGGCGACGGCATCATGGCGGTGTTCGACGGCGACGACATGGTGCGCAACTGCTGCCGTTGCGCGCTCGGCATCCTCGAGAGCGCGCGCGAGCAATCCAGCCGCAATCCGGGCGCGATCCAGCTCGGCATCGGCATCCACCTCGGATA
>Ga0315910_10000747_pt1 | contig 31323 bp, 27 predicted proteins | sample EdamamesoilMG_FD_204470 | JGI IMG/M metagenome (GOLD analysis project Ga0315910, IMG submission 204470) | Garden soil microbial communities collected in Santa Monica, California, United States - Edamame soil | ecosystem: Environmental > Terrestrial > Soil > Garden | place: USA: California... | reverse complement strand
GGGATCGCCAGAACTTGGCCGCATAGTCTGGTTTAGGCGCGAATGTTCGAGGACTTTGGTTTGAAAGGTGGGTCGTGAATCGTATTCCTCTCGGACCATGAAGTGCGCCAAGCAGAATCCCCCTCAAGGCGACTGCTGCTGGTCTACTTAGATTCCCGTCAAGGGCCTCTCTCAATCGGCAGATTGTGTGCAGCGTCTGCTCGTTGTATGCCCAGGTCCAGAACGCGCCGGAAGGCATCCTTGAGGGTTTGGGAACACTTCGGAGCCGCTTGTGATACTCGCCTACTATTTCATGCGGCTTCACGTCTACCAGCTTAGCCTTGGCGATTGCTACCGCCACCCGATTGCTGTCTAGTCCAACACTATTTCGTCCAAGCAAACGGGCCGCAAAATTGGTAGTTCCGCGACCACAAAATGGGTCCAAAACGACTCCAGCAGGAGCATTTCGCAGGACACGAAGCGGGAAATCGAGCGGATACATGGTGTAGTAGGGGCATATTGCGTTCAACCTCTCGCCCTCTAGGTCACCAAGCTGGCCGTTCATCATTGTCGGCGACTGGAATCTCTTATATTAGCTTGATCCAATTCTAGCGGCCTTGTGACCGTCCTGGCCCTTAGTTCGTCACCAAGGGGTCACCAGTTCAATTCTAGTGTCTGCCGAATGTCCGCTATGGGTGAGCAATTCAAGGTTGCCGCGCGCACTGCAGATCGGCTGGCCCGGCACGTGGCGCCGCCTGTAAAGCTCGCATAAGACTTGGCATTCCGATTGGAAGCTCGAGTGTTAGCGGCGAGCTACGCAGCAATACGCTCAAGCTGATTCTAAACAGCGTGGACTTCGGCGGACTGCGGAATCTATGGTGTTAACCGTCGTCAAATGGAGACAGGTTGCAGGCGCGCCTCGCCAGCAGTAGTCTGCTTCCAGTTCGTTTCGATCCCCTTGAGGTTATGAAAGTGTTAATGCTGGTGTGCCCATTTTGTCGGCACGAACATACCGACGACTTCGAGTGTCTCGACAGCGGACACGTGGATATGATTCGCTGCGAAAATCCAGCCTGCAATAGGCAATTCGCATTCTTGATACGCGAGTGCTACGCCTGCAGCGAGGAAAGCGTATTTACCTGGGGAAAGGCGCCGGCGCCGGAAACGGCAGCGGCTTTGTTCTGTGAGCATTGCGGAGTCGGGCTCGATGAAGTACCCCAAAAAGAAAAACGCGAGACCGCTACTCAGCGAATTCAGTAGCACGCTGGGCAGCGAGATTCTGAAGGTCCGCATCTATCGCCATCGCGAGGCGTTCGTCTGCGAGCGCGAACTGGTCGAGCGCGATGGAACCTCGTTCACGATGGTTCTGCCATTCAAGGAAGCGGGCGCCGCGCGAAAATTGCTGACCTCGGACCCTTACTATTCGCGGGTGCGCGGAAAGGTAGGGCGGGTTCTCGGAAAGCTGGATAAGGCGCTGCGAGAGCAAGATGGAAAGTCAGTCCTCTGACGCGATCGGGTCCTTGGAGGACGCCAACGATCGCGTTGCCTGGATCAACGGATACGAGACCGAGGCCGAGGTAGAGGCTGCGACAAGGCAGATCGTCAATTACTTCGGCTTGCAGTCGTTCGTTTTCGGCGCCCTATTCCGAGACGGCGAGCGCGAGAACTACCGATATCTGGTGGGCTGCGAGCCGGCGTGGTGCTACCTCTACGACCAGAAAAAGTGGTACGCGATCGATCCGTTCATTGAATACGCGCTCAAGAACACCAGCCCGGTACTCGCGTCCGACATTCCCCTGAACAGCGAAGGCCAGGAGCGTTTGATGGCGGAGGCAGCCGAGCACGGGTTCCGCTCAGGCGTCGTCGTCCCCGCGCACAGCGGGTCCGCGGTGCGAATCGGGATTCTCTACCTCGGAACTAGCGAAGGACCGGAGTATGCGCGCGAGAGCTTCCTCAAGTATCGAAACCTGATGCGCGCGTTTTCACTGGAATTGCTCGAGTGGTGGGATGCAAAGCTGCGCGACGCCGGGTTGCAGGCCCTGAATCTCGACGAGCTGGACGTGGACTTGCTGAGGAAGGCGCAGGACCGCGCAACGGCCGAGGAAGCGGCGCGAGAGCTGGGGGTCACTCTGTCACGCGCGAAAGACCGCTACGAGCGGCTCGCAAGGAAGCTCGATGTGCCCAATAAGCGGGGTGCGGTGGAAAAGGCGGTGGCGCTCGGGCTGATCAGGGGCGCGTGATGGCTGGAAGCTCGACGCTGAAGCTCGCCGGCTACCCGTTGTGCCTGAGCATGCCGCTGCTCGCACCGTTGGGGGTGTGGCTGGGCATTCCCTGGCTTTCGCTGCTCGTCGTGTTCGGCCTGTTTCCGGCCTTTGGAATCCTGATCGGAGAGGACCACTCCCTGCCGATCATGGGGCTGCGCCGATCTCCAGTGCTTATGGCGTATCTGAAGTTCCTCCCGCGAATCTACGCCCTGGTCTGGATGGCGGCGCTGGTATGGGCAGCAGGGTACGCCTCCAGAACCAATTTAAGCGGCTTGAGCCTTGCGGCTCTTACTGTGAGTGTCGGGGTCGGAAGCGCCGTGGCGATCTGTACGGCGCACGAGCTGCTGCACCGGCGATCGAAACTCGACCTGTTCCTTGCCCGGATTATGGCGGCGTTATGCCTGTACGGGCACCTGGTTGTCGAACACTTCCACCATCACGCGACCGTCGGGGACGTTGCCGCGGGGGCGACGGCACCGCGCGGAATGTCGATTTACCGCTTTGCGCCGACGGATTTCCTTCTTGGCATGCGGAACGCATGGATCGTCGAAATCGCGCGACTGCGACGGAGCAGGGCGGGATGGTGGCACAACCGGGTGCTGCAGGACTACACGCTGGCACTCGGATTGGCCGTTACTTTCTACGTCAGCTTCGGAGGCACGGGGCTTGTTCTATTCGTCGGGCAGGCAGTGTTCGCAGTCTTTTGCTTTGAGGTCATTACGTACGTTCACCACTACGGCCTTGAGCGAGGCGAGGGCGAAGAGCCAGGGCCGCATCACGCTTGGGCGCATCACTGCTGGATTACCAACTGCCTTACTTTCAACAATACGTTCCAAAGCGACCATCACCTTAGGCCCAATACCCCGTACTACGAGTTGCATGCCATGTACGGAGCGCCGCGGCTCCCCGCAAACTACTTCACTATGTTTTGCGTAGCGCTTTTGCCCCCTCTCTGGTGGCGATTGATGGACCGGCGGCTCGACGCATTGGCTGAAGCATCTCGCAATGCCAGTGGTGAACTACCAAGCTGGCTACGGGCTGAAAATTGTCGTTAGAGGTGCCAACGAGGAAGTTTGACGGAGGCGGCAGGAATCGGAACCCGCGGCCGCCGGCAGCTCAGTTGCTTGATTCATATCGCCGTTAATCCCGCGGGTCCGCAACGGGTGCGACGCCGGTGCGAATCGCGGAAGTGATGTCCCAAAGGTCTCTAGTTCAAGCCCAAGAATGTCCTTGCTTCGGCAGAGAGCTTCTCCAGCTTTAGGCCAAGTCCTTCTCGGTAAATTTTCCGCAGTACTTTCTGCGTGAGGTCGCTAAGTTCGTTCTCTACATCAGAAATGTTTGTGCACGCCTCGTAAGCGTTCAAATAGCCGGTACTCCGGTTCTGAATCTGCGCTCCCAGCTTTGCCAAAGTAATGCCGCGTGTCAAAAGCTGAGAAATGGAGCCTAGTTGCATCAACTCTGTCCTGATGCGCTCGATCTGCTTCGGCATCAACCTCAGGATGTATTTGTCAGCACTCGGACACATTCCTAAGCCAAGAAATTCTGCGGCGACTGTCGGTGCGTAGATCTGAGACTTCGAGTCGGGCACTATGTCAGGCACCGTAAGTCCGATTTTTGCCAATTCGCGCCTGCAAAAAGCGTGAATCAAGCGGCAAGAAGCTTCGTTGTCCGCGAAGAAAATCAAGTCGTCCGCATAGCGGATCGCAGTGTGTCCAGCTGCGGCTACCGCTCTGTCGAATCGATCCAATATGATGTTTGCGAAGAACGGGGATAGGGGCATTCCTTGCCGCACACCCAACCCTTCCCGAATGCCCAACGCATGAATGCGGCTTTGCGCATTTCCTGACGGTGTTTGAATTTCACATGCTGCCGCACGGTTGAGCACTACGTGAAAACTTTTCTCGCGAATAATTTTGGTGACCGCCGATGCAAGCAGAGCTCTCGGAATACGATCAAAAAACGATGCGATGTCAGTCTTGAAGACCCACGGCAGCCGAGAGCGATATGCACAGGCAAGTCTCGCCGCATCCTGGACGGTGCGCCCCTGCACAAATCCATAGCTGATTTCATTTTGAAGTCTTGACAGATACTTGCTGGTCAAGAAATTGAGCAGGGCCCGCTGAACGATGCGGTCGCCAACTGTAGGCACACAGATCAAGCGGTCCTTGCCGTTGGTCTTTGGAATCAGGTGTGGACGTAGCGGCGCAAACTCATACTCGCCACTGGCAAGATCGCGGGCCAGGGTGCGGAGTCGGGGCTTGGGGTCAATTGCGAAGTCGTTGAGCGAAACGCCGTCAACGCCCCGCGTATTGCGGGAAGCTGCGCGAGCGCGGCTGTGAATGTTGCGCCACGCACGCTCTAGTTTTGGAAATGTGGCTACTTTCTCAAGTGCGCTCACAAGTCTCCAGCTTTTGCGCTGGTGTCGGACCCCCCGGGCCAGCGCGATGAGACTGTTTAAGACCCCGCTTCGATCATCGACCCTTGCGAGTCGAGCCTATCGCGGAGTCCCTGGACCGCGCCTATGCGATTGCTCACAGAAGCGCGATCCTGCCGCTGGGTGACTTGCAGCGCAACCCGCAGAGATGCACGCAGGGAGCTAGCCGCAGGTCGCGCAGCTGCCGTTGGGGTGTAAATAAGTCGCATTCGCATTTCCATCTCCTCAGTGGAGGCAACCACCACCATGCAGGCCGCGAAAACGAATGCGGCACGTCTGGCGAGGGCGCGGAAGCGAATGCCCAACGTCGTTCGCGCTCCCGCATCCCTGCCTTCGGGCCGGACTGCTCGTTGGTTACTCGCCTTCCCGACTATACCGGGGGTAGAAGACGAGTCCCGAGCCGCTGTACAAGACCCCGCTTCGATCATCGACCCTTGCGAGTCGAGCCTATCGCGGAGTCCCTGGACCGCGCCTATGCGATTGCTCACAGAAGCGCGAGAAGGCCGCTGGGTGACTTGCAGCGCAACCCGCAGAGATGCACGCAGGGAGCTACGAACACTAGGGATTGTATCAGACTCGCACCTGAACACCGATTGTAGTGGTGCAGCCCCGCTACACCTATCTAGGCTATCTCCCGGCCGCCCCACTGCTGTTTGTCGATCGGCTGCTCACTATCATGCTCATTACAAAGCGAGCTCTGACCATGTCGGTTTGCTATAACTGGGTTCACGCAATTTTTCGGAGCAGGTAGGCGACCACCGCAAGGGTGGCGAGAATCGCACTTCCATAGGAGGTGATGATCAGCCTTAGGCGATCTCTCTTAAATCGCTCATTTGTCGCCCAATCCTGCGCCTCTGCCGGCGCGTCGAGCTGCTTTGCCACGTGGAAGAACCGACGAGCGTCAACACGAAGTTCAATCAGGCATAGCACGGTCGTTGCCACGTACATAAGCAGAGCAACACCGAGCAGAATTTTGTCAGTGCGATCGAATGAAACGTCCTTGCCGGTGAGCGCTAAAAAGAAGACTCCCGTCGCCGCGGACGAGTAGGACAGCATGTAGGCGCGCAGTTTGTTTCCCGCATCCTTCGCCCACTTATGGAAGTCGTCCGCTGATCCAGCCATAGCCCGACATTGTAATGGTCACGTTTTCCGCGAACATACCGCGAGTCGCAGGAGACCGACCAATTGCCACGTTTGCTGACTTTGGACTCCGAGCATTGGACCCTGTTGGACTTTACTGTAGATTGCTGGACTCAAGGGGAGGGCGGCTGAATTGCAGTCGTCCGGCGGCTTAAAATCTCAATGACTTTCAAGAACTGCGGCTTTCTGGCTGGGGGCGCAAAGGCGTGGCCCATGTGCAATCTGCGCGGGGTCGCGTGTGTCTAATCCATTCTTCGATCACCCGATTCTGAACTCCCCCTACGAGTACCCGTCTCGGCATTGGGAACTCGACGACGACGGGCAGCCGACGCAGAAGATCACCGAGCAACGGCGGAGCGCCAAGTTCATCACGCCGATTCCTAAACCGAAGAAGCGCAAGGCTGGCGCAGGGCAACCGGGGTTTGTGTTTGACGAAGGCAAGGGCCTCTCGACGGCAGAGCAGCAATACGATCCCACGTCCAATATCAATGAAGTGCGCCAGCACGTCGATGCCTGGCGTGCATTGCCCAACCCTAGTCAGTGGCAGGTCAGCCCGGAGACGGCGCGCCTGCTCCAGCACTGGCGGCACCACAAGTTCGGCGGCCCGCGCCCGTTCTTCTGTCAGGTGGAGGCAGTCGAAACCGCCATCTGGCTGACCGAGGTGGCGCCCCAATCCAAGAGCGGCAAGCGGTTGCTCGATCACCTGGCGAGCGCCAACAAGGACGCCAACCCCGAGCTGATGCGCTTTGCGCTGAAACTCGCCACCGGCGCCGGCAAGACCACGGTCATGGCCATGCTCATCGCATGGCAGACCATCAATGCCGTCCGGCGTCCCGGCAGCAAGCATTTCAGCCGCGGCTTTCTTGTGGTTGCCCCTGGCCTGACCATCAAGGACCGGCTGCGCGTGCTCCAGCCCCATGATCCCGACAGCTATTACGCCAGTCGCGAGCTTGTCCCGAACGACATGCTGGACGAACTCAGGAAGGCCAAGATAGTCATCACGAACTATCACGCCTTCAAGCTGCGTGATCGCATCGAACTTTCCAAAGGCGGGCGGCAGCTCCTCCAGGGGCGCACCGGCGACGATCTCCAGACTGCGGAGACGGAAGGTCAGATGATCCAGCGCGTGATGCCCGACCTAATGGGCATGAAGAACATCCTGGTTCTCAATGACGAGGCGCATCACTGTTACCGGGAGAAGTCCAAGGCAGAGGATGAGGAAGGCGACGATCTGAAGGGGGACGAAAGGAAGGAGGCAGAGAAGAACAACGAAGCCGCCCGCCTCTGGATTTCCGGCCTGGAAGCGGTGAACCGCAAGCTCGGCCTCGCCCGTGTCATCGATCTGTCGGCTACCCCGTTTTTCCTCAGCGGCTCAGGCTATGCCGAAGGCACTTTGTTTCCCTGGACGATGAGCGATTTCTCCCTCATGGACGCCATTGAGTGCGGCATCGTCAAACTGCCGCGTGTCCCCGTGGCGGAGAACATTCCTGGCGACGAGTTGCCGGTCTATCGCAATCTGTGGGAGCACATTCGCAAGGACATGCCCAAGAAGGGGCGCAGCCAGGGCGAAGAACTCGACCCCCTCAAGCTGCCAACCCGCCTGCAGACGGCGATCGAGGCGCTCTACGGTCACTACGAGAAGACCTTCAAGCTGTGGGAGGAGAAGGGTGTTCACGTTCCGCCCTGCTTCATCATCGTTTGCCAGAACACCGCCATTTCCAAATTGGTTTACGACTTCGTATCCGGCTTCCATAGAAAGAACGAAGACGGCACCACGACGCTGCAAAACAGCCGCTTCGGGTTGTTCCGCAACTTTGACGAAACCACCGGCAATCCGCTGGCGCGCCCCAATACCCTGCTGATCGATAGCGAGCAGCTCGAAGCCGGCGACGCCCTCGATGACAACTTTCGCAGCATGGCGGCCGACGAGATCGAACGCTTCCGCCGCGAACGCATCGAGCGCAGCGGCGACGCCCACTCGGCCGAGAGCATCACCGATCAGGAGCTGCTGCGGGAAGTGATGAACACCGTCGGTAAACCGGGGCAGCTTGGCGGCGCCATCCGGTGCGTGGTGTCAGTCTCGATGCTCACGGAAGGCTGGGATGCCAATACCGTCACCCACGTTCTCGGCATCCGCGCCTTCGGCACACAGCTTCTCTGTGAGCAGGTCATCGGCCGTGCGCTGCGTCGCCAATCCTACGAACTGAATGAGGATGGCCCAGACAAAGGGCTCTTCAATGTCGAATACGCCGATGTATTCGGCATCCCATTCGACTTTACCGCCCAACCCATCGACCCTCCGCCACCGCAGCCGCCGCGGGAGACCATTCAGGTCAAGGCCATGCGCCCGGAGCGCGATGCGCTTGAAATCCGCTTCCCCCGTGTTGAGGGCTACCGCGTGGAATTGCCGGAAGAGCGGCTGAGCGCCGACTTCAACGACGAATCTATCCTGGAACTCAATCCCGACCTCGTCGGGCCGTCCATTACGCGCAATTCCGGCATCATCGGCGAGGGCGTGGACATGAGCCTGCAGCACCTTGGCGACCTGCGTCCCTCGACGCTGGTTTTCCAGGTGACGCAGCGCCTTCTCTATACCAAGTGGCGAGATCCCGGCGAGGAGCCGAAGCTCCATTTGTTCGGCCAGCTCAAGCGCATCACCAAGCAATGGCTCGATACCTGTCTGGTTTGCAAGGGCGGCACCTATCCTGCGCTGCTGATGTACCAGGAACTGGCCGACATGGCCTGCAACAAGATCACTGCCGCGATAACTCGGAGATTCTTGGGTGAACGGCCGATCAAAGCTCTGCTCGATGCCTACAACCCTACGGGCTCGACAATGCACGTCCGGTTCAACACTTCTCGCACCGATCGCTGGGAAACCAGCTCGAAGTCCTGCCACATTAACTGGGTTGTGCTCGATAGCGACTGGGAAGGGGAGTTCTGTCGGGTGGCTGAGTCGCATCCGAAGGTCCGCGCTTACGTGAAGAACCACAATCTCGGGCTCGAAGTCCCGTATCGCTACGGCTCCGAGACGCGCAAGTACCTGCCGGACTTCATTGTCTTGGTGGACGATGGCCACGGCCCGGACGACCTCCTGCACCTGGTTGTGGAGATTAAGGGCTACCGGCGCGAAGACGCCAAGGAGAAGAAATCTACGATGGACACCTACTGGGTGCCGGGCGTGAACAATCTTGGCAGCTACGGAAGATGGGCCTTTGCCGAGTTCACCGAGGTGTACCAGATCGAAGCTGACTTCAAGGCCAAGGTCGAAAGCCAATTCAACAAAATGATCGAGTCCGCTGCGGCAAAATCGGCGACCGGGAACAAATAATCATGGCCAAGAAAACCTCAACCCCCAAAGCCGTCGTAACCATCAAGCACAACGAGGCAAAGCGGAAGAACATCCCCACCGCGGAGCATCAGTCCGTGCTCAAAAAGGACGATGCGAAGCCCCAGGCGGTGAAGTATCCGCGCAATACCGACCTCGATCCCCAGTTCGTCTGGCGCGGAAAGGATGAGCAGGACTGGAGCGACCTTGTCGTCCACGCTCCGCCGCTATATATCCAGGAAAAGGTCCACCCGAAAGCTCTGATTGACGACCTGCTGCGCCAGACCAAGGAGAGTCAGCACGACGCCGGGATGATCACGCCCGACCTCTTCGCCGACTTCAACGGCCTGCCCAAGGACGCGGACAAGACCGAGTTCTACGCCCACGACCAGAACTGGTCCAACCGCATGATCCTCGGCGATTCACTTCAGGTCATGGCCAGCCTGGCCGAGCGAGAGGGCCTGCGCGGCAAGGTGCAGTGCATCTACATCGATCCGCCTTACGGAATCAAATTCAACAGCAACTTCCAGTGGTCCACTACAAGCCGCGAGGTCGAAGATGGCAAGCATGCTCACATAACGCGCGAACCCGAACAGGTCAAAGCGTTCCGCGATACCTGGCGTGACGGCATCCACAGCTATCTCACATATCTCCGCGATCGCCTTACTGTTGCACGTGATCTGCTTGCAGCTAGTGGCTCAGTGTTCGTTCAGATTGGAGATGAAAACCTTCATCTTGTGCGAGGGGTCCTGGACGAGGTGTTTGGGATAGACAATTTTTGCTCATGTATCAGTTTTGCCAAAACCGTAGGCGCCACATCTGACCTGCTTCCGGGGACCCTCGACTACGTGCTCTGGTATGCGAAAAGTCGATCTGAAATCAAATACCGACCATTGCTGCGAGAAAAGGAGGCCGGGGCAGAGGGGGCCTCTGCATACACGCGCGTAGAGCTGGCGGATGGTTCGCGGCGTCGAATGACCGCGGGAGAAAGATCGGGACAAGACCCTCTGCCTCCTCAGGCTCGCATCTTTACAGTGGGCGATCTTACGTCCGCTCGTGTCCGCCAAGGTCGAACTGGCTACTTCCCTATCACCATACACGGTCAGGACTTTCTTCCAGCGAAACGCGAGTGGAGCACGAACCGCGAAGGCATTGAACGCATCAAGGCTGCCTCGAGAATCGAACGAGTCGGTGACCAGGGATTGGGCTACGTTCGCTATCTCGACGATTTTCCTGCAGTCCCTCTGACAAATCTCTGGCCCGGAACAGTTGGGCAAAATCAGTTTGGTGGTGACAAGGTCTATGTTGTTCAAACCGGATTGGTGGTCGTCCGTCGCTGCATTCTCATGGCCACTGACCCCGGCGATCTCGTGCTTGACCCGACTTGCGGATCCGGCACTACCGCCTACGTCGCCGAGCAATGGGGTCGTCGCTGGATAACGATAGACACCTCGCGCGTGGCGTTGGCGCTGTCACGCGCTCGCATTATGGGCGCACGGTATCCGTTCTACTTATTGGCCGATTCCCGAGATGGTCAACTGAAGGAAGCTGAAGTTACCCGTAAGGTTCCGAGTTCGCAACCTGTGCAGGGGAGCATTCGCTACGGGTTTGTCTATGAGCGCGTTCCGCACGTTGGGCTCAAGTCCATCGCTAGCAATACGGAAATCGATGTCATTTGGGATCAGTCACAAACGAAGTTGGAGCCTTTGCGAGAGAGGCTCAATGGCTCGCTCAAAAAGAGTTGGCAGGAGTGGGAGATTCCGCGCAACGCCGACGCTAAGTGGCCAGATGCAGCGACGAAGTTGCACGCCGACTGGTGGCAGGCCCGCATTGCCAGGCAGCAGGAGATCGACAAGTCAATTGCCGCCAAGGCTGAGTTTGAATACCTCTACGACAAGCCCTATGACGACAAAAAGAAAGTTCGCGTAGCCGGCCCCTTCACGGTGGAGAGCCTTAGCCCCCACCGTATGCTGGGCGTCGATGAGAACGATGAATTGATCGACACCTTAAAGCAGGACGATGCTGAGTACGGGGCCAAGCAAACCTTCCCTCAGATGATCCTGGAAAACCTCAAAACAGCGGGTGTGCAGCAGGCACATAAAGAGGGCCGCATCACGTTCACTGCGCTCATGCCTTGGGCTGGTGAAGGATTGGTAAGTGCAGAGGGTCGCTATATGGAAGGGGAGGTTGAGAAACGGGCAGGTATCTTTATCGGGCCTGAGTTTGGCACCGTGCAACGCAGTGATTTGGTGGATGCCGCCCGCGAATGCGGCGATGCCGGGTTCGACGTACTCATTGCCTGCGCCTTCAACTACGACGCGCACGCGACCGAGTTCAGCAAGCTGGGACGTATCCCTGTGCTCAAGGCACGCATGAACGCCGACCTGCACATGGCCGAGGACCTCAAGAACACTGGCAAGGGAAATCTTTTCGTCATTTTCGGTGAGCCAGATATTGATTTGCTCACCGAAAAGGACGGCAGGCTGCGCGTGAAGGTGAAAGGCATCGATGTATTTAAACCAAATCTCGGAGTCGTCGAGAAAAGCGAAACCAAGGAACTGGCGTGCTGGTTCATTGATACCGACTACAACGGAGAGAGCTTTTTCGTTCGCCATGCTTACTTCCTCGGTGCCAATGACCCCTACGGCGCCCTCAAGACCACGCTGAAGGCCGAGATCAATGAAGAGGCCTGGGCTACGCTGAATAGCGACACATCACGGGCGTTCGAGAAGCCGAAGCAGGGACGGATCGCCGTGAAGGTAATCAATCACCTTGGAGATGAGGTGATGAAAGTTTTCAAGGTGACATGACCAAGTCGTGGCTTAGCATCCTGAAGGACTTTGCGGAAAAACATCCTATTGTTTTACTTCGATTTTCGGAAGCCGAATGGAGAGATCTAGTCAGTTCGAGGAAAGGTGTTAACGAGTTTACTGTTGCTCGTCCGCATAGCCCTATCAGCGATGCGAAAGTGCCTTCGCCTTGCCTAATGCTGGGAAGTATAGAAAGTGACGAAGAAATTTGCTTCGGCCTTATGTCGTCAAGAAGTCCAGTGACGACTCTTCAAACGCGAATAAAGGTTTCGCGGTCAATACAGATCGAGCCTTCTACCGTCGTAGGTTTAGCTGCGCTCGTCACTGAGGCGCCTTATGCGAAAACCCTGGCTGCTCGAGTTAGAAGGTCAGAGTCCGTAACGCTGCTTTCGCCCAAATTAAGCCGTCATCTCATCGAGAGGCTCGCAACCATTCAGAGCAACAAGGGCGGCATGCGAGCGGTAGCAGAGTCACTTTCTGCGCCTAAGAGATTCAGGGGGAACCTTGCCCTGCAGGAAGACGCTGTCCAAACTGCTCTGGCTGCATTTGGTCTGGCCGATAGCGATCGTGCTGCAAAGCTCGAGCTGGTCGAAGGAAAGGTATCTGCTCTCGGCCGAGTGGGGATCATGGAAGATTCGGTCGTAGAGCACGATGCGCGAAGCGTGCCGGGGTATTCATTGGTAGAGAGCGACGTAACCGGACGCGCGTTATTCCAAAAAGGGGGTGAGCAGTTAGAAGTGTTCACGGCAAATCGGCGTGAACTGGAGCACTGCTTTGGCGTTGACCTTATCTACGTGAATTTGACCAAGCAGAACATCGTGATGCTGCAGTACAAGATGCTCCAACCTGATGGAAAACGCGACGACAATCTGACCGACTGGATCTATCGACCAGATGGTCAGCTTGACACTGAAATCAGTCGCATGAAGGCGTTCGCAACCGCTCACGCTCCGGGGGCGAAGGAATTTCGGCTTAGTCCACAGATCTTCTATTTTAAATTTGTTAAGCGCGATGCTCTACTTGGTAGTGGCGGAATAATCATGCCTCTAGACCACTTTGAAAAGGTTAAGAAGGACCGGTCATTCAAGGGGCCTAGGAAGGGGTTGCGGTTGAGCTACAACACCCTGAACGGCAGCTACTTGCGTCAGACGCCGTTCCTCGACCTCGTGAGGTGTGGCTATATCGGTGCCCATGCTCGGACATCCACTGACCTTCGTGTTCTTATCAAGGCCATCCTGGAAGGAAACAAGGCTGTAGTTGCTGCCGTCCAGCAGAAGATTGGCGCGTAGTGGATTTTCGTATCGCCGATACGTTCACCGATAGCCTCGCCAGGCTCACCGCTGAGGAGCAGAAGCAGATCAAGACGACGGTCTTCGACCTCCAAGTGAATCCAGCCAGTCCGAGCATGAGTTTTCACAAGCTCGCCAAGGCGAAGGACAAGGGATTCTGGTCGGTGCGGGCTGGAAGCAACATCCGTCTGATCGTGCACAAGAGCAGTTCTAGCTTGCTTCTCTGCTACGTCGATCACCATGACAAAGCCTATGCCTGGGGTGAGCGGCGCAAGCTGGAGACGCATCCGAAAACGGGCGCAGCGCAGTTGGTCGAGATCCGCGAGACCGTGAAGGAGATCGTTGTCCCGGTCTACGTGCAGGCAGAACTTGTTTTGCCGCCAAAGCCTGTGTCTGCACTGAAACCGCTATTCGCCGGCACGGCCGATGATGAGCTACTTGGCTATGGTGTCCCCGCCGAGTGGCTTGACGACGTGAAGAAGGCGACCGAGGACACGCTGCTGTCCCTGGCCGACCATCTGCCGGCTGAGGCTGCGGAGGCGCTGCTGGAGTTGGCGACCGGAGGCAAGCCTCGCGTGCCGAAGCCGCCCGCGGCGACGGCCAACCCGTTCGATCACCCCGACGCGCAGCGCCGCTTCCGCGTAATGACCAATGTGGAGGAGTTGCAGCGCGCCCTGGACTTCCCTTGGGAGAAATGGACCGTTTTCCTGCACCCGGAGCAACGGCAATGGGTGGAGAGGGACTACGCTGGGCCGGCGCGTGTCTCCGGGTCGGCAGGCACCGGCAAGACCATCGTCGCCCTGCATAGGGCGGCCTATCTTGCGCGTAACCACACCGACGCGCGTGTGCTTCTGACGACATTTTCAGATGCACTGGCAAGCGCCCTGCAGACCAAGTTGAGGCGGCTTCTGGGCAATGAGCCGCGTCTGGCCGAGCGGATCGACGTCCATTCGATAGAGGCCATCGGACTTCGTCTCTACAAGACGCACATAGGTCAGACGGAGATTGCCAGCCTGGAACTGGTCCGCAGGTTGGTGCAGGAGGCTGCTAGTGCCGTCAGCGGCCACAAGATTGGCGTGCATTTCCTCTTCACGGAATGGGACCAGGTAGTGGATGCCTGGCAATTGAAGACCTGGGACGACTACCGCGATGTTGCCCGGCTTGGCAGAAAAACCCGGCTGCCGGAGGCCCAGCGCGCCGTGCTGTGGGCCATCTTCGAGCATATGCGCGCCGGCTTACTGGAGCGCAAGCTGATTACCCAGGCGAGACTCTTCACCGAGCTGGCAGCGACAATCTCGACCAAGAAGAAGGTGTTGTTCGATTTCGCCATCGCTGACGAATCGCAGGACTTCAGCGTTGCGCATCTCCGGTTTCTTGCTGCCCTGGGGGGTGGCCGCCCCAATGCGCTCTTCTTTGCGGGTGATCTCGGCCAGCGCATCTTTCAGCAGCCCTTCTCCTGGAAAAGCCTGGGGGTAGATATTCGAGGGCGGTCGCGGACCTTGCGCGTCAATTACCGCACCTCGCACCAAATTCGTTCACAGGCCGATCAACTTCTTGGGCCGGTGGTGACAGACATGGACGAGAACGCCGAGGACCGAAGCGATACGGTCTCCGTGTTCAACGGCCCTCCGCCGGCCATTCTCACCCTCCAGGACCAAGCGGCGGAGATCGAGGCCGTGGGTAAATGGCTAGTGGAACGGGCCGGGAACGGGGTGCTTCCACATGAGTTCGGCGTGTTCGTCCGATCCGCCGCACAGTTAAAGCGTGCTCAGGACGCCGTCAGAGCTGCGGGCCTTGCCTTCAAGATTCTCGATGAGCACGTCGAAACCGTCAGTGGTCAGGTGTCGATCAGCACCATGCACCTCGCAAAGGGCTTGGAGTTCCGCGCCGTGGCCGTGATGGCCTGCGACGACGAGATCATCCCGTTGCAGGAGCGGATCGAGACGGTTGGCGACGACGCGGACTTGAAAGAGGTGTACGACACTGAGCGCCATCTTCTCTACGTTGCCTGCACGCGGGCGAGGGATCATTTATTGGTGACGAGCGTCGAGCCGGCATCGGAGTTTCTCGATGACATGCGCCGGGACAAAGCGGCGGTATCGTGAGCGAGTCTATTGAGAGCCTTGTTGCCTATTGTCGAGAGAACTCCCGCGTTTGCCCTGTGCCGAAAAAGTGGAACGAGCTCTGGGAAGGATTGCCAAATCGCACGAAAAAGGATGGGCACTGGCAACCACCGCCGCCGGTGGATTTTCCTGGGGCTCCGACCCCCTACATTCTGAAGATGATTAGCTTGGCGGGCCATATCGAGTGGGCGGCCAAGCAGGGCGCGCTGGAATCGGTGGCGATCTTTTTACGAAGTCTACGAGAGGAAGATTGGTTTCACTCGGGCGACTAAGGCCTTGGCGGGGCAAGGCACGGGCCCGGGCGGCTTTTGGGAAACGTCCGCGCGTGACGGCGTGCGGCGGCTTGGTAGTCAAGGAGAAGGTGTGTATATTTATACAGTATGGCAAACGCCCATCTGCGCCCGCCATTCCGGTGCCCCCTCTGTGACCACGACGACTATGCGACCGTCACGGTCAACAACAAGCCTACGGAGGCCTCGCAGTGCTTGAACTGCTCCGTGGTGTTCAAGGACGCCGACAGATTCACGAAGCACCGAAAGCCTATGCCAAAGGCTGCCGAAAGAGTAGGTCCGCCGATTGAAGGTGCCTACGTTTGGCCCGCCGGATCGGGAAGGAAGCGGAGATAGAATCGGTGCGCTATGTGCTACTCATCAATGGAAGACGAAGCGCTGCGCTGGTTTTCCCGACATAGCAAGCGCGACGAAGTGCGCCGCGAGGCGATGAATGAGTTGCTTCGCCGCCAAGCCTTTCCGAACGACCACAAGATAAAGATCAGGTTTACGAAGTCACTCGAAGCGTTCTTCCTGAATTCGAAGGACCCTGCGGACGCCGAAACTGCCGCGTTGTTTGCACAGATACGTGCCCAGCGCAGCACCGCGCTCGAGGCCGGGCTGTTCAAGCAGCGCACGCGGCTAGTGAAGGCTGAACGCATGCTGGCCGAAAAGGAAACTAAGAAGGCGCTTGAAGAAAAGCGCATCGCCGCCGACAAGGTCAGTTGGCATTTGAGGCAGCTGGCTGATCTTGACCGCAAGGAGATACGCGAGTCTGATCGGCGAATCTACCCCATGTGGTACACCCTGGTGCTCGCAATCGTCGACGGCAAGCGAGCGGTCATGCCCATGCGCTACCACTGTCGCCAGAGCGGGAAGCCCGCCAGCATCGACAAGCAGTACGACGGTCTGTACAACGCCCGGCGCGACAACCTGGACGGCTACTGGAAGAACATTTGGGGGAAACGGCACGCGATAATGGTGTCGTCTGCGTTTTTTGAGAACGTGGCACTAGAGGACTTTGAGCGCCGCGAGCTGCAGCCAGGCGAGAATTCGAACAACCTTGTGCTTGAGTTCAAGCCGCAGACCGCGGAACCGTTGTTGTTCGCATGTTTGTGGGATTACTGGCAGAAGCCCGGCGAGCCGGATCTATACTCCTTCGCCGCCATAACCGACGAACCGCCGCCCGAAATTGCGGTCACGGGGCATGACCGCTGCCCAATTCCGATCAAGCCTGAGAACGTGGACGCATGGCTCACCCCGGAGGGCCGCAGCAAGGAAGAACTGGAAGCGATTCTGGACGACAGGGTAAGGCCGTTCTACGAACATCGGTTGGCCGCATGACGCGCAAGGGGGCGTCAAAGGAGAGAGAGATAGAGGATCGCATAGCGTCGAACGAACGAAGGAATGATGGAGCTTAGGCAAGCACTGCCGCACCTTCTGCCGGGTGCCATCGCCTGGGCTGAGGCGCGCGCAAGGAAAGCCGCAGAAGTTGGCGAGCCGCTGACGCCGTCGGAGCAGGAAGTGGCGCGGGTGGTCGGGGTGAGAAAACCGGAGCTGGTCCGGGTTGAAACTGTCGAGAGCCTGCCGCTCCCCGATGACCCAACACTGCGGGCTGCCGCCGTTCAAGCCGGGCTTCTCGGCGCCGGCATGGTCGGCCTCACGCTGGGCTATGCGGTCTTCGTTTGCCGCGGTCACAAGACTCGCCGGCTTTTGTCTCACGAACTGCGGCACGTCCATCAGTACGAGCAGAACGGCTCCATCGCCGGGTTCCTGCCGCTGTACCTGAAGCAGGTTATCGAGGCGGGCTACCACAACGCGCCGTTCGAGGCGGACGCGCGAGCCCATGAACTTCCCGACGCCGCAGTCGCATGAGCGTAAGGGTTCCTTACTAATTGATCTGTTTTGCGGTGCCGGCGACATACCCTCAGCGCAGCATCGCTTCCTTTGCATTGAACACCTGCGATATCATCATCCCACTTATCGAAAGTGTCCGGAAATCCGAGGCAATGCCATACCGTCAGGCTCGGGTACCGCTGGCCACCGCCTACGAAATGGGCCGGATCTCGCGCGAGGAGTATGACGAACGCTGGGCGCGCGCCGGCGAGGCCTTCGCGGCGCGTCAGCAGGCGAACGACCAAGCTCGAGCCCGCTTGGCTGTAGAGGCAGCACGAGGTGAGACTGAGATCCTCCGTGCTTTTCAGAGGCCGCCGCAGACTACCTGCACCTCCCAGATGGTACTCGGTCGGCTCAAGACCGTCTGCCGCTGACCTGGCGACCGCACAGAGCGCACCAGGAAGGACGGCCCCCGCGGATTAACGAGTCGCGAAGAGCTCGGAGATCTTGACGAGTCGTTCGCGCTGCCCCGCGGGATCGTCGACCTCCCAGCCTCGAAGTGCCGCCCGGACCTCGCCTACCGCCGCGAGATCCTGTTCGAGCTCAGGGTCCATGGGAACCAGCGGCCCCCTAATAATGAGCCGCTTGGTCCGGTCGTCGAAGAAAAACCACTTGGGATCGACAGGAACCTCGCGTTCTTCCCAGCTGCTGACGACGACCACCAGCGCCTCATCGGCGAGATGGTTGAGCATCCGCTTCATGTCCCTTACGTTGATCGCACTCATTGGTAAGCCCCCAAAATTGCAGACCTGCAAAGACCGTGCAGATGATGCCCTGCCGGGAACGCGCTATTTCGGCGGTTCGATGTTCGCCGGCGGCCAAAGCCCGTACGCGCGATACAAGTCGCCGGGCGAAGCAGAGCGATCGCTCATTTGGTCGGGCGAATCCAAATCGACAATGGCCGAAGCCGCACGCTCCCGTGGGTGGGCCGCCGCCGGCGCAATGGCGGCATGGCCTCATAGCAACGTAACCGCGGCTGACGGGAGCGGGCAAGCGCCAGAAGCTGCCCTCTGTGCCTGGGCTTCGCTCGGCAACCGACAATCAATTTGAACAGGTGCTCCGGCCCAAATTCGTACTTCTGCTGGACAAGCGGCGCTTGGTCGTCGATCGGAGGATCGCCAAAAACGAGGCGGTATTCGTTTTCTCGCTTCCACAGGCTGCGTTTCACCAACACGGTCTGAACCAGGTGCTCCATGTCCTCGATGCTGGTGAGATCAATCATGCGATCGTCGTCGCAGTAACGAACCCGGTAGCATGTACCGAATCGCGCGTTGACCAAAAACTGCATGCATACGCCGCTGAAATCGCCTGCGTAGTCTTTCCACAGGTGATTGTTATGCGCCGAGTCGGCCAGGCTCAAGATCATGTAATGCCGATCCACGGCCACGCGAAATTCGATCTCGGACTGTCGCATCATATCGTAGAGCAAGGGCTGGGTCAGCTGCGCGAGCTGCGCTTGGATCTGCTCTTCGGAGGGTGGAGGGACATTCCCCGCTACGCATCGCCGCACCCACGCCTCGACCGCGGGCCAGTATTTCTCGTCGGAGATGTCGCCGATGACCATGGTCGGCTTGCATTCGCGCGGGTCGTTCAACTGCGAAGGCCGGGGAAAGAAAATTCGGCTGTCCCGAACTATCTCGCGAGTTTGCTTTAGCCCCCTGCCGGCGAGCGACTTGTACTTGTAGAAGTGGCCTTGGGCGATAGTCACGTCGCCCTGAATGGTGCGGTGCTTGATGGTATTGCCCACAGACCCGATCCTATCGATGACGTGCGAGCCGCGGCAGGGTTTAGATCGTCGTACGTCGCAGACTCAACCTGAGGGAATCCGCTTCGCCGTGTCGCCCTGCGGCTCACGCTCGCAGGCACCTGCATCGGCCGATCAAATTCTACCCGTCCCCGGGAATCGTTCCTGGCAGGAAGGGTAGGTCAGCACGGAGCCCTCCATCGGGCTTCAAGGTAAAGACCAATCCGGCATCCTCGATGGCCTCTTGGACGATCCTGCGAAGCGGGTTGAACTCCTCTCGACTTGCCCAGCTGCCGCGACGCTCCCAAAGCATTTGAAGAGTGTCGCTTGCGCGCTCGAACAGCGCGGCGTACGCGCTGTCGGCGATAGTTTTAGCCGACGTCGGGACCGCTTCCTCGATCGTCACCCCGTGACCGTCGAGGGTGCCTTTCAGGTATGCAAACATGCGCAGCGGCTCGCACGAGTGCTGCACGACTTCGGCGACCACGCGTTGAATGTCGTGGCTGAGCCGGTAGTCACGTATTGCTGCGTTGGAGCGCGCGCGCGCGCCGTCCAGCATTCGTTGGAGGCCGGTCTCATAGTCGGATATCTGCTTCTGCCTCGCGAACGGCGCGCTGGCGCGGCACGCGGCATACTCCTCCCACATTACGTCCGACGCCTGCTCGTAGATTTGCACGTCGTGGCTCGCGTATCTCTGGCTGAGGAGTAGACCGGGAAACGCCCGGTCGCGGACCTTCAGATCCTCGACGTGGCCGCACTCGTGCGCGATTGTGTACAGCGCGTCGCGCATCGCGTCTGAGCCAGCCGCGTTTGCAATGGCTACTACGGCACCGGTGGCGAATACGAGATGCGCCTTGACTATGCCGTCGCGCTTGACCGCGGGTGACATCGCGACTCCGAAGACCCGACCGTCGTTTGATCGCGTTAGCAGCTGGCTCGCCTGAAAGCCACGATCAAGCTGCCTCAGCGCTTCGTCGTAGTCCGCGGCGACAGTCACTCCGTCGAGACGCTCCATGTCGATATAGCAGCTGAACAGGTGAATGGCCGCCGAAATCTGGCTGCCAAACGTCCGTGCCTGCTCCTCAGTCTCAAAGCCGCCGCGCACGGAGACTTGGTAGCTCGCAGGCGCGGTCGCCGGCGGCAGGTCGTCCAGCTTGTCGTACGAGGGGGCGTCGCTCAAGGCTTTGTAGGTGAGCCAGGATTGCGGCGCGGCCGGTGATAGGAGATCGGCTTCGGGTTCGGGGGGAAAATCTCATGGAACTGGGCATGGAAGTTCTCGACCATCTGTCCCACGAGCGGAACGAACTGCTGGACCTCCTCGCGACTCTCCCGCAGCGATTGCTTCACCTTCACCGACGTGTCGCCCGTGTCGTCGATGTACTTTTGGTCCGCCTCGCCGCCGTTGTGCTCATGAACGTGCCGGCGCGCAAACATTTTCACCACCAAGGAAACCTGCTGCGGCTTCATTCCCTTGAATATGTCGATATCGAACCACTGTCGGAGCTCCTCGGCTCGCTTTTTCGGATTGTGAAAGACCTTCCGCTCAAGTTCTGTTTTCCGTCCCGGCTTCATCATCACCATGGCCGCCAGCCGCTTGGCAATTGCACGCGACGCGCTGTCGAATTCTGCAACCGCATCCTTCAGCGCCGATACCGGATTCTCACCCGCCGCAAGGCGCTCCAGTATCCCGTCCAATCTGGCGCGCACGACGGCGGCATCGTTTCGTGTGCCGCAGCTCGAGCAGAATCCGTACGTGCCCAAGATGTCCTGGCGCGAGCCGCATGCCTCACATTTGTACCGATACTGTTGCGCCTGGTTGGCGTAGTAGAACTTTGGCTTTTCGGATCCCTTTGCCACCGTGTCGGCCACGGCGTCGAGATCAACCTCGTGCTCGCCGTCGGCACCATCCATCGCCTCGAGGACAAGCTTGCAGCACTCGGTGATGTAATTTCGCTGCCCCTTCGTTAGAAAGTAGTGGGGCGCAGCCTGAAGGCCGCAGTAAGGACAGGTGGTCGCCCAACGCGCTGGAAAACCATCTGTACGCCAATACTCATGGCACCGAGGGCATTCGTGGCCGTAGAGCGTTTCGATATCGGACCCGAGAATCACTAAGATGCCAGGTGCCGATTTCGGACCAGTATCGTCGCTGAGTCCGCCGATCGGAACGAACGACAGCGGGTTTCCGTCACTGTCCGCATACAGCATCGTCCACCCTGCAGGCGTGGGTGCTGAATTCCTCACGCCGATTTGATACGCCTTCTTGCCGCCCTCGATAGTCGAGACCGTGACGGTCAGCTTTCCGCCGCAGTGCCCTACCTCTGAGAATTCTCGGGCCGTACTCATACGCCGTCGCGAGGGTAACGTCCTGACACCGGACTAGCGAGAATCCGTCTACTCATTTTTTCAACAATGTCTGTCACGCGAGCTCCTTCGCGACTGCGCGGGCGCGCATGAGCGCGTCACGGGCCAGGAGATTCTCAAGGTAACTTTCCAATGCATCGCTTCCCAGTGAAAGTCTTGCGCTCTTCGCCCAAAGGAGGATGTGACCGGCCAGAATGTCGGCGACGGTTAACGATGTGCTTACCAAGTACGGACGATCCGCGAGGCCAGAAGCCAGAATCTTGACTGCAGTTCGGAACTCCCAGCTTGCGGTCTCAATTACTGCGGGGACACGACGTTCCGCGGGGAGCCCAAACCGATGTTTCGCGATGGTCCACAGCGACGCATCCAATTCCGTGAGAATGAAGCTCGTCCACCTGTAGCATTCGGTGCGCTCCTTCGTTCCGGGCGGCGGCAGGAGGCGGTACTCTGGATACTTCTCGGCAACGTGCATGCATACCGCGGCCGACTCGGTAATGATGGTCCCGTCATAGTCCAACACTGGAACCTTGCCGGCGGGATTGATTTTCAGGAACCAAGGCTCGCGTCCCTGGCCGTGCATGACATCGACTTCGACATATTCGTACGTCGCGCCCACTTCCTCAAGCGCCCACAGCGCCCGAAGTGTCCTGCCGTTCCGATATCCATAGAGCTTCATCATCTGGCTAGACTGTAGCGGTCTGATTGTGGAGCTGCCGGGCTGCTTCAAGGAGCGATTCGCGGTCGAGTCGACCGAGTTCCATCTTGAACGCCTTGTCGATCAGCGGATAGTTCTTGCCGATCGAGCGTGCATACGCAGGGTCGTAGTGCGCTTCCATCAGTCGCTGGAACAACTCGGGGGCACGTTGCTCGCGCGCGAGGCTCTCCCAGCGCGCAAATTCCTCACCACCGATAAGGGGGCGCAGGAAGTGCAGGCGGCCCATCAGGGCGCCCAGATCACTCTCGAAATGGCTGTAGTCCTCACGCCATAGTGCGACCCGTTCGGGCATCGGCGCGCTAAGGTTGAACACTCGGCCAGCGCGCATCGTCTCAAGCAGAACGTCGGGAAGCTGAATGGCTCCGATCTTCTTGCTCTCGGATTCGACCCAGACCGGTTTCGCGGGGTCGAACCGACGCAGCTTCTCGACGAGAAGTGAGTCGAACCATTTCTGCGAAGGCTGCGCGACGCCCGGAATGTCGCCGATCAGCGACCCGCGGTGCTGCGCCAGTTCCTCCAGGTCCAGAACCTGGGCGCCGACCGACGCCAGCGCCGAAAGGAGCCGCGTCTTGCCGCAACCCGTGGGGCCGCACAGCACGTGGTAGCCGAATTTGCGGGGCAGTTCGGTGAGCCGGTCCCGTACCCACGCCCGGTAAGCCTTCCAGCCGCCGGGCAGGCGATCCACCTTGAATCCGATGGTTGCGAGCGCGTCGAACCATAACTTGCTGCGCTTGCCGCCTCGAAAACAGTAAACGAGCATCCGCGCGTCCTTGGGGTGGCGCGCGACCAGGTCCTCAATGGAGCGAGCGATGTTCCTGAGCGCGTAGGAAACGCCGATCGCGTAGGCGCGATGCGTGTCGGTGCGATGCGTCGTGCCGACTTCCGCGTACTCCTCGTTGTCAACGACGGGAAGGTTTACCGCACAGGGCAGGTGGTCCTCGGTGTATTCGCGCTCGCTGCGTGCGTCGATGACGAGCGCGTACTGTCCGTCGAGCGCGCTACTCAGCATCGACGCAAACTGCTCTCGCTGTTCAGCCTGAGGAAATTCGCTTCCCATGACTCCCGCCTAGCACAACATATTTCCAAATGCAATAGGAAATCGACCCCTCGTTTTCCTATTTTCCTGCCCGAGCGCGCCTCCTATGCTTTCCCCGGATCGACAAAGTCGCATGGCGCGACTTACTGCCGGCAAGAGGACCCGAAGCAAGGAGGCCCTACATGGAATCGCGTCAAGCCTCGTCGCGGAACGAGCCGGCCAGACTCGTGCGCGCCCTGGAACGAACCTGGACAACGCTCATTTTAGCGCTGCTGTCCGCTCCGGCCTATGCCCAGCAGGACCCGATCTCGCGCCTCCTCAATAAGGCGGTCGATATGCTCACGAACCAGTGGGCGGTCGCCTCGGCGGTCATCACGATCGCGGCGATCGGGTACCGCATGAAATACGGGATGATGGACAAGCGCAAGGCGCTGTACTCCATTATTGGCATCGTCGTCGTCTTCGGTGCCGCGCTCATCGTGGAAGAGATCCGGGGCTGACGATGGAGCGCGAAGACGCCCTGTACCAGGGCATGACGCGCGACGCCATGATCCTCGGCGTCACCCTCGACTGCTTCATTCTCGAAGTGATCGTGTGGTCGATCGCGTTCCTCGTTACCCGCTCGCTGTGGGTGCTGCCGGCCGCGGGCCTGTTTCACCTGCTCTGCTACTGGAAGTGCCTCGACGACGCCGATTTCTTCAGCATGTGGTGGGTGGGCTTCGCGCTGACCGGGAAGGGCGCGAACCGGCAGACGTGGGGAGGCACGAGCTATGACCCCGATTAGCCTCGGGCTGAAGTTCTTCCGGCCGATCCCCGCCGGCAGCGAGGCGAAGGCGAGGGAGCAGCGGCTGCGGCGCTTCATTCCCTACCTCGCGCATTACGACGGCGAGACGTTGCTCACCGAGGACGACCAGCTCGTCCAAGTCATCAAGCTGGAAGGTCTCGCCTTCCAGACGCGGGACGAGGAGGAAGTGAAGCGCCAGAAGCGTTTCCGGAACCGCCTCGTGCGCTCCATTGCCAAGAGCGACCTCGGCGTCATGGTGCACGTCGTGCGGCGCAGGCACTTCGAGTATCCCGAGGGGGAATTCCCCAATCGCTTCTGCGCTCAACTGGACGCGGCGTGGCGGCGCAAGCACGAGCAGGTCGAGCAGTACGCGAACGAGATTTTCCTGTCGCTGGTGAAGTTCCCGTACAAGGCGGGCGTCCTGGTCGGGGCGAAGGACCGTCTCGCTTACCTGAGCCACAGGCGGCACCGAGAGCGCCGCGAATACTGGCGCCGGCGCTGCGCGCAGGAGCTGCGCGACGTGACTCACCGCGTCTTGCAAACCCTTGCGGGCTACGAGCCGAAGCTTCTCAGCATGTACCGCAAAGCCGATTCCTGGTACTCCGAGCCGCTGGCGTTCCTCAGCTATCTCGTCAACTGGGAAGGCGGCGACGTGCGGGTGCCGCGCATGCCGATCCGCGACTACCTCGGCAGGAACCGCCCGATCTTCGGCTCCGAGACGATGGAGATGCGCGGCTGGACGAAGAGCCGCCTGGGGGCATTCCTGAGCGTGAAGGAATACCCCGACCTGACCGACTGCGACATGCTCGACCGCTTCCTCAACCTGCCGGTCGAGATGGTGATCGCGCAGTCGTACCACTTCGAGGACCGCCCGACGTCGGCCAAGGAGATCGAGGTGCAGCAGAAGCGCCTCGAACAATCCGAGGACAAGGCTGCCGACCAGATCGACGACCTGACGGAGGCGATGAGCGACGTAGCCTCGGGGCGCGTCGCGATGGGCTGGCATCACCTGTCGGTGCTGGTCAAGGCGCCCGACAACGAGCTGGCATCGCTCGACCGCGCGCTGGTGGCGGCGGAGGACTGCTTCATCGACCTCAACATCCAGGCTGTCCGGGAGACGCTCAACCTCGAAGCATGCTTCTGGGCGCAACTGCCGGGCAATTTCCAGTACGTGGCGCGCAAGCGCCGCATCTCGACCGCGAACCTGGCGGGCTTCGCGAGCCTCCACAACTTCTCGCGCGGCCGTCCCGACAGCAACTGGTGGGGCAAGGCGATCACCGTGCTGGCGACGGAAAGCAAGACGCCGTACTACCTGAACTTCCACTGCGGCGGCGCCGGGCCGTACCCGCCGGGCCACGTCCACGTCGCCGCGCCGACGGGCAGAGGCAAGTCAACGCTGCTGAACCTCCTGCTTGCGCAGGCGCAGAAGATCAACCCGAGGATCTTTTACTTCGACGACAAGAACGGCGGCGAGATCTTCGCGCGCGCCTGCGGCGCCGCTGTGACCGACATCGCGCTGGGCGAACCGAGCGGCTTCAACCCGCTCGCGCTTCCCAATACCCCGGTCAACCGCGCGTTCCTCGCCCAATGGCTCGAGAATCGCCTCGTGGCGGATGGAAGGCCGCTCGACGCGGACGATCGCCAGATCGTTCAGACCGCTATCGAGGGCATTTACCGGCACGTGCCGGGCGAGCGCAACCTCGTGGAGATCGCGAGCTACTTCGGGCTGGCGCGCGAGGGGAGCCTGCGAAGCCGTCTTGCGACTTGGCTGCCGGGCGGGAAATACGCGGGGCTGTTCGACAACGACGAGGATCGCTTCAGGCTGGACAGGCGGTTTTGCTACTTCAACACCACGCGCATCATCCAGGACGAGACCGGGCTGCTTGCCGTCCTCGAATACCTCTTCCACCGCATCGACCTGGTGATGGACGGCGAGCCGTTCATCATCGTCCTTGAAGAGGGCTGGAAGCTGCGCCGCAGCCCGTACTTCCGCGCGCGCATCGACGACTGGCTGATGACCGTGCGCAAGAAGAACGGCGTGGTGATCTTCATCACCCCCGATCTCGCGCTTTCGCACGACGAGAAGTCCGACAGCCTCGTCAAGCAGCCGGTGACGTTTCTCTACTTCGCCTGCGACCGGGCGGACGAGCGCGACTACCGGAAGGTGTTCGGCCTGTCGCAGCGCGAGTTCGAGCTGGTGCGCGAATGGGAGCCGGAGGAGCGGCTGGCGCTCGTCAAGCACGGGAACGACAGCGTGGTAGTGCGAACGGTGCTCGATACGCCTGAGCTGGCGCGCTTCCTCCCGGTGCTCTCTGGAAACGAAGGGAACGTGCGCCTGATGCGCGAAATCATGCGCGAGGTCAAGAGCCAGGACCCCGATGTCTGGCTGCCGGTCTTCATGGAGAGGGTCAAGTGAGAATCCCGCGATTGCGTTGGCTTCGTGTGGCGGCGTGCGTGTCAGTTCTTGGCGCGGTTGGGAACGGATATGCCCAATATGCCGTGATCGACGTCTCGAACCTTCAGCAGAACGTCCAGCAGTACATGCAGATGGTCGAGCAGGTCAAGCAGCTGAAAGCGCAGCTTGAGCAACTGAAGGACCAGTACCGGGCGGTCACCGGCAGCTACGGGATCGGCGGCCTCCTCCAGGAGGAGACGTTCGCCGCCGGAAACATCGTCCCCGGCTCTTGGCAGGAGGTCGTCCGGCTGCAACAGGCGGGGAAGTACAAGTCCAAGCTGGACTACTACGAGGGCGTGATGAAGACGGTCGATCCCGCACTGTTCGAGAAGAACAGCACACGAAACGCGGGCGCGTACAAGCTGAGCTACGACAATACCCGCGCCGCGTTCGCTGTGACCGACGCCACCTACGAGTCTGTGGAAGCGCACCGAAGGAACATCGAGCAGCTCGTGCGGCGCATCGACAGCACGCAGAACATCAAGGAAGCGACCGACCTCAACAATCGCCTCATCTCGGAGAACGCCATGCTGCAAGTTGCGGTTGCGCGCCTTGCGGCCGTGCAGGGCAACCTCAGCGCGAGCGCGCAAAACGAGCAGGTGCAAAGCCAGGCGACGCGCACCGAGATGTTCCGCTTCGATCCCAACTACCAGTACAGGGTGCGCCGGCCATGAAACTGAACGCGATCATTGTTGTCCTTGTCATTGTGCTGCTCGGAGGTTGCGTGGCGCAGGGCACGGTGAAGTCACCCTGCGTTGGCGCTTCGGGGTCTCCCTGCAGCAAGGTCCCGCTTCCCAACGAACCGATCGAGGTGATGGCATGAACAGAGTATGGCTGATTGGCGGCATGGCGGTTGTCGCGCTGGCCTCCTGCGGCAAGGGCGACAACCCCTTGGTAACAGCGAGCGACGCGCAGTTCGCGCAATGGGTAGAGGCTAAGAATGCGTTCTCGGCGTCCTGCGCCGCGGCGCTCTACGAACCTGATCTCTTCGTCAAGCAATACAACGGGCTCAAGTTCGCGGCGGCGGGGAAGATCTCCGTGGTAAGCGAGCAGCAAACGGCCGACTGCGTGACCGAGCTTCAGAAAAGGGCGGAGCACGTCGGCGTCGGGGGCGCGGTCGCGCGCGAGCACCTGTTCGATGAGCGGGTGCGCAAACGCTATCTCGCGACTCGCAAGGGCTAGATCGTGGGATTGCCGACCACCATCCTGACCGTGACCGAAGACGTGACCGCCGATTTCGTCGGGAAGGTCTTCGGCCCGATCGCCAATACGATGAGCACGCCGCTATGGGCGGCGGTAACGCTGTTCGTGGTGGTGTACGGCTACCTGGTGATGACCGGCCACGTCCAGCATCTTTACCAGACGGCGTTCCGCGCCATCCTGCTGGTCGGGTTCGTCACCTACACCGCGCTGAATTGGGACTGGTTCAGCTACTTCTACGAGGTGTTCACCAAGAGCCCGGACCTGTTCAGCTCGGCGCTGACGCTTGGACGGGACCAGAAGTCCGCGCTCGACGAGCTTTACGACCGCGGCATGGACACTGCCTTTTCCATCTGGTCGCGATCCGGCTGGGACCTTGCGCTCTGGGCGCTTGGGGCGGCCGTATTCGGCGTCACCCTCTGGTTGATCGGATTCGCGGTCTTCCTGCTGCTCCTGGCGAGGCTGCTCGTCGCCGTAACGCTCGGGCTCGGTCCGATCTTCGTCGCGTTCTGCCTGTTCGACTCGACGCGGCAGTGGTTCAAGAACTGGATCGCCTCGCTCGTCACGCTCGTTATCTTTCAGCTGATCATCTACGCCTCGCTCGGTCTGGGCTATGCCATCTACCGCTCGGTCGTTCCGGAGGGCGAGCTTTACACCGGCACCTCCATTGACCCGGCGCAGCTGCAGGGACGGGTGCTGCCGTTGCTCGTCATATTTCTCGCGCTGTTCTTTGTCCTGCGCAAGGCGGACGGCCATGCGCAGTCGTTGATCGGTTCGATGAGTTACGTGGGCGATGCAATGGGCCACATCATCCGCTCCGGCAGGCGTGAGCTAGGCGCTGCGAGTCGACGCGGGCCGCGGCTTCCGATGCGGCTTCCCGCAAGCGGATCACCTCGAAGCGCGAGACATCACGACGCGGGGGACAAGCATGTTGCTACCCGGAATGGCAGCGCCCATGCTGGTTGAGGATACCGGCGGTCAAGAGTGGGAGTACCAGACGCACGGTGCGGTGGAGGTCGAACGCAACCGCTGGTTCGTCGCCACGATCATTGCCGGCGTACTTGCTGCCGTGGCGATGGGCGCGGTCGCGATGCTGCTGCCCCTCCAGAAGCTGGTGCCGCTCGCGGTAACGGTCGACTCGCGCACCGGCCTGGTCACCTCGGTCGAGTACGGAAGAAGCGTCGCGGAGCTGACGCAAAAGGAAGCGATCCAGCGCAGCGACGTGGCGCGATACGTGACGGCGCGCGAAACCTACGATCCGCAGGACTTGGCGACCAACGCCAAGCTCGTGCGCGTGATGTCGGATGGCAACATTTGGCGGCAGTACGAGGAGGAAACCTCGCAATACAACGAAGCGAGCCCCATGAGGCGCTACGGCTTCAAGGTCCGCCGCCGCATCGAGGTGAGCACCGTGCTGCCGCTCCCGAACACCGAAAACACCTACCAGATTCGTTACGCGGCGATTGAGGAGTCTCCCGGCTCGCAGGCAGTCGAGAAACCCTTTGTCTCGACAGTCAACTTCCGCTATAGCGACCGGCCGCTGAGCAACGAGGACCGGATCCTCAACCCGCTCAACTTCCGGGTGCTCGCCTACCGGAAGGATCAGGAGATTGCCGGTCCGATGTCGTCGCAGAGTAAAGGAGGTAACCCGTGAAGAGCCTGTTCCTGCTGGCAGCTCTGGCGCTCGCGTGCGGCACTGCGTTCGCGGCGAAGGTGCCGGAGCCCATCGCAACCGACCAGCGCATCCGCCAGGTCGTCTACAGCGCGTCGGAAGTGTACGAGGTAACCGGCAGCTACCGCTTCGCGACCACCATCGAGTTCGAGAAAGGCGAGACTGTCCAGTACCTCACCCTCGGCGACACGATCGCCTGGCAGGCGCATCCGATCGGCCACCGTGTGCACCTGAAGCCCGTGGAGCCGCGGGCGGTGACGAACCTGACCGTGGTGTCCGACCGGCGGACCTACTTCTTCCGGCTGACCGGCGCGAACCCCAAGGACAAGCTCGACGCGACCTACCTGCTGCGCTTCAGCTACCCGTCCGAAGTCGGAATCACCGTGAATCCGGAAGCGGTCCGGAAGCCCGCGAGCGCCACGGAAAAGGACGAGGCGGCGACGCGCGTGAAAGTGCGCAACTGCAACTACTCGGTGTCCGGGAGCCGAAACGTCAAACTGGTACGGGCCTGCGATGATGGTCAGTTCACCTTCCTCGAATTCGTCGAGAACGCGACTCTGCCCGCATTCTTTGCGGTCGATCCGGAGGGCAACGAGTCGGTCGTCAACTACCGGATGGAAGGCAAGTACGTGGTGATCGAGCGCGTCGGCAGTCTCTTCACCCTGCGCGACGGCCAGGAGGTGCTGTGCCTGTTCAATGAGGACAAGCCGTTCCAGCCGAGCGAGGCAGTCCCGCGCACGTCCATTAAGTACGGAGGCAGGCTATGAGCAGCGGCGCGCCGGAATCTCCGAATGCCCGGGCAGAGGCGATTCGGGACTGGGAACGGGAGAGCGAGGACCGGCAGGGTTTTGACCGTCAGTTCTCGGGAGAGCGGCTCAAAGGCATCTCGAAGAGCGATTGGCTGACGAAGGCTGCGTTCGTGGTGGGGACTGCCGCGATCGTCTTTTTCATTCTGACGCACGGCAGCAAGGAGGATCGCGCACGCAAGAAGGAAGCTCGCGCGGCGGCGCAGGTCGAGGAGCCTTCCGTACGCGACTTCCGGCCGCCGGTGATGCCGGTGCGGACCGCAACTCCGCGGCCTGTCGCGGAGGTTAAACAGGTCGAAACGGCAAACGCCAAGCCCGACGACTCCGATGCAGCCGCAAGGCGTCGCAAGGCAGAACAGATCGAGGAGGCGCGGACCAAGTCCGACATGGTGGTGAGGGGAGCAAGCGCGGGCGGCCTGTCGCAACCCGCGGCGAGGGCAAGCGGCGTCCCGTTTCCCGATATCGCCGGGGGCCATCTCGCACTTGGGCCGGGAAGCCGGCCGGTGGCCGCAAGCGAAGGTCCGAGCGATCCCAACCGTGTGTTCAGCCGCCAAATGAGCGGGCAGGCCGTGCCAGCGGCGTATCCGAGACGGCTCGGCAGCCTGGAGTGCCTCGCGCTCCAGGGAAAGCTGATCGACGCGCAGCTTGAGACCGCGATCAACACCGACCTTCCCGGGCAGATCAGGGCTGTCGTCTCGAGCCCGCTCTACGCCGAGCAAGGGCGTGACCCGCTCATCCCGCCCGGATCGCGCCTGAACGGGGTCTACAACTCGGCGGTGCGCAAGGGCCAGGTGCGCGTCTTCGCGATCTGGAACCGTGTCATCCGTCCGGACGGCGTCGAGTTCACTATCGATTCGAACGCGACCGATGCGCTGGGCAGGGCGGGGCTCACCGGTCAAACCGACAACCACTTCGCGCAGATTTTCGGGATGTCGGTGCTGTTGAGCATCATCGGCGCGGGCGCCGGAACCGTGGGGGTGAGTTCCGACTCGGGATACAACTCGGTGGACGCCTATCG
>Ga0315910_10000745_pt1 | contig 31346 bp, 19 predicted proteins | sample EdamamesoilMG_FD_204470 | JGI IMG/M metagenome (GOLD analysis project Ga0315910, IMG submission 204470) | Garden soil microbial communities collected in Santa Monica, California, United States - Edamame soil | ecosystem: Environmental > Terrestrial > Soil > Garden | place: USA: California... | reverse complement strand
TGGTGGCGAGCGGGATCGACCTCAACCCGGTGGGCGTGGGCGCGCGTCCGGCGGGCTTCGAGCGCCAGGCGGCGCTGGAGGCGATCCACCGCGCGATCCAGGAGCGCCGCGTGGTCGAGGCCCTGGGCGGGAGCGCCATGCCGATCCTGTGGCTGGGCAAGGACGTGGTCCTGGGGGGGCTGTGGTACCGGCCGCGCACGCGCACGATCGACTACCGCGCGGTGCTGCGCGAGCTCCTGCCCTGGTTCGCGCTCTCGACCCTGCTCCTGACCGGCGCGACCTTCCTGGCCCTGCGGCGGATCGTGCTCGACCCGGTCGAGCAGCTGGCCGAGGGCGCGCGGCGCATGCGCACGGGCGACTTCTCGGTGCGCCTGCCGGAGCCGACCGGGCGCGACGAGCTGGCCGAGCTGGTGCGCTCCTTCAACTCGATGAGCGCCACGGTGCAGGGCTTCAACCAGCGCCTCTCCGAGGAGGTGCGCGTGGCCACCGAGATGGCGCGCGCGGCCGAGGCCGCGGCCATGCGCGAGCGGCGCTTGGCGGCCATGGGCGAGCTGGCCGCGGGCCTGGCGCACGAGATCAACAACCCGCTCGGGGGGCTGGCCAACGCGGTCGAGGAGCTGCGCCGGCCCGAGCTCCCGCCCGCGCGCCGTGGGCAGTATCTCGAGCTCCTGGCGCGCGGGCTGGCGCGCATCGGCGAGACCGTCAACCGCCTGCGGCGCTTCACTCCGCGCGAGACGCCCCACGAGCCGGTCGACCTGGCGGCCGTGCTGCAGGACGCCGTGGACCTGGTGCGCCACCGGGCCGAGCGCCAGGGGGTCACGCTGGTGCAGGTCGTCGGCGAGGGCCCCTGGCGCACCCAGGGTGCGCGCAACGAGCTCGGCCAGGCCGTCCTGAACCTCCTGGTCAACGCGCTGGACGCGCTGGAGGAGCACGGCACGCGCGACCCGCGCGGTGCGCGACTCGAGCTCGTCCTGCGTCGTGAGGACGGGCGCGTCGTGCTCGGGGTGCGCGACAACGGCCTGGGCGTCGCGCCCGAGCTACTGGACAAGGTCGCCGACCTCTTCTACACCACCAAGGAAGTCGGGCGCGGCACGGGTCTGGGCCTCGCCCTGGTGCACAACGCCATGCAACACCACCGGGGTGAGGTGCGCATCACGAGCGAGCGCGACCGCTTCTTCCAGGTCGAGCTGCTGTTTCCCGCCGAGGGCCGGCTCGCGGAGGCGCGCGGGAGTTGAGCGAGCCCGGCTGGCTGCACGTCCTGCTCGTCTCGCTGCTCTCGTGCTCGGCCTTCCTGAGCGGCTCGGAGGCGGCGCTCTTCGGGCTGACCCCGCTCGAGCGCCGCACGGCCTCGAGCCGGGCCATCGAGCTGCTCCAGGATCCGCGACCGCTGCTGGCCACGCTCCTGCTCGCGAACCTGGTCGTCAACGCGCTCTACTTCGCCTTCGCGAGCCGCATCTGGCCCGGCCTCGAGGGCTGGCAGGCGCTGCTGTTCGGGCTGGCCCTGCTGGTCGTGCTGCTCGTCTTCGGCGAGATCCTGCCCAAGATCCTGGCCCTGCGGGGGCGGCACGCGCTGACCCGCCTGGTGGCGCCGCTCCTGCGCTGGCTGGTGTTCCTGCTGGCGCCCCTGACGCGCCCGCTCCTCGCGGTGCTGGAGCGCGTGCACCGCTGGCTCGCCGGCTGGATCCGGCCCGAGGGCGGGATCACGTCCGAGGTCCTGGCGCGCGTGCTGCAGCGTGGCGCAGCCGAGGGCGCGCTGCACGAGGGCGAGGTCGACCTCCTGACGGGCATCCTCGAGCTGGAGGACATCCGCGTGCGCGAGATCATGACGCCGCGCGTCGACGCACTGTTCCTCGACGACTCCGGCGCGGAGCGCGAGGCGGTCGTCCGGGCGGCCCTGGCGCGGCGCCAGACCTGGTTGCCGCTGATCGACGGCGAGCCCGACCGCGTGCTGGGCAGCGTGCGGCTGCGCGAGGTCCTGCGCGAGCCGCAGCGGCCGCTGCGGACCCTGGCCCGGCCGGTGATCTTCGTGCCCGAGGTGGCCAGTGCGCTCGACCTGGTGCGCGCCCTGCGCCAGGCCGGCGCCGAGGAGGCCGTGGTCGTGGACGAGTACGGCGGCACGGCCGGAGTGGTCACGCTCGAGGCCGCCTTCGAGCAGATCCTGGGCGACCTCGGCCGCGACGGCGAGGCGCGCGGGCCCGGCGTCGAGCCGCTGGGCGGCGATCGCTTCCGCGTGGCCGGCGACCTGCCGATCCGCGAGTGGAACGAGGCCTTCGGCCTGGAGGTCGTGCCGCGCGAGTTCGAGACGGTGGGGGGCTTCGTGACCGCGCTGCTCGGGCGCATCCCGCGTCCCGGCGACCGCGTGCGCGTGGGCGATCTCGAGCTGGTGGTCGGCGAGGTGCGCCGCCGGCGCGTCGTGACGGTCGAGCTGGGCCTGTGCGCGCCGGCCGCGCCGGACGGAGGAGCGGCGCCGTGAGCCTGGTGTTGACGCTCCTGGCCGGGGCCGGCCTGGTCGTGCTCTCGGCGGTCTTCAGCGGGGCCGAGACCGGCGTGTACTCGGTCTCGCGCGTGCGCCTGGAGGGCGAGGCCGGGGCGGGGCGGCGCTCGGCGCGCCTGCTGACGCGGCTGCTGCGCGACGACGCCACGCTGCTGATCGCGCTCCTGATCGGCAACAACCTGGTGCTCGAGCTGCTGACGCACCTGGCCGAGGCCTACGTGGCGGGCTTCACGCTGCCCGAGAACACGCGCGAGCTCCTGGCCACGGCGCTCCTGACGCCGGTCGTGTTCCTGTTCGGCGAGCTCGTGCCCAAGGACCTCTTCCGGCGACGGCCGCACCTCCTGCTGGGCTTCGTGGCGCCCTTCGTCTCGACCTTCCGCTGGCTCGTCAGCCCGCTGGCCTGGCCGCTCGCCCAGCTGGCGGGGGGGCTCGAGCACCTGCTCGGGCTGCGTCAGGAGGACTTCGCGCGCATCCTGCGGCGCGAGGAGATGGTCGAGGTCCTGGCCGAGAGCCGGCGCACCGGCACCCTCGCGGCCGGGGCCGAGGAGCTGGCTCACAACGTCCTGGTCCTGCGCCACACCCCGCTCGCGCGCGTGGCCCGGCCCTGGGCGCGGGCCACCTCGATCGACCTGGACCGGGGCGAGGCCGAGGCCCGTGCGGCGCTCCTGGCGGCCCCCTTCACGCGCATGCCGGTGCTCGGCACCGGCCCCGAGCGCAAGCGCGCGGTGCTCGGATACCTGAACCAGCTCGACGTCCTGGGGGCGGCGCCGGAGGTGCCCCTGCGCGCCTCCTTGCGGCCGCTCCTGGAGCTCGCCCCCGACCTGCCCCTCGACCGGGCCGTGGCGCGCATGCAGGCGGCCGGACAGCGCCTGGCGCTGGTCGGGACGGCGCGCGCCCCGAAGGGCCTGGTCTCGCTGATGGACCTGCTGGCGACCCTGGCCAGCCAGCCGCGCTTTTCCGCAACCCAGCCGCCTGGCTAGGATAGGGAGCGCGCCATGAGCCCCCGGATCGCCACGCATCCCCTGCCCGCCTGGCTGCTCTCCCTGGGAGTGCTGCTGCTGGGGCTTGGGCTGGTGGCCGAGAGCCAGAGCAGCGATCCGCCGCAGGCGCCGCCCGCGACGACCTTCGTGCCGGTCGGCGGTGGCTTCGGCACGTCCGACTCCAACGGCGTCATGATCGCCGTGACCGGCGTGGACGTGACCGGCGGCTCGCTCCTCTACCTGGTGGACACGCAGAGCCGGCACCTCTCGGTGTACTCGGCCCAGAGCGGGTCCTCCAGCCAGTCCGAGCTCAAGTGGGTCGGCGCCCGCAACATCGACCTCGACCTGCAGGTCGACGGCTTCAACGACAAGTCCGCCTACAGCTACAAGGAACTGGAGCAGCGCTTCGCCGAGAAGGGCGCCGCCGCAGCCTCCAGGTGACCGATCCCTCCAGCCCCTGACGGAGACGACTGTCCGTGCCCGAGCAAGACTTCTTCAGCTTCGACGAAGCCCTCAACCAGCTCAACCTCAAGGAAGAGGAGCTGAAGCGCCTGGTGTCGGAGGGCGAGATCCGCGCCTTCCGCGAGGGCGACACGATGAAGCTCCGCCGCGCGGACGTCGAGAACCTCAAGAAGGAGCTGATGGGCGGCGAGGTCGTCGACCTGGCCGGCGCCGGCGAGGACCTGGTCTTCGAGGACGACCTGCAGCTCGAGGAGACCGGCATGGCCACCGAGGAGATCTCCTCGATGGATACCTTGCTCGAGGAGGAGGTCGAGGACGTGGGCGAGGTGGCGCTCGAGGAGGAGCCCGAAGCCCTCGAGGAGGCCGAGCTGGAGGAGGAGGAGGTGGTGGCGGCCGGCGTCACGCCCGTGCGTCGCGCCGGTGCGGCGGCCGCCGAGGAGGTCGGCGAGGGCATGCTGTTCCGCGGCGTGGCCATCCTGACCTCGCTCGTCCTGGTCCTGGCGATCCCGGTGGTGCTCTCGCTGAGCACGGGCAAGCCGAGCGCGCTCGCCACGAGCTTCGCCGAGATGTTCGCGCCGAAGCCGTAGCCCCGTTTTCCCGCGGGAACGGAGCGGAACGCCAAGTCCGGTCCGCGCCGCGGCGGGCGCGACGTGAGCGTGCGCGGGCCCCCGAGGAGGCTTGCTCGCGCCCCACTGGATGGCTATGCAATAGGCCTTCGAGGCGGCCTACCGCGCGCTTCGAGTTCCTCCACACCTCTCGCGTCGCCCCCAGAACCACGGAACAGAACTCGGGAATGAAGAACGTGCTCCGCTGCTCCCTCCTGCTCGCCCTGCCGCTCTTCGCGGGCTGCGTCGCCCAGACGCGCTACGACGAGGCCCTGGCGGAGGCCAAGTACTTCCAGCGCCAGTACCAGGACCTGGCCGCCTTCCACGGCGAGCTCGAGGCCGAGAACGAGCGCCTGCGCGGCGAGCTGGCGCTCTACCAGGGCAAGACCCCGATCGAGGCCGCGGCCACCGAGGAGATCGACGCGCGCCTGGAGCGCCTGCGGCAGATGACCGAGAACATCGGCACGGCGGCGGGGGTGGCCCCGGGCGACGTGGAGTTCGTCGACGTGGTCGGCGGCTACGGCGTGCGCGTCACGGATGCCGTGCTGTTCGACTCCGGCTCGGACCAGATCAAGCCGGAGGGGCGCAACGTCCTGCAGCAGGTCCTGAAGCAGATCACCTCCGGGCCGTTCCAGCGCGTCTGGGTGCGCGGCCACACCGACTCCGACCCGGTCAAGAAGCCCGAGACCGTGCAGCGCTTCCCGCACGGGAACCTGCAGCTCTCGGCCGCGCGCGCGATCGAGGTGGCCGCCTTCCTGCGCACCAGCGGCCTGCCGGAGGACAAGCTCGTCGTGGCCGGCTTCGGACCCTCGCAGCCGGTCGTGCCGAACAAGGACGCCGAGAGCAAGCGCCGCAACCGGCGCGTCGAGATCTACGTCCTCGAGGACGAAGACGCCGCCCAGCGCTGACCCTCCGCCCGGCGCTCGTTCGCCGGACGGGATCGCGTAGGCTGGGGGCGTGCAGCGGAAGGTCGCCAGGCGTCGGTGGGGGCGGCTCGCGTCGCTGGCCCTGTTCCTCTGCGCCTGCGATGCCGAGGAGCCGGCCGGGGCGCGCGCGCTGCTCGAGCTCGAGCGTCTGTGCTTCGTGCCGCCGGCCGAGTGCCGGCTGCCGCCGAGCACCGATCTGTCGCTCGCCGCGCCGCTCGTCTTCGACCGCTTCGAGCTGACGCGCGCCGACCTGGGCCACTACTGGCCCGCGCACCGGCCGCGCGCGAGCCAGTACGCGTGGCAGACGGAGGCCGCGCGCACGGCCTCCGAGCGCGCCGACTGGCCGGCCTTCCTCGACTTCCACGAGGCCGTCGAGCTGGCGGCGCTGCGCGGCATGCGCCTGCCGACGCCGCGCGAGTGGCTGCACGTGGCCGTCGGACGCCTGGGCTACACCAACCCCTGGGGCGGGCAGGGTCGGGAGTTCTTTGCCAACACGCTGGTGCGCCAGGCGGGCGCCGATTTCAGCCTGGGCACGCCCTGCGCCGTCGGGACCTACGAGAACGGCAAGTCGCGCCCCTTCGGCTGCTACGACCTGCTGGGCAACGTCTGGGAGTGGGTCGACGGGCTCGTGCCCGGCTACGAGGAGATCGAGGAGATCACGGTCGAGCTCGACGACGCGGGCGGCACGCGCGTCTCGGTCCTGGGCGGCGCCTACGACTCGCTGTGGCGGCCCACCTACGAGTTCGACCGGCAGAAGCAGGAGCTGCGCTTCCACGCGCGGCGCCTGGACAAGCGCACGCTCTCGCCCTCGATCGGCGTGCGCATGTGCGCCGATGCCGAGCCCTACCTGTGGACCCGTGCCGCCGCCTGGGGCCCGGAGGCCGGGGCGCGCGCGCGCGTCGTCGCGGTCGGCCGGCGCTGGGCCGAGGATGCCCTGGCGCGCTCGGCCCTGCGCACCCTGCTGGCGGAGCTCGTGGCCCGCCCGGGGGCTGCGCCGGGGCTGGGCTGGCTCCAGGAAGGCGTGCTGGCCGAGCCTTGAGCACCGGAGCGGACCCGCTCGGCGCCCAGGCCGGACGGCGCCCCGGCTGGAGCGCCTTCCGCGCGGCCCTGGCCGAGGCCGGCTTCCGGCCCAGCAAGACCCTCGGGCAGAACTTCCTCGTCGATCCGAACGCGGCCCGCTCGATCGCGCTCGACGCGGGCCTCGCGGCGGGTGCGCGCGTGCTCGAGGTCGGCGCGGGCTGCGGCTTCTTGACCCTGCACCTGGCGGAGCTCGGGTTGGAGGTCCTGGCGGTCGAGATCGACGCGCGCCTCTTCGCGGTCGCGCGGCGCCTCTTGGCGGGCCACGGCAACGTGCGCTGGCTGCACCTGGATGCCCTGGCGGGCAAGCACGCCCTGGCTCCCGAGCTCCTGCGGGCCCTGCCCGAGGCCGGGGCGTGGCACGTGGTCGCCAACCTGCCCTACTCGATCTCCGGTCCGCTGCTCGTCCTCCTGGCCCGGCTGCCGAATCCGCCGCAGACGCTCACGGTCCTGGTCCAGGAGGAGCTGGCCCGGCGTGTCGCGGCCGGGCCGGGTCAGGCCGAATGGGGGGCCCTCGGGGCCCGCCTGAGGCTCGGGTACCGGGCCGTGCTCGGGCGCGCGGTGGGGGCCCAGCTCTTCTGGCCGCGCCCGCGGGTCTCCAGCCGGGTCCTGCACCTCGAGGGCGTTCCCGCGCAAGGGGGGGCGACCCCGGACCCGGCGGAGTTCGATCCCCTGGTCGAGCTCCTGTTCCAGCAGCGCCGCAAGCAGGTCCTGCCGCTCCTGGCTCCGGCCCTGGGAGGACGGCCGGCAGCCACCGAGCTCCTGGGCCGGCTGGGCCTGGACCCCACGGCGCGCCCGGAGGACCTCCCGCTCGAAGGGCTGTGCGCGCTGGCCGGCTCGGACGCCTGGCGAGCGCGTGTCCGGAAGGACCCCCTCGAGGCTTGAATCCCCGGACTGGAGAGCCCGGAATGTGTTACCCTTCCGGGTTGACGGATCGCGCTCTGGATCGTCCTTCGAGGCGGGCCTTGGAAATCATCCCCACGGGCGGCCCGACGGTGCACGCGCATCTCGCCGGATTTCGAGTCGAACGGCTCCCCTGGGCCGACCCCATCGCCTAGGGAAGCCCGCGCGTCCCCACTTCCCGTCCCTCCCGCCCTCCGCCCGTCCCCTCCGGCCCGTCCGCTCTCCGTCCCGCGCGGGAGCTCGTGCCGGACCTCCGTCTTGCAGGATCTCGAGTTCCGCCAGCTCATCGAGCGCGTGAAGCTGCGCTCGCCGATCGAGGTCGTCGTCGGCGAGCGGGTCAGCGGTCTGCGCCAGAAGGGCGCGCTCCACTGGGCCTGCTGCCCGTTCCACCAGGAGAAGACGCCTTCCTTCTGCGTCGATCCGCGGCGCGGGACGTGGCGCTGCTTCGGGGCCTGCGGCGAGGGCGGTGACGTGCTCTCCTTCCTCGAGCGCTTCGACGGGCTCTCGTTCCTGGAGGCGCTGCGCCTGCTCGCGCGCCAGTGCGGCGAGGAGCTGCCGGAGCGCACCGTGCGCGGGCGCGCGCGCGGGGCCGAGGCCGAGCTCGAGGCGCGCTTCGAGTGCCTGCGCTGGGCGGCCGAGCTCTACCGCCAGGCCCTGCGCGCGCCGGAGGGCCAGGCGGCGCGCGCCTACCTCGCGCGGCGCGGCCTGGAGGCGACCGTGGTCGAGTCCTTCGGCCTGGGCTGGGCCGCGGAGGGCGGACAGACGCTGGTGCAGGCGGCCCAGCGCGACCGGAAGCCGCTCGAGTGGCTGGCCGAGGCCGGGCTGGTGCGACGCAGCGAGGCGGGGCGCGTCTACGACTTCTTCCGCGGGCGCGTGCTGATCCCGATCCGCGACCGCCTGGGCCGCGTCGTGGGCTTCGGCGGGCGCCTGCTGGACACGCCGGGGACGCCCGAGGGGCCCAAGTACGTCAACACGCCCGAGACGCCGCTCTTCCACAAGGGGCGGCTCGTCTTCGGACTCGACCTGGCGGCGGCGGCCGTGCGCGCGACGCACCGGCTGATCGTGGTCGAGGGCTACACGGACGTGATGGCCGCGCACCAGACCGGCTGGCGCGAGACGGTGGCGGTCCTGGGCACGGCGACCACGCCCGACCACGCGGCCCTCGTGCGGCGCAGCGGGGCGCGGCGCGTGGTGCTCGCCTTCGACGGCGACGCCGCGGGCCGCAAGGCCACCCACCGGGCCCTGCTGGGTCTGCTCGGCCTGCCGATCGAGCTGTGCGTGGCGGTGCTGCCCGAGGGCCGTGACCCGGGCGACCTCCTGGTCGAGCCGGCCGGGCGCGAGCTCTTCCGGGCCTGCGTCGACGAGGCGCAGGAGTGGTTCGAATGGTGCGTGACGGGCCTGACGGGGCTCGGGGCCAGTGCGCTCGCCAGCGGCGTCGAGGAGTGCTTCGCGCTCCTCGCGAAGCTGGAGCGGCCGGTCGAGCGCTCGGCGCGCTTGGCCGAGCTGGCGCGGCACCTCGCGCTGCCCGAGGCCGACGTACGCGCCCAGTGGGCCGCCTTCGAGCGCTCCCTGCGGCCGGCACGTCCGGTCGAGGTGCCCGCGCCGCCTGTCCCCGCGCTGGCGCCCCGGTCCGCGCGCCCCGTGGCCGGGCCAGACGAGCGCCGGGAGGCGGCCTTTGCGAGCCTGCTCGGTGCGCTCTTGCTCGACAACAGCCTGGTGCCGCTCTACGCGAGCCTGGCGCCGGACTGTCCGGCGGGGGATCTCGCGGTGTGCTTCCAGACCCTGCTCGAGCTGTACGAGCGCGACGAGTCCGGCGCCCCGATCGGGGCCTCGGCCCTGCTCTCGGCCCTGGGGGAGCACCCGGCGCGCCGGCGCGTGGTGGCCCTCGAGACCCTGGCGGCGACCGCCGAGAGTCCGGCCATCCTGGCTCGCGACCAGGCGCGCTGGCTCGAGCGCGCGGCCCGCGAGAGCGTCCTGGAGGCCGGAAAACGCGCCCTGGACGCCCCCGAGGCCAGCCCCGACCCCGAGCTCCTGACGCGCCTGCGCGACGAGCTGCGGGCCGAACGCGTCCCCCACGCCCTTCCGGTGGCCCCCCGGCCTTCCTAGAGTCTTCGCCCCCCCAACTCCCCTCCCATGGCAGAACGATTCGAGCAGACCATCGATCTCCTCACCGAGGAAGGCACCAAGAAGGGCTTCCTGACCTTCGGCGAGATCAGCGCGATCCTCGAGGATCGCTTCGTCCCCCCGGAGCGCATGGACCAGATCTTCCTGGCGCTCGAGGAGGGCGGGATCGAGGTGGTGGACGACTCCGACGCCGGCGACCCGGCGCGCCTGGCGGAGCGCGAGGGCCGCATCGCCCTGCCCAAGCCTCCGCCCGAGCCGGTCACGGCCGTGCTCGAGAAGAGCAGTGTGCCGGAGCGCATCGACGACCCGGTGCGCATGTACCTGACGCAGATGGGCGAGATCCCGCTGCTCACGCGCGACCAGGAGATCTTCCTGGCCAAGGCGATCGAGATCACGCGCAAGCGCTTCCGCAAGAAGGCCATGGGCTCGGGCCTGTGCATGACGGCCTCGCTCAAGACGCTCGAGGAGGTCCTGCGCGGCGAGCTGGCCTTCGACCGCACGCTCAAGGTCAACCCGAACCCCAAGCCCGACGACGACCCGAAGATCGTCGAGACCCTGGGCAAGCAGTTCCTGGCCCTGCGCCTGCCGGTCAACATCGAGACGATCCGGCGCCTCCTGGGCCAGATCCGCGCCGAGTACGCGCCGCTGCTCGACCCGAAGACGGCGCGTCCCAAGGCCTCCGAGCAGCTCAAGAAGGTCCAGGTCCTGCGCCGCAAGCTGGTGATCCTGGTCGAGGAGTGCCACCTGCAGGTCAAGAAGGTGCGCCCCTACATCCAGATGCTCGAGGAGCACTACCGCGAGATGCGCTCGATCGAGCGCAAGCTGCTGGCGCTCAAGGGCTCCAAGGCCAACTCCAGCGCCGCGCGCGAGCTGCGCGAGCGCCTCTCGGAGCTGGAGCTGATGGCGCTCGAGCCGGCGGATCGCCTCAAGCGCCGCCTCGACCAGATCAAGATGCACTTCGAGGAGTACGAGGAGGCCAAGCGCCAGCTCTCGAGCGGCAACCTGCGCCTGGTCGTCTCGATCGCCAAGAAGTACCGCAACCGCGGGCTCTCGTTCCTGGACCTGATCCAGGAGGGCAACACCGGCCTGATGAAGGCCGTCGAGAAGTACGAGTACCGCCGCGGCTACAAGTTCTCGACCTACGCCACGTGGTGGATCCGCCAGGCGATCACGCGCTCGATCGCCGACCAGGCGCGCACGATCCGCATCCCCGTGCACATGATCGAGACCATGTCGAAGCTGCGCAACGTCACCAAGAAGCTGGTGCAGCAGAAGGGCCGCGAGCCCTCGGTCGAGGAGGTGGCCGAGGCCTCCGGGATCACCGTCGACGAGGCCAAGCGGGTGATGAAGATCTCCAAGCACCCGATCTCGCTCGACCGTCCGATCGGCGACTCGGACGACAGCTACTTCGGCGACTTCATCGAGGACGAGACGGTCGAGAGCCCGGTGCAGGCCGCCGGGCACGAGATGCTGCGCGAGCGCATCAACGAGGTGCTCAACACGCTCACCTTCCGCGAGCGCGAGATCATCAAGCTGCGCTACGGCATCGGCGACGGCTACACCTACACCCTCGAGGAGGTCGGGCGCATCTTCCGCGTCACGCGCGAGCGCGTGCGCCAGATCGAGGCCAAGGCGGTGCGCAAGCTGCGCCACCCGGTGCGTGCGCGCCAGCTCTCGAGCTTCCTCGACGGAACCCCGATCGACACGGGCGAGGAGTTCGACGACCTCGACCTGGCGCTGGACGACGCGCTCTAGCCCATCGAAGATGGGCTACTCGCCGTCAGCGCGACCGCACCGGATCACCGGGCGGGCTCACGCCCGCCCGGTGATCCGGTGCGCGGATTCTCAGACGGGCTCCTTGGCGAGCGAAGATCGCCTTCGGACCGCGCCGTCCGCGTGACCGCCCGGTGAACCCGTGCGCGGAGCCTCGCAAGGGCTCCCGATCCCCCGCTCGGCCATTGGCCGTCCGCCGGACCGCGACGCTTCTCCCGCCCCGACTCGCGCGACGCCTCAGCGCCGGAACGGCACCGGCTTCACCGGCGAGATCACCGGCTCGTCCTCGCCCTCGACGATCTGCACGCGCCGGTCCGCCGGGATCTCGCTGAAGACCTGGGTCGCGCCGGTGCGCGGCCAGAAGACCTCCAGGTGCTCGACCCGCGTCGCGCTCCCGAGCCCGAGGTGCAGCTCGAGGGGGCTGTTGCCGAAGCTGCCGTGCTGGCCCACGGTCTGGTGCACGGAGCGCCGCTGGCCGTCCTCGACGATCTCGGCCCGCACGCGCGCGCCCACGCCCGCGCGGTTCGAGGCCCGGCCCACCAGGCGCACCTTCAGCCAGTGGTTCGGCGTGCCCGGGTTCTCGAACAGCGCGTCGCCGAAGGCATCGCCGGGGTAGGCGCCGCCCATCTGCGCGTACACGTCCTGGTCGCCGTCCTGGTCCAGGTCGACGAAGGAGATGCCGTGGCCCTTCTGCAGGTGCCCGAAGCCGCCGGCGGTGGTCACGTCGGCGAAGCCCCTGCCGCCGCGGTTCCAGTACATGACGTTCGGCACCAGGCCGTCGTAGAACGGATAGCCCGTGCCCAGGTACATGTCGGGGTAGCCGTCGTTGTCCAGGTCGCCGAAGGAGGCGCCCATCATGACGGTGAAGAGGTCCAGGCCCTGCTCGCGCGCGACCTCGCGGAAGTTGCCGCGGCCGTCGCCCTTGTAGAGCTTGTTCAGGTCCTGGCGCACGGGCCGGCCGAGCGTGCTCGCCACCACCGGGCCCAGGCGCGCCTCGCCGGTCGTCTGGTAGTAGGTCGACACGAAGAGGTCCAGCGCGCCGTCGTTGTCGAAGTCCCAGAACCAGGTCGGGAAGCTGTCGAGCGGCCGCTCGACGCCGCGCTCGCGGGCCTGGTCGACGAAGGTCCCGTCCCCGCGGTTCACGTACAGGCGGTTGGCGTCGAGGTAGTTCGAGACGTACAGGTCCGGATCGCGATCGCCGTCGACGTCGCCCCAGGTCACGCCCTTGGCCATGCGCATGTTGATCACGCCGGCCGCCGGGCTCACGTCCTCGAAGCTGCCGTCGCCGCGGTTCCGGAAGAGCTGGCAGCGGAACGGGCTCTGGGCCGAGGCCTCGTTGCCGACGTAGAGATCGAGGTCCCCGTCGAGGTCGTAGTCGGCCCAGTCGGCGGTCTGGGTGGGGTAGTGGACCTCGCCCAGGCCGGCCGGGAAGGTCACGTCCAGGAACTTCCCGGGCGCGGCGGGTCCCTGGTTCCGGAGCAGCGACTTCGGCTGCTCGCCCAGGCGCCCGAGCATCCACCCGCCGCGCAGGACGAGCACGTCGACGTCGCCGTCCGAGTCGTAGTCGGCCTGCGTCAGGTTGAGCCCGCCGACGATGCCGGTCAGGCCTGCCTCGCGCGTGCGCTCGACGAAGGTCCCGTCGCCGTGGCTGCCGAAGAAGCGCACCTGGCCGAGCGGATCCGAGGTCGTTACGAAGAGGTCCAGGCGGCCGTCGCCGTCGAAGTCCTCGCTGGCGACTCCGCCGGAGGGCGAGTCGAGGTTCAGGCCCAGCTCCGGCGCCACGTCGCGGAAGCGCGGGAACGGGGCGTCCGAGGCGAAGACGGACGGCTCGATGCGGTGCTCGGCCGGGACGCCCTCCGGCCACTCGCCGACCGTCATGTAGGCCAGGTTGAGGAGCCAGCGCGCGCCGAGGTGCGTGTCCGAGTCCGCGCTGGTCCCGGCCAGGACCTCGAGCAGGTACGGGATCGCGCGTCGCGAGCCGGACGGGTCGGCGTGCACGCCGCCCGCGGCGATCGGGAGGATGCAGCTCTCGGCCGTGTGGCGCGCGATGCAGTTCTGCTCCTCACCCAGGCGCAGGCAGGCCACCGCCAGGTTGTAGGTCAGGTAGGTCATCCCGCGCGGGCGCTCGGACTCGGGCTGCGAGCGGGCGAGCGCATGGGCCTTCTCCAGGAGCTCGACCGCGGCGGCGGCGTTGCCGTGGAAGAGCTCCTGCAGCCCGAGGGCGGGGTAGAGCTGCAAGAGCTCCCGCAGGGGCGTGCCGTCGTCGGTGCGCGTCAGCTCCTCGCGCAGGGCCTCGAGCCGCGCGCGACCGAAGAGCGGGTCGGTGCGGTAGGCCTCCGCGCCGCGCTCGGCCAGGAGCTGCAGCATGCGCTCGTGGCCGGCCTGCTCGCGCGCGGCCTCCGCCGCGGCCTGGCGCGGAAGCGGTGGCGTAGGCTGGACGAGCAGCAGGGCGGCGAGCGCGGGGAGCAGCATCACGGGGGCGGATCGGGCGCTTCCTCCTGTCGGCAGGCGCGGGGGGGCGGCCCGAGGGACGAGCGCACCACCTCCTCCAGAACGGAAGGAAAGAGCGCGCCACCGCCGAAACGTGGCCGGATCCTCGGGGGGAAGCGAGGTGGGGCGTGGGGGACGGAGCCACACTCTTCCAGAACTCTCGTGGTGTGTGTGGGCTCCTTTGCGTTCAGGGGTTGTCAGGAACTCACGTGTTGAGGAGCATCCGCCTCGTCCTTGCGGCCCTGGTCGGAGCCGCGCTCGCGCTCTTCCTCCGCGGGCTCCTCACGCGACCCGCAGCCGCCCCGGCCGATCCGGGCGCGGCGACGCCGACTCCGGGCGAAGAGTTCCGTGCCATCGCTGAGAACCTGTACGAGGGCCACTGTCCGCAGTACGGCCGTGCCCCGCGCGAGGCCCTCGAGGCCCAGCTCGAGGCGCCCGACCTCGCCAGCGGCAAGCGTCTCCCGCTGCTGGTCGATCTGGCGAACGAATACCTGGAGGCGGGCGAGACGAGGCGCTCGATCGAGACGCTGGAGGAGGCCCGGGTCCTGGCCCAGTCCTCCGGCAACGAGCGCCACCAGCGCAAGGTCCTGCGCGAGCTGGCCCAGGCCTGGCTGCGCGAGGCGGAGGACCAGAACTGTCTCCAGCGCCACAACGCCGAGTGCTGCATCCTCCCGGCCCGACCCGGCGCGGTGCACGCGGTGCGGCAGCCGGCCGAGCGCGCGCGCAGCCTGTACCAGGCGATCCTGGCCGACGGTCCCGAGAACCTGGGCGCGCGCTGGCTCGTCAACCTGACCACGCTGCTGCTCGGCGAGCCCCTGGAGGGTCTGCCGCCACAGCAGCGGCTGCCGGCCGCGTCCCTGGCAGCCGAGGACACGCCCGACCCGCGCTTCCGCGACGTGGCCCCCGGGATCGGGGTCGTCGACAGCACGCTGGCGGGTGGCGTCGCGCTCGAGGACTTCGACGGCGACGGCTGGCTCGACATCCTCACCAGCACCTGCGACCCGCGCGGGAGCGCGCGCTACTGGCGCAGCCGGGGTGACGGGACCTTCGAGGAGCGCACGGAGTCCTCCGGCCTGTCGGAGCAGCTCGGCGGCCTGAACCTGATCACGGGCGACTACGACGAGGACGGCGACCAGGACGCGCTGATCCTGCGCGGCGCCTGGCTGCTCGAACACGGGCGCATCCGCAACTCCCTGCTGCGGAACGACGCGGGCGAGCGCTTCGAGGACGTGACGCGGGCCGTGGGGCTGGCGGAGCCGGCCTGGCCGACCCAGGCCGCGGTCTTCGGCGATCTCGACGGCGACGGTGCGCTCGACCTCTACGTGGGGAACGAGTCGCGCCGCGAGATCGAGGACGAGGAGGGCAAGGGCGACTACCCCTCGCAGCTCTTCCTGGGCCGGGCCGGGGCCTTCGTGGACGAGGCGCACGAGCGCGGCGTGACGAACGACCGCTACGCCAAGGGGGTCGCTGCGGGCGACGTGGACGACGACGGCGACCTCGACCTCTACGTCTCGAACATCGGCTTCAACCGCCTGTACCGGAACGACGGGAAGGGGCGCTTCGTCGACGTCGCGGCGGAGGCCGGCGTGCTCGAGCCCTCCGGACGCAGCTTCGCCTGCTGGTTCTTCGACTACGACCAGGACGGCCAGCTCGACCTGTGGGTCAACGGCTACTTCGCGAGCATCGGCGACCTGGCGGCCGAGGCCCTGTTCCTGCCGCACAAGGGCGTGTCGCCGTGCCTCTATCGCAACCTCGGCAATGGGCGTTTCGCGGACGTGGCCCGCGAGGCGGGCCTCGACCACCCCTGGCTGACGATGGGCGCGAACTTCGGCGACGGCGATGGCGACGGCTGGCTCGACGTGTACCTCGGCACGGGCGACCCGCTGCTCTCCTCCCTCATGCCCAACGTCTACCTGCGCAACGACGGTGGACGGCGCTTCGTGAACGAGACCGGTCCCAGCGGGCTCGGCCACCTGCAGAAGGGCCACGGGATCGGCTTCGCCGACCTGGACGGCGACGGAGACGAGGACATCGTCCACAAGATGGGCGGCTTCGTCCCGGTCGACCACTTCCCGACGGCGGTGTTCGAGAACCGCGCGCCGGCCGGGACGCGCTGGCTGGAGCTCTCGCTGGTCGGGACGCGGACCCACCGCGACGCGGTGGGCGCGCGCGTCGTGCTGCACCTCGCGACCGCCGCCGGAGCGCGCACGCTGCAGCGCGCCGTGGGCAGCGTCTCGAGCTTCGGCGGCTCGCCGCACCGCCTGCACGTCGGGCTCGGGGCGGCCGAGCGCATCGAGCGCCTCGAGGTCCACTGGCCCAACGGCGGGGGCCAGCAGGTCTTCACCGGAGTGCCGCTCGACGCCTGGGTGCGCATCACCGAGGGGCAGCCGGCCTTCGAACGCCTCGCCCATCCCTCCTTCCGCTTCCCGCCCGAGCGCACCTGATCCGGGGCCCGGCCGGAGCGCGCTCAGCGCGGCTCGGCACCCTTGCGCCGGCGCTCGAGCGCGGCCGCCAGGCGTGGAGCGAGGTCGCTCGCCTGCGCGCGCAGCGCGTCGAGCTCGCCCTGGGCCAGCTCCAGCTCGCCGCGCTCCACGAACAGGAGCCCGAGGTTGCAGCGCGTCTGCGCGTGCTCCGGGTCGAGCTCGAGCGCGTGCCGGTAGGCCTCCAGGGCCGCGTCCAGGTCGCGGGCCTGGTGCAGCGCCACGGCCAGGTCGCGCGCGGCCGCGACGTGGCGCGGGTCGGCCGCCAGGGCCTTGCGGTAGTGCACCTGCGCCTCGGCCAGGCGTCCGGCGCGGTGGTGGGCCACGCCACGCTCGTACTCGATGGCTGCGCTCGGCAGGGTGCGCACCTCGACGCGCGCGAGCCCGTACTCGGCCGCCGCGCGCGCCAGGCCGTGGGCCTCGAGGCGCGCGGCCACGGCGCGCTCCAGCTCGGCCGGATCCGGTGGGGGCGCGAGCCAGCGCCCGGGGAAGGGCACACCGGCGTCGCGCCGGTCCGGCGCGGCGAGGTCGAGCAGCGCGAGATCGGCGCACAGGCGCGCCGGGTCGAGCGCGCCCTCGTAGGCCGCCAGCAGGCGGCCCTCCGGATCGACCAGGAAGCCCGTGGGGGTCGGCAGGCCGCGCGCATCCTGGCGCAGCGAGGCCAGCACGAGCTCGAGGATCTGCAGCGCCTCCTCGCTCGCGAAGGCGTGGGCGAAGGGCCAACCGAGCTGTGCCAGGCGGGCGGCGGCCGCCGGGCGCGCGGCGGGTGCGTCGACGGGGAGCGCGAGGACCTGGAGCCCGGCCGCGCCGAGCGCGCCCGCGGCGCTCGCCAGGCGCAGCAGCTCGGCGGCGCTCCCGTCGGCCAGGGAACAGGTCACGAGCAGGATCGGCCGACCCGTCCCGCGTGGGCCCTGCATGGTGATCCCGAACAGCGCCGCGGCGCGCCCGTCGGCGCTCTCGAGCGCCAGGCTGGGCAGCGGCAGGGGCGCGGGCAGGACCAGGCGCTCGCCGCGCAGATCGGGACGGACCAGCGGCTCCTCCGGCACGGGCGGGGCCGGCGCCGCACCGGGCGCGAGCGCCCTTGCGAGCCCCGTCCCGCGCGTGAGCGTCCAGGCCGCTCCGCTGCCCACGCCCTCGAAGGACTCGCGCGCTCCGTCCGGCCAGCGCACGCGCACGTGACGGGGCTCCTCTCCGTCGAGCGCGAAGGTCAGGCGACTCGACGACTGCGCCAGGTAGCCCTCGCCGCAGCGCAGGCTGCGCACGAGGCGGCGCCCGCCGGAGGTCTCGAGCTCGACGCGCGCCCCGACCGCCGTGCGTCCGGCGCCGCAGAGCTCGAGCGCGACCCAGCGCGGCGGGGGCGGACCGTCGTTGCGGAGCAGGCGCAGCATCGGCCCGGTGCGGTTCGTCACCAGCAGGTCCTCGTCGCCGTCGCCGTCCCAGTCTAGGCGCGCCGCCGCGCGCGCGTCGTCCGCGAGGTCGAGCCCCGTGACGCCCGAGACGTCCGCGAAGCGCCCGCCCCCCAGGTTCAGGAAGGCCACGTTGCGCTCGTGGCCGTTCCAGGACCAGCCGGCGCGCACGTGGCGCAGGACCGCGCTCCAGCCCAGCGCGTAGCTGGCCCCGTCGCCCTGCGCGTCCTCGGGCGACTGCAGCACGACCTGGCGCCAGAAGAAGCTATCGAGGTCGTCGCGGCGCGCCCCGCTGGTGAAGCCGTTCGGTCCGAAGAGGTCGAGCGCGCCGTCCCCGTCCAGGTCGACGAACAGCGCGCCCCAGCCCCAGCGTCCGCGCGCCGTGCCGCTCGCGGCCGAGACGTCGCGGAAGCCGCGCCCGGCGTCGTTCAGGAACAGCGAGTTGCCCAGCGCGTGGTGCCGGTAGAGCGGCTCGCTGGCCGCGCCGCCGCGGAAGCCCGGCTGCGCCGTCAGGCGCATGCCGGCCGGCGAGTGCAGGTTCGTGACGTAGAGGTCGCTCCAGCCGTCGCCGTCCACGTCGCCCCAGGTGACGCCCATCCCGGCGGCGACGTCGAGCACCCCGAGCTCGGCGGCCACGTCGGCGAAGCGCCCGCCCTCGTTGCGGTACAGGTTGTTGGCCCCGAAGTCGTTGACGACGTAGAGGTCCGCGTCGCCGTCGGCGTCGAAGTCCTCCCAGGCCGCCGCCAGGCTGAAGCGCCGGTTGTTGGCGGCGAGCCCGACCTCGGCCGTGACGTCCGTGAAGCGCCAGGCGCCGTCGTTGCGCAGGAGGATGTTGGGCTCGCCGTTCTCGGCCCGGTGGTAGGGGACCGGCGTGCCGCTCTGCTCGTAGGGCGAGAGGTAGGCGCAGGCGTAGAGGTCCAGGTCGCCGTCCTGGTCGACGTCCGCCGCCGCCAGCGAGGTCGGGAGCGCCCGCGCGAGGTGCAAGCCGGGCGCGAAGCGCGCCGGCCCCGCGTTGGCGAGGAAGTGCAGCCCCGTGCCGGTGGCGACGACCAGGTCCTGGTCCTCGTCGCCGTCGAGGTCCGCCAGCAGCGCGCTGGAGGAGTAGTCGCAGAAGTCCACGCCGGCCGCGCGCCCGCGCTCCACCCAGCCGCCCGCGGGCGCGCGCAGGAACAGCCGGTTCGGGAGGCCGCCCGGCCGGCACCAGTACAGGTCCTCGCATCCGTCGCCGTCCGCGTCGCCCAGGGCCAGCCCGTGGTGCCCGAGCGTCCCGGGCTCGAGCGCGTGCGGGATCGCGCGGCGCCACTCGTCCAGCCCCGGGGCGAGCTCGCCGCGCACCCGCTCCGCCCCGAAGGCCTGCGCGCCGGCGTCGACGAAGAGCGCCTCCGTGCGCCCCTCGCGCGCGACGACCTCCAGCGACTCGGGCGCGACGCCCACCAGCTCGAGGTCCTCCGCGCGCGACCGCCACAGGCAGGTCCACAGCGCCTCGTGCTGCAGGCGCGCGCCGGCCCGCGCGCCACGCGCCGAGAGCTGCACGCGCGCGTGCAGGAGCTCGCCGTCGCGCTCGACGGCCTGGAGCTCCCACAGGAGGCGCGCCTCGCCCTCGAAGGCGGCGCGCCAGGCGCCCAGGACGGCTCCGAAGGGCCGGGGCGCGTGCTCGCGTGCGGGCGAGCCGTGGCGGGCCACGCGCCACGGGCCGCGCGCGAGCAGGAGCTCGGCCGGAGCCGAGTCGAGCGCGGGGAGCGACAGCTCGCCCGCGACCCAGGGCAGGGCCAGGGGCTCGGCGCCGCCGGGGTGCTGCTCCCAGCGCCGCGCCAGCTCCGCCAGGCGGACCTCGATCCGCGCAGCCCAGCGCTCGACCTCCCAGGCGTCGCGCGCCGGATCGACGCGCGCGAGCCGCTCGCGCAGCTCGGGGGCGAGGCCGCGGTCGGGATCGCGGGTCGTTCCCGGAGCGGAGGCCGGCGTCTGGGCCACGGCGCTCGCCGCGAGCGCGCCGGCGGCGAGCCAGGCCGGGATCGGGGAACGACGCGGGGAGTGCATCCTGCGGAGCGGCGCTGGCCAGCGTAGCGAGGTGCGCCGGTGGTGGATAGCGAGGCGCGCTCCCACTACGCTCGGCGCGCGCCGCATGAAGCGTCTCGCGTTGCTGGCCCTCGCGCTCCTGGCGCTGCTCGGCGCCTGGGCCGGCCTGCGGCGGCTGCAGCGCAACGCGGAGCCGGCGGGGCTCGCGCTGGTCCTGGCGCGCGAGCGCGCCGCGGCGCACTTCGCGGGCGGCGACCTCGCGCGCGCGCGCGGCGAGCTGGCCCCGCTGCTGGCGCGCGAAGAGGTCGCGCTCGAGGACCTCGTGCGCGCGGCGGCGGTCGAGTTCCTCGACCGCGACCCCGGCCGGGGCCGGGAGCCGGAGCCGCTGCTCGCGCGCCTCGAGGCGCGCGAGCCGGGGCATCCGGTGCTGCACTACGTGCGCGCGCGCCTCGCGCTCGAGCGCGGCGACCTCGCCGGCGCACGGGCGCACTTCGAGGACGTGCTGCGGGTCCGCCCCGAGGATCCGGCGGCGCGCGTCGGGCTCGGCGCGGTGCTGGAGGACCTCGGGCAGGCTGAGGAGGCGCGCGCGCAGCTCTCCGAGGTCGTGGCGCGCGGCGTCGAGCAGGCCGGGGGCTGGTACGTGCAGGCCGTGCACCGCCTGCACCTCCTGGCACGGCGACTGGGGCCGGAGGACGAGGCCCAGCGCCTGGGCGACCTGTCCCAGCAGCTCACCGACCTCGGCTACCGCGCGGCCACGGAGGCGGAGCTCGACCGCGGCACGCTGGTGGGCGTCGCACCGGAGCCGGGCGGGAGCGCGGGCGCCGTCCCGGGGCGTGTGCCCGAGTTCGTCGCCGAGGAGCTGGGGCGGCCGGAGCTCGCCGGAGCTCATGCGCTCCTCGTGCGCGACCTCGACGGCGACGGCGACGCCGACTTCCTGGCCGCCGGCGCGGCCGGCCTGTGGGCCGCGTTCGCCGGGCCCGAAGGTCCCAGGCTCGAGCAGGTCGTCGCCGGAGCGCTCGAGCACGTGCGGGCCTTCGATCTCGGCAACGCGGACGCGCTCGATCTCTTGGTGACGCGCGGCGGCGAGCTGCGCCTGTTCGAGCACCGCAGCGGGGCCGAGATCCTGCTCGGAAGGGCGGACGTTGGGCGCTGGAAGCCGTCGGAGCTGGCGCTGCCCGCGCTGCCCGCGCCGATCACGGACCTGGCGGCGGTCGATTTCGACCACGACGGCGACCTGGACTGGCTGGTGGTCGGAGCCTTCGGGGCCCGCCTGCTGCGCAACGACGGCGCCGCGCCGCGCGCCGACGGCGGCCCGCGCGGGGGCTTCGTGGACGCCTCCGCGGAGGCCGGCCTGCCGCGCGACGTCGCGCTCGCCTGGTGCGTGACCGAGGACCTCGACGGCGACCAGGACGTGGACCTCCTGCTGGGCGGGCCGCAGGCGCTGTTCCTGATGGACGGGCTGCGGGCGGGACGCTTCGAGGACGTGGCTGCGCGGCGCTTCGCGCTCGGGCCCACTGGCCCGCAGGCGCCCCTGTGCGCGGACCTGGACGCCGACGCGCGCCCGGACCTGCTCGTGCCCGGCGCGCCCGCGCGCCTGTGGCGTCAACGGCCGGACGGCACCTTCGGCGTGGAGGAGCTGGACACGGCGGTGGGCGCCGAGCCGCGCGCGCTGGACCTCGATCTGGACGGGACGCTCGATCTCCTGTGGCGCGAGGCGGACGGGCGGCCGGCGGGCGAGCTCGGCTTCGGCCTGGCGGTGGCGCGGCCCTTCACGCTCGCGGCCGGCAGCGGACCCCTGGCCGTGGCCGACCTGGACCGGGATCTGGATCTGGACCTGGTGCGCTCCGGCCCGCGCGGGCTCGAGCTCCTGCGCTGCGCGGGGCCTGTCGGCAACGCCGTGCGCGCAGAGCTGGCCGGCTTCAAGGACAACCGGCGCGGGGTCGGCGCCGTGATCGAGGCGCGCACGCGCGGGCTGTACCGGCGCGTCTACGCGCGCGGCGAGCCGGAGCTGCTCGGATTCGGGACGCACCCCGCGCTCGACGTCCTGCGCGTCACCTGGCCCAACGGCGCGGTGCAGACGCGCCTCGACCTCGCGCCGAGCGCCGCCGACCTGCTCGACACGGCGCGCCTGGCCCAGCCCGAGTCGCTGATCGGCTCGTGCCCGTTCCTGTATGCCTGGAACGGACGCACCTTCGGCTTCGTGACCGACGTCCTGGGCGTGACGCCGCTCGGGCTGCCGCTCGCCCCGGGCGTGCTCGTCCCGCCGGACCACGACGAGTACGTGCTGGTGCGCGGCGAGGAGCTGGTTCCGCGCGACGGGCGCCTCGTCCTGCAGCTCACCGAGGAGCTGCGCGAGGTCACCTACCTCGACCGCGTGCGCCTCGACGTGCTCGACCACCCCGCGGAGATCGACGTCTACCCGAACGAGCGCTTCACGCTGCCGCCCTTCCCCGAACCGCACGTCCACGGCGTGCGCGCGCCGCTCGCGCCGCTGCGGGCGCTGGGGAGCGACGGTCGCGACTGGAGCGCGGCCCTGCGGGCGGTCGACGGCGTGCACGCTCATCCCTTCACGCCGCTGGCTCCGCAGTTCCAGGGCCTCGCGACGCCCCACTGGCTGGAGCTCGAGTTCGACCCCGGACGCGTGCGCGCGGCACCGCGCCTGCGCCTCGTGGCCACCGGCTGGTTCTTCTGGACCGACGCCAGCGTGAACATGGCCAGCGCGCGCACCCCCGGGGTCTCCTTCGTGCCCCCGACGCTGGAGGTCGAGGGCTCCGACGGGCGGTGGCGTGCCGCCGGCCCGCCGCTCGGGTTCCCGGCCGGCAAGTCGAAGACGATGGTGGTCGACGTGACGGAGCTCGTCGACCGCGCGCGCCCGCGCTTCCGGATCGCCTCGACGCTGCGGCTCTACTGGGACGCGCTGACCCTGGCCGTGGACGCGGACGATGGCGAGCAGCGCCTCACGCCGCTCGAGCCGGCGCGCGCGCGGCTGTGGTCGCGGGGCTTCAGCGAGCCGCTGCCGGGCGCCGCTCCGGACCAGCCCGAGCGCTTCGAGTGGGAGCGCCTGACCCGGCAGCGACGCTGGGATCCCCATCCGGGCGACTACACGCGCCTCGGCGAGGTGCTGCCGCTGGTGACCGCGATGGACGACTGCTACGTGATCCTGGCGAGCGGCGACGCCCTGACCCTGGAGTTCGACGCGCGCGCTCTTCCGGCGCTCCCGGGCGGCTGGCGGCGCGACTACCTGCTCTACCTCGACGGGTGGGCCAAGGACCGCGACCCGAACACGCTGGAGGCCCTGGCGGTCGAGCCGCTGCCCTTCCACGGCATGAGCGCCTATCCCTACGGTCCCGACGAGCGCTTCCCCGACGACGAGCTCCACCGCGCCTGGCGGGCCGCGTGGAACGTGCGCAGGATGCGACCCTGGATCGTGCCGCTCGCGCCGCGGCGCGAGTCCGAGTGGGCGGCGGAGCTCGCGCGCCGACCGTGAGGCGCGCCTACTGGGCGTCGAAGCCGCCCGGGGCGGGCCCGAAGAGCACGGCGGGGGTCGACTCGAGCACCAGCTCCTCGCCGCCCGGACGCACGAACTCGCGGCGGGCGACGATCAGGGCCGGATTCGCGCGCACGACCACCTCGATGCAGTAGTCGACGTCCGTCAGGCCCGTCAGCTCGAAGCGTCCGTCGGTCGCGATCGGCGCGCGGTGGACCAGCGTGAGCTCCTCCAGGCGGTGCGAGGTGCAGCGCACCTCGCAGCGTGCGAGGTCGATCCCCGGCGCCTCGATGTAGCCGACGAGGGTCAGCCCCGGCCCGCTCCAGGGCTCCGGGGTGTGCGCGTCGGCTCGCTCCCCTCCTGGCCGGAGCGCCGCAATCGCCGCCACCGCGGCGGCCGCCACGAGCGCTCCACCCCACTTCCAGATGTGCATGCCCACCTCGCGCCGGGCCTGGGGGGAAGCAGGCCGCTCGGCGTCGTAAGGGCGGAGTATAGGGCGGGCCCCGCACCCGGCAATGGCCGGGCGGACAGCGGACCCCGGTCTGGGGCCGGGGATCGCCCTGGCGGGGCCGAGAAGGGCGGCCCGGGTGCACGCCGGCCGCTGCCGCGGGCTTGCAGGGCTCGCGGTGGCGCGCTCCCCGCAGCGGCCCTACACTCTTCGCCCCTCACGCCCCCTGCATGAGCGACGTGCGTCAGACCCTCCGCATCCTGCGTGGCCTGCAGGAACTCGACCGGGACCTCTACCGCCTCCAGGACGAGCTGCGCCGCTTCCCCCAGGAAGTCACGCGCAAGCGCGACAAGCTGCGCGGCGAGTCCGAGCGCCTGGCCGAGGCGGAGAAGAAGCTGATCGAGGCCAAGGTGCGCCTGAAGGAGATCGAGGACCTGACCACGAGCCAGCGCCAGCGCGTGCGCAAGCTCGAGCACGAGGCCGGCGAGGCGCGCGCCGACGCGGCCCTGCTGGTCGCCTTCCAGCACGAGATCCGCACCCTGAAGCGCGACATCGGCGAGGCCGAGGAGGAAGGCCTGGGGCTGGTGGGCGACATCGAGCGCCTCACCGCCGAGCGCGAGGCGCTACGCGCCGCGGTGGCCGAGCAGGAGAAGGAGTTCGAGCAGTACGCGAGCAACGTGGACCGTGAGGCGCGCCAGACGATGGACCGCGCCCAGGCCCTGGAGCAGAAGCGCCGCGAGCGCGGCAGCACCGAGCTCTCGCCCGACGTCCTCGGCCTGTACGAGAAGCTGCTCGCCTCGCGCGAGGGCCAGGCCATGGCCGAGCTCGACGGGCGCGTGTGCCAGGGCTGCTACGTGTCGGTGCCGAGCAACATCTACGTGCGCCTGGCGCGCTTCACCGAGCTCGTGCCCTGCCCGTCCTGCGGGCGGATCCTGTACCTGCGCGACGACTGAGCGACGGGCCAACGATGCCCCTGGCATCGTTGCCGGCCGCTCAGGCTCGGCCTGGCGCGCGATCCTCGCGCGCCCCTCATCTCCGGGGCGAGGGTCGGGAAGCGAGGATCCGCATTCGCCCGCCGTTCACGCGCGCCGATCGCGCGACCCCGCGGCCAACCCCGACGCCGCCAGGGCGCCCTGGGCCGTCCCGCGCCGCTCCAGCTCGGCCTCGAGCGCCGCGCGCACGTCGTTCTTGTCGAGCGACCAGCGCGGCGCCAGCAGATCCTCCGGCTCGGCGTCGCCCGTCAGGCGGTGCAGCACCTGGTCCGGCGCCAGGCGCTCGACGAAGTCGGCCAGCCACTCGACGTAGTTCTGCGCATCGAGTGTCGTCAGGCGCCCGGCGCGCCACTCGGCCGCGAGCTGCGTGCGCGCGAGGACCATGAGCTGGTGCACCTTGACGCCCTCCACGCCGCTTCGTGCGAGGGTCTCGGCGGTGCGCCGCGCGCCCTCGCGTCCGTCGCCCGGCAAGCCCAGGATCGCGTGCCCGACGCACAGGAGCCCGGCCGCGCGCACGCGCGCCACGCAGGCCTCGAACTCGGCCACGGTGTGCAGCCGGTTGGCGGCCAGCAGCACGCCGTCGTCGGCCGCCTCGAGCCCCAGCTCGACCCACACCGGCAGGCGCTCGGCGAGCGCCACGAGCCGCGCCAGGGCCCAGTCCGGCAGCGTGTCGGGGCGCGTGGCGATCGAGAGGGCCACGAGCGGCTCCGCGGCCCGGGCGGCGACCACGCCCAGCACCTCGTCGAGCCGCTCCGGGGCGACGTAGGTGTTCGAGTAGGACTGCAGGTAGGCGATCACGCCGCCCGCGCCGTCCTCGCGCCGCGCCAGGCGCCTCAGCCCCTGCTCGAGCTGCGCGGCGAGGTCGATCCCGCTCTTCAGCGCGCCCGTGCCCGAGCCCTCCACGTCGCAGTAGGTGCAGCCGCCGCGCCCGCGCGTGCCGTCGCGGTTCGGGCAGGTCGAGCCGGCGTCGAGCGCCAGGCGGTGGACCGGGCGCCCGAAGGTCGCGAGCAGCCAGGGACGCAGGGTGCGGAAGCGGGTCGGGGCGCTCACCCCGCTAGCATAGGGCCCCGCATGCCCATGGAGATCCAGCCCATCGTCATCGGCACCGCGGGGCACATCGACCACGGCAAGTCGACCCTGGTCAAGACCCTCACGGGCATCGACCCCGACCGGCTCAAGGAGGAGCAGGAGCGGGGCATGACGATCGACCTCGGCTTCGCGCGCTTCACCCTGCCCGACGGGCGTCGCGTGGGCATGGTCGACGTGCCCGGGCACGAGCGCTTCATCAAGAACATGGTCGCCGGCGCGAGCGGCATCGACCTGGTCGTGCTGGTGGTCGCGGCCGACGACGGCGTCATGCCGCAGACGCGCGAGCACCTGGCGATCATGCAGATCCTGGGGGTGCGGCGCGGGATGATCGCGCTGACCAAGATCGACAAGGTCGAGCCGGGCCTGGTCGAGCTGGCCATCGAGGACGTGCGCGCCGCGACGCGCGGGACGTTCCTGGCCGACGCGCCGCTGGTCCCGCTCTCGGCCCTGAGCGGGGCGGGCCTGGAGGAGTTCAAGCGCGTGCTCTTCCGCCTGGCGGCCGAGACGAAGGCGCGCTCCGACGCCGGTGTCTTCCGCATGCCGGTGCAGCGCGTCTTCAGCGCCAGGGGCTTCGGCACGATCGTGACCGGCATCCCGGTCTCGGGCGCGGTCTCGGTGGGGGACGTGGTCGAGGTCCTGCCAGGCCAGAAGCGCTGCAAGGTGCGCCACATCCAGGCCTACCAGGAGACGACGCCGCGCGCGCGCGCCGGGCACTCCTCGGCCATCAACCTGGCCGACCTGACGGTCGAGGAGGTCACGCGCGGCCACGTGGTGGCCGCGCCCGGCTTCTTCCGCCCGACGCGCATGATCGCGGCCAAGCTCGAGGCCCTGGCCACGCTCGAGCGCGCGCTCGAGGACCGCCTGGCCGTGCGCGTGCACACCGGCACGGCCGAGGCGGTGGGCGAGCTCGTGCTGCTCGACTGCGAGCGCCTCGAGCCCGGCGCCTCGGCCCTCGTGCAGCTGCGCCTGGGGGAGCCGATCGTGTGCGCGCCGGGCGACCGCTTCGTGCTGCGCCTGGCCTCGCCCGCCGTCACGCTCGGCGGCGGCTCGATCCTGGAGGAGTCGAAGCACCGCCTGAAGCGCTTCAAGAAGTTCGTGCTCGAGGAGCTCGGGCGCGCCGCCGACGGCCTGGGCTCGCCGCGCGACCTGCTCGACGTGGCGCTCTCGCGCTGGGACGACGGCCTGGCGACGCTCGACGACCTCTCGGTCGAGATCAAGCGCTCGCGCGAGGACACCGAGCGCCTGCTGTCCGAGCTGAAGAGCGGCGCGCGCGCGCGCCCGCTCGGCGCGCGCGGCTGGATCCACGCCGAGCGCCTGCGGGTGGCGCGCGAGCGCCTCGCCCAGGCCCTCTCGGGCTGGTTCGCAGAGAACCCGCACCGCGCCGTGATGGACGTGCGCGACCTGCGCCGCCTGACGAGCCTGGAGGACGCGTTCCTCGATGCGCTGCTCGAGTTCGAGGCGCGCGAGGGCACCCTGGCGCTCCAGCCCGGCGGCCTGGTGAAGCCCCTCGGGCGCGCGGCCGAGGCCGATCCGGCCACCGAGCAGGCGGCCGTGGCCGTGCTGGCGGCCCTGGGGCGCATGCCCTTCCAGCCGCCGGCGCCGGCCGAGCTCCAGCCAACCCTGGACCTCTCCGAGAAGCGCCTGCGGGCCGTGCTCGAGCTGCTGGTCGACCGCGGTCAGGCTCACCGCGTGAACCCGGAGCTCTACCTGACGGAGGAGAGCTTCCAGCGCGCGCGGGCCGCGGTGGTCGCGAACTGCCAGAAGAACGGCTCGCTGGACATCCCCAGCCTGCGCGACGAGCTCCAGACCTCGCGCAAGTACCTGATCCCGCTGCTCGAGCACCTCGACGCGACCGGCGTGACGATGCGCCAGGGCGCGAACCGCGTGCTGAAGAAGCGCTGAGCCGCGGGACCGAAGGATGCCGCAAGCATCCGTCGGTCTGGGGGCCCTGGATCGGCCGAGCGCGCGATCCTCGCGCTCCTTCTGGTTTCCTCATGGGCTCCGAGCCGCCGGCCGGTGCCGGCTCAGCGACGCAGCGGCCCGCCCGTGCGCTCGAGGCGCTCGAGCTCGTCGATCAGCCGCTCGGCACCGGTGAGGAGCTCGGGCGAGGCGCTCGTGAAGAGCGCCGGCGGCAGCGTGACGATGCGGCGCGCCCTGACCGCCTCCAGGTGCACCAGGGCCGGTTCTGCCAGCAGGAACTCGGCGCTTGGCGGCGAGTGCTCGGAGGCGTCCGGCTGCCCGACGACGAACAGATCGGGGGCCAGCGCGAGCAGGCGCTCGCCGTCGGCCGGCGCGTCGCCGCGCAGGCCGGCCCGGGCGGCCGCGTTCTCGAGCCCGGCCAGCTCGAGGAGCACGTCGCCGGTGGTGCCCGCACCGGCGGTCCAGCCGCCCGCCCCCAGGTTGGTGTAGGTCAGCGCGGAGAGACCGGCGAAGCGCGCAGCGCGCGTGCGCAGGGTGGCGCGACGCGCCTCCAGCTCGAGGACGACCTCGCGCGCCAGCTCCTCCTCGCCCAGCGCGGCCCCCAGCGTGACGAGGCCATCGGTCACGTCGGCCCAGCGCTGCGGCACGTGCGGGGCCAGCACGGGGATCCCCGCGCGGCGCAGGGTGGCGATCGTCTCCGGGTTCTGCCAGGCGTGGGCCAGCACCAGGTCCGGACGGAGTGCGAGCGCGCGCTCGGCCTCGAACACCGCCAGGCGCGGGAGCGCGGCCCAGCCCGCCTCCGACGGCGTCAGGCGCGAGTAGCCGAAGGCCTCGCCGGGCAGCGCGACGACGCGTTCCGGCCCGACCATCAGGCTCAGCGCGTCGACCCAGGCCGCGTTCGCCGGGAGGATCCGCTCCGGGCGCGCGACTCCCGCGGCCAGGGCCGGTCCGGCCTCACCGCCGCAGCCGCCCAGCGCGAGGAGGAGGCCCGCGAGCGGAAGGTTCTTCACGCCGGCCACTCTCGGCGCTCCGCCTGCGGGCGTCAACCGCCGCCGCGGACGGCCGCAGGGCGTTTTTTTTCCTCGACCCTCGGGTCGCCGGGCGCGCCCGTCGATAGGGGGACGGGTTCCCCACGTCCGAGCACGACCACGAACCGCGCCGAATCAAGCTTATGGCTGCCGACGACTACCTGAACACTCCTCCCGACCAAGGTTTTCCCGCGCTCGATCCCGCGGGCCACTCCGGCAACCGTCCGGCGAGCGGCGCGCGGCGCGCGACGCCCGGCGAGGTCCTGAGCCAGAGCTTCCAGGGCGCGCAGAACGCCGGCGACTTCCTCGGCCTCGACACCGAGTTCACCGCCCACCAGGATCCCAGCCTGGGTCAGGGCGGCCTCGACCTGACGCAGCCTCCGGGCACCTACGCGCCGGACCCCGCGGGCTACGTGCCCGAGCCGGCGCCGCTGCCGGAGGGCGATGCGGTGCAGGACTTCGCCCAGGCGCCCTCGGCCTTCGAGTTCGGCGAGGATCTCGGGAGCGAGGAGTCCTTCGCCGGCGAGCTGGAGCAGCCCGCGCGCGGCAAGGCGCCGCTCCTGGTCGGAGCGCTGCTGGTCGCCGGGCTCGTCGTCGGCGGGGTCGTCTACGGCCCCGACCTGTACTCGCGTTACCTGGGCGGCGGCAGCACCTCGGGGGTGGCCTCGAACGAGGAGGGCTGGAAGGAGAAGCCCACCCGCACGCCGACGAAACCCGAGGGCGCCAGCACCGCTGGCGTGGAGACCGCCCCCGCGGAGGTGGCGACCGCGACGAACACGGGCTCGACCGAGGCCGAGGTCCCTCCGGGGACCGTGGCGAGCACGTCCACCGACGCGCCCGCGCCTGCGACGAGTACGCCCACCAAGCCGACCCCGCGGACGCGCCTCCCGGAGGTGCCGGCCGCGCAGGGCACGGCCCCCGGCGCGAGCGTGCCGGCGGAGGTCGCCGTTTCCACGCCGAGCCTCGCGGCTCCGCCGCGCGCCCTCGAGTTCCCGGACCTGGCGGGCTCCAGCTACGAGTGGGCCTCCGCCGACCAGCTCGAGCTGATCTGGCGTGGCATCGAGGTGCCCATGGAGGCCGTGCACGCCCCGGCCAAGACGCTCATGCCGCGCGTCGGCCAGGTGCGCGTGTTCACGCTCGGCGGCGACGTGTTCGCCGGCCGGCTGTACGCGGTCGGCCAGGGCCTGGTGTGGATCGACGGCGAGCCCGGGCGCATCGGCCTGGACGGCAGCAAGGTCGAGCGCATCGAGGTCCTGCCGCCGGATCCGAACGGGATCCAGCTCGCCGACGGCGGCGGCGCCGTGGGCGGTCGCCGCGTGCGCGTGAAGGTGCCGGGCGGGATGCTGTACGGCAGCGTGCTCAAGGCCGATGGCGAGGAAGTCATGCTGGCCCTCGAGACCGGCGGGCGCGTGCGCGTCAAGGCCAGCGACGTCCAGGACCTCGGCTCCGGTCGCGCGGTCGTCGTGCGCCAGTGAGAGGCTCGCGCGCGGGGCCGCCTTGCGGCCTCGCGCGAGGGCCTCGAGCGGGCGCACGTTCTGGGCCCGTGCCGCGGTAGCTCCGCGGAGGGCGGCGGGTAGAGTGGGGACCTCATGTCGGCCATCCACCCGCTCCGGTCCCGTTCGGGCCTCGCCGGTCTCGTCCTCGGGCTGACCGTGGTGCTCCTCGCCGCCGCGCCCGCCCTGGCGCAGGACGACGAGATCCTGCTCGAGTTCAAGCGCTACTACAAGAAGTACAAGGACACGCCGACGCGCATCGAGGCCGTGCTCTCGCTCGAGGGCTGCGAGCAGGCCGAGGTGGTCGACGTCCTGGCGCCGCTCTACGACACGGCCGAGCCGGAGGTCGGGCTGGCGGCGACGCGCGTCCTGGCGCAGTTCAAGACGCGCCCACCGGTCGAGCGCATGCTGGTGCTCCTGGCCGAGACCCAGAGCCAGGGCGCGAAGCTCGGGATCCTGCGGGCGATGGTGCAGGCGAAGTACGTCGACACGCAGGCGGGCCTCCTGCCGTTGCTGGCGGACCCGGCCTGGGACGTGCGGCGGCGCGCGATCCAGGCCCTGGCGGCCCTGGGCGATCCGAGCACGGCCGAGGCCATCGCCGCGCGCTGCACGGAGACCGAGGTGGCGGTGCGCTGCGCCGCGCTCGAGGGCCTGGCCAGCCTGCGCTCGCCGCTCGTGCTCGCCCCGGCGCGGGCCGACCTCGGGCACGAGTCCTGGCAGGTGCGCGCCTCGGCCATCGCCGCCCTGGGGACCGTGCGCCACGTCGACTCGATCGGGCCCCTGATCGAGCGCATGGCGCTGGAAGAGGGCCGTCTGCGCGAGGACGTCGGCCAGACCCTGGGCAAGATCACGGGCAAGGAGTTCGGCGCGCGCCTCGACGCCTGGCAGAACTTCTGGAAGACCTTCGAGGGCCGCTTCCAGATCCCGACCGAGGAGGAGCTGGTCAAGCTGCGCGCGGTCCAGGCCCAGCGCAAGGAGCAGTACCAGGGCGCACCGGGCGCCGTGGCCTACCACGGCATCGAGACGCCCAGCCAGTCGATCGTGTTCGTGATCGACGTCTCCGGCTCGATGGAGCAGGAGGTCGTCAACAAGGAGCGCTTCCAGGACGGCAACTACCCCTCGTGGAAGCGCATCGACGTGATCAAGACCGAGC
>Ga0315910_10000744_pt1 | contig 31349 bp, 19 predicted proteins | sample EdamamesoilMG_FD_204470 | JGI IMG/M metagenome (GOLD analysis project Ga0315910, IMG submission 204470) | Garden soil microbial communities collected in Santa Monica, California, United States - Edamame soil | ecosystem: Environmental > Terrestrial > Soil > Garden | place: USA: California... | reverse complement strand
AACTTCATCGCCGCCGGGCCCGGCGAGCCGGTGCTCGTCTCCTGGGACGACGCCGAGACCTTCTTCCACGAGTTCGGCCACGCGCTGCACTACCTCTCCTCGCGCGTCGTCTACCCGACGCTCAACTCGGGCGTGCGCGACTACACCGAGTTCCAGTCGCAGCTCCTCGAGCGCTGGCTCGCGACCGAGCCGGTGATCCAGCGCTACCTCGTGCACTACCGGACCGGCCAGCCGATCCCGGCCGAGCTGGTGGCCAAGATCGAGCGCGCCGCGACCTTCAACCAGGGCTTCCAGACCGCCGAGTACCTGGCCTCGGCCCTGCTCGACCTCGCCTACCACACCGTCGATCCGGCCGGGCTCGACCCGGACGCCTTCGAGCGCGAGACCCTGGCCGAGCTCGGCCTCCCGCGCGAGATCGTCGCGCGCCACCGCAGCCCGCACTTCACGCACGTCTTCTCGGGCGAGGGCTACGCCACGGGCTACTACGGGTACCTGTGGGCCGACGTGCTGACCTCCGACGCGGCCGAGGCCTTCGAGGCGGCCCCGGGCGGCTACTACGACCGCGAGCTGGCGAAGAAGCTGGTCCAGCACCTCTTCTCGCCCTGCAACGCGCTCGACCCGGCCGAGGCGTACCGGGCGTTCCGCGGGCGCGACGCGAAGATCGATGCGCTCATGCGCGACCGCGGGTTCCCGGTGCCGGCGGGGTCGCAGTAGGTCACCGCATCCGGCGAAGCCGGATGCCACCAGCAACCCTTCCGGAAACCGTCCGCTCTGCGACCCCGTGATGGGGCTGGACGCGCCTCCCTCGGGTTGCGGGTGCAACCCGCGCTGAGAAGACCGAGCCGACCGCGGAGCCGCGGAGGGCGCGGAGACTCGCGGAGGGGGACAAGGGAAGAATCGGGTATGACCGAACCAGCATCCTTGCTGGTTTCTCCGCGAGTCTCCGCGCCCTCCGCGGCTCCGCGGTTCTTCTTCCGCCGTGACCGCCCGCTACGCCTTCTTCGCCGGCGCCGCGCCGCGGAACATCAGCCAGCCGAGCAGGCCCAGGAGGCCCAGCCCGAGGAGGTCGGTGGCGCCCGCGAAGAGCGAGGCGTCGAGCCCCTGGAGGCCGCTCAGGAAGGCGATCGGCGGGTAGAGCCCCGACTCCTTGTCGTAGCCGTCGAGGAAGGTCAGGGCCGCCGCGAGGATGCCGAGGATCGCGGCCCCGGCGATGAGGCCGGAGGAGTAGAGCGTGCCCTCGGGCTCGTCCTCGGCGTCGGGCTCGCGCCGGTAGAGCTTGTCGGCGATTCGGCGCACGAGGCCGCCCAGGAAGACCGGCAGGGTCGCCGCCAGCGGCAGGTACACGCCGACGGCGAAGGTCAGCGAGCGCACGCCGAGCAGCTCCATGAAGCAGGCGATCGCGACGCCGAGCAGGATCAGGTCCCAGGGCAGGCGGTGGGTGAGCACGCCGTCGATCACGGTGGCCATGAGCTTGGCCTGCGGCGCGCGCAGCTTTCCGGCGCCGATCCCGTCCTCGCGCAGGTAGCGGGCCTCGTTCGTCGCGGGGTCGACCAGGTAGATGCCCTCGGGCTGGTCCGTGGGCAGCTCCTCGCGCGCCAGCTTGACGAAGGCGTAGCGCTGGCCGTCCGCCAGGCTCTCGACGGTGCTCGCGGCGGCCACGCGCGCGGGCGCGACCTCGAAGGCCGCCACGGGCTTCTCCTCGGTCTGCGAGAGGTTCAGGAGATAGGCCGTCCAGCCGACGGCGAGCACCGAGGTCAGGACGCCCACCAGCAGCGCCCCCTGCTGCTTCACCGGCGTCGCGCCGAGGAGGTAGCCGGTCTTGAGGTCCTGCGAGCAGGTGCCCGCATTCGAGATCGCGATGCACACGATCGCGCCGACCATCAGGGCCAGCTTCGCGTAGGCGGCGCCCTCCCAGCCCACCAGGAGGAACGTGCCGCAGGTCGCCATCAGGACGCCGATCGTCATGCCGCTGAGGGGGCACGAGGAGCTCCCCACCTCGCCGGTGATGCGCGAGGAGACGACCGAGAACAGGAACCCGAGCACGAGGATCAGGAGCGCCCCGAGCAGGGTCATCTCGAAGGCCGGCACGGCCCAGATGAAGCCCACGATCAGGAGCGCACCGCCGATCAGGACCGGGGTGGGCGTGTCGCGCTCGGTGCGCAGCGTGGCGGCCGCGCTGGCGCCGCCCGAGAGGCTCCGGGCCGAGGCACCGATGGCGGCCACGATCGAGGGCAGCGCGCGCGCCAGGGCGAAGAGGCCCCCGGCCGCGACCGCGCCGGCGCCGATGTGGCGCACGTAGTTGCTCCACACCTCGCCGATCGACATCTCGGAGACGAGCTTGGTGGCCGGCGCGAGCGGGGCCGTGAGCTCGGACCCGAACAGCACGATCATCGGGATCAGGATGAAGCTCGCCAAGAGCGACCCCGCCACCATCATCGTGCTGATGCGGTAGCCGATGATGTAGCCGACGCCCAGCAGCTCGGGCGCGAAGTCGCACTCGACCGCCGCCCCGCGGAAGCGGTGCAGCTCGTAGGCGAAGGTGCCCTTCACCCCGCCCCAGAAGGCCTGCAGCGACTTGAACAGGGCCCCGATCCCGAGCCCGATGAAGACCTTGCGGGCCGAGGTGCCGCCCTTCTCGCCGGCCTCGATGATCTCGGCGCAGGCCTTGCCCTCCGGGTAGCGCAGGACGCCGTGCTCCTTGACGATCAGGTAGCGCCGCAGCGGCACCATCATCAGGACGCCGAGCATCCCGCCGGTCAGCGCGATCAGCGTCGTCAGCCCGACCTCCAGCGGGTAGCCGAGGAAGATCAGGGCCGGCACCGAGAACACCACCGCCGCCGCGACCGATTCCCCGGCCGAGCCGGTGGTCTGCACGATGTTGTGCTCGAGCACCGCGCGCTGCTGGTTCTTGCGGCGGATGGCCCAGGCCGCCAGCACCGCGATCGGCACCGAGGCGGACGTGGTGAGGCCGACGCGCAGCGCGAGGTAGGTCGAGGCCGCCCCGAAGACGATGCCCAGGAGGGAGCCCAGCAGGAGCGAGCGCAGCGTCAGCTCCGGCGGGGTCTCCGCCGGAGCGACGAGGGGCCGGAACTCCGCCTGCGGGGCCAGGGGCCTAGGCCTCCAGCTTGCGCAGCGACTTCCGCACGAGCACCACGCACAGCAGCGTGAACGCGAGCGTGCCGCTGAGCGGGGCGTGCTCGCCGACCAGACCGGCCACGTTCCACTCCTTGGCGAAGCCGAGGCCGCCGAGCAGTCCCTCGGTCACCGTCCAGGTGCCGAGCAGCGCCAGGAGCAGACCCATGATCGCGCCGCCCGCCACGAGGCCGGTCGAGAACAGCATCCCGGCGGAGACCTCGCTCTCCTCCTTCTCGCCGCGGACCTTGTCCGAGACCCAGCGCATGCAGCCGCCGAGGAAGATCGGCAGGGTGGTCGAGATCGGGAGGTAGGCGCCGACGGCCCAGGCCAGGCCCGAGACGCCGCACAGCTGCACGACCACGGCCAGGGCGGCCCCGACGAAGATGAAGCCCCACGGCAGGTCGCGGGCCAGCACGCCCTTGATGATCGTGGCCATCAGCGTCCCCTGGGGCGCCGGCAGCTTCTCGCCGCCGATCGGGCCCAGGTTGGAGGAGTGCATGAAGAGCAGCGTCGCGCCGATCACCGTGACCGAGGCCAGCACCCCGATCAGGAGCCCGACTTGCTGGCGCAGCGGCGTCGCGCCCACCAGGAAGCCGGTCTTCAGGTCCTGCGAGGTCGCGCCGGCATTGGCCGCGGCGATGCACACGATCGAGCCCACGCACAGGGCCGCGCTCTGGTAGATCTCGCCGCCCATCCCGACCGAGAGGAACACGAGGCACGTGCCCAGCAGGGTCGCGATGGTCATGCCGGAGATCGGGTTCGAGGAGCTCCCGATGATCCCCACGATGCGCGACGAGACGGCCACGAAGATGAAGCCGAAGACCAGGATCAGGAGCCCGGTCAGGAGGCTCTTCGGGAACCCGCCGGCCGGGATGTTCGGCAGCACCGCGATGATCAGGACCAGCGCGACCGAGCCGGCCAGGGCCCAGACGATCGGGAAGTCACGCTCCGTGCGCGAGACGCCCCCGGCGCCACCCGAGCCCTCGCGCAGCGTGCGGAAGGAGTCGCGCACCGAGGCGAAGATCGTCGGCAGGGTGCGGATCAAGGTCATGATCCCGGCCATCGCCACGGCGCCCGCGCCGATGTAGCGGATGTAGGCCTCGTAGATCGCGCGCGGCGCGTTGGAGACGATCATCTCCGGGTCCTTGCCCAGGCGCACGAGCTGCTCGCGCACGGCCGCGTCCGGCACCAGCATGGAGAGCAGCGGGATCAGCGCGAGCCACGAGAGCACCGAGCCCGAGACCATGATCCCGCCGATGCGCGGGCCGATGATGTAGCCGACGCCCAGGTACTCGGTGGTGACGTCGCAGGCCACCGTGCCGTTCTTGAGGGCCGCGTTCGGGCCGGTGACGTAGCGCACGGTCTCGTGCCACAGGCCCGTCACCTTCATCAGCAGGGTGTAGCCCATCGCGATCCAGAAGCCCGAGAAGACCATCTTGGCCATCTCGCCGCCCTTCTCGCCGGCCACCAGCACCTCGGCGCAGGCGGTGCCCTCGGGATAGGGGAGGTTGCCGTGCTCCTTCACGATCAGGGCGCGGCGCATGGGCACCATCATCAAGACGCCCAGGATCCCGCCCACGGCCGCCAGGGTCAGGATCTGCAGGTAGTTGAAGAACTGGTCGCCGCCCGAGAGGAACAGGAAGGCCGGGATCGTGAACACCACGCCGGCCGCGACCGATTCGCCGGCCGAGCCGATCGTCTGCACGATGTTGTTCTCGAGGATGGTCGAGTTGCCGACCTTCTTGAAGACGGCGATCGAGAGCACCGCGATCGGGATCGAGGCCGAGACCGTCAGGCCGGCGCGCAGCGCCAGGTACACCGTGACGGCCCCGAACAGCAGCCCGAAGAAGGCCCCCAGCAGGACGGCCTTGACGGTGAACTCGGCGACGTTCTGCTCCGGCGCGATGAACGGCTTGTGCTCGCCGGCCGGCTTGGCCGGGGCGGGACTCGAAGGCGCGTGACCCAAGTGCTTCCTCCAGGGGGGCCCGGCGGGCGGGCGTGGAGACGTGGGGACGGCCAGGGACGGCTTCGGAGGCCGGCCGCGGCCCAGGGATGGGCCGGGATTGTAGGCGTGCAAATCGAGACCCGACAAGCGCGCGCGGCGCCAGGCCTCGCTCGGGCTGGGCAAGAAGCCCGTCGATCCGCGCGAATCCGGGCGGCGTACCGGCGGCGCTCGCCGCGCCGGGCCGGGCGTCCGCGGACCGGGGAGGTCGGATCAGAAGCGGCGCGGCAGCTCGAGCCGGAGCCACTCCGCGCCCGGGTCGGTCTCTTCCGCTGCGTCGAGCGCGATGGGCAGGAAGCGCTGCGCACCTCCGGCGCCGCCGAGACCCAACCAGCGCAGCGGCACGCTCGGCGTGCAGGTCAGGAACAGCGGGTAGGCGCGCGGCGAGCTGACGACGTCGAGGGGATCGCGCCGCAGCGCGATGGCGGTCGGCACGACGATGTTCGCTTGCGCGGGGTTCGCGCCGGGCGGGAGCAGCGGGTTGGGCACGTGCAGCTGCAGCACGCCGGGGCCGCCCGCACCGCCGTTGCTGTAGGTGCGGCAGCAGGCGTTGACGTCCCCCGTGGGGCCCGTGCGGCGCGCCAGGCCGTAGGCCGTGATCCAGTCCCGGCGCGAGCCGCTGTTCGCGCCCCCGTCCGAGAAGTCGATCTCGTGCGCCGATTCCAGCACGACGTGACCGCCCGAGCCCGAGCCTCCCGTCCCGCCCACGTGATCGAGGAAGTTCGTGTTCTCGCCCGTGCCCCCGTTGGCGCCGTTGCTGCGGATCTGGCCCTGCTCCCCGAAGACGATCCGTCCGAGCGCCTGCACGTGCAGCGCGCCGCCCCCTCCGCCGCCGCCTCCGCCCTTCTCGTCGCTGCCGAAGTTCCAGCTCGGATTCGGGAACATCTGCATGGCGTTGCCGCCGCCGCCTCCGCCGTAGCCGGCCCACAGGGCGGGGAGCTCGCCGCGAACGAGGCCGAGCAGGCGCCCGCCCGGGCCGGGGATCGCTCCCACGCCGTAGAAGTCGTTCTCGGCCTTCCCGTCCGCGAACGCACCCGCGTTGGAGGCTCCGCCCATCGCGGGCTGCATGCCGGTCTCTGCGCCCGTGCCCAGGGGGTGGCCGTCGCTCCCGGCCGAGGCCACCAGGCTGAACCCGGTCGCGGCGAGCTCGCCGGCTCGATCGGCGGCGAAGCGCGCCCCGCCGCCCCCCCCGGGCCGGCGCGCGTCCTTGCCGAGGTTGCCCGGCGCGAAGCCGCTCTCGCCGCCCTGTGCGCCGGCGCCGCTCGCGCCGAAGGGTCCGCTCCCCGTTCCGCCGCGCGGGCTGGGCCGATCGGTGTTCGGGTTGCCGACACCGCCTCGTCCGCCGCCCGCCACCCCGGCCCCGCCCAGCTCGGTCTGGTTGCCGGTGTTCAGCGTGGCCACGTTGCGGGCGCTGAAGCCGGAGACATCGAGGAGTCCGCGCACGACGACGTCGCCCGAGGCCTGGATGCGCATCGGGTTCGGGCCCTGCACGCGGATCTCGCCGCCGGGCTCGATCACGAGGTTGCGCACCTCGATCCGGCCGCCGAGGGCGAGCTGCGTGGAGGTCGGCACGCCGTTCGGTCCGCCGGTGACGCTCGTCGCCGTCGTGTCGAAGAAGAAGATCTCGCCGGTCCGCACGACCCAGTCGAAGTCGCCGTTGGGTCCGCCGCCGCTCGAGAAGCAGTCCTGGGCGGCGAGCGGGGCGCCGGCGAGGGCCAGGGACAAGGTCAGGAAGGAAGGGAGGCGATGCGTCCGGTCGGGGTTCATGGGGGCTCGTTCGGTGGCTCCGAGGGTCGTTCCGCGCGCTCTACCTAGGCGCAGGGGCAGCTGAGGGTCACCCGGGCCGTTCAGGGCAGGAGACCCTCGGCCTGCAGGAGGTCGTAGAGGGCCGTCACGTCGTAGGCGGCGCGCGGGGAGGAGGTGCTGGCCTCGTCCAGCGCCGCTCCCTCGCCCGGGAGCGGCCCGAGGTCGGCGCAGGCCTCGAGCTCCGCGAGGCGCACGGTCACGGTCAGGCGCTGGCCCTCGAGCGCGACCTCGACGACGCCCGCGACCCTCTGCAGCTTCTTCAGCAGCGCGGCGCGGGCCTTGTCGGCCGGCGCGGCGGCCAGCGTCCAGGTGAAGCGCTCGCGCACCACCGCGCCGAGCTGGGCGCCGCCGTAGGGCGCGTAGAGCTTGGCGTAGCGCTCCGCCAGCTCGGCAGCCTCGAGCTTGCCGGGCTTGCCGTAGAACTGGCTCCAGGTTCCGCGCGCCTCGTACCACCCGACGTCGCTCGAGATCCCGCGCACCATGTCGCGCTTCGTCACGCCGAAGCCGCCGAGGCCGAAGTCGTGGTCGCTGCCGGTGCGTCCGTCGAAGGCCGTGACCGCCAGGGGCTGGGCCGCGCCGCCGCCCTTCTTCAGCGCGCTCGCCAGGGCCCTGGGCTCGACGCTCGCCGGCGCGCGCACGGCGACGAAGGCGTTCCCGGGCCAGCCCGAGGTCGTGGCCGGGCCGTGGACCAGCTCGGCCCCGAGCTCGCGCAGCGCGGCGTTGACCCTGGCGAGCTCCGGCGCGTCCGTCGCGAGGTGGAAGAAGCGCACGAGCGCCGCCGGACGGGCGCAGGGGTACTGGGCGCTGGCCTCGCGCAGCTCGGGCGCCTCCTGGAGTAGCAGGGCCAGGGCGGCGAGGAGCACGGCGTCCTCAGCGCGCCCGCAGGCGCAGGAGATCGGCCTTCAGGAGCCCCGCGGCGCCGGCGTTCGTCGTCGTCAGCCGCAGGTAGAAGGTGCCCTCCTCGTCGCGGTAGGCGTCCGGATCGCCCGGCACGTCCACCGCGAGCGTCGCGAAGCCCGCCGTCGGCGCCGGGGTCGCGGAGAGCGTGATCCAGGCGCCGTAGGGGTAGCTGTAGGAGCTCCAGTCGTAGAGCTCGACCGTCTCGAGCGCGCCCGGGTTCAGGCCGTCGTAGTCGCGCTCGAGCTCGAGCGTCAGGCGCCGCAGGTCGCGCAGCGTCACGCCGCGCACCGCGAACTCGCTGGTGATCAGGCCGCCGGAGTCCTCGGTGCAGGTGAAGAGCGCGCCGTCGGTGCGATGGAGCTCCAGCCAGCCGCCCACGGCCTGCCCGCCGGCCGTGTCCTCGGTGCAGGCGTCGGTCGCAGCGTAGAAGAGGCCCGGCCCCGGCTCCCAGGTCCAGCTCCCGAAGGGCGCGCCGTTGCGGCGCACCTCCATGGCCGGCGCGGGCGTGCCCGGCAGCGCCACGCGCACCTCGTTGCGCTCCTGGGCGACGAGCGCGAGCGGCAGGCCGCCGCTGCGCACCTCCAGCGCGTTCGGCGCCTCGAAGCCGACGCCCGCGACGACCAGTGCGACGCCGTCTCGGTTCCGGCCCTGTCCCAGGCCCGCGCGCGCGACCTTCGGCCGCTCGCCGCCGCAGGGCGCCGCGAACAGGAGCCGCGCCGGGACCGAGCCGCTGGAGAGGCCCAGGATCCGATCGAGGGCCGCGTCCGCGTCCACCCGTCCGTAGCGCGTCCACTTGCCGTAGGGCGCCTGGTCGAGCAGCGCGCTCGTGTCCTCGATCGCCGCGCGCACCTGGGCGGCCGTCGCCAGCGGGCTCGCGGCGCGCAGCAGCGCCGCCACGCCGGCCACGTGCGGGGCCGCGCCCGAGGTCCCGGCGAACCCGGTGATGTAGCCCGCGCCCGGCACGGTCGTGGAGAGCGCCCAGCCGGGCGCAGCCACGCTCACCCACGTGCCCCAGTTCGAGAAGTAGGCGTGGTTGTCGGCCGCGTCGATCGTCGCGCCGACCGACAGCACCTGCGGGTAGGCCGCCGGGTAGAGCGGGTGCACGCTGTTCTCGTTGCCGGCCGCGACCACGACCAGCACGTCGTTCGCGGCGCAGTAGCGCACCGCGTCGCGCTCGGCCGGCACGACCTCGTCCGAGTAGAAGCTGCAGGAGACCACGTCGAAGCCCATCTCGGCGCAGTACACGAAGGCCGGGACGTTGGCCGAGGCGTAGAAGTAACCCGAGTCGAGCGCGGCCTTGACCGCCGCCACGCGCGAGTGGGGCGCGACGCCGGTGACGCCCAGGGCGTTGTCCTGCAGGGCCGCGACGATTCCCGCGCAGGCCGTGCCGTGCCCGTGGACGTCGCTCGGGTCGGAGTCGACGTAGGCGAAGTCGTAGCCGTTCACGTCGTCGACGTAGCCGTTGCCGTCGTCGTCGACGAGGTTGCCCGCGATCTCGCCCGGGTTGGTCCAGACGTTCGCGGCCAGGTCGGGGTGCGTGACCTCGATGCCCGTGTCCATCACCGCCACGACCACGCTCGGATCGCCCTTCTCCGTGTCCCAGGCGAGCTGCGCGCGGATCTGGGGCATGTGCCACATCCCGCCCCAGTAGGGGTCGTTGGGGACGTGGGCCAGCTCGCTCCGCACGTCGAGCGTCACCGCGCGCACGCGCGCGTCGGCCGTCAGCGCGGCGCGCACGGCCTCGAGGCGCCCCTCCGGGACCTCGATCGCGCGCCAGCCGATCTGGGGCAGGTTCCACAGCTCGACCAGGGCGAGGTCGGCGCGCAGCGCGGCGAGCGAGAGGTGATCCAGGTCGCGCTCGACCTGCACCAGGAGCCGTCGCGGGTGGTGGGGGAGCGCTTCGGCCGGGGCGGAGCGCTGCGGCAGCGGCAGCGCGAGGAGAAGCGGCAGCATGGGGTCTCGATCCTCTGGGGGGACCTGGGGGGACCCCGCGAGTATACGAGCCCGTGTCGGGGCGGGGGGGAAGCGTGGGACGGCGCGCTCCCCGCCTCCTCCGCGACTACTTCTTCGCCGGCTGCGGCGCAGCCTCGGCCGCGGCCGCGGCTTCCTTCTCCGCGAAGGTCGTCAGGAAGCCGGCCACCTCGCCGCGCGCACGCTCGAACTCCTTCTCCAGGGCGCGGAACTCGGCGTCGAAGTCCTTGTACGTGTCCTCCAGCGTGGCGATCGCGCGCGCGTTGAGGTTGTGGTGGAAGAAGAGCTCGTAGTCCTGCAGCTTGAGCAGCACCGGCTGCATCCGCTGCTGCACGCCCTCCAGGCTCGCCAGCACTCTCTGCGCGCGCGTGTCGGTGTCCTGCATCATCGCCGCGCTCTTCTTGCGCATCGTCTCGCTCGAGTAGCCGGCGAGCTCCTCGCTCCAGCCCTGCACCAGCTCCTCCTTGGCCGCGCGCACGGCGTCCACGCGCTTGCCCTGCTCGCGCGCGCGTCCGGCGCAGGCCTTGACCGCGGAGGCGAACTCCTTGCTCAGGCGCTCCAGCTCGACCGCCTGGGGCGCGCTCAGGCGCTGGTACAGCGTGAAGGCCTGGCCGAAGTCGGCGCGCGAGCGCTCCAGCTCTTTCTCCGAGGCGCGCACGCGCGCCACGAGGTCGGCCTGGGGTGCGTCGGAGCCGCCGAAGACCAGGAAGGCCGAGCCGGTCGAGCTGCAGGCCGGGGCCAGGGCGAGGGTGAGGGCGAGCGCGAGGGTGCGGAAGGGGGCGAGCATGGGGAGTGGCTTCGGTGGAGAACCGAGCTCCCCTCGGCCCCGCGCGCCGGCGGACTTGAGCCGCTCCCGAGTCCTGCGCGCCCTCCCGCGCGATCAGCGCAGGCGCGTGCCGCGCTCGAAGGCGCACAGGGCCCACAGGGCGATTGGCGCCAGGTAGTTCGTGAGCATCTCGCCCCAGGCGAAGTGCCAGGCCATGCGCAGTGCGCGCAGCCCCGCGGGGGAGAGGTCGAGCCCGGGCCGGCCCTCGACCGTCGACTCGGCCCAGGTGTGCAGCACGGCCACGACCAGCCGCCCGAGCAGGAAGGCGTGCAGCGCGAGGAGCGCCACGAAGAGCGGCCCGCGGCGCGCGCGCCAGGGCCGCGGGGTCGCGGCCAGGAAGAGGGCCAGGAGCACGCTGGTCGGGAGCCAGCCGTGGAAGAAGGTGCTGGCGCCGAAGGTCCCGGCGCCGACGAGCTCGCGGTGCTCGACGCGCACGGTGGTGTCGGCCAGGATCTGGTCGCGGGCCAGCTCGGCGCTCGCGCCCGGCTCGAGGCGCACCGCCAGCGGCGCCGGCCAGGGCGCGACGATGTCGAGGGCCACCCCCGCAAGGGCCCGGTAGGCGGGGGCGTAGAGCGGGCGCAGGAGCGGCCAGGCCGCCACCAGCGCCGCGTGCACGAGCAGCGCGAGTCCCGCGCGCTGCACCAGGCTCCCCCGGCTCATGCGCGCCGGCGAGTCCACAGGCACCAGCCGAAGAGCAGCGCCAGGGCCGCGGCCACGAACAGGAGCGGCAGGATCTGGAGGTGCATGCGCTCGAACAGCGCGTGGTCGCGCTGCCCCGCCAGGAGCAGCACCCCCAGGCGCAGCAGGTTCAGGAGCTGGAGGCTGGCCAGGCCCACCGCTGCGCCCCACAGCCGCTGGACGGTCGTCGCCGGGAAGGCCAGCACGCCGGCCAGCAGCACGGCCCCGGCCTGGTAGGCATCGCAACCCGGGCGGACCTGAACGCTGAAGCCGGGGCTGGTCAGGAGCCCGCCCGTCGCCGCGACGCCGTCGAGGAAGGGCGCCAGGAGGAGGGCCGTGGCGCGGGCATTGACCGTTGCGTAGGGCGCGAACCAGCGGTCTTGCCAGAGCACCAGGTAGACCAGGGCCTCGAGCCCGGCGAAGACCACCAGGAAGCGCAGGACGAAGCCCCGCACGGACGGGCCCGTCCCGACGGCGGGGGGCTCGGCTCTCCGGTCCGGCATGCAGGCAGGATCGCCTGCGCCCGGCGTGGACCGCAACCCAGGGCCCCTGCGGGGGGGGGACTTGGCACCCCACGAAAGGGGCGGATAGGGATAGGCTGGGAGCGCGGCTCCGCCAGGCGCCGCTCCCACTCATCCAGTCCTCAGGAGTTTCCATGAAGTCCCTGCGCTTGCCCGCGTCGCTCGCCGGAGCCGTCGCGCTGTTCTCTTGCCTGCTCGGCGGTGTCGCCGCTGCCGACATCCGCACCTACGGCGTCAACCTCTCGGGCGCCCAGGAGGTCCCGCCGGTCGTCACGTCGGGCGTCGGCGGCTGCCTCGTGACGCTCGACGACGTGACCGGCATGGTCACGGTGAGCGGCTCCTACCAGAGCATGAACGGCAACGTCACGGCCGCGCACATCCATGGCCTGGCCGCTCCAGGGGTGAATGCGGGCATCCTCGTGGGCTTGACGCCGACCGGCGGCACGAGCGGGAACTTCAGTGGTGGCGGCACGCTCTCGGCCGGGAACGTGACGGGCATGCTGAACGGGCTGACCTACGTGAACGTCCACACGACCACCAGCCCCGGCGGGGAGATCCGCGGGCAGGTCGTGCAGCAGGTGCCGAGCCTGTCGCCCGTGCTCCTGGGCGTGCTGGCGGTGCTGGCCGTGGCGGGCGGAGCCTTCGTGCTCACGCGCCGCCCGGCGTAGCCCGACCCATCGCGGAGACCCTCGACGAGCCGCGCGCGGAGCCACCGCGCGCGGCTCGTTCGTTTCGGCCCCCCGGGACCTGGCGCGCATCCGTCCCCGTCGTCCCGCGCGGGCTACCTTTCCCTGCACGCCTCTACCGCGGGCCCGGCCAGCGTCGGACCAGGTCCGGAAAAGCGTGCTCGGTTCCAGCTCTCGCGCCGCCCCACGAACATGCGTCCCGCCTCCCTGGCCGTCCTCGGCTTCGGCTCACTCTTCCTCACGACCTCGATCACGGCCCAGTGCGAGGTCCAGGCCCTGCGCGGCCTGAACACGACCACGAAGGACTTCTTCGGGAAGTCCTGCGACATGGAGGGCGACCGGCTGGTGGTCGGCGCCTTCGCGGCCACGACCGGGCGGCCGGGCTCGGTGCACGTCTTCGAGCTGGTCGGGGACGAATGGGTCCAGCGGGCGAGACTCGTCCACTCGGACGGGGGCGGGGGCGACGAGCTCGGCAACTCGGTGGGCATCTCGGGCGACTGGGTGATCGCGGGCGCCGAGTACTACGACGGCCCGGCGGGCAGCAACTCCGGCGCCGCCTACCTGTGGAGGCGCGGCGCGGACGGCAAGTGGTCCGAGGTCCAGAAGCTGGTTCCGGACGACAGCGAGGCCCAGGACAACTTCGGCGAGTACGTGGCCATCGAGGGTGACGTGGCCGTGGTCGGCGAGCGCTTCGACGAGGCGCGCGGGAACAACACCGGGGCGGCCTACGTGTTCGAGCGCGGCCCGGGCGACGTGTGGGTCCAGACCGCGAAGCTGGTCGGCAGCCAGGCCGCGCGCAACGACCTCTCGGCCGACACCCTGGCCGTCGAGGGCGGACGCATCCTGATGGCGAGCTACCGCAGCGACGCCTCCGGCGGCCACAGCGGCTCGGCCTACCTGTTCGAGAAGATCGGCGGGAGCTGGACCGAGACGGCGCACCTGGTGGCGAACGACGGCGCGGGCGAGATGTCGCGCGGCGTGGCCATGCACGGCGACCGGATCGTGCTCGGCGCGCGCCTGGAGAGCACCAACGGCGGCGCGGCCGGGGCCGGCTACGTGTTCGAGAAGTGGAACGGGAGCTGGATCCAGACGGCCAAGCTCGTGCCCGCCAGCGCCAAGGAGCTCGACTGGGTCGGCGAGGCCGTGGCCGTGCAGGGCGACCGCATCGTGCTCTCCGGCCACCACCACGACCAGGTCGGCTCGAACTCGGGCGCGGCCTTCGTCTACGAGCTCAAGGACGGCCAGTGGGTCGAGACCAAGAAGCTCGTCTCCAGCGCGATCTCGCCCAACGACGAGTTCAGCTTCGCGCTCTCGCTGTCCGGCGATCGCCTGCTGGCGACCTCGCCCTTCGACACCAGCAACCGCGGCTCGGCCTACGTCTTCACCTTCGATCCGGTGCTGTGCGACTGCTCCGACGCCAGCGGCGGCACGGCCACGCCCTTCGGCGAGGGCCTGGGCGGGGCGAACATCGGCACGCTCGCTGCCCTCTCCCCGCCGAACCCCGGCTCGCTCATGCAGTTCGCGATCGGGGGCATCCCCAGCGGGACCACGGGCACGCTCTTCATCGCCACCCAGAAGGTGCGCCGCCTGTCCCTGGGTGGGACGCTCCTGGTCGCGACCGGGACCGCGCCGATCCGGCTGCCCTTCCGCCTGAGCCAGGGCGAGGCGCTGGTGAACTGGAACATCCCCGTCGGCCTGTGCGGGCGCATGCTCTACGCCCAGGGCATCGCCCTCGACCCGACCCAGCCCAACGGCCGCGCCCTGACGAACGGGCTCGAGCTCGTGCTCGGCAAGTAGACCGCCTCAGCGGGTCGAGAGCGCGCGCAGGAAGGCCAGCAGGTTGCGGGCGTCCTGCGCGCTCATCTCGAGGGGCGCCAGGGCCGGATCCAGGTTGTCGTTGGACCGCCCGCCCTGGCGGTAGAACTCGGCGACCTCCTCCAGCGTCGCCAGGCTCCCGTCGTGCATGTAGGGGGCCGTGAGCGCGACCCCGCGCAGCGTCGGCGTCTTGAAGCGCCCGCGGTCCTCGGGCAGGCCGGTGATCGCCGCCCGGCCCGGCTCGGGCGCGCCCTCGCGCGCGCCCACGCCGGTGTTGTGGAAGTCCTCGTCGCTGAAGTTCGGCCCGGAGTGGCAGCGCCAGCAGCGCCCGCGGCTCTCGTAGAACCAGAGCCCGGCGCGGGCCGCGTCGTCGAGGGCCTCGAAGTCGCCGGTGCGGAAGCGGTCCACCGGGCTGTCGCCGAGGACCAGCGTGCGCACGTGGGCCGCCAGTGCGCGCCCCAGGCCCTCGGCGTCCGGCGCGCGCCCGAGCAGGCGCTCGAACTCGGTGCGGTAGAGCGCGTCCCCGGCCAGCAGCGCCACGGCGCGCGGCAGGGGGAGGTCCATCTCGCGCGGGTTCTCGATCGGCAGCAGCACCTGCTCCTCCAGCGTGGCGGCGCGTCCGTCCCACATGAAGCGCAGGCCGAAGGCGCGGTTCACCAGGGTGGGGGTGTTGCGCTCGGTCTCTCGGCCGTGGGCGCCGCGCGAGCGCGGCTCGCTGTCCGCGAAGTGGTGCTCGGCGCGGTGGCAGGCGGCGCAGGAGACGCTCCCGTCGGCCGAGAGGCGCGGCTCGGCGAAGAGCCGCGCGCCGAGCTCCGCCAGCCCGGCCTCGCGCGCATCGGCCGGGGGCCGCTGGGGGAGGCCGAGCGGCGTTCCCGTGGGCGGGGCGTCCGCCGCCTCCTGCAGCAGGAGGAGCGCGAGCAGCGCGAGGGCCATCATCCCGGCCAGGGTAGCTCGGCGCGCGCGCAGGGCCGATGCCCTGCGGCGATCGGTCCGCAAGCCTCCCGTACGGGGAGCGCCCCGCGCGGGGCCCGGACGGATCCGGGGCCGCCACGCGGGGCGCGGGGAGGTTGCTCGTCTACTGCTGGAAGTCCGGCGAGCAGGCCACGTCCCCGAACTCGTCGAGGTCGCCCGTCACCGGGTTCGCGCCGAACGGATCGGCGTTCAGGAAGGGCACGAGCGCCTGGTTCGCCGCGCGGCCGTTGCGGCCGATGGCGGCGAGGTCGAGCAGGATGTCGCTGCCGTCCGGGAGGCTCCCGTTGGGGACCAGGAGCTGCGGATGGTCGAAGGGCTGGCTCTCGCGCGCGACGCGCGGGTCGGTGAGCGAGATCAGGAAGGCCACCAGGGCCTCCTTCTCCGCCCGCGAGAGGCCGATCGGCTGGATGTCCGGGTCGAGGTCGGCCCGGTTCAGGCGGCAGAAGTTCCCGCCGCGGTCGTAGAACTCGACCACCTCCATCAGCGTCGCCATCGAGCCGTTGTGGAAGTAGGGTCCCGTCAGGGAGACGTTGCGCAGGCCCGGCGTCTTGAAGGCGCCGTCGACGGCCACGCGCTCGAGCAGGATGTCGTCCTCGGTCCCGCAGTTGCCGTCGCCGTCCAGGTCGCGGCACACGGGGAAGAACTCGCCGCTCACGTCGTCGCGGAAGCCGAGCACGTCGCCCTGGCGCTCCAGGTCACGCACGGGGTCCCCGATGATGTCGAACGGGATCTCCTGGATGCCCAGGGCCTCGAACAGGAACTGGCGCGAGCTCGCCAGCGGCTGTCCGAAGGGGTTGCCGGCGCCGCGCCCGAGGTCGTCGAGCGTGGGTGTGATGCCGATGTTGTAGAAGCCGTTGTCGTAGAAGGCGGGGCGGTGGTCGCCCATCAGCATCGGCTCGACCACGTTGGCCCCGTTCGCGCGCGAGTTGCGGATCGAGGCGTTGGTGAACTCGGGACCGCCGTGGCAGTTCACGCACTTGCCCTTGCCGACGAAGACGTTCAGGCCCGCCAGCTCGCGCCCGCCGAACTGCGGGACGGCGCCGCCGCTGCCCTCCATCCAGCGATCGAAGGGTGCGCGGTCCGAGATCAGGGTGCGCTCGTAGAGCATCACCGCCACGCCGTAGAACAGCGAGAAGTTCGCCTCCATGATCGTGAAGGTGCGTGCCGGATCGGTCGTCCCGGGGTTGACCACGACCGGCTGGCCCCCGGGCGGGAAGTACACCATCTTCGAGGAGTTCCAGAAGCGCGGATGGAAGGCCGCGCGCACGAACTCGGCGTAGCTGCGCGTCAGGCCCTTGCCCGACGGGTGCCGCAGGCTCGCCAGCAGGCTGTCGGTCGAGGACACGTCCTGGATCGAGAGCGCCTGCAGCGGCAGGAGCTTGCGGCCGAGCTCGGGGAAGCTGCGCGCGTTCGCGCCGCCGTCGCCGAAGGACATCTCGAAGTGCGAGAGCGGCGGGCCGACGGCCTGCGAGGCCAGGCTCGCACTGTCGAGCAGGATCCGCTCGCGCACGATCGTGGTGCCCTGGGAGACGAAGACGCGCGCGTCGGGGTCCTGGATCCCGAACGGGTTCACGCCGTTGAAGTAGGGATTCGCTCGGCCGTCCCAGAAGTTGAACAGGTTCAGGACGGCGTTGATCATGGTGGGCGTGTTGCGCGGCTCGACCCGCCGCACGGTGCGGCCGTTGGCGTTGAACACCGGGTCGAAGCGCGGGATGCCCTGGTCGACCAGCGCCCCCGGGGTCACGCTCACGAAGTCGGTCAGGTGGATGCCCTGCGAGGAGGCCACGTCGTTGGAGTTGCCCGCGGCCGGCTCCTGCACCCCGTTCACCGTGACGACGTTGGCGCCGTCCCCGATGTCGCGCACGAAGGGGAAGTCGCCGCGCACGAGCATCCCGTTCGGCGGGCGCACCTCGAAGGTCTCGTCCGGTGCGGCCATGGCCTGCGAGAGGCCGAGCACGTCCCCCTGGCGCTGCCCCTTCATGCGGTTGAGCCCCGGGCTCACCTGGTTGCGACCGCGGCTGTCGGCGCCGGCGTGGAAGTGGCACGTGGCGCAGGACTGGATGCCGTCCGAGCCGACGCCCATCTCGAAGAACAGCGCCTTGCCCATGCGCGTGGCGATCGTCTGATCGCGCACGACCGAGCCGAGATTGCTCGGCAGCGGTACGCCCTCCTCGCGCAGGCGCAGGAACAGCGAGTCGAGGCCGTGCGCGCGCGCATCGGCCGGAGTGGAGATCGTCGCAGGGGGTTCCTGGGCGCTCGCCGACGAGAATGCGAGCGCGAGGAGCAGCGTGGGAGCTGCAAGCCGGACCGTGGACATTCGTGACCTCTGAGACTCTTGACCCCGTCCGTGGGGGGCGCCACTGACCGACCCGGCGGGTCGGAACGTCGCGCGGTGACCCCCCGCGGACGGGCCGGATAGTACATGGCAATTCTTTTGGTGGCCGTCAGCAGGAGTTCGTATTCAGGCTCCGGGGCGCGCAACCATTTGGAATCTCCTGAGTTGTGTCAGGATGACATCCTGAAGACGACGCCTTGTGGGCAGTATCCCCGGGAGGATCGAGGCGAGCACGGGACGGCGGGCGCTCTACGCGGATTCCATTTCGGAGGAGTTACCAGGCCTGTCGGGATCGCCGGTAGACCCCAATCGAGGCGGGGGGGACAATCCCGCCCCCTGATTTCAGTCCGGGTGGCCGGAGAAGGCCGCCCCAGCGGAGACTCCCGATGCGCGCGACCGCCAGCTTCCTGATCCTGGCCCTCCTCCCCACCGCCGCGGCCCAGGAGCGGCCCGAGAAGCCCGAGGAGAAGGGCGAGCGGGCCGAGAAGGGCGAGAAGAAGCCCGACTTCCCGCCCTTCGAGGAGGTCTCGAAGGACTTCGAGAAGGTCGTCTCGACCGCCGAGGGCACGAGCTTCTACGGCCTGTGGCAGCGCAAGAAGGACGGCCAGATGCTGGCCGAGCTGCCGGCCGGCTTCGAGAAGCAGAAGCAGTTCTTCGCCCTGACGGTCCCGACCGGCGAGGACTTCGCCGGCCTGCAGCTGGGCGAGCGCCTCGTGACCTGGAAGCGCTTCGACAAGCGCGTCGCGCTGATCGAGCCCAACCTGGAGGTGCGCTCCTCCGGCGACCAGGCCTCAAAGGACTCGCTCGAGAACCACTTCGCCGACCGCGTGCTGGTCGACGTGCCGATCGTCTGCATGGGCCCGGGCGGCCAGCCCGTGATCGACCTGGACGAGCTCCTGGTGGGCAACCTCTCGGCCTTCTACGGCGAGGGCCGCGTCAACCGCGCCCTGGCCACGATCCACGCCGCCAAGGCCTTCCCGAAGAACGTCGAGGTCGCCTTCGAGGTGCCGACCACCACGCGCCCCGAGCGCGCCGGCCTCCTGCAGACCTTCCACTACTCGATCAGCGAGGTGCCCACGAACCCCGCCTACAAGCCGCGCAAGGCCGACGGACGCGTGGGCTACTTCACGACCTCCTGGCGCGACCTCGGCAAGTTCCGCGACGACGAGGTCTGGCAGCGCATGATCACGCGCTGGCACCTGGAGAAGGCCGACCCGAGCCTGAAGCTCTCGCCGCCCAGGGAGCCGATCGTCTTCTACCTCGAGCACACCGTCCCGGTGCGCTACCGCCGCTTCGTCAAGGACGGCGTGCTGGCCTGGAACGCGGCCTTCGAGAAGATCGGCCTGTCCGACGCGCTGGTCGTGCACTACCAGGACAAGGCCTCCGGCGCGCACATGGAGAAGGACCCCGAGGACGTGCGCTACAACTTCATCCGCTGGCTGTCGAACGACATCGGCACCGCCATCGGCCCCTCGCGCGCGCACCCCGAGACCGGGCAGATCCTCGACGCCGACGTGGTCCTGACGGACGGCTGGATCCGCCACTTCTGGCACCAGGCCAACGAGTTCCTGCCGCAGACGGCGATGGAGGGTATGAGCGCCGAGACCCTGCGCTGGCTCGACCAGCACCCCGACTGGGACCCGCGCGTGCGCCTGGCCGGACCGCGCGAGCGCGACGAGCTCCTGCTGGCCGCCGAGCGGCGCCGGCTGCTCGGGCCGGCCGCCTACGAGGTCGCCCTCGGCGACGGCGCCATCCTGGCGCACCCCGAGGTCTTCGCGCTGGCCGCGCGGCTGCCCACGGCGGCCAGCCTGTGCATGGCGGCCGAGGCCAAGGCCCAGGGCATGGCCTTCGGGGGTCTCGCGCTCTCGGTGGCGGGCCTCCTGGACGACGCGGCGCCCGAGGGTGCGAAGGGCGACACGATCGACGGCATCCCCGAGTGGTTCCTGGGGCCGGTCCTGACCGAGCTCGTCAGCCACGAGGTCGGCCACACGCTCGGCCTGCGCCACAACTTCAAGGCCTCGAGCGTCTACTCGCTGGCGGCCGTGAACAGCGCGGAGATCCAGGGCAAGAAGCCCTTCGCCGGCTCGGTCATGGACTACCTGCCGATCAACGTCGTGCTCGACGAGAACGGCAAGCTGAAGGGCGACATCGACATGATCGCCATCGGTCCCTACGACCACTGGGCGATCGAGTACGGCTACACCTTCGACGAACCCGCCAAGGTGCTGGAGCGCGTGTCGGAGCCGGAGCTGGCCTTCGCGACCGACGAGGACACGGGCGGTCCGGACCCGCTGGCGCGGCGCTACGACTTCGCCGGCGACCCGCTGGACTTCGCCAGGAGCCGCATGGCGCTGGTCGAGCTCGCGCGCGGACGCCTGCTCGACAAGTTCGTCAAGGCGGGCGAGCCCTGGGCGCGCGCGCGCTGGGGCTACCTGATCACGCTGCGCGAGCAGGTCGGCGCGCTGAACATGATGGCGGGTTGGCTGGGCGGCTCCTTCGTGAACCGCGACCACAAGGGCGACCCCGGCGAGCGCCGGCCGCTCGAGCCGGTCCCGGCCGCGCAGCAGCGCGCGGCGCTGGCCTTCGTGCTGGAGAGCTCCTTCCCGGACCAGGCCTTCGGCCTGTCGCCCGAGCTCCTGGCGCGCATGTCGGTCGAGCGCTGGTGGGAGGACGGCAGCGCGCGCCAGGAGCCGACCTGGGACGTGCACGACCGCGTCGCGGGCGTGCAGGCGAGCGTGATGACGCTGCTGCTCAACCCGACCACGCTGCGGCGCGTGCACGACCTCGAGCTCGCCCAGGGCCCCGAGGTGGACGTGCTCACCCTGCCGGAGCTGCTCGACACGGTCTCGAAGGCCGCCTGGCAGGAGCTCGGCTTCGGCGGCAACTCCGGGCGCGCGCGCGAGGCGAGCTTCAAGGGCGCGGCGGCCTTCACCGTGCGCAAGCCGGCCATCTCGAGCCTGCGCCGCAACCTGCAGCGCGAGCACCTGCAGCGTCTGATCGACCTGGCCCTGCAGCGCGGCAACTCGGCCTCGACGCGCTCGATCGCGCTGCTCGCGCGCCTGACGCTCGAGAACCTGGCGAAATCGGTCGACGGCGCCCTGGGGGCCGACCTCGACCCCTACACCCGTGCGCACCTCGCGGACGCCAAGGCGCGCATCGCCAAGGCGCTCGACGCGACCTACAGCTACAGCCCGCCGGCCTCGGGCAGCAGCGGCACGGTCTTCGTGCGCGGCAGCGCCGAGCCCGAGCCCAGGTAGCCCGGGAGCGCCACGCTCCAGCGTGGCCCCGGGGCCGCCGGGCTCCAGCCCGGCTTCTTCTCCTCTTTCTCCCCGCCTTCGCTCCTCTGCTCCTCGGATCGGGCGGAAGAGCGGGGAGCCGCGGAGGGGAAGACGCGGAGGGCGCGGAGAAGGAGAAGGGAAGAAGCAGGGCGAAGCCACGCTGGAGCGTGGCAGTCCCGGGGGCTGGAGCCCGGCGGTCCCGGGAGAGGACGCGCCCCCCCGGGTACACTTGGGTCATGCTGCGCCGCGCCCTCACTGCCGCCCTGTGCGCGGCCCTGCTGGTGGCCCCGGCGCGCGCCACCTGGTCGATCGTGGTCGTCGACCGGCGCACGGGCGAGGTCGCGGTCGGCGCGGCGACCTGCATCCAGCGCATCAACCTGCTCTCCGGGCTGCCCACGCTCGTGCCCGGCGTCGGCGCGGGCGTGATCCAGGCCTCGGGCGACTCCTCCGACCTCCTGGCGATGACGGCGGGCTTCCGCATGGGCCTGTCGCCGGCCGACATCCTGGTGCTGGTGCAGGCGGCCGAGCCCTCGGTGGCCCAGCTCCAGACCGGCATCGTCGCGCTCTATCCGGGCGCTCCGGTGACCTTCACCGGCCGCACGGTCGGGCGCGCCAAGGCCGGCGTGGTGGGGGAGGTCGGCGACCTCGCCTACGCGATCCAGGGCAATGTCCTGGCGGGCGTCGAGGTGGTGAGCGCGGCCGAGGCCGCGCTGCTCGCGGCGCGCGGGGACCTCTCGCAGAAGCTCATGGCCGCGATGGTGGCGGCGCGCGAGCTGGGCGGCGACGGTCGCTGCTCCTGCGACTTCGGGCGGCCCGACCGCTGCGGCGCGCCGCCGGCCAGCTTCGAGAAGTCGGCCCACGTCGGCTTCGTGGTCGTCGCGCGCATCGGCGACGAGGTGCCGCCCTGCGCGCAGCCGAGCGGCAACGACTGCTCCCAGGGCCGCTTCCACCTGCGCCTGAACATCCGCGGCGCGGACGCGAGCATGAGCTCGCCCGATCCCGTGGACCAGCTCGTCGACCTGTACGCCCAGTGGCGCGCCGAGCGCGCGGGGCGTCCGGACGGCCTCCTTTCGACGGTCGACGCGCCCGACTCGCTCCCGGCCGACGGGCGCACCAAGCGCAGCGTCACCGTGCAGCTCGTCGATCTCGAGGGCGTGCCCCTGCGGCGCGGCGGCGCGCGCGTGACGGTCGAGCCCGCCAGCGGCCGGCCCCTGGCCGAGGTCGGGCCGGTGCTCGACCTCGGCGACGGGCGCTACCGGTTCGCGCTCTACTCGAGCACGCGCGTCGGCACCGAGCGCCTCGTGATCCGCGCCGAGGACGAGCTCGTGCGCGCCACGCTCCACCCCCAGCTCGAGCTGCGCTCCGAGCCCCCGGCGGCGCTGCACGTCGGCGTGGACGAGCTCTCGGCCTCGGCCGGGGGCAGCGCGCCATTCGTGCTCGCGCGTCCCGACTTCCCCGGCGCGCGCTACGTGATCCTGGCCAGCAGCGCCACGACCCCGCCCTCGCGCCTTCCGCCCTTCGGAGCGGTTCCGCTGGTGCAGGACCGCTGGTTCCAGCTCGCGCTCCAGCACGCGGGCGACGCGCGCCTGCTGCCCGGGACGCTCGGGACGCTGGATGCCACGGGCCGCGCCGAGGGTGCCTTCCACGCGCCGCCGGGCGCGCTCGTCGGCCTCATCGGGCGCCGGTTGTGGTGGGCCGCGCTGCTGGCCGACGGTCGGCGATCCGCCGTGACCGACGCGGTGAGCTTCGCGGTCGTGCCCTGAACCGCGTGCAGGCCGCGCTGCTGTTCCTTTCGCTCTCCCTGCAGGCCTGTACTCCGGACGAAGAGCCGCGGCCGGCCCTCGCCTTCAGCCTGGACCGCAGCCCCTTCGAGGGCGTGCCGCGGCCGCCGTCGGGCGAGGCCTTCACGATCCTGGCCGGCGACGCGGACCTCGACGGCGACGCGGACCTGCTCGTGAACTGGCACGTCTACGCGCCGCCGGCGCTGCTCCTCAACGAGGGCGGGCGCTTCACGGCCGATCCACGCGGCTGGTCGCTGCCGGAGCTGGCGGCGGCCCCGCTGCTCGACGGCGAGCGCTGGCCGATGCTGGAGGCGATCACGCAGCGCGCGGAGCCGGGCATCTACCTGTGGCACTCGGACCAGGCCTCGCTCTGGTTCGTGGCCCTGGTCGGGCCGCTCCCGCTGACGGGGCCGGCCACGCTCGTGCTCGAGTTCTCGCGCCCGGTGTCGCACCTGCAGGGCCGGCAAGCGAGCCACTACGAGCTCTCCGACGAGCGCGTGCTGCGCGTGCCGCTGTGGAGCGCCAGCGGACCCCAGCCGGGCACGGGCCGCTACGGGGCGCGCAAGGTGGTCGAGCACGCCTTCCTGCGCTCCGCCGACGTCGGCCTGCAGGTCAAGGTCCGGGTCGAGGGCACGGCCGTTCCGCTCTTCGTCGGGCCCGAGCACGTGCGCCACGAGGGCCCGCTCGAGCTGTGGGGCCGCGACCCGCACGGCGTGGCCTGGGTCGACGTCGCCGGCAGCCCTCTGCCCGACCTCGTGCTCGTGCGCGGCGCCCTGCGCGGTCTCCTGCAGCCGCCGCAGGACGGGAAGCGCGACGACCTCTTCGTGGCCGGGGGCGAGGGGCGTCCCACCTACGTGCGCCGCGAGCTGCCGCGCAACCACGCGCGCGGGCGCAGCGCCCAGTGGGTCGACCTGGAGGGCGACGGACGGCTCGAGCTCTACGTCGGCAACAAGGCCTCGCCCAACCGCCTGCTGGTGTTCGACGCCGAGCTCGTGCAGGCGACCGACCGCGCGGCGGAGCTCGGCCTGGCCCTCTCCGGGGCCGATGCCTTCGTCTTCCTCGACCTCGACGGCGACGGCGACGAGGACCTGCTCACGCTGGACGCGGGCACGGGCCTGGGGTGCCTCGCGAGCGACGGTGGGCGCCGCTTCGAGGCCCTGGACGCGGCCGCCCTGGGGCTCGTGCTCCCGCGCTCGGACCTGGTGGACGAGGAGGCGGAGGGCGCGTCCAGCGAGGGCGCCGGTGGACCCTCGCCCGGCATCGACCTGCACGACCTCGAGCTCCTCGACTTCGACCGCGACGGGGACCTCGACCTGCTGGTCAGCGGGTGGGGCAGCACGGCGACGGCGCACCTCTTCCGGGCCGAGGGCGCGCGCTTCTCCGCCGCCGGGGCCGAGGCGGGCCTGGCCGGGCTCGCGGGCGTGACCCAGGCGATCGTTGCCGACCTCGACGCCGACGGCTGGCTCGACCTCGTCTGTCTCGGGCCGAGCCTGCAGCTCCTCCGCAACGAGCGCGGGCGCTTCGTGCGCGTCGCGCCGGGCGAGGACTGGCGCGCGGTCTCCGCGCCGGTCGGGGTCGCCTGCGACGCGGACGGCGACGGGCGCATCGATGTCGTGCTGGCCTCCGGCGAGCTCGTCTTGCTGCGCAACCAGGGCGTGCCGCGCGGTGACTGGCTGCGCGTCGCCCTCGCGGGACCGGGCCGCGCGCCGGTGGGCGCCGTCCTGCGCGCCACCTACGCCGACGGCACGGTCCAGGCCCTGCGCGCCGGATCCTGGCAGCGCGGGCACCTGGCGCAGGGCTCCGGCGAGCCCTGGCTGGCCTCGCCGCACGACAACCCGCTGCGCGCGATCGAGGTGCGCTTCCCCGGCGGTGCGACGGTCCGGCAGGCGGTCGAGGGGCCGGGTCGGGTCCGCCTCGCTGCGCCGGGCAAGTGACAGCGCCGCCGGTCAGCGAGCCGCCAGGTCGAGGCGCGTCTCGCGGCTGGGGTGGACCTCCAGCACGTGCACCACGGACGGAGCGCCCGAGCCCGGGTACAGGATCAGCCGGTAGCGACCGGGGAACATCTGCAGCGACACCCCCTCGCGGATCCAGCCCTGGGCGAGCATCAGCGACTCGCGCGGCTGGCCCTCGTCCTCGATCTTGTGGAGCACGTAGGAAGAGGGGTGTTCCGCGTCGCTGCGGGGGCTCGCGAGGTACAGGGAGCCGAGCTCCGGCACGAACAGGTCGCCCAGGTCCAGGTGCGAGCCGGCCCGGGCGATGAAGCGGGCCAGGCGCCCGGCGCTGTGCTCGGAGCGCAGGACCAGGCAGTAGCAGCCGGGCGGAAGGTGCTGCTCGAAGCGGCCCTCTCCGTCGCGCGCGATGAGCGTCTCCTGGCTCGTCTCGAGCGAGATGGCAGTCAACGCGCCGCCCGTCTCCGCGACGCCCGACGGGCTCAGCACGCGTCCGGCGAGCGTGATCTCGCGACGCGCGTCCAGCACGATGCGCTGCACCCCCGAGCTCGGCGCGAGACGTTTCCAGCCGAGCGAGGCCGCGCCCCCCGGCGGCTCGAAGAAGTCGATGAACATCGTCTCCTCGGGGCAGTCGAGGATGCGGATGCGTCCCGCGCCGTCGGTCAGGAGCCGCCGGGTCCACATGTTGCCTTCATGTGGGCGGCGCACGTGGACGAGCAGGCCGGAGAGCGGTAGGCCGTCCCCATCCACCACCTCCAGCTCGAGCCGGGGGTGCTCCTCGAGGTCGGCATCCCACACGAGCACCTGCTCGTCCTGCTCGAAGTCCAGGGTCGTCGTCGCCATGCGCCCGTTCTCGTCGTCCACCGCCCACAGGGTGCGGCGCCGTCCCTGGGCCGCCACGGCCTCGATCCGGTAGCGTCCGAGGGCGTCGGTGCGTGCCCCCTCGAAGAAGCCGCGCCGGCGCGCGTCGTATCCGGGCAGGCCGGTCGACCACTTCTCGGTCTTGCAGATCGACTCGAGCGTGACGGACACGCCGGCCGCGGGGCTCCCATCCGGGTGTCGGACGGTGCCCACGATCGTCGCGCCGCGCTCGAGCACGATCTCGAGCCCCTCCGCCGGGAAGGACTCGAAGTTCTGCGACTTCAGCGCGAAGCCGGGTGCGAAGCAGGCCACGATCCCGCCCCGCCCGGCGGTGTGGGGCAGGTCGAAGGCACCGCGCTCGTCGCTGGTGGTGGTCAGGTACGAGGACGTCGCGAAGTCGCCGTCGGGGCGCATCTCCACCGGATCGTGCTGCAGGAACCAGGCGATCAGGGCGTCGGCTACGGGCTCGCCCCGGGTGCTCAGCACGCGACCCCACAGGCGCTGGTCGGGCCCACCCACGGTCAGGCGCACCTCGTGGTCCGGCGTGAAGGGCGCGGCCGCGTGCACGAGCTCCGAGAGGGAGCGGCCCGCTGCGACCGCCCGCAGCGAGACCCGACCGCGCGTCTCCTCGAGCCCGAAGGCGCCGAGGTCGCCGTCGGCGGGCACCAGCCAGGCGCGCCCCTCGAGATCCGTGCGGGCGCGCGACTCGTAGCGGCCGGCCAGGGCCACCTGGATCTCCGCCTCGGGCACGGGCTCGCCGTCCTCGGTCACCACCAGGATCGCCAGACCGATGGCCGGGAGAAGTTCGCTCTCGGCCGGGTGCCTGGCTCCGCCCGAGTGCACGCGCGACGTGCGCAGTGCGTCGGAGCGTGGCGCCAGCGTCTCGGCCGCCGCCGCACCGAGCTCGGCCAGTTGCGGCTCCGCGGCGTGCAGCTCGACCCGCGGCTCGGCCCCGTTGCGCAGCAGGAGGAATCCAACCAGTCCGCAGGCGGCCAGCGAGCCCCACAGGAGCGTCGAGCCCGGCAGCAACGAGCCGGAGGTGGCGGGGGGCTCCGCGGCCGCGGCCAGGGACGGCTCGGAGCTCGGCGTGAAGGCCAGGAGCGCCGAGACCCAGCGTGCGCGGTCGCCCTGGGAGCGCCGGTCGAGCTCGGCGCGCAGCTGGTCGAGGCCGATCTTGAGGCGCCAGCGCACCGTTCCGGCCGGGATGCCGAGACGCTGGGCGATCTCGACCGAGGTCAGGTCCTCGTAGAAGCGCTGCAGGACGACGGTCCGGTAGGGCTCGGCGAGCTGCATCAGGCGCTCGCTCAGGAGCTGGTGGATCTCGTCGCGCGCGATCGACTCGAAGGCCTCGCCGTGCTCGCTGGCGGGCTCCGCGGCCGGGGCCGCCTCGTGCCGGACGCGCGCCTGGCTGCGCCGGTGGCGCTCCCGGGCCAGGTTGAGGATCACCTTGCGGATCCAGGCCTTGGCGCCGGTCGCACTCTGGGGCGGACGGCGCAGGGCCGCCATCCAGGTGCGCTGGACGAGGTCCTCGGCCTCGCTCTCCTCGCGCACGAGGCGCCGGGCCATGCGCAGGGCCCAGGTCTGGTGGGAGAGGAGGCTCTCCAGCGTGACGGGGGAATAGGTCATGGAGCGGGTGTCCGGCCGCCTTCCCACCCCAGGATGCAGGCCCGGCCCGGGCCGTTGGAGGCGACTACCCCTTTCCGACCCCGATTCTATGCGCTCGGCTCGCCCTGCGCCGGATCGGCCCGCACGGGCCTCCGACCCGCCCACGGCAGCCCCGGCCGGCCGGCCGCGCGCTGCCCCTCCCCTGCTTGAGTTTCCGCCGCGGCGGGGTCGATGGCTGGCCCCCGTGGCTCCGCCCTCCCCGAGCGCCGCCCCCGCGGCGCGCCACCTGCCGCAGCTCGACGGCCTGCGGGCCCTGGCGGTGCTCTTCGTGTGCTGGCACCACTGGATGCCGCGCCGCTACCACGCCGGGATCAACTGGGGTGCGACCGGCGTGGACCTCTTCTTCGTCCTGTCGGGCTTCCTGATCACCGGCATCCTGCTCGCGTGCCGGCGTCCGATCGAGGCCGGGACGCAGACGGTGGGCTTCACCGCGGGGCGCTTCTACGCGCGGCGCTTCCTGCGCATCTTCCCGCTCTACTACGCGGTGCTGGCGCTGGCGAGCGTGGCCCTCGCGCTCGAGACCGGGATCCTCGTCTCGCTGTGGACCTACACCTTCAACCTGTGGGGGGCCTGGCGCGGGGCCCTCTCGGGCACCTGGATCTCGCACTTCTGGTCGCTGGCGGTCGAGGAGCAGTTCTACCTCGTGTGGCCGTGGGTCGTCCTGTGCGTGCCACGGCGCGCGCTGGTGCCCGTCGTGGCGGCGACGATCGCGGTCGGGCCGCTCTCGCGCGCGCTCCTGTTCGCCGCGGGCGCTCCCTTCGACGCGATGCGCATGGTCACGACCTCGTGCCTGGACCTGCTGGCGGCGGGCGCGCTGGGGGCGGTGCTCGTGGAGCGCGACGGGCTCGCCCAGGTGCTGCGCGGACGCTTCGGGCGCGCGCTGGGCCTCGGCGGCGGGGCGCTGTTCCTGTGGGGGCTCTGGATCCAGCGCCAGGGGCACGCGGACGGCGCGACCCAGCTCGAGGTCCTGGTCGTCTACGCGCGCTGGCCCTTCTTCACCTGGCTCGTGCTGCGCGCGGCCCAGGGCTTCGGCGGCGTGCTGGCCACGCTGCTCGAGTCGCGCCCGCTCGCCTTCGTCGGCAAGATCAGCTACGGCGTGTACGTGTTCCACGCCTTCGCGCTGGCCCTCGACCGCGTCGGGCTCGCCGGGCTGCACCCGCTGCTGCGCCTCCCGGCCTACCTGGCCTTCACCCTGGTCGTGTCCTGGCTCTCCTGGACGTTCTTCGAGTCGCGCCTGAACGCGCTCAAGGACCGCTTCCCCTACGTGGAGCGTGCCGCTGGCGCGGCCGAGCGGCGTGCGGCCTGAGCGCTACTCCTGGCGCTCGAAGCAGTAGAGCGCCTCCTTGGCGCGCACGTAAACCGCCGAGCCGGCCAGGGCGGGCGTGGCCCACACCTCCTCGTCCTCCAGGGCGTGCGAGGAGAGCTCGCGCCACTCGGGCTCGGCCGTCAACACGGTGAGGATGCCCGCCTTGCTGGCGAGGTAGAGCTTGCCGTCGCCGGCCACCGGCGAGGCGAAGTAGGAGTCCGGCTGGCCGACGCGCTCCTGCTTGATCACCTTGCCGGTCGCGGCCTCGAGCGAGGACAGGATGCCGCCCTCCTGGATCGTGAAGAGCGTGTCGCCCACGACCACCGGCGAGGTCGTGTCGGACAGGGTGCGCCGGTCGTCGACCTTCCACTTGACCTTCGAGGCGGTGACGTCCCCCTGACCGCCCAGGTCGAGCGCGAACAGCCCGCCGGTCGCGGTGTTGCTCTTGATCGCGAAGCCCCACTCGGCCGCGTCCAGCATGCGGTCGCGGTCCTGGTCGAACAGGAACCAGATCTCGTGCAGCTTGGCGTCGCCGTACTCGCTCTGCGCGAGCTTGCCGTCGTCGTCGGCGTCGTGCTGGGCCAGGATCTCCTCCCACTCGCCGCTGAAGCTCGGGTACTGCATCTCGCCCAGCGAGGGCATGAACGAGTTCAGGTAGCAGCGTCCGTGGGCGAAGACGGGGATCGACTTGGTCTGCCAGGCGGCGCCGTCCATCCACCAGCGCTTGGCCCCGTCCGAGAGCCCGTAGGCCGCCACCTGGAACGTGCCCGAGACCACGATCTCGGCCGGCCCGCCGGCGGGACGGTGCACGGCCGGCGTGGCGTAGCTGTGGCTCACGCCCGGCCGCTCGGTGCGCCAGCGCTGCGCGCCGCTCTTCCGGTCGTAGGCGACCAGGTAGGCGCCCGCGTCCTGGTCGACCTGCAGCACGACCAGGTCGTCCACCAGGAGCGGCGAGGTCGACATGCCGTGCGGGATGTTGAAGGGCCCGAGCGGCTGCTTCCACAGCTCCTTGCCCGCCAGGTCGTAGGCGAACAGCCCGAGGTGATGGAACAGCACGACCACGACCTCGCCGTCGGTCACGGGCGAGGGCGCTGCCGGCGAGTTCTGCCCGGGGCGCGCACCCTTGAAGGGCAGCTCGCGCTCCCAGCGCGTCTCGCCCGTGAAGGCGTCGAGCGCCAGTGTCACCAGCTGGCCCTCCAGCTCGCGGCCGTTCTGCTTGGCGCGCGCGCCGGTCAGGAACAGGTGCTTGCCGGCCACGACCGGCGAGGAGTAGCCGGAGGGCACCTCCACGCGCCACTGCAGCGTGCTCTCCGGGTCCAGCGCCTCCGGCAGCCCGCGCGCGTCGCTCAGGCCGGCGCCGTTGTTGCCGCGGAAGCCACCCCACTGGGGGGCCTCGCTGCCGGGGAGCCGCTCGCCGCCGGGAAGGATGAGGAGCGCTGCGATCGAGGGGAGGAGCACGCGGGGATCCTGGAGAGGGCCGGATGGAGAAGGCGTCCGCCGGCTCGCGGCGGACCCGCCAGGGCGCCGAAGATATCTCGCGCGCAGGCAGGAAGCTGTTCGGGTCCTGTAGGCTGCGCGCCACCTCCACCCCGCGCCAACATGCCCACCCGTGCCCTCTTCCTCGGCTTCGCCCTGCTGGCCCTCGGCGCGCGTGGCGGGCGCGAGGAGCTCGTCTTCGCCGTGCCGGCCGCGACCACGCTCGAGCGCGCGCTCGAGAGCGCCTTCACGCTCGACCTCGCCGAGATGTCCCTGGCGATGGACGGCGAGGAGATCCCGCCGGAGCTCCTGGGGGAGTTCGACGTGCACATCGAGCACGCCGAGCGCTACGCGATCACCGACCTGTTCGAGGCGGTCGACGGGGCGCGCCCGACGCGCCTCCGGCGCACCTTCGACGAGCTCTCCGGCGAGGAACGCGCGCGCACCACCACCGAGCAGGGCGAGCAGAGCGACGACAGCGACTACGAGAGCGCGCTCGAGGGTCAGAGCGTGGTCTTCACCTGGAACGCGGAGAACGGGGCCTACGAGGCGGCCTGGGCCAGCGGCTCGGAGGGCGAGGCCGAGCTGCTCGAGGCCCTGCAGGAGGACCTCGACCTGCGCCGCTTCCTGCCGGCCGAGGCGGTCGCGGAGGGCGAGTCCTGGGACGTGGACGTGGCCGCCTTCCATGCCGTGCTCGAGCCGGGCGGCGACCTGGCGCTGCTGGATCCGGAGGCCGAGGAGGAGCCGGACTCCACCGAGGACCAGGCCCTGCGCGAGAACCTGACGGGCAGCGTGCGCGCGACCTTCGCGGGCGTGAGCGAGGAGGACGGCCGGCGCCTGGCGCGCATCGCGCTCGTGGTCGAGGCGCGGACCTTCGCCGCCGCGCCGCTCGGTCCCGAGGACCTGCCCGAGGGCGGCGAGGGCACGAGCCGCTCGGACGTCGTGTTCCGGCTGGAGGGCGAGCTCGCCTGGGACCTGGCCGGCGGCCACGCACAGGCGCTCGAGCTGGGCGGCCAGTACGAGGTGCAGAGCGTCTTCGAGCTGCGCGGCGAGTACGAGGGCGAGTCCTTCGAGCAGCGCCAGGCGATGGAGTTCGGCGGCGAGATCCGCTTCGGCCTGCGCGTCGTCCGGCGCTGAGCTCGTAGCGCAGTCGCGAACTCGCGTTCCAACCCGGCTTCAGTCTTCGCCATCCTTCTCTTCTCCGCGCCCTCCACGTCTTCGCTCCGCGTCTCCGCGCTCCTCGGATTCCGATCCGAGCAATGGCCCTCCCCCGATTCAGTGGACACGAAGTTAGGTGACAGCGAGCAGTAGAGCGGACGCAGCGCGAGCGGGGAAGGGGTCTGGGGAAGGGTCCTCCCTTCCCCAGTCTCCCTCGAAGAGGATCCA
>Ga0315910_10000743_pt1 | contig 31353 bp, 35 predicted proteins | sample EdamamesoilMG_FD_204470 | JGI IMG/M metagenome (GOLD analysis project Ga0315910, IMG submission 204470) | Garden soil microbial communities collected in Santa Monica, California, United States - Edamame soil | ecosystem: Environmental > Terrestrial > Soil > Garden | place: USA: California... | reverse complement strand
GCCGCAAGCGCCCGGTCTGATATCGCTTGCGGCTGCCCAGTTGCACCCATTGATCGCTGAGGAGGCCCGCCTGCCGCTCCGTCTCGGAAACGGGATTTTCCGCCAGGACCTGCACCACGGCTTCGTCGCGCAGGCGCAACACAAAATGACAACCCAGTTCCTGCAAGCGGCCAAACATCTTGTAATCCTCGGCAAAGTACCGGTCGCCCACATACGTCGCGCCGGGTTGCAACTGCGCGCGCCAAACTTTGCGCTCGCACACCTTGCCCGGCGTCACCGCCACCCGCGCCGGCTTTTCCTCCCACAGCTGAAACGACACGTGAAAGCGCACCGCGTGATTGTGCCGGCCGACTTTGCCCGCGCCATATTGCGCCCAGAACATCCGATGCGTGGCCGCGAAGATCGAACTGTCGCGCGCCAGCCACACCTGCCAGGCGGCCCGCGGGTCCTTGGGCCTCGGTCCCTGCACCTGTTCACTCAAGCTGGCAATGAGCTTTTCCAACAACTCCGGCGCCAGCAGATGTTGCGCTTCGGAAAGACCACTCGCAGAGGTCGAACGCGAGCAAACCTCCTGCTGCACGCGGCGCAAACCGCTGGCGGCGCTGGCGGCGCGGAAGGACGCGATCACGGGATTGACCAGCGTGAAGAGAAACAGGCTCAGGTAATCGAACTGCTGGAGTTTGCGGCGTTTATCCTGCCAGGCCGGATGGTGCGGCTGATCTTGGGCGAGGGCTTCCAGGCGTGCGCGGAAATCGGCGATGAGCTTCCACTGCCGCAGATCGTTCGGGCTGAATTGGGGTGCCGAATGGGACACGCCCGCACTCAAGCAAAGAACGGTACGAGGTACAAGTTACAATCCGGTGACACTGTCACCGTCCCGACACGCTCACCGCACGCCCCATGCCGAACAGGAATAACTCGGCGGTCCGCGCTCCGCAGCAACCGTCGATTGCGCTCCTCCGTCCGCCTTGCCATGATGCGGCCATGCGAATCCCTGTTTTCCTCGCGCTCAGTGTGGTGATTGCCAGCGTGGCACTGGCACAGTCCAGCTCCGAGACCATTCGCTCCAAGCTGGAGACCGAATACTCGAACCTCTTTTCGCTTTACCAACATTTCCACGCGAACCCGGAGCTCTCCTTTCAGGAAGCAAAAACCGCCGCGCGCCTGGCAGAGGAGTTGAAGCAGGCTGGATTTGAAGTAAACACCGGCGTCGGCAAGCATGGCGTGGTGGCGGTGCTCAAGAACGGCGCCGGTCCAACCGTGCTGGTGCGCAGCGACCTCGATGGCTTGCCGGTGAAGGAGCAAACCGGCCTGCCCTACGCGAGCACCGCAATGGCGAAGGACGATGCCGGCAAGGATGTGCCCGTGATGCACGCCTGCGGGCATGATGTTCACATGACTTGTCTTGTCGGCGTGGCGCGCATTCTGGCCAAACTCAAAGACCAATGGAGCGGCACGCTGGTCATGATCGGACAACCCGCCGAGGAACGCGGCGGCGGCGCACGCGCGATGTTGAAGGACGGATTGTTCGCGCGCTTTCCGCGCCCGGACTACTGCATCGCGTTGCATGACTCCGCGGTGCTTGCGGCTGGCACGATTGGTTATACGCCGGGCTTTGCCATGGCCAACGTGGATTCCGTGGACATCACGGTGCGCGGCGTGGGCGGACACGGGGCGCATCCCTACTCCACCAAGGACCCCATTGTGCTGGCGTCGCAGATCGTGCTCGCGCTCCAGACCATCGTGAGCCGCGAACTCAAACCCGGCACACCGGCGGTCGTCACGGTGGGTTCGATACATGGCGGCTTGAAACACAACATCATTCCCGACGAAGTGAAACTCCAACTTACCGTGCGCAGCTACGCTGATGACGTGCGCGCGCAGTTGCTCAAGGCCATCGAACGCATCGCCCGCGGCCAGGCAGTGGCGGCCGGCCTGCCTGAAAACCTCATGCCTTCTGTCGAGATCAACGATGACTTCACGCCGGCCACCTACAACGATCCGAAGCTCACGGCGCGATTGGTCGGCGTGTTTGAAAAATGGTTCGGGGCAACGAACGTATTGGAACAACCGCCGAGCATGGGCGGCGAGGATTTTGCCGAATACGGCCGCACCGATCCCAAGGTGCCGATCTGCATGTTCAGCATCGGCGGCGTGAAGCGGGAAACCTACGACGCGGCGAAGAGCGGCGGGAAGCCGTTGATCTCGCTGCACTCGCCATTCTGGGCGCCCGATCCCGAGCCCACCCTCAAGACTGGCGTTACGGCGATGACGGCGGCGGTGTTGGAGTTGCTGAAGAAATGAAGTTCCAAATTCCAAGCACCAAGTTCCAGAGAAACTTCAAGTCTCAAACGTCAATGTCGTTGCTTGCGCCATTTGGAATTTGAAGTTGGGCAATTCATCGGAGCTTTTACCACTAGGCATCGCTGATTGGTTCGACTAAAACAAATCGCGCCGGAATGAAAAAACCTTTCGCCAACCTCATCTGGTTTGCCGTCGCCGCACTCGGCGCGTTCGCATACGTGACGCTGGCGTTGCATCGTGGTGAGCAACTCAACTCCGCGTATATCCTCATCGCGGCGGTTTGCACCTACGTCATCGGCTACCGGTTCTACTCGAAATGGATCGCGGCGCGCGTCCTCATGCTCAATGACCGCCGCGCCACACCGTGCGAAGTCCACGACGACGGCAAAGACTTTGTTAAGACGAACAAGTGGATCGTATTCGGGCATCATTTCGCGGCGATTTCCGGACCGGGGCCGCTCGTCGGCCCGGTGCTCGCGGCGCAATTTGGTTATCTGCCGGGTACGCTGTGGATTTTGATCGGTGTCGTGTTGGGCGGAGCGGTGCAGGATTTCGTGATTCTGTTTGCCTCGATGCGGCGCAACGGCAAATCGCTCGGCCAGATGGTGAAGGAGGAATTGAACACCTTTGCGGGATTGGTGGCGCTCGTCGCCATCCTGGCCATCATGATCATCCTTCTCGCCGTGCTTGCGCTGGTCGTCGTAAAGGCGCTCGCCGAAAGTCCGTGGGGTGTCTTCACCGTGGCGGCCACGATTCCCATCGCGATGTTCATGGGCGGATACATGCGCTACTGGCGCATCGGCAAAGTAATGGAAGCCTCGGTCATCGGCGTGGTCCTGTTGCTGCTCGCCGTGTGGGGTGGAAAGCTCGTTTATGAAACGCCGAACTGGGCCGCGGTGTTTGGACTGAAGGATATCTCCCTTGCTTGGGCCATCATCATCTATGGACTCGCGGCCAGCGTCCTGCCGGTTTGGCTGCTGCTGGCACCGCGCGATTATCTCAGCACGTTCATGAAGCTGGGCACGATCTTCGCGCTGGCGATTGGGATTTTCTTGGTGCTGCCGAATTTGCAGATGCCCGCGCTGACGAAGTTCGCCGACGGCTCGGGGCTGGTGGTCGCAGGAAAGCTCTTTCCGTTCTGCTTCATCACCATCGCATGCGGAGCGATTTCTGGTTTCCACACGCTCATTGCCAGCGGCACGACGCCCAAGATCATCACGCGCGAAAGTTACGCCCGCCCCATCGGCTATGGCGCCATGTGTTTGGAATCACTCGTAGCCATCATGGCCATTATCGCCGCCTGCACCATGGAGCCGGGCGTTTATTTCGCCATGAACGTAAAGGGTGAGGCTGCCGCTACAGCGGCGAAAGTCACGTCGCTTGGCTTCCCAGTCACGGTCGAGCACATGGAAGCACTCGCGAAAGACGTGGGCGAACACACGTTGTTCGGGCGCACCGGCGGCGCAGCGACACTGGCGGTGGGTATGGCGCAAATCTTCTCGAAGGTCGTCGGTCAGCGCTGGCTGGATCTATGGTATCACTTCGCGATCATGTTCGAGGCATTGTTCATTCTCACAACGCTCGACGCCGGAACGCGCGTGGGACGATACATTCTCCAGGATTTTCTCGGCAACCTCTGGAAACCGCTCGGCGACACGAAAGCCGTCGGACCGAATCTGCTGGCGAGTGGACTGATTGTGGCGGGCTGGGGAACATTCTTGATACAAGGCGTGCGTGATCCGTTGGGCGGGATCAACTCGCTGTGGCCGTTGTTCGGCATCGCGAATCAAATGCTCGCCGCCATCGCATTGTGTCTGGCCACGACGATGCTTTTAAAGATGGCCATTGAAGCGCCGGTCTCCGACCCGGCGCGAATCAAAGAACAGAAACACGCCGGGTCGGAGACCGGCGCTCCGCAGCGCAGGCCGTGGCTCGCGCTCATCACGCTCGTGCCACTGGTGTGGCTGCTGTCGGTTACGTTTACGGCGGGGATTCAGAAGATCTGGCATCCTGATCCGCGCATTGGGTTTTTGGCTCAAGTCGGCAGCTTAACCGGAGCACTGCCTTCATTGGAACAGGCTTTCTCGGCGGCCAAGGCTACCGGCGTGGCCACGGCGATTGAAGCGTCAGAGAAAGCCCTGCGCACGAACCGCACCTTGCGGTTCAACAACCAACTGGACGCATTCGTTGCCGGGGCGTTTTTGGTCCTGGTTTCCATCGTCATATTGCTAAGCGTCCGCGAGTGGCTGTTGTTGTTGTCACGCCGCAAGCCCGCCGTGCTCCACGAGAGCGAGCCACACTGGCTTCCCGATTACGCGGTGACGGAAGCCAGTGGAAAGCTCGGCGGCGTGGCGGGCACAGCGGCGTTGACGATTGCGCTGGCGAAGGAGCTTTCCGGCGAAGCGCATCTGGAGCGCGCGCAAACGGCCCAGGCCCATGAATGCAAGTGTGAAGGCCATGCAGACGTGCCCGCGAAGTCTCCGGAACAACTTTACGTCGAAACCACCGAACAACGTTTCACCGGTGTCCGCCGGTGCTGTTGATATGAAACTGAATCCCACCTCATTCGTTTTGGTCCTCATTGCCATCGTTGGCATTTGTACTCAAGCGCAGCCCGCCGGCGTGAACTACGACGAAGCCAAAGTGCCCGCCTATACCCTGCCCGACCCGCTCATCCGCGCCGACGGGAAGCGTGTCACCAGCGCGGGCAACTGGAAACGAAGTCGCCGCCTCGAACTGCTGCGATTATTTGAGCAGGAAGTTTATGGACGCGCCCCGGGGCAACCCAAAACCATGAAGTTCGAAACCACCTCCGTGGTGACGAACGCGCTGAATGGACAGGCCACGCGGAAGGAGATCACCATCTGGTTCACGGGCAAGAAAGACGGGCCGAGCATGGAGTTACTGCTTTACATCCCGAACGCGGCGAAAAAGCCGGCGCCGGCTTTTCTTGGATTGAGCTTCAACGGCAAACACGCCGTGACGACAGAACCTGACGTGAAACTTTCAGATCGCTGGGCGGCGGAGCGCGGCGGCGGTTGCGTGACGAACAACCGCGCTACGGACGCCTGTCGCGGCAGCGAGGCTTCACGTTGGCAGGTTGAGAAAGTCATCGCCAGCGGGTATGCCCTTGCCACGGCATACTACGGCGACCTTGAACCAGACTTTGCGGAAGGCTGGAAGCTCGGGGTGCGAGCGGCGCTGAGTCCGAAGGGCGTGAACACTGAATTCAAGCCAGACGAATGGGGCGCCATCAGCGCCTGGGCTTGGGGTTTGAGCCGCGCACTGGATTATTTGGAAACGGATCGCGCGGTAGATGCGAAGCGCGTGGCGGTGATTGGTCATTCCCGGCTGGGCAAGACTTCGCTGTGGGCCGGCGCACGCGACGAGCGTTTCGCCATCGTCATCTCGAACGACTCGGGCGAAGGCGGCGCGGCGTTGGCGCGACGTCGCTTCGGCGAACGCACGGGCGATTTGAACCGCCGCTTTCCGCACTGGTTCAATGGGAATTTCAAAAAATACTCCGACCGCGAGGACGCCCTGCCGGTGGACGCACACCAACTAATCGCGCTCATCGCGCCGCGCCCGGTTTACGTCGCGAGCGCGACGGAGGATCAGTGGGCAGACCCGCGCGGAGAGTTTCTGGCGGCAAAGACTGCCGAGCCGGTTTATCAACTGTTCGGAAAGCCGGGACTGGGTGTTGACGTGCCACCCGCACCCGATCAGCCGGTGGGCGATTTCATCGGTTACCACCTGCGCACGGGCAAGCACGACATCACGGAGTACGACTGGGAGCAGTATCTCCGCTTCGCCGACCGGCATTTCAAACGGTAAGCACACCAGTTACCATCCAAACCATGCGGCGCATCGGACTTTTCGGCGGCTCGTTTGATCCGGTTCATCTCGGTCATCTGCTGGTGGCGGACGCCGCGCGAGAGGAACTGGAACTTGGGCGCGTGTTTTTCATCCCGGCGGCGCGCTCGCCGTTCAAACCGGACAACGAGCCCGCGCCCGATGAATTGCGCGCCGCGATGCTGCGGCTCGCGCTGGCGGGCCGGACGCACTGCGAAGTAGACGAACAGGAATTCCACCGCGGCGGGCTATCCTACACGGTGGACACGATACGCGATTATGCAAAGCGCTTTCCCGGTTCGGAACTGTTTTGGCTCATCGGCGCAGACAACGTGGCCAAGCTGCCGGAATGGCACCGGTCAGCGGAATTAGCCCAGCTCGCGCAATTCGTGGCTATTCCCAGACCGGGAGAAGCGGCGGTCTCGTTTCCTGCCCCGTTTCGCGGGCGGATGCTCACGGGCATCCCGTTTGGCGTGTCGTCGTCGCTGATTCGCGCCCGGGTGAAGGCAGGATTGCCGATTGATCAACTGGTACCCGCCGCTGTGACCGAGACCATTCGCAACAATCAGCTTTATCTTTAGGCAAAATTACCGCACTTTCCCTCGCGATGGATTCAAAGAAACTGGCCCTGCTCTGCCGCGAGTTTGCGGACAACAAGAAGGCGGAAAACATCCTGGTGCTGGACGTGTGTAAACTGTCCAGCGTCACCGATTATTTCGTCATCGTTACCGGCACCAGCGAGCCGCACCTCCGCGCAATCGTCAACGAGTTGGAAGACCGGCTGCAAAAGGAGCACGACGTTCGCCCCCGGGCGAAAGACGGCTCGGTGAGCGGCGCGTGGGTGGTGCTGGATTTCTTTGATGTGATCGTCCACGTCATGAGGACGGATGCACGGGAACGATACGATTTGGAGAGTCTTTGGGGCGATGCGCCGCTGCTAAAGCCAAAAGTGAAGAAGGGGGCGAAGAGTTGAGTCGCCGCAGTGTCACACCAGGAGATACTCACTCTGGCTGATACACGCTGCAACGTTGGAGACAGCGGGCCGTTTTCAACGTCCTGCGGCGCATCCAGTCAACGCTTTGCTCGTTACGCCTCTTTGACCGGAATCTCGGCGGACGCTTTGACCATGTCGTCCAGCAACTTTTTGAAGTCTTCCAGGCCGGGCGCTGGGATAATGATGGTGTCGCGCCGGCCGCCGACATCTTCTGTGATGCGCAGGAATCGTCCTCGCGGGTTTTCCTTAAGGGTAAAGACGAAGGTCTTGCGCTCGATTTGGACCTTTTCCGATTTGAGGGTGTCTTCGTTGACGTGCGGCTTGGGCGCACCAAAACTCCTTTGCCCGTGGCCGTAAGGCGATGGCCTTTCATTTGATATCATAGATTTCGCTCCCGACGCCCGTGGCGCCATTCTTTGATGAACCTGAAACAAGGTTGACGAGCTTCAATCTTTGTCAACCTCGGAATTTGCCGGAGCCGACAAAGCGCATTTCGTCCGGCGGATTGGTGGCCCGCCAAAGACTGCCGCCAACGCCCAGAAGGATCGCAAAATTCAGTCCTTGAAACACACCATACCAGAGCCGGAACGAACGAGTCGCCGTTTCGCGCTGGGCAGCTGGGGTGCTCACCTGATGCTTTATCCGATGAGAATCACGCAGTTTCGGAGCGAGCCAAACTGCCCCAAACAGGCTGATCCAAAACAGCAGCACAATCACAGCGGTCCAAATCTTCTTCGCCGCCCGGCCGAGATACAGGCGCTCGGCCAGCAAATGCAACAGCGCGATGACGGCACAAACCAGACTCACCTGGAAATACCGTGCGAGCAAAAGCTGACTGATAACTCCTCCGTAGTAGGGATAGTTCTTCGCACCCAACACCGCCTGCATCTCCCCCGATGCAAGCAGCGGGGCGACGCAAAAAGTATGGAAGACCGCCGTGCCAAACCATACGGCGGCGTTCGCCACACCCACAACTCGCAACAACCCAATCACCCAGCCACCGTAAAAACATTCTCACGACCTGCCAAGCTTCGATTGCTTCCCGGCTCCGGCCGCGCGCGCGGCGGCAAGAAATTTTCCGGCGGCCAGCGAGAACTGCCTGGGATCATGCGCCGCGCCGACCCGTAACGGCGGCGGGGCTGGCTGCAACGGAATTAGTTTCACGCGCGACGCGGTAAGCATGGCCATGCAAGAGGGCACGATCGCCACTCCGCGTCCGATTTCCACCGCCGCAACCAAACCGGGCGCGCTGCCGTGTTCCTCGACCACGCGCGGCTTGTGACCGGTCCCGCTGAAAAGCTCTTTGAGCATCGAGTGGTATTCAGGATAATCGGCCCGGTCATAAGCTACGAAAGGCTCGCCCACGATTTGTTCCACCTTGACGTGCTTCAGGCGTGCCAGAGGGTGCGTTGGACGCACCGCAACGCAGGCCGGATACTCGCACAACATTTCAAACTTCAACCCGCGCAAGGACGCCAGCGCGGGCTGCACCATCAAACAGAGGTTTAGTTTCCCTTCACCCAGCCCGCGCAACATTTCCTCGGTCGAAAGATCATGCAGCGTCACCCGCACGTCGGACGCCACATTCTGAAACGCGTGCAGTGCGCAGGGCAACAACTCAACAGTGGGTGACGGCGCGTAGCCGACGTGAATTTCGCCGCGTTCGCCTCGTGCCACAGCGCGTACGGCCTTGGTCGCTTCATTAGCGCGTTGCAGAACCGCTTTTGCCTCAGGCAGAAAAACCGCACCCGCTTCAGTTAATCGAACCGAACGCGGCCCACGCTCCAGCAGTTGCGCGTCGAGTTCGTCTTCGAGGTCGCGAATCTGCCGGCTCAACGCGGGTTGGGCCACGCGCAGGCGCACCGCCGCCTTGGTGAAGTTCAATAACTCCGCCACGGCTACGAAATAGCGCAGGTGTCGTAATTCCATGCGTGCAACGATACCCGAAAGTTATCGCTGCGCGAGTAACAAGGTATTGGGCGGCCAACCGGGGAGCGGCTATGGTCTGACCATGATGACACTAAGAAAAGCAAATAAACGGGGCCACGCCGACCACGGCTGGCTGGACACCTGGCACACATTCTCCTTCGCGGGCTACTACGACCCGGAACACATGGGTTTCCGCAGCCTGCGCGTGATCAACGACGACAAGGTCGCGCCCGGCGCGGGCTTCGGCAAGCATCCGCATCGAGACATGGAAATCATTACCTATGTCCTCAGTGGCGCGTTGGAACACAAGGATTCGATGGGCAACGGCCGCATCATCAAGCCGGGTGAGGTCCAATACATGGCCGCTGGCACGGGAGTGCAACACAGCGAATTCAATCCATCCGAGAAAGATCCGGTACATCTGCTGCAAATCTGGATTGTGCCAGATCGCAAAGGCGCGAAGCCGCGTTACGAGGAGAAATCACTGACCAAAGCCAAGTCCGGTGCGTTGCATCTGATCGCCAGCAAGACTGGACGTGATGGTTCGATCGCAATCAACCAGGACGCGGATTTGTATGTGGCCAGATTGAATTCGGGCGACCAGTTCACGCAGGAACTGAGTCCGCAACGACACGCCTGGCTGCATGTTGCCGAAGGTGAAGTGAACCTGAATGGGCAACAACTCAAGGCCGGCGACGCCGCTGCGTTTTCAGACGAACGGCGCATTGAATTGGCTGCTACGCAAAACTCGCAAGTTCTGTTGTTTGATCTAAATTGAACGCGACCATGAAAAAAGCGCTCCAAGCCGTCGCCGTGTTGGTTGCCGTGGCCGCCGTGGGGATCTGGCTGGCCACCGGCGCCCACCGCGGCTGGACGAAAACCCAGGTGGAAAAAATAACTGTTGATGAAATCACCGGCATCGAAGGTCGCAGCTATGAGAAGCAATTTGTAGCGGGCGCGGAACTTTTAAGCGCGGGACTGCTCACTGCCGTCACGCTGGCTGGTATTTCTCTTTTCTTCCGCGACCAAACCAAACTAAAAACCGAATCCTGAAGTCTGACAACTCAAAATCCATGAAAACCAAACTTATTGCTCTATCCGCCGTCGCCGCGCTATCCATCTCCGCGCTGGCGGCTCCGCTGACCTTCGATTTCAAAGACCCGAAAGGTGTGAACAACGCCGTGTTCAAACTCGACGCGCCGCTTGAAGCCATCAACGGCAGCGCCAGCGGCATTTCCGGAACGGTTACGTTCGACCCGGCGAATCCCGGAGCGACCAAGGGCAAGATCGTCGTGGACGCCGCCTCGTTGCAGGTGCCGAATTCCATGATGAAGGAACACATGCACGGCGCGCAGTGGCTGGATGTGGCGAACCACAAGGAGATCACCTTTGAGGCGAAGGAGTTGAAGAACGTCAAGTCCTCGGCCGAGAAAACCACAGCCGATGCGGTCGGCACCTTTACCCTCAAAGGTGTGACCAAAGAAATCACTGTGCCCGCGACGTTGACCTTCCTCAAGGACAAGCTTGCTGCACGCACCAACGGCCAGATGAAAGGCGACCTGCTGGTCATACGCGCTAATTTCGCCATCAACCGAGCCGACTACGGCATCAACCCGAAAGCGCCCACGGACAAGGTGGCGGAAACAATTGACCTAACTCTGAGCATCGCGGGTGCAGCACCCGAGAAGTAATTGGCCGAGACAGTAGTTCATGAAGCGCGAAGGGAACTTCCCTTCGCGCTTCGTTATGGAACGCGGCTGTGTCTGAAAGACCAGCCGCAGCACCTGCGGAGGCGTAAGGAGCGGGATAAGCTGCTCGGTCCTAAAAGACTGCTCGACGAAAATGCGGGCGGGGAATAATGTCACCACATTCAACCGAACGCGCTGTAAACCGCTCTGTTGAATGGACGACTTCTACGGAGAAACCTTATGACTGCCAAAGAAATCCTCGCCGAATTGAAACCGCTGGGTCGGGAGAGCTACAAGCGCGTGCTCATGAACAACCATGGCGTGAAGGAGCCATTCTTCGGCGTGTCCATCGGTGAGCTAAAGAGGTTTCAGAAACGCATCAAGATGGACTACCAACTGGCGCTCGATTTGTACGATACCGGCGTTTATGATGCGATGTATCTGGCCGGGCTGATCGCCGACGATGCGCGCATGACGAAGAAAGACCTCCAACGCTGGATGGACAAAGCGACGAGCCGATCAGTCGCTGGCGTGACGGTCGCGTGGGTGGCGTCAGGGAGTCCGCACGGCCGGGAAATGGCGCTGAAATGGATCGAGTCGCCAAAAGACATGGTGGCCGAGGCCGGCTGGGCGACGTTGAGCAGTATCGTGTCCATTAAGAACGACGCCGACCTCGATCTGGCGGAGTTGAAGCAGTTGTTGCTGCGGGTGCAGAAGACGATTCATCAGTCACCGGACTTTGTGCGGTATCAGATGAACGCGTTTGTGATCTCGGTGGGTTGCTACGTGCAACCGCTGACGGAGCTTGCTCTGAAACTCGGGGAAAAGATTGGGCCGGTGATGTGCGACCTTGGCGACAATGATTGCCAGACGCCATCCATTCCGGATTACATTCGCAAGGTGCTGCAACGCGGGACCATTGGGAAGAAGCGCAAGATGGCGAAATGTTGAAGGCTGAACTGCCCAATTATGCATCAGGTTCTGACAGCTATCGCTCTCATTGTGTTGCTAGGCTGCAGCCCCAAAGGAGATAGGCCCATGGATTGGTCAGACCCGCTCGACCCAGTTGCCATTACCACGGATTCAATCATATCCAAATCGAAGCCGATACTGTTGGTCATTCACGAGGCAGGCCACGGTGGATGGCAATTCATGGATGGAGAGGACGTAGCCGGAACGAAGCCGCGAGTGGTTCCAAAGGACGAGCTCTTGAAGCTCGACCCGACAGTCGAGGAGCTAACTGACCTGCCTATAGATTGGGAGGCGAGACGAACCAATCCATCGTCTCCTTGGATCAGGAGGCAGCGATGAGATTTCTGTCTTCTGAAAGGTGAAGCGTCGTTGGATGGTTCTTCTGACAACGGACAAGGTCTTCTTTCCTTACGACGTCACAAAATATTCGCCGCCAATTCCGCTAGTTCCGAGCGTTCGCCCTTTTGCAGTTCGATATGCGCGGAGATGGCCTGGTCGCGGAAGCGGCTCACAATGTAATTGAAGCCGTTGGACGAGGAATCCACGTAGGGGTTGTCAATCTGGTAGGGATCTCCGGTGAAGACGATCTTCGTGCCGTGGCCCACGCGGGTGATGATGGTCTTGGCTTCGAGTGGCGTGAGATTCTGCGCTTCGTCAATGATCATGAATTGATTGGCGATGCTGCGTCCACGAATGTAGCTGAGCGCCTCGACGACGATACTGCCCGAGCGCATCAGGTCGGTGCTGCGGCGATGGTCGTGGCCCATGTTCAGGTCGCTCAACATTTCCAGCGCGTCGTGAATGGGCTGCATCCACGGCGCGAGTTTTTCTTCGAGCGAGCCGGGCAGGAAACCCAGTTCCTTACCCATGGAAATGGTTGGGCGCGCGACAACGAGCCGGCGGAATTCGCGGTCGAGCACGGTGCGCTTCAGGCCGGCGGCCATCGCCATCAAGGTTTTGCCGGTGCCGGCCTTGCCCATGAGGGTCACCAGTTTCACGCGGTCGTCCAGCAGCGCGTCAAAGGCGTAATGCTGTTCGCGATTGCGCGGCTTGATGCCCCATACGCCTTCGCGGCAATCAATAATCGGAATGAGCTTGGTGCCGGTCGGGTCAACCTTCGTAAGCGCGGTGCGCTTGGGATTCGTTTCGTCGGTGAGCGTACAAAACTCGTTCGGAAAGTATTGCTTGCCACCATTGACTTCGAGTTCGCCGTTGGCGCGGAATGCCGCCATTCTTTCCGGACTGACAGATAACTCGATCGTGCCCGTGTAGAGGTCAGTAATGTAAACGCGATCCGTCTCGTAATCCTCCGCCAGCAAGCCCACGGCGTCAGCTTTGATGCGCAGGTTGATGTCCTTGGAAACCAGAATGGCGGGTTGCTTGGGCAGGCTCCGCTTGATGGCAAGGGCAGTGGCCAGGATCTTGTTGTCCACACTGTGGCCGTTCTTGCCGTTACCGTTGCCGTTGCTTAGGGATTTCTTCTGAACGGCAATGCGAAGCTTGCCGCCGTTGGGAAGCGCCACGCCGGCGCTCAGGCTGCCCTCGCCACGATAACTGTCAAACATGCGCGACACGGTGCGCGCGTTCTGGCCCAGTTCGTTGCTCTCGCGCTTGAAGCGATCAATCTCCTCGATGACTTCGATGGGGATGATGACGTTGTTGTCCTTGAAGTTGAGCAGCGAGTTGGGATCGTGAAGGAGAACGTTGGTGTCGAGTATGTAATTTTTCACGTGCGGAAGTCGGTGTGTTTGACGGCGCTCATGCGCTTATGCCAGCGGGCAAGCTGCACATGGGCTTTGGGCAATTGGTAATGCCCGGTATAAAGAAAATCTCCCAGCATCCCGAACAGATCGAAGTCCACGAAGCGCGGGCGGTCATCAATCAGGAACGTCCGATGCCGCGCCATTTCCTCGAACGGGGCAAGCCGTTCCTCAAGCTGGTGAAGCAGTTCGACTTCCTGTGCGCGCCACTGATCCAGGCAGCCACGTCCGAACTTGCGCTCTTTGTGCCGGATGAACCGCAGGCGATCCGACGGGGGGATAAGTTCGCGCCAATGAATGTCCGTAAGCTTGAAGCACGGGCCTTCGATTTCGTTCTCGATGTACCGCCAGAGGATGGATTGGACGCCTTCGAGTTCCGCCGGGAACAAGCCGAGGCCGAACTTCTGGTCGAGATACTTGGCGATGACCTGGGTGTCATCATTCATCTCGAATACCACGTTGCGCCCGTCCTTGATGACCGGCACGCCATAATAGCGTTGTTTGGTAATCTTCCAGACTAGGGAGCGGTCGCCATTGGGAATGTTGATGGTTTTGAACCGGACTCCGGCAAATCCGAGGATGCGACGCTGGACGATGCAGAACGGACTCCACGGAAACTGAACCAGTTCAATCATGTCAAAGCGTCTATCAGTGCGATCAACGGATCCAATCTAGGGCCGTGTTGCGGAAGTGACAAGGGGAAATCCCGAGTAGCTGCGGTTTCGGCGAATGACAGTTGGCAGCACGGCAATTACGCTTCCACCGTAAACACTTCCTTTGCTCGTGGGTTGCCAATCTGTGAGACAGCGAACTGACAGTCGCGTCACAACCGTTCCGCCAGCGCCGCCTGGCTCTTGGCAAACACTTCCTGGTGCAGCGAATTCCCATGTGCATCAATCGTCACTACGGCGGGAAAATCCACGACTTCCAGTTCCCAGATGGCTTCGGGCGATCCGAACTCTTCTTTAAAATAAACGTTGCGCACTTTCTTGATGCACTCAGCCAGTACCTGCGCTGCGCCGCCGACACCGTGCAGATATACGCAGCCGTATTCCTTGCAGGCCGCGAGCGTCCGCTCGCCCATGCCGCCTTTGCCGATCACGCCGCGCACGCCGAAATCGCGGATGATCTGCCCTTGATACGGTTCTTCGCGGATGGACGTGGTCGGCCCGGCGGCAGTGCATTTATACGAACCGTCCGGCTGTTGCATCATTACCGGTCCGCAATGATAGATGATGCCGTCCTTGAGGCTGACACCGGGCGGCAGCTTGCCGCCGTCGTATAAGTATTTGTGCACTGCGTCGCGCCCGGTGAACACGACGCCGGAAATCAAAACCTCATCGCCGACTTTCAGCGCGCGGATTTTTTCTTCGGTGAATGGAAAACTTAATTTGATCATGGGAATTATTTATGAGTATCAATTCTTCTTGAGCGGCGATTTGTCGTTTAGTGCCAGCGCAGATTCCTCGGAGCGCTGGCGTTCCTGCTCGGCAACGAGTTGGCGCAGCTCCTCCGCTGAACGAATTACTTTTCGCCCAGCCTTTTCCTCGACGTTGGCAATCTCGTCCAGCTTCGCAAGATAAGCCGCCGGATCGGCGGACATCGTGCGCGACAACTTGTCTTTGACGCGCCAGACCTCTTCAAGAATTGGATCAGCTTTCATGAATCACATTCCCATGTCGTTTTATCGCGCTGTCAGCAATCGCCCGGCTGCGGTCGCGCAACTGCTTCAGCAACTTCACCTTCTCGGCAAACGACAGCGCAGCGAGACACCGACGCATCTCCCGCTTGCTTTCCAAAATCTTTCGCCGCCAGTCGCTCATGAGTTGCCCTTGAGAAACTTATCCCCGAACTGCCCCCATTTCGCAAGCAATCCATGCCGCGCCAGGATTTGGTCGAGCTTGTCCGGCGCGAGGGTCCCGCTTTCAATGAATTGCAGGATGCGGTTGTGATCCTTGGCGCGACCGGTTTGCACTGTTTTGACTGCTCACAACGATGTAGTTTTCCATTCACGACCCCGCCGGCTGCGGCTGGCCGCTGAACGCTTCCTTGATCCATTTCCACATCGCACGCAGGCCGGCTTCGCGGATGCCGCTGAGGTTGTAAATCTTCACCAATTCCTCCGCGTGGCCGCCATAACGCGGCGGCAGCAGCAGCATGTGCTCCGCGTCCTCGGCTTCGACGCGTTGGATGGACTGCCAGAAGACAGCCCGGCCCACAGCGTAATTGCCTTCCGGCAACACCAAGGTGCGCGGAGCGAGCACCAGCCACGGGCGATAGGTAATCACGAGATTGCCTTTTTCATCACGCTTCAGCTTTCCGTAGGTGCGGGCGGGGACTTTGTTGATCTGGCGCCAGAGGAATAGCTTGTTCTCCACCGGATCGGGTGTGAAGCGCGTGCGCCGGAAGGTGCAGAAGTCCCAGATGTAAACGAGCCCGAAGTGCGAGAGGCGGAACGACCAACCCGCGATAAGCCAGGCGAAAGCAATGATGATCATCGCCCAGATCGCGCCAATCCACGGATTATCGGCCCAAGCCGTGGCGACGACCGTGCCAAGGATGGTGGTACGGAAGACTTTGAGCGCGGCGTCCACCGTGGTGAACGGGCTGAGCAGAATGAGAATGTTGATGGCGTTGGAGGCCAGGAATACGATCCCGAACGTGATCATCAAGAGTGGTACCATGATGATGTTGTAGAGCCAGGCACCAGGATCGGCAGCGGCAAAGCCCATGGCGCTGAGCATGGATTGCGGCGCGTCGGTTTCGTGCATCATCAGCGCGATAAACGGCACGAATGCCCCGGCGGCAATCAGGCCGCTGATCTTGTTTTCCACCGTATCGGCGACGTCGAGGGGTTTCTTCAGCGCGGAGGGCAAGGCTGTGCCAGCCGTGTCTTTGACCAGGCACAGGGCGACCAGGGCCAGTGCCGGCCCCCAGAACCATGGCTGGGCAAACCACGGGAGATTCTGCCGTTTTTCGGGTGCTGTTCGAAAGTACTGCACCACGCCATATGCGCTGGTGCCCAGCAACGGCGAGATGGCGACGCCTGTCACTGTGGAAAGGGATTCGGCAAATTGCGCACCGGGGGCTTTGGATTTGGTCACGGGGAGACCTTCAGCCTTGGTAACCGCCGAAGCCGTCACCAAGCTGGCGCAAAAGACCAAAACGACCAGAATGGAAAGACGCTGTTTCATGGCATTAGAGATTGAGGGAAAAGGCATCGGTGTAAAGCTGGTTTGCGTTAGAATTGCCGACGGAATTTATAGTATTCATCCGGCGGTTCTGGCACAGTCTCCGCGCGTCCTGAACGCGCCGCTGGCTCTTGGAGACCAGCGATGCCATCACCCAAATATTTTGAAATTTTTGATTTTGTGAACAAATTGTTTTTGCATTTTCCGAACACTGCGTTAAAAACTAAGTCGAACAGAGTGCTCGACGCACTGCTTCTTGGACGCAAATTCGGTTCCTCTCACGACCAAGTTAGTAGCTGGGTGCTATGAACGCATCGTGTTTTGCTGTCGTGGGGACCGCTTCGCATCAGAGCGAACTCCTCTTTATTTGGGAAAAGGCCACGCCTGAAGCGAAGGTCATCATTGTCATTTTGATGCTCTTCTCGATCATGGCCTGGTCCGTCATGGCTTTCAAAGCGGTACAAATGCACCGCGCCAAGAAGCTCAACCAGTACTTCACCGCCGAGTTCAAATCGCAAAAGTCCGTCCTGGAAATGTTTGACCGGCGCATCCAGGCGGATGGCTGCCCACTCTTTGCCGTCTATCAGGCGGGCAGCATTGAATTGGATGCGCGGCTGAAAGGCAAAGCGGAGGAGGCCCGGAAGAAAATTGTTTCGCTCAAGGCCATGGAACACGTGAAACGATTGATGGAAAACGTGGTGGCCCAAGAGTCGTTGAAACTGGAATCCGGTCTGATCCTGCTGGCGATTGCGGTGAGCGGCGGACCGTTTCTCGGTCTGCTGGGCACGGTGTGGGGCGTGATGAGCACGTTCGCCGGCATCGCCCAAGAGGGCAGCGCCACGATGCAGGCCATGGCGCCGGGTGTTTCGGCGGCGCTGGTCACCACGGTGGCGGGGTTGCTCGTGGCGATTCCCTCGATGTTCGGTTACAACTGGTTGGTTCACAATCTGCGCGTCCTGACGGTCGAGCTGGACAACTTTGCGCAGGAACTCGTCTCGAAGATGGAGACGGAATACTTGAGTGACGAGTTATGAGTGACATGTGACAAGCCAATGAAAACTCATCACACATCACGCGTCACTTATCACTGATATGCGTCGTTTCTCCCAACGTAGTCATCTGGTGACGCTCAACGAGATCAACATCACGCCGCTGCTGGATCTGGCGTTCGTATTATTGATCATCTTCGTAATCACCACGCCGTTTCAGGATAAGGGGCTGGATTTGAGCCTGCCCAAGGTTGCCGGCCAACCGGATAGGCAACTGAAAAAGGAAGATATCCGCACCGTGGACATCGCGCCGGATGGTTCCTACTCGATCAATCGCCGGATCATGAAACTCGATCAACTCGTCGCGCAACTGGCCAAGGATCACCAGATGAATCCGAATCTGGTCATTTACATCCGCGCCGATGAGAACAGCCGGACTAAAGCCGTGGCAGCCCTGATGGATGCTTGCTACCGGAACGGACTCCGGGACCTGTCAATGCGGACGGAACCACCAGGAAGCCGATGAACAACCGCTTGCAAAAGAAATGTTTCATCGCGGCAGTTGGGTTTCACCTGCTGATGCTGGTGATTTTGCTGGTCGGACCGGCGTTCTTGTCATCACGCTCCAAGTTAGACGCGATCGAGCCGATTGCTTTTGTACCATCGATTTTGATCGATCAGTTGCTGAAAGGTGGCGGCAGTCCGCAAGCCAGCGCCAAGGAAACCGCCGCACCATCTCCACCCAAGGTGCAACAACGGGCACCGGAAGTCGCTCCCGAACTAAAACCTGAACCGCAAACCGAGCCGGTCGAGCCGCCCAAGTCTGTAGCACGTGATCCTGATGCCGTGTCCACCAAGCCAGCACCTAAGAAGCTGCCTTCTGTGAGTTTGACCAAAGTAACGCGACCCAAAAACGCGTCCAAGCCAAAAACCAAGCCGACCAGCAATTCCACTACAGCCAATGATGCCGCAGATCAGCGCGCGACGCGAATCGCGAGCGCTGCACGCGCGGCGGCGCAAGCGGTGCGGGACGGTATTTCTAGCGCCACGACTGTCCAGATCGAGGGCCCTGGTGGCGGCGGTCCTACTTATGCCTCGTATAATTCGGAAGTGGCGAGAATATACAAACAGCGATACGACCTTGCGCTGGCCACCGCCGGAGATATTGCCGAAGAACAAACCCTGATCGTTGAAGCATCCGTAACCATCACACGTGCGGGAAATGTGCTGTCGGCGAGAGTTTCGAGCCCGTCGCCAAGCAGTGCGCTGAACAAACTGGTCCAGCGCGTTTTGGATTCGATCACATTTGTTCGTGAGTTTCCAGAAGGCACAAAGGATTTGCAACGCACGTTGACCATCGTTTTTGACCTGAAACCCAAGAAAGCTATCGGATGAAATTCAACCAGCCTTTTTCATTTTTAACTGCCATCGCAATTGCGATTGCCTTTCCGCGAATCACAAAGGGCGACGTCATCTACGTCCCAGGCGAAGCAGGTTCTACCCAGCCCATCCCCGTCTCACTCAGCGGTTTCACCGGCGAGGCGGCGAGCGTGATCCAGTTTGACCTCACGGTCCAGGGCTTCAAGTTCACCGGGCCGGACGAGGCGCAATTTCTCCTGAGCGGCAGCAACAATGGCAATCTCGTGGGCCGTGCCTCGGATCGCATCAACAAGTCCACTTTCGTCAACAAGAGTTACACCGGCGCGTCGTTGCGACGGCAGGCACACGCCTTCGTGGATGACTTCCTCGCCGCCATCGGACGCAAGGGCCTCGGTGGGACGAAAATTGCGTTCAAAGCGGACAAGGGCAAGAGCGGCGAGATTCACATCGCTGATTTCGACGGATTCGGCGCGCAGGCCATTACCAGTGACGGAGCCATCGTGGCCGCGCCGGCCTGGGTGCCTGGCCGAATGGCGCTTCTTTACACCAGTTACTTGAAAGGGAATCCGGACGTTTTCTCCCACGACCTGAGCAGCGGGCAGCGCCGGGCGGTGGCGAATTACCCTGGCTCAAACATGAGTCCCGCGCCCTCGCCTAATGGGGGCAAAGTGGCGATGGTGCTCAGCAAGAGCGGCAGCGTGGATTTGTATGTCGCGGACATGGACGGGGGAAATCTCAAGCGCCTGACCACGAGCCGGGAGGATGAGTCCGCGCCGTGCTGGTCGCCGGACGGACAATGGATTTGTTTCGCCACGAAGATCAATGACCGGCGCGCGCTCTGCAAAATCCCCGCGGCCGGCGGAGCGGTTCAGCGCATCAGCACAGCGGGCGTTTCGAATCCCTCCGAGCCGGACTGGTCGCCGGACAACAAGTGGATCGTGTTCACGGCGCAGATGGGCGGGTTCGAGGTCTGCGTGGTGCCGGCCAGTGGCGGCACGGCCACGGTTTTGGTCAGCGGCGAAGACCCGACGTGGGGACCGAACTCGCGCACGGTGGTTTACGCGCGCCGCGAGAGCGGCCGCCGTGTCCTCTCTTTACTTGACGTGCCCACCAAACAAACGAAAGATGTTTCCCGAATTTCGGGAAGTAATTCACAACCCAGTTGGGCGAGATAGAACCGCCCTTTCCCAGAAAGATCCAAAAATGAAAGCAAGCAGATTGACGTATTTAGTGGTGATCGCATTGGCGCTCACGTTCGCGGCGACCGGATGCCGGAAGAAACCCACGGGCGTGACGAAGTTGCCGGGACAACGCCCCGGACAAGTTGGCGACGGACAGCCCGTGCCGCCGGGGCAGCCGGTGAATCCGAATGAGGGAGTCAACAGCACCGGCTTCACGCCGCTGCCTGAGAATCTTACCGATTTGAGTCTATTCAACCACGACCGCGAAGCCCTTGCTGCGCAAATGGTCCAATTCGCCTACGACAGCGCAGCGATTCGCAGCAGCGAAAGGCCCAAGGTGGATGCCGTGGCGGCGCACATGAAGAGTGCGGCCGGCAATGTGGCCTTGTTGGTCGAAGGCCATTGCGATGAGCGCGGCACGGAAGAATACAACCGCGCGCTCGGCGAAAGACGGGCGCTGGCGGTGCGCGAGGCGTTGATCGCTTCCGGTGCGGACGGCGCCCGGATCACGACCCGCTCCTTCGGCAAGGACCGGAAAATTGATCTGGCGGACACGGATGCGGCCCATGCCCGGAACCGCCGCGGCGAGTTCGTGGTCCTGACGCCAAAGTAACGTAACCGTTGCGCGGTCTGCACCGTCCCTTTGCCGGGGAGTTTATTGGCGCTTTACTCGGCGCCCTCCCCAGCTTAAGTTTGGCTACGATAGGTGACAATTATGAACACAGTTTTCTTTGCAATGCTCGGCTGGCCGGAAATCATGGGCATCTTGATTATCGTGCTGGTCCTGTTTGGGGCCAAGAAGGTGCCCGAACTGATGAAGGGTCTCGGTTCCGGCATCAAGGAGTTCAAGAAGGCCAGCAAGGATGTCCAGGACGAGGTCCAACGCGCCATTGACGAGGAGCCGGTGACGCCCCCCGCCAAGTCCGCCAAGACCGAGACTCCCGTCGCCCATTCAAGCCACGAGGCAAAGCCCTGAGTTGATTCGCGCACCTGAGGGACATGGCGAACAAGCCTGAGGAAGCGGAATCACCGGAGTTGCGGGACGAGGAAGAAGGCGGCGGTCCCGTCAAGACTTTCTTGGAACATCTGGAAGATCTGCGGTGGATGCTCATCAAGAGCGTCGTCGCAATTCTGATAGCGATGTTGCTATGTTTGATTGGGGGCCGACAGTTGGTCGCCATCCTCACCTGGCCATTGACCCATGCTCCCAGCGACCTTCTGATCAAGTCGTCCGGACCCAAGGAAATCCCCGTTTACCTGGGCACCAATATCCTGGCTCGATTGTCCGCCGAAGCGCTTGGCTTACCGGCGGACGAAACCAATCGCGTGGCCGTACGCCTGACTCCCAAGATGGAGGGCACCAATCTGGCCTTGGCGCTGCACTTGGACCGCCAGCCTGCGGTGGAAATAGTCAACAATTCGCCCGGCCTGATTGCGCTGGGTCCGCTGACCTCGATCATGGTGGCGCTCAAGCTGGCCATCTACGGCGGGCTGATTATCGCTTCGCCGTTTGTGATCTTTTTCGTGGGCCAGTTCGTTTTGCCGGCGCTAAAAATCCGTGAAAAGAGCATCTTGTATCGTGCGGTCGCTTTCGGCTCCGTTCTGTTCTTCATCGGCGTCGCATTTTGCTATTTCGTCGTGGCCGGCGTGGCGATAGTGGCCACGGTTCAGTTTTCGCAATGGATGGGTTTCGGGGCGGAGCAATGGCGGGCGGAGGAGTACATCACCTTCATGTGTCGCTTCATGCTCGGTATGGGGCTGGCCTTCGAGTTGCCGGTGGTCATCCTGACCGTCGTCAAGATTGGTTTGCTGGACTACAAGCAACTGGTGCAGTTCCGCTCCTATGCCATCGTTGGCAATCTGGTGTTGGCCGCCTTTGCCACGCCGTCCGCCGATCCGTTCACGATGTTCCTGATGGCCATTCCCCTGCAATTGCTTTACGAAATGAGCGTGCTGGTCGCATGGTATTGGGCGCGACGCGACCGGAAACTGGCCGCGGCGGCCACAGCAACCGGCTCGGATTAAGTCAAGAAATCCGGCTTTACAACGACCCGGTTCGGCGTAATCTCGATCTGAGAAACAAACCTATGCAAAAAATATTTTCCTTCCTCGGAGCGGTTCTGGCATTGGGCTTTCTGGCCACCGGTTGCGCCGGCCCGGAAAAGAAACTGGGGCGCGGTCTGAACAATACTTTCGAAATCGTCCGCTGGGGAGACATGCGGCGAACCATCGAACAGGACGTCCTGGCCAACCCCGACGCCCGCTACACCACCGGAATGGTGAAAGGTTTCAATCGCAGCATGGCCCGCGTGGGCATCGGCATTTACGAAGTCGTCACCTTCCCAATTCCCATTCCCACCTACGATCCGGTGGCCACCGGCTATATCAAGCCAAACCCGGTGTACCCGGACAGCTACAAGCCGCGCATCATTGCTGACTCGACCTTCGCGACCGACACCTCGATCGGTTTCAGCGGCGGCGACGTCGCCCCGTGGTTCCCGGGCAGCCGCTTCCGCATCTTCGAAAACTAACCGGCTGATTTCATTCCAAACGCGCCAACGAACCGTTGGCGCGTTTTTTTGTAGGAACAATCCGCGAACATCCCGCGCCCGCCACCAGATCAGGCCGCTGTTTTTCGTGTCCTTTCACGGGCCGCACGGTTAATAAATCTGCGCGCATGACGACGCTCGAAAAACAATCGCCCTGCAAGGTCAACCTCCTGCTGAACATTCTCGGCAAACGGCCCGATGGCTTTCACGAACTGGAGACCGTCATGCATCCGGTGAATCATTGCGACTTGTTGGCCTTCGAGCAAGGTGGCAACGGTATAACTTTGGCGTGCAGCGATGCGACCCTCCCAACCGATTCACGCAATCTCGTCCACCGCGCTGCGACCGCGTTTCTGGCAGCGACTGGAATCCACGATGGCGTGAAGATCCACCTGGAGAAAAATATCCCGCTGGCCGCCGGCCTCGGCGGTGGCAGTGGCAACGCAGCCACGGCGCTGCTGGGATTGAATGAGTTGTTCGACTTTCCCTTAACTCCCGAGGAATTGAATGAACTCGCGGCCGGGCTGGGATCGGACGTGCCATTCTTCCTGCAAAGCAAACCGGCGCTGGGCACCGGTCGCGGCGAAAACATCCAGTCGCTGGATCCGTTTCCCGCATTGCGCGGCAAAGTGTTCTTTCTGATTCATCCAGGTTTTGGCATTTCAACACCTTGGGCCTATCAGAACCTCGCGCGTTTTCCCGACGCGCTCAATGGCCAACCTGGACGCGCGAAACAACTCATCACGAAATTGCGCGCTGGTGATCTGCCTGCCGCGGCAAGGGAATTTTACAACTCGCTCGAAGCGCCCGCACTGGAGAAGCACCCCCTGCTCTGCCTGTATCAGGAATTTCTCCGCGCGCACGGCGCGATTGCCGCGCTCATGTCCGGCAGCGGTTCGGCCACCTTTGGGATCGTAAATGAAATGAAGACCGGCGAGATGCTGCGTGAAAACTTTCTGATGCAGTTCGGGTCTGGCTGCTGGACTGCGCTCGTACCCATCGAGTAGCGCTCACCGTTTGTTTCACGCAGAAACGCGCCGGTTTCAAATCCCTTCTTTCGCTCCTTCATTTCCAACCCGGCGCCGGCGCAGCGCTGCAAACCCGGCTCCCGCACCCTGCCGCACTGGATTGCTGGCTGAATTCTTTCGCTTGCCGTCCAACCCGTCCCTCGCGCAATCTCCGGGCATGGACGCTGTGGGCAGAACCATGAATCGGTGCTTCGTGAAAACAGGCGCTCTTGCCCTGCTCTTCTATCTGCTGCAAACGGCTGATGTCGCCGGCGCGCAAAAGCCCGTCGCACTCCACCCCGACAACCCGCACTACTTTCTGTTCCGCGGCAAGCCGACCGTGCTGATCACGTCCGCCGAACATTACGGCGCGGTGCTCAACCTCGACTTCGATTACCGGAAATACCTTGATACCCTCGCCAAGGATGGACTGAACAACACGCGCACCTTTTCCGGCGCCTATGTCGAGCCGCTGGGTGCGTTCAAGATCACCCGGAACACGCTTGCCCCGGACAAAGGCCGCTTCATTGCGCCCTGGGCGCGCTCGGACACTTCGGGTTATCCGCACGGCGGGAACAAGTTCGACCTCACGAAATGGAACGCGGATTATTTCAAGCGCCTCAAAGATTTCGTGACGCACGCGGGCCGGCGTGGAGTTGTTGTTGAATACACCTTCTTTTGTCCGTTCTACGAAGAAGGCCAGTGGAAACTCAGCCCGCAGAACGCGGCCAACAACGTCAACGGCATCGGCGCTGTTTCCCGCACCAACGTGTACACTTTAGACAAGCATGACGGATTGCTCGCTGTTCACGAAGCACTTGTCCGCAAGGTGGTGGCAGAACTCAAGGATTTCGACAACGTGATGTATGAGATTTGCAACGAGCCCTATTTCGGCGGAGTGACGCTGGCCTGGCAACACCGCATTGCCGATGTGATCGCGGACGCGGAAAAAGACTTTCCGAACAAGCACCTCATCACGCAGAACATCGCCAACGGCAAGGTAAAGATCGAGAACCCGCACCCGGCTGTTTCCGTGTTCAACTTTCACTACGCCCAACCGGCGGACACCGTAAGCCTGAACTATCACCTGAACAAAGTCATCGGCGACAACGAAACCGGCTTTCGCGGCACGAACGATCTGCCCTACCGCGTGGAAGCGTGGGAATTCATCCTCGCGGGCGGTGCGCTCTACAACAACCTCGATTACTCGTTCGTCGCTGGACACGAAGACGGCACGTTCGTTTTTCCCGCCGACCAGCCCGGTGGTGGCAATCCCGCATTCCGCCGGCAAATGAAGATCCTCAAAAATTTCATCCACGACTTCGACTTTCTTCGGATGAAACCTTTAACCTCCGCACTCGAAACCGTTTCCTTGGACGCCGGCTACGCGACTCGCGTACTGGCCCAACCGGGAAAAGCTTACGCCATCTACCTCGGCCCAAAAAATCCACGCGAAGCGGCGAAACAAAAGCCCCAAGACTGCAACGCCACGATTGCAATTGAACTGCCCGGCGGCACCTACCGCAGCCAATGGATCAACACGTTGACCGGTAAGATTGACCAACGCGAAGAACATCGCCACAAAGGCGGGCGGCTCGTTCTCAAGTCGCCGCCGTACCGCGAGGATATCGCCCTGAAGCTGACGAAACGGTAGGATAGGTGTTGTCCACTCCTATCGGAAGCAGGCGTCACTCCACCACTCGTTTGCCCTTCTTGCGGGCCTCGTACTGCTGCTTGATCCACTTGTAGGTGGCGGCCAGTCCTTTATCGAGCGTGGTGTTTGGCTCCCACTTAAGGACTTTCTTGATGAAGGTGTTGTCGGAATTGCGGCCCGCCACGCCCTGCGGCGCGTTGAGGTTGTAACTGCGTTTCAGCTTCACGCCGGCGATTTTCTCGACCTTGCTGACGAGAGTGTTGATCGAAACCAATTCGCTCGAACCGAGGTTGATCGGTGTGGCTATAAGAGCGTCGCAGTGCGTAATCATGTCAATGCCTCGCACGCAGTCGTCAATGTACATAAAGCTGCGGGTCTGCTCGCCGTTGCCCCAAATGTTGATGTTCAGGTCGTTGTTATCAATCGCCGCGATGACCTTGCGGCAGATGGCGGCGGGGGCTTTTTCACGTCCGCCGTCCCACGTGCCGTTTGGGCCATAGACATTGTGGAAGCGCGCGATGAAGGCCTTCATGCCGCGTTCATGCCAGTATTCCTCGCAGAACATTTCGCTGACGAGCTTCTCCCAGCCATAGCCGCGTTCGGCCATCGCCGGGTAGGCGTCGGATTCCTTGAGCGCACGGACATTAGGGTCTTTCTGCAGGAGTGTGTTGTAGGCGCACGCCGAGCTGGAGTAGAAGTAGCGTCGCGTACCGGCCTTGTAAGCGGCCTCAATCATGTGAGTGTTGATGAGAATGGAGCGGAGGCATTCGACCCGGAACTTCTCGATGAATCCCATCCCACCCATATCGGCGGCGAGATTATAGACTTCGACCGCGCCCTCGCAGACGCGGTGGCAATTGGCTTCGCTGCTCACATCGAGGCAAAGGCTTTCCACGCCGGGCACCTGGAGATACCACTCGTAAAGCGGCTTCTTGTCCACGGTGCGGATGTTGGTGAAGCCTTTGTTCTTGAAATGGAGGGCGAGATTGCCGCCGATGAAGCCACCGCCGCCGGTGATTACGATCAGGTCATTTTTCTTGAGGGGTGCGTCTTTTTCCACCAGTCGTTTGGTTTGCATGTCGTGTCGTTTTCTTCGTGAACTGATCCTTCCTGTTCGCGGAGCGGGTGCCGCTCAGGAGAACATGGAGGGGAGAGATTAGCGGTTCTCGGCAAGGTGACAAGACGCCGTGTAAAAAAATGGGATCGTCGGCACCTGCATTGGAATGGAGTGTGGAGTTCGGTAACGCAAAACTCAGAACAGTTCAAAAATGGTGCGCGATACAGGTTTCGAACCTGTGACCCCTACCGTGTCAAGGTAGTGCTCTACCACTGAGCTAACCGCGCAACCCGGATCGACGCTCATAAACCTTTTGTTCTTGAGCGTCATGCTGAAAGTATTCAAAAAACGGAGTCTTCGCGCAACTTGATTCTGAGCCTCCGGTTAGAGGCGATTTGCTAAACACCCGGGAAGTGCTCTGGACTTATGTTGCTTGCCGTTCTTTTGCAACAAGGCTTACTCTTTAGGCATTCCACTTTTCTAGCGCCTAATCAATCGGCCTCACCCTGTCCTACTCACCAGCGAGCACGAAGAGGGTGTTTCCGCAGCCGCGTGGACCAGGCGCGGGGTTTTGACTTACCGGGCCGGACGCACCATGGGAATGATGACCGGCGAGGTTTTGGTCCTGATCTGGCCCACGACTTTGAAGCCAAAGCGTTCATAGAGCGGCACGTTGCGCAGGTTGGTGGACTCGAGATACGCCGGAAGTCGGTCGGCATCACAACGTGCGATTCCCTTGCGCAACAGGATCGAACCACAGCCCTGACCTTGGTCGCACGGGTCAACGCCGATCAGGGGCAGATACCAGTGCGGTCCGCTGGGATGATAAGCGCCCATCTGCTCGAACAGTTCAAACATTTCAGGCAACCGTTGCTCGCTGACGCTGCGTTGCAACACATCAACGATGGCGGCTTCGTCCGGCTGCACTCCCGGCGGCAACCAGAGCGCGGTGGCGGACCGACCCTCCATTTCGTCTGCCGTGTCATGTTCAAACGCCTTTCCACCGAACGCCCGGGCGAACTCCGGGAAGTGCGTGAGATATTGTTCCGCGTCGGGATACATCCAGCGCACCGCGGGGTCGGCGGCGAAAGCCGCGACAAGGGTGGCGACATGGCGCGTATGATTGGCCGTGTTTGTTGGTTCTGCAAAAGTAGTAGTCATGGATGGAACGACTAATTGTTGGCGGCGATTTGTTTGTTCACGGATAGCGATGTGTTTTCAATGCGGATTTGGCTCGTGTCGGTGATCGTAATTATCGGACGCGGCAGGTTTTCGCCTTTTGCATCACGCCGGAGCGGGTGCGGCTCGGCTTCAACTTTGCCAGTGACCAGCACGCTTTGGCCCTCGAACCGTTGCGCGAGTTCGTTCAGATCGGCCACAGCGAAAGCTGCCAGCGCCGACACCGGGATACGCACGAGGATGCCGGCGCGCTCCGTGGGCGAAACACCATCGTCATTGCGCGTGTCCGTGAGCAGGACTTCCAGTGGTCGGTGGTTGTCCCGATCCGTGATGTCTGACACGCGGGCCGTACTTTCCACCTTGAAAGCAACCGTGCATCTTTCACCGGACTTGCGGGCGGCTTGTGCCGGCGTGAGCGGCGGCTGGGACGGTGACGATTCCTGCAGCAGTGTCTTCACGTCTGCGAGGACGAGTCGGACATCGAGCGTCGCAGAACTGTAGATGTTTCGGATGTTACCGGCGCGGTCTATCAGGAATACGCGCAACGTGTGATTAAGCGGTCCGGTCGGGTCGGAGGGATTTGCCTTCCGATCCACGGCCTGGCCGTAAGCATCCAGAATCGGTCGCAACTGGGCCTGCGAGCGCGTGGTGAGGAAATGCCACTCCGCGCCGGGATTCCCGCCGCGCATCAATTCCGCGTAATCGGCCATACGCCGCGGCGTATCGCCACCGGGATCGAACGACATGCTGACAAGGCGTAGATTCTTCACCAGTGCCGGGTCTTCTGCGCTGATGCGACGTAACTTCATCAATACGCCCGTCGCCATCGGACACGCCTTCACCGCGGCGCAGCGTGTGTAGATGAAACTCATCACTGTCACCCGGTCATGAGTGAATTCACGCAACCGAATCGCCTCACCTTTCGAATTGAGCACTTCGCCGTCCGCGGCAGCTTTCACGATTGGCAGCGTGTAACTGCCCGGTTCGGGCGTATCGTAATCGTGATCGATGGAACGATCTGCGTAGGCAGCCGGAGCAGAACTGCCCGCGACGATGAGCGCCAGCGCCAGGGGCGGAGCGCACCTTTTTAGAATGCGCCGGCAAAGCGCAACGACGACGGCGATTTCACGTGGCCGGCCGGATTCATGTTCGAAAGCAAAGCGGCGTCGCGCTTCGGTTGCCGCCGCAGTCCAGGACGTCACCGCATCCACCGGGCGCTTGCAGATTGATTGAATCAGATTGCTCATAGTCTTTGTGGTTTGAGTTTTTCGCTGATTACTTCGCAGCCACGGTTGAGTTTCCAATTTTTGACGAACCAAACAGCATGTGATGCGGACGGCCCAGCTTGAGTGCGGTGAAATCGAGTTCAAAAGTCGGCTTCAGTTCCTTGCCGTTCCAATTGTAGGCACGGACGAATTGTTCGTTATCAGCGCCCGGCTTGTCCCAGCGCGCGAGTAGCGAGCTGCTGAAGTAGAGGCGCTTCCCGTCCCAACTCTGCGACACCATGTTGAGCTGCCTGCCGATTTGTTTCTCGTAGGCTTGCTTCGGCTGATGCGGATTCGACACATCGAACACGCGCACCTTGCCGTCACCGAAACAGTCCACGAACAACGTCTGGTCGTCGGCGCTCAGGCTCAAGTCCACTGGCAACACACCGCCCTCCGGTCCGATATGCGCGATTTCCTTAGCCTGCCATGCGCCGTTCTTGTCTTCATAGCAGAGCCAGAGCTTCGACGTGAGCGCGGTGGCGGTGAAGGCGTAGTTGCGTTTCTCGTCCCAGGCCCAGCGGATTTCTAGCGGCGCACCGGGCACTTGAAACACCTGCTTCGGTTGGCGCGTGTGGAAATTCCACAGCACCATTGAACTGCCAAACTCTTTCATTGCGTCGGCATCCTTCACCAGGTCGCCAAAGTTGCGCGTGTAATTCTTCCACCCGGTGAATGACGTCGTGAGCAACACATTTTTGCGCGGCAACACACGTGCGTCGTAGCCGTAACCATCGGCAAGTTCCGCGCCGGTCGCGCCGCGTGGATTCTCCTTCGTCGGCAGCCAGTGGGTGGCGATGTAATCGCCCTCATTGCTGAATTCAACGAGCGCGGTGCGACCGCTCTGGTCCTTCGCGTTGGAGAGGCAGGGAATCAACACACGCCCCGGGAGCGCATACACGCCATGCGGACCGACCGCACCACCGGTGATTTTCTCGAAGTTCTCAATCGTCTTCACGTGCTGTGGCCTGGCGGGATTCGTGTGAACATCATAAATGAAGATTTTGCTGCTCTCCAAGCCAGACAGCCAGAGTTGGCGGCGATCATCCGTGAATCCACCGTGATGCGCTTCATGGCGTCCGACGAGCGAATGACTGTGAATGACTTTCCCGAAGTTCGGCGAGCCGGGCTTCACGTCCAGCGTAACGAGCTTATCCGCGCCGTCGCCGAGTCCTTCAACGCCGAGTGTCCAGACGTAGACGAATTCCTCCTGCCCTTCGATGCGGGCGAGGTAGGGTGAGGAACAGGTTTCATCCGCGCACAGTTGTGTAGTGGGAACGAGTGTCCCGAATGCGACGGCGGTCATGAGGACGGCGCAAACTTTTTGCCGCAATGAGTTCATTCTGTCGTTGTTCATATAATTTTTAAGTGTTGAGTGTTGAATTGCGATGGTGGTGATTGTTAACACAGGCGTGGGTTTTGAAAATGGAGCGAAAGACCCACCCGGCGCCGGAATTACGCCGCCGGGAGACTGCTCCGGCGGCGCAACCGGCAGCCGAAAGATCAGACCTTCTCGACTTCGATTCTGATTTTCACCGGGTTGGCGAGCGTGTCATAGACCGGCGATTTGCGGACCAGTTCTTGGATGGTGGCTTCGTCAGCGTCGCCCTTGACCTTGAACTTCACGCGGATTTCGCGATAGCCGCTGCGCACATTGGGATCGAGATCCAGCAAGCCGTGCAGGTCAATGTCACCTTCGTATTCGCTCTCAATGCTCTCGATGTTGAGGCCGCGACCCGCGGCGTGATAGGCCAGCGTGGTGGTCATGCAACCGGAGAGACCGGCCAGGACGAACTCCACCGGATTCGCACCGTTGTCCTCACCCAGCAACACGGTGGGTTCGTCTGCATCCATCACAAACGGTTGTTTGTGCTCCATCTCCTGACACGTGCCGTAGAAGGAGTCCACAGTGGCCTGATTGTGGCCGCCGATATCCCACTGATTACGGGCGCGGAATTTGAACTGCGCGAGTTTCGGCTGTTGGCCGATGGCTTTGATGGTGGCTGCGAGCTTCGTCACGTTTACCCCGTTACGGATGATTTCCTTGGGAGCAGTTGTCGTTGTCGTCATAACTTTGTTCCTTCAGTACTTGTTTAATGGTTTTGATTTGTTGGTCGTCGCACGAAATCGTTTCCAGCGCGAACGCAGGGACTCTTTGCCGGAAGCATGCCAATCGGTGCCGGCCGCCTGGCATGACTGTGCGTCAATGTTTTGCGCGGAATACGCGGATGTGTTCGAGGTCGCGAGATTTCGGAAGCGACGTGATTTCGGAAGTGAATTCGCCGAGAAGTGGCGAATCACAGTGAGGCCGACGGGGAATCAGGAACTGGATTTCTGAATCTTGAGCGCTTTCATCCGAGAACTCAGCGTGGTGGGAGGGATACCGAGCAGGCGTGCCGCGC
>Ga0315910_10000742_pt1 | contig 31360 bp, 27 predicted proteins | sample EdamamesoilMG_FD_204470 | JGI IMG/M metagenome (GOLD analysis project Ga0315910, IMG submission 204470) | Garden soil microbial communities collected in Santa Monica, California, United States - Edamame soil | ecosystem: Environmental > Terrestrial > Soil > Garden | place: USA: California... | reverse complement strand
CCGGCCTGGCCCCGAGGCCAAAGCGATTGACGGCAATGGCGGCGGCGATGGAATTCTGCGTCGCGGTCATGGGGTGTCCCTGACGCCTCAACGCGCGTCACCGCCGGCGGTTGACACCCCCGCGGCGAATCTCAGCCCGTCAGCATCCTCAGCCCGGGCTCCGCAGCAACGCATCCACCCAGCGCTTGAGCTGCGGCTCGACATTGGCGGCTTCCAGCTCGTCCTTGGCGCCACCTTTCTTGGTGCCGAGCAGCCGGCCGTCGGCATCGAACAGCGCCATCAACGGGTATTGCTTGACGCGCATGCGCTCGATGAAGTCCTGCGCATCCGGAACCACGCGCCAGCGCAGACCGAATCGCTTGACGAAGGCGCGCGCCTCGGCCGGCTCGTCGAAGGTCACCGCGAGGAAATTCATCTGCGGCCGCGCGGCCGCGAAACGGTTGATGGGCTCCACCTCGCGAATGCACGGCACGCACTTCGCGAAGAAGAAGCTGACCAGCGTGGGTCTGCCCCGCAGGCTCTTCGAGGTCACGCGCTTGCCGGCGAGGTCCTTGAGATCGAAGGGCGGCATGAGCGTGACGGGCGGATACGGCGAAGGACATGCCGGCATGCCCTTGAGTTTCACGCTCATGGTCACGGCGGAACCGTCCGCCGCGCGATCCACATCGGCGCGCGCGCCAGACTTGCCCATCGCGGCCGTGAACGCGGCGAAGTCGAGCATCCTGCAGTCGACGTCGCGATACTGCATGCGCACCGCGGGGCCGATGCCGAGCGTCTTGCGGAATGCGTCCTCGGTGACCGCCGTATCGGCGGCCATCGCACCGGTGGCGAGCAGCAGCAGGACCAGGCTCAACGTTCGCATGCGCGCATTATGGCGGAACGCTCAGGTAACGGCTGCCGCGTTCGACAAAACGCAGTCGCCGGTGCCGATCGCGCGACAGGCCGATGCGCGTGCTCACCTGGATGCCGGGCCGCGGGCGCGGCCCGCGCTCGAGCCACAGGACGTCGCTGGTGCACAGGTCGACACCCGACAGATCGCGGCCGATGCCGAGCGCCGCGCACAACCGCCCGGGACCCCGCGCCAGCTCCGCGGAGCGTACGCGCGGGCAGTTCAGCTGCATCCACTCGAGGCCCTCGGTCGGCCGCAGCGCGCGGATCAGCACCGCGGCGCCCACGCCGGCCTCTTCGGCGGCGAGGTTCAGCGTCAGGCAGGTGCCGTACACCATGCGCACGTAACCATGCCCGCGGGCCGCGAACAGCGGCGCGTTGCTGGTAGTTAGTCCGGGGCGCGCGTAGCCGGTCGGATCTCCCGGTGGATAGGCTTCGGTCTCGACGATGCGTCCCGAGATCCGGCCGCGCGGGGTGGCGTGCACCAGTGTCTGGCCGATGAGGAAGCGCGCGAGCGCGACCGTGGCGGTGGGCAGGGAACGGCGCGTGAGGCGTGGCATCGAGGCGCTATTTGACGGCATTACCCGGCGATTGGGTATGCTCGCGCGCCATGCACGTGAAACCAAACCGCCTCCTGCTCGCCGCGCTGACCTGCGGCGGCCTGGTGCTCGCCGCCTTCGCGCAGACGACGCCGAAACCCGCGCCCGCGAAGGCACCGCCCACCGCCGCGGCGCCGGAGAAGATCCCCTACCCGGACTGGCTGTTTCCCATCGACGAGGAAGCGCAACGCGCGGCGAAGCTGCCGCCACCCAAGGAACCGCCCAAGCTCGACGACAAGGAGCTGCTGACGATCCCGGACAGCGACCAGAAGTTCACGCAGGCGCGCATCGGCGACTCGTACAACGCGCCGGACTGGTTCCCCGCGAGCCACGGCGCCATGCCGGAGGTCGTCGCGTCGGGCAACAAGGCAAAGAAGATGATCGCCTGCGCCTTCTGCCATACACCCACGGGCCAGGGCCGGCCGGAGAATTCCGCGCTGGCCGGGCTGCCGGAGGCCTATATAAAGGAGCAGCTCCGGGCGTTCCGTGATGGCAAGCGCGCGCCGGTGGGGCCCGAAACCTACAAACCCAGCCGCGGCATGCACGCCGTGGCCGCCGCGATGACCGACGAAGACATCGATGCCAGCGCGAAGTACTTCGCGCAGCAGAAACTCGCGCGCCGGCACTACGTCATCGAGGCCATCAATATCCCGCGCGCGGAACCGTCCGACTGGGTCTACAAGGAAGTCGGTGGCAGCGAGGATCTCGGCGAGCGCCTGCTCGAAGTGGCGCCGGACATCACGCGGCACCAGCATCGCGACCCCAAAATGCAGTACACGGCCTATGTGCCGGCGGGATCCCTGGCGCGCGGCAAACAACTGGCGGCGGGTGACAAGGGCAGGTTCCAGGCGTGCTCAGGGTGCCACCTGCAGAACCTCAAGGGCACGGACACGATTCCGCCCATAGCGGGACGTTCGCCTACCTACCTGCTGCGGCAGATGCTGGCGTTCAAGAACGGCGCGCGCACCAACGAGGCTGCCGCGCAGATGGCGCCGGTGGTCGAGAAGCTGGAGCTCGAGGACATGATCGCGCTGGCGGCGTACGTGGGATCGCTCTATCCCTGAGACGGAAGCCCCGAAGGTCAGGCTTTCGGGATGCGCGTGTCTCCGCCGGCGAGCGCCACGCCGAGATTCTCGATGAGTCCGCGCGTGCCGCGCTCGCGGCTGCCGGCGTCTTCGTAGCCATCCAGGAACGCGTGCTGCTCGGTGACCACCAGCTTGGTGCCCTTGCCCGCCAGCACGAATTCGATGCTCGCCAGCGACACCGAGATCTTCTTGCCCTGCCAGTACATGTCGTAGGTGTAGACCAGGCGTTTTTCGGGCACCACGTCGAAGTACTGCGCTTCGAAGCGTGATTCCGAGCCGTCCCTGAATTTGCCGATCAGCCGGTCGCGTCCGCCGACGCGCACGTCCATCTCGCGCACCGCCTCGGTCCACTTGTCCGCGGGCCCGTTGAACCAGCGCGCCTTCGCGGCCGGGTCCACCCAGGCGCGATAAACCAGCGCCGGATCGAAATCGAAGCGGCGTTCGATGACGAAGGAACTGTGCTTGATGGATCGGGCGCTCGAATGCATGGAAACTCCCTTGGCGGTACTTCAGCGCAGCGTCTTCAGGTAGGCCACCAGCCGTGCGCTGGTCTGGCGGTTGCCCTCGACGCCGTATTTCTTCGCGGCCTCGCAGGCTTCGACGGTGTCGAAGGTCAGGCGCTGCACGGTGCGCGTGCGCCCGCCGAGATCCTCGAAGTCCACGGTGACGTGGAACCACGGCCGCTCGAAGTCGCCGTGATCGAACACCAGGCGCCGTGGCGGATCGACCTCGTGGAACCACATCTTGTTAGGCCAGTCGCGCTCCCATCCGTGCATGACGAAACGCGCCACGCCGCCGGGCCGCACGTCCATTTCCTCGTAGCGGGTACTGAAGCCGTCCGGGCCCCACCAGTGCACCAGGTGCTCGACCTCGGTCCAGCAGCGCCACACGAGCTCACGCGGCGCGTCGAATTCGCGCTCGAACACCAGCTCGCGATCGGCGATGTCACTTCTTGCGTCGGCCACGGCGCACTCCTTTCCTTGCCGGCTCCGGGGTGTGGATCGACTTCAGGTATTCATTGAGGCGATCGAAGCGCTGTTCCCAGTGATGCCGATACGACTCCATCCAGGCGACGGCGTCGCGCATGGGTCTTGCCTCCAGCCGGCAGGGCCGCCACTGCGCCTCGCGTCCCTGGCTGATGAGCCCCGCGCGTTGCAGCACCTTCAGGTGCTTGGTGACGGCCGGCAGGCTGATGTCGAAGGGCTCGGCGAGCTCGCCCACCGAGGCCTCCCCGCTGCTCAGGCGCGCCAGGATGGCGCGGCGCGTCGGATCGGCCAGTGCGGCGAAAGTGGTGCTGAGCGGGTCGGCGGCCATGGAAACCAGATGGTTAATTAACCGATTGGTAAATTACACCACGTAGGACTCGTCCCCGTCAAACCGGGTGGAACGGCAGCGCGTGTTCCCGCATTGCTCATGCGGGAGTCATGTATCCAGCGGATGGGGAAAATGTCATGAGAATCCATTTCATCGTGGGGGCCGCTGCCGCCCTCCTGGCGACTACGGCGGATGCGAGGAACCTGACCTCGACCGAGATCAACGCGGTGCATCAGGTGCGCGAGGGCCGCGACACCTTTCGGTATGCGACTTTCGGCGACGAGGCGTTCTGGGGTGACGGAATCGGACTACACCTCGCGCTCGCGGGTGAAGCCAACGGCGGCGTGGGACCGGGCGTGTCGCCGGCGACCGCGTTGTCGGTGGGCCTGAAAGTGGACGTGAAGGCCCTGCCCCGTTCACTGCAGCGGGCGCTGGCGCGCGGCGAAGTGGACCTGACCGATCCGAAGACCACGCTCAAACTACTCGAGCTCGACGCGGTGGTCGGCGTGACCGGCATCTTCGACGACACCGGCAAACTGACGTCGATGGGCATCCAGTGCGCGCTGTGCCATTCGACCGTCAACGATTCGTTCGCGCCCGGCATCGGGCAACGCCTCGACGGCTGGGCCAATCGCGACCTGAACGTCGGCGCCATCGTCGCCCTGGCGCCGCGCCTCGAGCCGGTCGCCGCCGTGCTCGGCACCGACGTGGCGACCGTGAAGAAGGTCTTGAACTCCTGGGGACCGGGCCGCTTCGACGCGGTGTTGTTCTTGGATGGCAAGGCCTTCAGGCCCGACGGCAAGTCCGGCTCGGTGCTGATTCCGCCCGCCTTCGGACTGGCGGGCGTGAACCTGCACACCTGGACGGGCTGGGGCAGCGTTCCGTACTGGAATGCCTTCGTCGCCATCCTCGAGATGCACGGGCAAGGGACGTTCTACGATCCGCGGCTCGACGATGCGGCGCAATTCCCGGTCGCGGCGCGCAACCGGTTCGGACACGTGCAGGCCGAGCAGGACCTGGTCACGCCGCTGCTGCCGGCGCTGCAGATGTACCAATTGGCGCTTCCCGTGCCCAAGGCGCCCCGCGGCAGCTACGACCGATCGATGGCCGAACGCGGCGAAGCGTTGTTCGATGCGAAGGCGAAATGCAGCGGCTGCCACGTCCCGCCGCTGTTCACCGAACCGGGCTGGAACATGCATACCGGCGAGGAGATCGGCATCGACAATTTCCAGGCAAACCGGTCGCCTGACAGGCGTTATCGCACCGCGCCGCTGCGCGGCCTGTGGACGCACATGAAGGGCGGGTTCTACCACGACGGGCGCTTCGCCACGCTCGCCGACGTGGTGGCGCACTACAACTCGCACTTCGCGCTCGGACTGACCGCGGGCGAACAGGGCGACCTGGCCGAGTACCTCAAGTCGCTGTAGCCATGATTAATGCCGGAGACGGTGCCGGGATCAGGGTTCGGCATTGTTGCTAGCGGCGAATAATGCCGAACCCTGATCCCGGCACCGTCTTCCGGCATTGTTTCTTGCCCCCCACGCCGCCTGTCTGGTAAACGCATGAGGCATGGATGTCATCGACCAGCGGCGCCGTGACCTCGGGGGCTTCGAGGTCGGGCGCGTATTGCCCTTCGTCCGCCGCCACATGGTCGGCCCGTTCATCTTCTTCGACCACATCGGACCCGTGACCTTCGCGCCGGGCATCCCCCGGTCGGTCGACGTGCGCCCGCACCCGCACATCGGCCTGGCCACGGTCACCTATCTATTCGCCGGCGAGATCATGCATCGCGACAGCGTCGGCGCGCAGCAGGCCATCCAGCCCAACGAGGTCAACTGGATGATCGCCGGCCGCGGCATCACGCATTCCGAACGCTTCGAGAAGGCCCGCGCGGTGGGCGGCGCCATGCACGGCATCCAGGCCTGGGTGGCGCTGCCACGCGAACACGAGGAAACCACGCCCTCGTTCCATCACTACGGTTCCGACTCCCTGCCGGTGCGCGAGGACGGCGGAATCAAGCTGCGCCTGCTCGCCGGCAGCGCCTTCGGGCTCGAGGCGGGCGTGGTCACGCACTCGCCGCTTTTCTATGCGCACCTCGAGCTCGCCGAAGGCAAGCAGGCCGCCCTTCCCGCCGACTACTCCGAACGCGCGCTGTACGTCGCCGACGGCGAGGTCGAGGCGCAGGGCCGCCGCTTCGGCTCGGGCAGGATGCTGGTGTTCGACGCGGGTGAGGACACCACCGTGCGCGCGTTGCGACCGTCGCTCCTGATGGCACTCGGCGGCGAACCCGTGGGCGAGCGCTTCATCGAGTGGAACTTCGTGTCTTCGTCACGCGAGCGCATCGAGCAGGCCAAGTCCGACTGGCGCGCCGGGCGCATGAAACTCCCGGACTTCGACAACCAGGAATTCATCCCGCTCACGTGAAGACGCGCCTCCTCACTACTGCGCTGTTAGCGCTCCTGCTCTGCGCCTGCAAGGTGGAGCCGCCGAGCCTGCGCGCCGAGATCCCCGTGCGCGAGGCGCCCTTCACGCCCGACAGCGGCACCATCGCCATCCTGTGCCGCTGGCTCATCGACGGTGCCACGGCGGCGCCGTTCGAGAATGCCCTGGTGCTGATCCGCGACGGTCGCATCGTGCGCGTGACCACGGGCGCGAGCCGCGCCCAGGCCGGCGACACGCTGGTGCCCGTGCTGGAATTGCCCGACTCCACCTGCCTGCCCGGCCTCATCGACATGCACACGCATCTCACGGACCGGCCGGAGGACACCGCGGATCTCACGGTGTACTTCTCGCGCAAGCCGGAGGAGACCCTGGAACTCTCGCAGGCCAACGCGGCCGCCACCCTGCTCGCGGGCTTCACCAGCGTGCGCAACGTCGGCACCTACGTCGCGGGCACCGACACGCTGCTGCGGGACACCATCAATCGCGGCAACGTCATCGGTCCGCGCATGCAGGCGAGCGGGCCGTATCTCACCGTCCCCAAGGGTGGCGGCGATCTGTACGTGCCGGACTTCAAGGAACCCGAGGAAAACGAACGCTTCCACTTCGGCGTGGCGCGCGGCGCGCCGCAGTTCCGCGAACGCGCCGAGATCATCCTCTCGACGGGCGCGGACCTGCTCAAGGTGATCGCCTCCGGCGCGGTGCTCGCCTACGGCGGCGTGCCGGGCGCCCCCGAGATGACGAAGGAGGAAATCGCCGCGGTGGTCGGCGTGGCGCACGCCGAAAACAAGAAGGTCGCCGCGCACGCGCACGGCGCCGAATCCATCCTCATGGCCATCGAAGCCGGCGCCGACACCATCGAACACGCCTCGTACCTCGATGACGCCGGCATCGCGGCCGCGCGCAAGCGCGGCGACGTCGCGTTGTCCATGGACGTCTACAACGGCGACTACATCGACACCGAGGGCCGGCGCCTCAACTGGCCGGAGGAATTCCTGCGCAAGAACATCGAGACCACCGAGATCCAGCGCCAGGCGTTCACCAAGGCGGTGAAGGCCGGCGTGCCCATCGTTTACGGTACGGACGCGGGCGTCTATCCACACGGCCTCAATGCGCGCCAGTTCCCCATCATGGTGGCGCGCGGCATGCGGCCCATGCAGGCCATCCAGTCGGCGACCTCGGTCGCGGCGCGCTTCATGGGATGGGAGAAGGACGTGGGTACGATCGAAGCGGGCAAGTTCGGCGATCTCATCGCGGTGCGCGGCAATCCGCTCGAGGACATCGGCCTGCTGCAGCACGTCGAGGTGGTCATCAAGGGCGGTCTGGTGTTCAAACTACCGGCGCAACCGGAAAGCCGCTCGCCGAAGAACTAGTCGAACAGGCGCGTGTATTCCTGCGGCATGGCCGGGATGGCGCGGATTTCGATGTCGCGGTAGAACACCTCGGCCGCCTCGCTCTGGATCTGCAGCTTGCCGCCGGTCATGGGCACGAACCGGTCGCCGTCCTTGTACCGCGAGGACTTGAGCGCCATCACCACTTTTCCGTTGACCACGTGCACGCAATTCGCCTGGTAGCAGATGAGCTCCAGCCGGTTCCACTGCCCCACCCGGTCCTCGTCCGTACCGGCGAGTGCGTGGTTGTTGGGCGCGAAGAATTCCATCCACGGCGCCTGCGGGTTCCAGCGCGGGGGATTCCGATCGGGCCAGCCCGGCGCCTTCGGGTTCACGCGGATGTCAAACGCCGAAGTCGCCTGGCTCCAGTATTCGCCGAGCCCGTGCTCGATGACCTGGAACTCCTGCGACAGCGCCCAGGACTTCCAGTAGTCGACCCCGAACTCGCCGCGGCTGTGATACAGGATGCCCGAATCCTTCGGCTCGTCGAGCCGCGGCACCCACTTCTTCTCGCCCCAACGCGTCTCGAGGCGCAGGTGGTAGTTAGAGAACGACTGCTTCGTGACCGCGCAGCCGTAGATCTCGCCGCTGATGCGCAGCACCGGCTTGCCGCCCTGCTGCACGATGGTGAACACGTCCTGGCCGGGCGGATTCAGCCCGATGGGTTTCAGGTCCGGGGGCGCCTTCTTCGCGACGACATCGCTGATCACCGTGCCCGGGTAGCTCAGGTACACGTCGAACTGCGAAAGCTTGTCGTCGAGCAGCGGCCGCCAGCCACCGCCGGGCTCCGCCGCGAGCACCGCCACCGGAACGACGACTCCCAGGAAAACGAAGGCAAGGTTCTTCATGCGGGCCGGAGTAGACGTGATCGGGTACGCTTCGGTCAAGCAAGTCAGCGGAGGGGCTATGCAATACATGTGGCTGTTGGTCGTCGTCGCTTCCACGGTGGGCTATCACATCGTGCTCAAGCTCACGCCGGCCGGTGCGAATCCGTACCTTTCACTGACGCTGACCTACGCGATCATGACGGTCGTGTTCGCCGGCATCTACGCCGCGATCCCGGGCACGGGACCGTTCCGTGCGGAGCTCGCGCAACTCAACTGGACGGCGCTTGCGCTCGCGGTGGTCGTGGTGCTGCTGGACCTCGGGTTCCTGATGATGTATCGCGGCGGCTTTCCCGTGAGCCTCGGGCAGTTGACCACGCAATCCGCGGCGGCGCTGCTGCTGTTGTTGTTAGGCGTGGCGCTGTTCGGGGACAAGCTCTCGGGCACCAACCTCGCAGGCATCGCGCTGTGCGTCGCCGGCTTGTGGCTGATCAACCGCCCCTGATCAACCAACCATGAGACGCAGCGCGACTCCGGCCGCGCCGCAGGCCAGGATCACCGGGATCACGCCCACGCGGAACCGGAACAACGCCACGGCCGCGCCCGCGGCGATCAGCAGCGCCGCGAAATCCGGCGTGGAGCGCAAACCCGCGGGCCAGAACACGTGGGTGGCGAAGTACAGCGCGAGATTGGCGATCACGCCCACCACCGCGGCGGTGATCGCGGTGAGTGGCGCGACCAGCAACTGACGACCGCGTGTAGCTTCGATCAGCGGCGCGCCGGCGAAGATGAATACGAACGACGGCAGGAAGGTGAAAAAGGTGACCACCAGCGCGCCTGCGAGTCCCGCGACCGGCGGCGCCAGGCCCTGCACCGCGGCATGAGTCCACGAGCCCACGTACCCCACGAAAGTCACCACCATGATCAACGGACCCGGCGTGGTCTCGCCGAGCGCGAGACCGTCGATCATCTGCGAAGTCGTGAGCCAGCCGTATTGCTCGACCGCGCCCTGGTTCACGTAGGGCAACACGGCATATGCGCCGCCGAACGTCACGAGCGCTGCCTTGCTGAAGAATCCGCCCATCTGCGGCAGCGTGCCGTGCGCGCCCTGTAGATTGACCAGCAGCGCCATGACGGCGAGCCACAGCGCGGCTCCGATGGCGGCGACGCGCAACAGGCTCCACCAGGACGGCGCCGCATGCGCAGGCGGCGCGTGATCGTCGATCACCGCCGCGCCGGCCTCGCCGTGAGCCCGCGTCCTGGGTGAGAAGCTCGCGGGCCAGCGCTTCGCGCCGAGCCAGCCGACGAGCGCGGCGCCCAGCACGATCCACGGGAATGGCACCGCGAACACCGCCAACGCGAGGAATGCCGCGAGCGCAATGGCCGCAAGTACCTTTCCATGAATGACGCGGCCGCCGATGCGCCACGCCGCCAGCGCGACGATGGCCACCACCGCGGGCTTGATGCCGGAAAAAAGCGCGGCCACGGCCGGCAGTGAACCGTAAGCAACGTAGACATACGAGAGCGCGATCAGGATGAGCAGTGAGGGAAGGATGAAGAGCAGCCCGGCGATGAGTCCGCCCCAGGTCCGGTGCAGCAGCCAGCCGATGTAGGTCGCGAGCTGTTGCGCCTCGGGACCGGGCAGCAACATGCAATAGTTGAGCGCGTGCAGGAAGCGCGCTTCGGAAATCCAGCGGCGTCGCTCCACCAGCTCCTGGTGCATGATGGCGATCTGCCCGGCGGGACCGCCGAAGCTGATGAAGCCCAGCTTCAGCCAGAAACGCAGCGCGCTGCCGAACGGGATGGCGACCATCACGGAGCCAGGCGCGAGCTGACCCACTTTTCGAAATGCGCGAGCGCGCCCACCGGATCATCGAGCAGTTTCACGTCCATGCCGCTGCCGCGCCCGAGGATGCGGCCATCGGCGGAGACGAGTACGTACGTGGGGAAACCCGTCACCTTCATGTCGTCGACGAAGGTGTCGGCTTCGAAGGCCACCGGCCAGTCGAAGGTGCGCTGCTTGACGAAGCGTGAGGCCTCCTCCCTGGTATCGGCGGTGACCGCGAGAAAGTTGAACTCGCGGTGCTTGCGGCGATAGGAATTCAACACGGGAGCTTCCTTGATGCAGGGAACGCAGCTCTCGAAGAAGAAATTGATCAATGTCGGGCGGCCGGCCAGATCGACATTGCGGATGTGCCGGCCGGAGAGGTCGTTGAGTTCGAACGGCGGCAGCCGAATCATCTTCTCGGCGGCGATCTGCGTGGCGCTCTTGGCCTTCAACGAGACGACGGCGGTTTTCGTGGCCGCATCCTTTGCCACATCCATCTGGCGGCCCTCCTTCAAGCGCCTGGAGAACTCCTCCTCGGTCAAGGTTGCGCCGTTCTCGTCGCGATAGACGAGTTTCATGTCCGCGGGGATGTGCATCAGATCACGCAAGAGCGGCTCGACGCCGGCGTCTTTGAAGACGACTGTCGGCTCTGCGGCGGAAGCAGGCATGGCGGCGAGAACGGCGACCAGCAGAATGGCGCTCGGGAACAATTTCAACATGGCGGTCCTCCCTGGATTCCGCCATGGAATCTAGCAAACAGGACTGAACCCGTCGTGAATCCAGAGAATGGGGTCAGCGTGAGCAAGACTGTCCCCGTTTGCTAGGAAACGAGGAATGTCCCCATTTAGGCGGCTTCGTCGTGCGGGTCCTGCGCGCGGGAGTCCAGATTGCTGATCAGCCACTTGCGCGCTTCGGCCTGGCTCCAGCCCTTGCGCGCGGCGTAGTGCTGCATCTGGTCGAGGTCGATCGGGCCCACGGCGAAATACTTCGCGTCCGGATGCGCGAAATACCAGCCGCTCACCGCGGCCGTCGGGTACATCGCGAAGCTCTCGGTGATCCGCAGATCAATGGCCTTGTCGACGTCCAGCATCTGCCACAACGTGCCCTTCTCGGTGTGATCCGGGCAGGCCGGGTAGCCCGGCGCCGGGCGAATGCCGCGGTATTGCTCGCCGATCAACTGCTCGTTGGTGAGGCGCTCCTCCGGCGAATAACCCCAGAGCTCGCGCCGCACGCGCAGGTGCAGTGCTTCCGCTGAAGCCTCGGCCAGGCGATCGGCCAGCGCCTTCAACAGGATGTCGTTGTAGTCGTCGTGCGCCTTGGCGAATCGCTCGAGATGCGGCTCGATGCCGATGCCGGCGGTCACGGCGAACGCACCGATGTAGTCGACCTTGCCCGAGTCCTTGGGCGCGACGAAATCCGACAGCGCGAAGTGCGCCTGCCCGGCCGGCTTGCCCTTCTGCTGGCGCAGGTGATGCAGGCGATGCAGCACCCGCGAGCGCGTGGCGTCGCTGTAGATCTCGATCTCTTCGTCGATGCTGTTGCAGGGGAAGAATCCCACCACGGCGCGGGCCGTGAGCCAGTGCTCGCGCAGCACCTGGGCCAGCATTTCCTGCGCGTCCTTGTACAGCGAGCGCGCGGCCGCGCCGCGCGTGGGATCGTCGAGCACCGCCGGGAAGGTTCCGGTGAACTCCCAGGCGTTGAAGAACGGCATCCAGTCGATGTACGGCGTCAGCGAGGCCAGTGGCACATCGTTGAACACCTTGCTGCCGAGGAAACGCGGCACCGGCGGCGAGTAGTTGGCCCAGTCGATCTGCGGCTTGTTGGCACGCGCCTGCTGCAGGGTGAGCTGCGCCGTCTTGATCTTCTTGCCCGCGTGTTGCTCGCGGCGGCGCGCATTCTCGGCGCGCACTTCCGCCACGAAGCCCGGCTTCATGTCGGGGGTCACGAGCTGGCGGCACACGCCCACGGCGCGCGAAGCGTCCTTGACGTACACCACCGGCCCCTCGTATTGCGGCTCGATCTTCACCGCGGTATGCGCGGGCGAGGTCGTGGCGCCGCCGATGAGCAGGGGCACCTCGAAACCGCGGCGCTGCATCTCGCCGGCGATGTGGGTCATCTCTTCGAGCGACGGCGTGATCAGCCCCGACAGCCCGATCATGTCGGCGCTTTCGCGGATGGCGGTTTCGAGAATCTTCTCGGTGGGCACCATCACCCCGAGATCGATGATCTCGAAGTTGTTGCACTGGAGCACGACGCCGACGATGTTCTTGCCGATGTCGTGCACGTCGCCCTTCACGGTCGCCAGCACCACCTTGCCGTTCGTCTGCTGCTTGCCCGTGGACAAGGCCTCGATGAACGGAATCAGGTGCGCCACGGCCTTCTTCATGACGCGCGCGGACTTCACCACCTGCGGCAGGAACATCTTTCCCGAGCCGAACAGGTCGCCGACCACGTTCATGCCGTCCATCAGCGGGCCTTCGATGACGTGCAGCGGATGTTCGGCTGCGCGGCGCGCTTCTTCGGTGTCTTCCAGGATGAATTGATCGTCGCCCGCGACCAGTGCGTGCGACAGGCGCTCGTTCACCGGCAGGTTGCGCCAGGCGAGATCGATCACCCTCTCCCGGCTGCCGCCGTCCTTGTATCGCGTGGCGATTTCCAGCAATCGCTCGGAGGCATCCGGTCGGCGATTCAGGATCACGTCCTCGACGCGATCGCGCAGCTCCACGGGAATTTCCGCGTAGATGGCGAGCTGGCCGGCATTGACGATGCCGAAGTCCATGCCCGCCTGGATGGCGTGGTACAGGAACACCGAGTGCATGGCCTGGCGCACCGGCTCATTGCCGCGGAACGAGAACGACACGTTGCTGACGCCGCCCGACACGTGGGCGTGCGGGCAGCGCTTGCGGATCTCGCGCGCCGCCTCGATGAACGCCAGTCCGTAACCGTTGTGCTCCTCGATACCGGTGGCGATCGCAAAGATGTTCGGATCGAAGATGATGTCCTCGGGCGGAAAGCCGAGTTTCTCCGTCAGCAGTTTGTAGCTGCGCTCGCAGATGCCGACCTTGCGCTCGAGCGTGTCGGCCTGGCCCTTCTCGTCGAAGGCCATGACCACCACGGCCGCACCGAAGTTGCGGCACTCGCGGGCATGCGCCAGGAACGCCTCCTCGCCTTCCTTGAGCGAGATGGAATTCACCACGCCCTTGCCCTGGATGCATTTCAGTCCCGCCGTGATCACCGACCACTTCGACGAGTCGATCATCACCGGCACGCGCGCGATGTCGGGTTCGGAGGCGATGAGGTTCAGGAAGCGCACCATGGCGGCCTCCGAATCCAGCATGCCCTCGTCCATGTTCACGTCGATGATCTGCGCGCCGTCCTGCACCTGCTGGCGTGCGATCGACAACGCCGCCGGGTAGTCGTTGGCCTCGATCAGCTTGCGGAACTTGGCCGAACCCGTGACGTTGGTGCGCTCACCCACGTTCACGAAGGGAATTTCCGGCGTGAGGTTGAACACCTCGAGCCCCGACAGCTCCATGCGCGCCACGCGATCCTTCTTCGGGCGGATGGGCTCGCAGCGCACGCGCTCGGCAATCGCGCGGATGTGCGCCGGCGTCGTGCCGCAGCAGCCGCCGACCATGTTCAGGTGCTTGTGATGCGCGAGTTCGCCCAGCACCCTGGCGGTGTCCTCGGGAGCTTCGTCGTATTCACCGAATGCATTCGGCAGGCCGGCGTTGGGATACACGCCCACGTTCGTATCGGCGAGGCGCGACAGCTCCTCCACGTAGGGCCGCAGCTGTTTGACACCCAGCGCGCAATTCAGCGAGATCGTGATGGGCCGGGCGTGACGCACCGAAGCCCAGAATGCCTCGACCGTCTGGCCCGAGAGGGTACGGCCCGAAGCATCGGTGATCGTGCCGGAGATGATGATCGGCAGGTCCACGCAGGCTGCATCGAGCGTGGTACGCACCGCGTAGATGGCCGCCTTGGCGTTTAGCGTGTCGAAAATCGTCTCGATCAGGATGGCGTCGGCGCCACCGTCGATCAGCGCGCGCGTGGCTTCCGAGTAGGTTGCGACCAGGTCGTCGAATGTGACCGCGCGGTAACCCGGGTCGTTGACATCGGGCGAGATCGACGCGGTACGGTTCGTCGGACCGAGCGCCCCGGCGACGAACACCGGGCGTCCGAGACGCGCGCCTTCCTCGTCGGCGACGCGGCGCGCGAGCGCGGCGGCCGCACGATTGAGCTCGTACACCAGCGATTCGAGACCGTAGTCGGCCAGCGCGATCGAAGTCGCGTTGAAGGTGTTGGTCGACAGCAGGTCCGCTCCGGCGTCGACGAACTCCCGGTGGATGTCTTCAATGATCTTCGGCTGAGTGAGCACCAGCAGGTCGTTGCAGCCCTTGAGGTCGCGCGGCGAATCCGGGAAACGCTCACCGCGAAACGCGGCCTCGTCCAGCTTGTGCTGCTGGATCATGGTGCCCATGGCGCCGTCGAGCACCACGATGCGCTGGGCAAACAACTCGCGCAGGCGCTGCGCACGTTCGGTGGACTTCAAGGCAACAACTTCAGGCACTGGCCACCTTGCGTTCCAGGTTCGGGCGCACGCCGAGGGCGTGGCAGATCGCGAAGGTGAGCTCCGAGCGATTCAGCGTATAGAAATGAAACTGGTCGACGCCATGCCGCTGCAGCATGTGCACCTGCTCGATGGCCACCGCGGCCGAGATCATCTTGCGTGTCTCGGCGTCGTCCTCGAGCCCGTCGAAGCGATGCTCAAGCCAGTCCGGGATGGTCGCGCCGCAGCGCTTGGCGAAACGCGTGATCTGCGGGAAGCGCGTGATCGGCAGGATGCCGGGCACGATGGGCGCATGGATGCCACGCGCGGCACACTGGTCGCGGAAACGCAGGAACACCTGCGTGTCGTAGAAGAACTGCGTGATGGCGCGCGACGCGCCCGCGTCGATCTTGCGCTTCAGGTTGTCGAGATCGAATTCCGCGCTCGGGGCCTCGGGATGTTTCTCGGGATACGCCGCCACCGAGATCTCGAAGTCGGCCACGCTGCGCAGGCCGCGCACCAGGTCGGCGGCGTACGCAAAACCGTCCGCGCGGGGTTCATAGGTCGTGGTGCCGGCCGGCGGATCGCCGCGCAAGGCCACGATGTGGCGGATGCCCTGGTCCCAGTAGCGCCGCGCGATATCCAGCACTTCGCCCTGGCTGGCCCCGATGCAGGTGAGGTGCGGCACGCAGTTGAGCGCGTGTTCGGCCTGCAGGCGGGACACGACGTTGTGGGTGCGTTCGCGAGTGCTGCCATCCGCGCCGTAAGTCACTGAGACGAAAGTCGGATTCAGCGGGGCGAGGTAACGCAGCGACGCCCAGAGAGTCTTCTCCATGGCCTCATCGCCAGGCGGGAAGAACTCGAACGACACGGAGACGGGACGCGAACGATTCATGGAATTCCTGATACCAGTCATATAGTTACGTGATGCGTAGCCTAACGCACTATGGGGAGCGCGTTTCCGCCAATTGTTGACTATTGATGGCCATCTTTTAGCATCTTTGCACCACAAAACACGGAAACCGTGACTCATGGCCGCCGAAAAGCTCGACAAGGTAGATGCCCGCATCATGCAGGTCCTCTCGAAAGACGGGCGTATCAGCTGGCGCGATCTGGCCGAGCAGATCGGCCTGTCGCTCACCCCCACCCTGCGCCGCATCCGCCGCCTCGAATCCGAGGGCTACATCACCGGCTACAGCGCGCAGTTCGACGAACAGAAACTGGGCTACGGCATCACCATGTACGTGTGGGTGTCGCTCGAACGACAGGTCGAAGAAACGCTGAAGGTGTTCGAGCGTCGCATCGCGGACGTGCCGGAGGTGATGAGTTGTTATCTCATGACCGGCGAAGCGGACTACGTGCTGCGCATCGTGGTCCCCGACCTGCCTAGCTACCAGCGTTTCATGCTGGACGTGCTGACGCGCATTCCCGGGGTATCACGCATCCAGTCGGGCCTGGCCATCAAGCCGGTGTTCCACCGCGCGGCGCCGCCCATTCCACGGTGAGGATCAGGCCCCGGTGAGACTCAGATCCCGGCCGCCATGCGCGGTGCGGACTCGCCTCGCCCGTTGCGCATGAGTTTCAGATCGTAGGTCACGCTGGCGCCGTAGGCCTCGGGCGCTTGCGGATCGTGGCGCAGCTTGTCGAAGGTGAGCAGGCGCGTGCCGAGCATGAAGCTCTCCTGGATGTCGTGCGACACCATGAAAATCGTCATGCGATTCTCGGCCCACAGACGCAGGATGAGCTGGTGCATGTCCGCGGTGACGCCGGGATCGAGCGCACCGAATGGCTCGTCGAGCAGCAGGATCTTGGGCTTGCAGATCACCGCCTGCGCGATGGACATGCGCTGCTGCATGCCGCCGGAGAGCTGCGCCGGGTAACGATCCCGCGCCTGCGCCAGTCCCACCGATTCGAGCATCGCGAGCGCGGCTTCGCGCGCGGCCCGTCGCGCGCTGCCGAACAGGCGGCCGGCGAGTTTCGCCGCCTTGAGCTCGAGACCCAGCATCACGTTCTCGAGCACGGTCAGGTGCGGGAAAGAGGAGTAGCGCTGGAATACCACGCCGCGATCGGGGTCGGGCTCCGGGCGGATCGGCGTGCCGTCGATGAGGATCTGTCCGCGCGTCGGCTGTTCCATGCCCAGCAGCATCTTGAGGAACGTGGTCTTGCCGCACCCGGAGGCACCGATAATGGTGACGAACTCGTGATCGGCGATTTCCAGGCGTATGTTTTCGAGTACGACCTGCGCGCCGTATTCCTTCCAGACATTGCGAACCGAAACCGTGGCCATCAGCGATCCGGCTCCGCCCAGCGAAACGCGCGCGCGCGCAAGGTACGCAGCGCCAGGTCGGTGAGCACGGCCAACAAGGTGATCCAAACCACGTAGGGCAGGATCACGTCCATGGCCAGGTAGCGGCGCACGAGGAAGATCCGGTAGCCGAGACCCTGCGTGGAGGCAATGGCCTCGGCCGCGATCAGGAACAACCAGGCGGATCCCATCGACAGCCGCAACGCATCGATGAGTCGCGGCCAGAGCTGCGGCAACACCACGCGCAGGATCAGTTGCCAGGTCGAGGCGCCCAGGGTCTGCGCCTTGATGATCTGTTCACGCGGCAACTCGGCAACGCGCAGCGCCAGGTCCCGCGCCACGCACGGCGCCACCCCGATGACGATCAGCGCGATCTTCGAGGTCTCCTCCAGGCCGAGAACGATGAACAGGATGGGCAGCACGGCCAGCGGCGGAACCATCGCCACGGTATTCAGCAGGGGCGACAGCAGCGCCCGGGCCCGCGGAATCACGCCGATGCACACCGCCAGTACCAGCGCCAGGGTTGCGCTGATGCCCAGCGCCGCGCCGATACGCTTCAGGCTGGCCCAGGTGTCGGCCCAGAACAGCACCACGCCGCTGCGCTTGTCTTCCTCGAAGGCGTAGCTATGGAAGGTATCCGCGATCGTGCCGAGCGAAGGCAGCAGCTTGTCGCCGGCGTTTTCGGCCAGCCGCAGCTGTGACGCGATCACGTACACGAACAGCAATACGATGAACGGCAGCACCCCGAGCGCGAGACCCGCGGCCCGCCCGGGGTGCTGGTTGATCAGCCTGCGCATGGCGCGCGCCGGACGGCGATCAGAGCTTGCCGTCTGCAGCCATCTGCATGTAGCTCACGTCGAAGCGCATCTTGACGTTGGCCTTGTTGCCAAGCGTCACGCCGCCCGGGAACTCGATGCCCACCACGTCGACGGTCTTGGCGCCTTCGCCCAGCAAGCCGTGATCGAAGGAGAACTTGCGCACCAGGTCATTCTTCGTGACCAGGTCCGGCGCCTTGGTGGCGGCGACCGCGGCCGCTGGCGTCGAATATAGATAGGTGGTGGCGAGCTGGCCCTTGAAGCCCGCGAGATCTGTGCCCGAGGCCTTGGCCATGGCTTCGAGCGCGGCGCTGGCCTTGGCATCCTTGCCCAGCATCACCGACAGCGTTTCATACCAGGCGCCGACCAGTGCCTTGCCGAGTTTCGGATTGGCCTTGAGCGTCGCGCTATTGACCACCATGAGATCGAGGATTTCGCCGGGAATCTTGCTGGAATCGAACACCAGCGAGGTCTTCGGCATGGCGGTGACTTCGGCGAGTTGCGGCTTCCAGGTGACCGTGGCCGTGACCGACGGCGTGGCGAAGGCGCCCACGATGTCGGCGTCCGAGGTATTCACCACCTTGATGTCCTTCTCGGCGAGTTTCACCGAGTCGAGGCCCCGCGCCAGCAGGTAGTGGGAGACCGACAGCTCCACCAGGTTCACGGATTGTCCCTTGATGTCGGCGAGCTTCTTGCCGGCGCCCTTGAGCACCACGCCGTCGTTGCCGTTGGAGTAATCGCCCAGGATGAGCGCCGTCGAATCCACGCCGCCCGCCGCCGGGATCGTCAGCATGTCCATGTTGGTCATCACGCAGGCGTCGAACTGGCCCGCGGTGTACTGGTTGATGGATTCGACGTAGTCGTTGATCTGCGTGAGTTCGATCTTGATGCCGTACTTGTCGGCCCACTTCTTGAGGATTCCGCTCTGCTGCGCGTAGTCCCAGGGCATCCAGCCCACGTAGATGCTCCAGGCGACCTTGAAGGAGGATTTTTCCGCGGCCCGCGCGGCCGGGGTCACTATCAGCGCCACGATCAATGTCGCGGCCAGCAGGAAAGTCAGGGAAAGTTTGCGCGCACGCGCGGTCGTGGGTCGGATCAGGGGCATGAGATTCTCCCGTGTTGTTCAGTTCATCGAGCATCTCCCGGGCTTTTGTCCCGCCGTGTATCCCCGGCCCGTTCCCTGTGAACCGTGGGACTGCCTCTCTCGGACCAGCGCTGATCGCTCAGCCGGAACCCTAGACGCACATTCAGTTGCGAGTTTTGCAAGAGGTGTGCCGCGTGCGAGCCGACACAGCGACGACTCGCAGCGCTCCATGGACCGATTCATTGCACCAAACAAACGCGGACGCGCGCCCGGCGCACGATCTCGGGGCGCGAGCGCGAGTCGAATCGACCTGTCGGACGATGTGAACGCCTGTCGCGGCTGGTACACGCCTTGCACTTGGGCAATGGATGACCGCCGCGCCTCATGTCGTGACACCGCTGCTCTGGGAAGACGGGATTCCCGGCGGAACGCATTGGTCCGGAGTCCTGCGGCGTGGCGTGACGCTGCGCCTCGTCGCCCTGGCCGACGACGCCAACGTCGCCGCGCTGTTCTACAGCCGCGAGCAGCCGCTGGAACGCTACAACATGGCCGACACGCTCAAGGCGCAGCACACCGCGCACCTGACTACCGGCTGCGTGTGTTACTCCGACATGGGTCGCATCCTGTGCTCCGTGATCGCGGATACCTGCGGCTGGCACGATCCGCTGTGCGGACTCACCGACGCGCAGTCGATCGCCGCGCGCTACGGAGCCACCCGCTTCCAGGAAGAACGCAATTCACGCTACGTCAGCGGCCGCGAGGCCATGCTGGTCGAGCTCGGCAAGTACGGCCTGAACGAGCGCGACCTGGTCGCCAACATCAATTTCTTCAGCAAGGTCGTGGTGGACGACAGCGGCGCCATGCGACGCATCGCCGGGCATGCGCGCGCCGGCCAGTCCGTGGAACTGCGTTTCGAGATGGACACCATCGTGCTGCTGCACGCGGGGCCGCATCCGCTGGACACTGGCACGCGTTACGCGCCCGCGGGAGTGCGGCTGGAAGTGCGGCGTGCGCCGCCACCCGCGGCCGATGACGTATGCCGCGTGCGCTGCCCCGAAAATGCACGCGGCTTCATCAACACCGAGCGGCACTTGTGAACGACACCGTCGTTCCGTCGGGTGAGCCGTGGATGGGCGTGGTGCGGCGCGGCCAGGTCTTGCGCATCGTCGACCTGGAAGGCAACCAGGCCGTGGACACGCTGTTCTACAACGCCGACGACACGCACGAGCACTACAGCGCGCAGAACACCATCCAGGCGCAGGGCCGCATCTATCTCACTACCGGCAGCGTGCTGCTCTCGAACCGCGGACGGCCGATGCTGCGCATCGACGACGACACCTGCGGACGGCACGACACGCTGGGCGGCGCCTGTTCCTCCGAGAGCAACACGGTGCGTTACGCGCTCGAGAAGCGGCACATGCATTCCTGCCGCGACAGTTTCCTGCTCGCGCTGGCGCGTCATGACCATGGCATGAGCAAGCGCGATCTGCCCTCGAACATCAATTTCTTCATGAACGTTCCGGTGACGCCGGAGGGCGGCCTGCGCTTCGCCGACGGCATTTCCGCGGCGGGCCGGCACGTGGAACTGACTGCCCTCATGGACACGCTGGTGCTGATCTCCAACTGTCCGCAACTCAACAATCCCTGTAACGCATACAACCCCACGCCCATTCGTGTGATGACTCTGGGCGACTTGACCCGGGAGAGCGCATGAACACGCGCGCCCGGCGGCGGGACGACCCGTCGCAGATCAATCCCGCCGGGACGACCCGGCGCACGAGGTCTGCGCCTTGTTCAAGAAAGTACTGATCGCCAACCGCGGTGCCATCGCGTGCCGCATCCTGCGTACCGTCAAGGCAATGGGCGTCCGCGCCGTCGCCATCTACTCGGAAGCCGACGCCAACGCACCGCACGTGCGTGATGCCGACGAGGCGTACTGCGTCGGAGCGCCGCCGGCTGCCGAAAGTTACCTGCGCCAGGAACGGATCCTCCAGATCGCGCGCGAATGCGGCGCCGAGGCCATCCATCCGGGCTATGGATTCCTGTCCGAGAACGCGGACTTCGCCGCGGCGTGCGAGGCCGCTGGCATCGCCTTCATCGGTCCCACGCCCGCGCAGATGCGACAGTTCGGCCTCAAGCACACGGCGCGCGAGCTTGCGCAGCAATCAGGCCTGCCGCTGTTGCCCGGAACGGATCTGCTGGCGGACCTGCCCGCGGCACTGGCTGCGGCCGAACACATCGGCTACCCGGTGATGCTCAAGAGCACGGCCGGCGGCGGCGGCATCGGCATGCGCCGCTGCGCCGTCGTGCGCGAGCTCGAAGAGAGCTTCGCCGCCGTGCAGCGGCTGGCCGAGGGCAACTTCCGCAATGCCGGCGTGTTCCTCGAGAAGTACGTGGCGCGGGCGCGGCACATCGAAGTGCAGATCTTCGGCGACGGCGCGGGCCGCGTGATCGCACTCGGCGAGCGCGACTGCTCGGTGCAACGACGCAACCAGAAGGTGATCGAGGAATCCCCGGCGCCGGGCCTGGGCGAGGCATCGCGCCGCGAATTGCACGACGCGGCAGCGCGCCTCGGAGGTGCCGTTGGCTATCGCTCGGCCGGCACGGTCGAATTCGTATATGACGCGGAGGCCGCGCGATTCTACTTCCTCGAGGTCAACACGCGCCTGCAGGTGGAGCATGGCGTCACCGAGGAAGTCGGGGGCGTCGACCTGGTCGAGTGGATGATTCGCACCGCGGCCGGCAAGCCGCCCGACCTGCAGTCGTTCCGCTTCACGCCACGCGGCCATGCCATCCAGGCGCGCGTGTACGCCGAGGATCCGGCGCGCAACTTCCGTCCGTCGAGCGGACTCCTGACCCGCGTCAAACTACCGCAGCGGCCCGAGTCTGGCGGCCTGCGCGTCGATGCGTGGATCGAAGCGGGCACCGAGGTCACGGGGTTCTACGACCCCATGCTGGCCAAGATCATCGCGCGCGGCGCCGATCGCGAAGCCGCCATCGGCGAGCTGGCCACGGCGCTCGATGCGTCGAACATCGACGGCATCGAGACCAACCTGCGCTATCTGTCGTCCGTGCTGCGGCACCCGGTATTCGTGCGCGGCGAGCAGACCACGGCGTTGTTGGGCAGCCATTCGCCGGCGTCACCGTCGATCGAGGTGCTGGCGCCCGGCACGCTGACCACGGTGCAGGACTGGCCGGGACGGCTGGGGCTGTGGGACGTGGGTGTGCCACCTTCGGGACCGATGGATGCGCTGGCGCTGCGCCTGGCCAACCGCATCGTCGGCAATGCGGAAGGTGCGGCGGCACTGGAACTCACCGTGACGGGCGCGACGCTGCGCTTCGACGCGGATGCCGTGATCGCGCTGACCGGCGCGCAGATGGACGCGACGCTGGACGGCAAGATCATCGGGTATTGGGAGCCGGTGCGTGTGCCGCGCGGCGCGGTGCTGGCGCTCGGCCGCATCCGGGGCGCGGGCCAGCGCGCCTACCTGGCGGTGCGCGGCAGCTTCGACATTCCGGAGTACCTGGGTTCGCGCGCCACGTTCACGCTCGGACAGTTCGGCGGCCACGGCGGTCGCGCGCTGCGTACCGGAGACGTGCTGCGACTGAATCGCGCCGGCCTCGACACCCAAGGCTGCCAGGCGATAGCGCCCGGGCAGCGCCCTCACTACGTCACCGAGTGGCGGATACGGGTAAACGACGGGCCGCATGGCGCGCCGGATTTCTTCACGCCCGAAGACGTCGAGGCGTTCTACGCCGCCGACTGGGAAGTGCACTACAACTCCAGCCGCACCGGCGTGCGTCTCATCGGGCCGAAGCCGCGCTGGGCGCGCACCGACGGCGGCGAGGCCGGCCTGCATCCTTCCAACATCCACGACAATGCCTACGCCATTGGCAGCATCGACTACACCGGCGACATGCCGGTGATCCTCGGCCCCGATGGCCCGAGCCTCGGCGGCTTCGTCTGCCCCGCGGCCATCGTCGAGGAAGATCTCTGGAAGCTCGGCCAGCTCAAGCCCGGCGACAAGCTGCGTTTCCAACGCGCGCCGATGCCGGGCGCGCGCCGCGGCAATCCCGCGGTGCTGCTCGACCTGCCCGCTTCCGCCACGCACGCCGAGGTGTGCGTACGGCGAGCGGGCGAGAGCAACGTGCTGGTCGAGTTCGGCGCGGCGACGCTCGACCTGGTGCTGCGGTTCCAGGTGCAGGCCTTGCTCGAACTACTGAATGCGCACCGCATTGCCGGCATCCTCGATCTCACGCCCGGCATTCGCTCGCTGCAGATCCATTTCGAGCCGGCGCGCGTGTCGCAAGTGACCGTGCTCGACTGGCTCGAGGCCGCGCTCACGCGTCTGCCCAGCGTGGATCGCATGCGCCTGCCCAGCCGCATCGTGCACCTGCCACTGTCGTGGGACGATCCGGCCACGCAACTGGCGACCGAACGTTACAAGACGGTGCGCGCCGACGCGCCCTGGTGCCCTGACAACATCGAGTTCATCCGCCGCATCAACGGACTCGAATCGCGCGAGGCGGTAAAGCAGATCGTTTACGACGCCAGCTACCTGGTCATGGGCCTGGGGGACGTCTACCTGGGCGCGCCGGTGGCCACGCCACTCGATCCGCGCCACCGCCTGGTGACCACCAAGTACAACCCGGCGCGCACCTGGACCCCGGAGAACGCCGTCGGCATCGGCGGCGCCTATCTATGCGTGTACGGCATGGAAGGTCCCGGCGGATACCAGTTCGTCGGCCGTACCGTGCAGATGTGGAATCGCTACCACACCACCGCGGAATTCCCGGCCGGCAAGCAGTGGCTGCTGCGCTTCTTCGACCAGATCCGCTTCTACCCGGTGAGCGCGGACGAGCTGTTGCGCATGCGCGAGGGCTTTCCCCAGGGCAGGCACCCGCTGCGCATCGAAGAGTCGACACTGGACCTCGGCGAGTACCTGGCCTTCCTCGAGCGCGAGCGCGAGTCCATCGACTCGTTCCGGCGCCTTCAGCGCGAGGCCTTCGCGGCCGAGCGCGAACGCTGGCGCGCCGCGGGCGTTTCGGAAGCGCCCATCATGGAGACGGCCATCAAGGCCGCAGCGCCGGCCCTGCCCGAGGACTGCGTCGCCGTGACGTCGCCCGTATCGGGCAGCGTGTGGCAGATCCGCGTCGAACCCGGTCAACGCGTGGAAAAGGGAGATGCGCTGGTGATCATGGAAGCCATGAAGATGGAGATCGCGGTGGTGGCGGAAACCGCGGGCACGGTGGTCCAGATTCACGGCACGGCCGGAACCGGTGCGAACGCCGGCGACCTGCTGCTGGCGCTGCGCCCGGTGACCGCATGACGCCCGACCTCGGCATCGCGTCGCTGGCGCGTCGCTATGCGGCGCGAGAGCTCACCCCGTCGCAGCTGGTCGAGTCGCTGATCGCGGCGCGGAATTCCTTCGACACACACAACATCTGGATCAGCCAGGTCGGCGAGGAGAGCCTGCGCGCCCGCGCACGGCAGCTCGACGGCGTCGAGCCTGCCTCACTACCGCTGTACGGCATTCCCTTCGTCATCAAGGACAACATCGACTTCGCCGAACTGCCGACCACCGCCGCCTGCCCGGCTTTCGCCTATCAACCCGCGAGCTCCGCGCCGGTGGTGCAGGCATTACTCGATGCCGGCGCCATCGCGCTCGGCAAGACCAATCTCGACCAGTTCGCCACCGGGCTGGTCGGCACCCGCTCGCCACACGGCGCCTGCCAAAACGCTTTCGATCCGCGCTATGTCAGCGGCGGCTCATCCAGCGGCTCGGCGGTCGCGGTGGCGCTGGGCCTCGCGAGCTTCGCACTGGGTACCGACACCGCCGGATCGGGCCGCGTACCGGCCGCATACAACAATCTCATCGGCTACAAGCCCACGCACGGCCTGCTCAGCATGCGCGGCGTGGTGCCCGCGTGCCGCACGCTCGACACCGTGTCGGTGTTCGCGCTGACGGCCGAGGACGCTGCACGCGTGGGGGCGGTGGCCGCCCGTTTCGACGTCGCCGATCCGTGGTCGCGGCCTTTGCCGCGCGCCGCGCGTCGTGGCTGGGGCAGCGGCACGTTTTGTTTCGGCGTGCCGCGCGCTGCGCAGCTCGAATTCTTCGGCAACGACGCCTACGCGCGCCTCTTCAGCGAAGCGGTCACGCGGCTCGAGTCACTGGGCGGCGAGCGGCGCGAAGTGGACATCGCGCCACTGCTCGAGACCGCGCGACTCCTGTACGAGGGTCCGTGGGTGGCGGAGCGCTACCTCGCGACCCAGGCGCTGCTGGAATCGAATCCGGAAGCGATGTTGCCGGTGACGCGCGGCATCATCCAGGGCGGCGGCGCGCCGCGCGCGCTCGACGCCTTTCGCGCCTCCTACCGGCTGCGGGGCCTGGTGCGTGCCGCGGCGCCGTTGTGGGAGTCCTGCGACCTGCTGCTCCTGCCCACCGCGGGCACGCACTACCGGATCGCGGAGGTGGAAGCTGACCCGGTCGCACTCAACAGCAACCTCGGCCGCTACACCAACTTCGTGAACCTCATGGACCTGTCCGCGGTGGCGGTACCTGCGGGCTTCACGCCGGCTGGCCTGCCCTTCGGAATCTCGCTGATCGCCCCGGCGGGCGGCGACGCCGATCTGCTGTCGCTCGCCAGCCGGGCACAGCGCGCCGCCGACACCGGGCTCGGCGCAAGCCGCCGCGCGCTCCCGCCTGCGCCCGCCGCGTCGGCAGCCGCGCCCGCGGACCTCGTGGACGTGATGGTGTGCGGCGCGCACATGTCGGGCCTGCCGCTGAATCCGCAGCTGCTCGAGCGCGGTGCGCGCCACATCGGCACCACGCGCACGGCGCCTATCTACCGCTTCTACGCCCTGCCCGGCGGTCCACCGTTCCGGCCCGGCCTGGTCCAGGTGAGTGCCGGTGGCGTCGCCATCGACGTCGAAGTGTGGCGAATGCCTCTCGAACACTTCGGTTCGTTCGTGGCCGGCATCCCCGCGCCACTCGGCATCGGCAAGGTGCGGCTGGAAGACGGCAGCCTGGTGAGCGGCTTTCTCTGCGAAGGAGTCGCCGTCGCGGGTGCCGACGACATCAGCTCGCTCGGCGGCTGGCGACAATACCTGCGCAGCCGTTAGCGGCACTCAACCAGGCACTGATCCGGCACGCCTCATTCAGCGCGTCCACCGTGGCCACAAGCGTTATGCTCGACGACTGGCGACAGCCACCGCTTGAAACCCGCGAACTCGAGTCAATCCGGGAGCTCCGTTCCATGACGCGTCACGACCAACCGTCCTTTCCGCAACGAAGCGCGATCGTGCGTTCCGGAATTGCCGCGACGCTTGCCGCATGGATCCTCGCGACGTCGACCGCCCTCGGTCAATCCACTGACAAACAACAGCAGGAACTCGCCCGGCTCGACGACCTCTTCCGCAAATTCATGACCGAAAACCACGTGCCCGGACTGGTGTACGGCGTGGTATTCGAAGGCAAGGTGGTGCGGCTCCAATCCTTCGGCATCCGGGATGTGAAGACCAAGGCGCCCGTGGAAAGCGACACCGCCTTCCGAATCGCCTCCATGTCCAAGCAGTTCACCGCGCTCGCGGTCCTGCGCCTGCGCGACGCCGGCAAGCTGTCGCTGGATGCTCCGGCGGAGAAGTACGTCCCGGAACTGCAAAAGCTGCGCTATCCCACCAGCGACAGTCCCAGGATCACGGTGCGCGATCTGATGTCGCACGCTGCCGGTTTCGTCACCGACGATCCCTGGGGCGACCGGCAGCTCGATACTCCACCGGACGAGTTCTCGCGCTTCGTCGCGGGCGGCCTGCCTTTCTCGCGCACGCCCGGAGTGGCCTGGGAATACTCAAACTTCGGCTTCGCGCTGGTGGGCCGTATCGTCACCAACGTCTCGCAGTCGAACTACTCGGGCTACGTCAGCCGTTCCTTCTTCCAGCCGCTCGGCATGACACACACCGGCTGGGACATCGGCGCGATTCCGGGCGACAAACGCGCCATCGGCTACCGCTGGGAAAATGAATCCTGGATCGAGGAGCCGGCGCTCGGCCCCGGCGAGTACGGCGCCATGGGCGGCGTCATCACCACCGCGCCCGACTATGCCCGCTATGTCGCGTGGGTCCTGAACGCCTGGCCGCCGCGCGACGGCGCCGAAGACACCATCATCCGGCGCGCCAGCATCCGCGAGATCACGCGCCCTGCAAATTTCGCCGCGGTCACGGCGTCCGATGAACCGGGCGGCTGCTCGCGCTCGCGCGCCTATGGCTATGGCATGAACGCGTTCAACGATTGCGTGCTGGGTTTCCACTTCGGACATTCCGGGGGACTGCCGGGTTACGGCTCGAACGTGGTGTTCGTCCCGGCCCGCGGCCTGGCCGTATATGCATTGACCAATCGCACCTATGCACCGGCATCCCGCGTGGTGCGCGATGCGGCCAATGCGCTGGTGCGCTCCGGTGCGTTTCCCGAGCGAACGTTGCCGCTCTCACCCGCGCTCGCCGCAGCCGCGCAGGCCGTGGAACGCGTCTACGCCGCCGGCGACGTCATGCGGGCGCGGGAGCTGCTGGCCGAAAACGTGCTGCTGGATTTCACGCCCGCGGTGCGCAACGCGCAGCTGGCCGAGCTCAAACAGAGATTTGGCGAATGCAGGTTGGCCGAAACCCAGCACGCCGAAACCGCCATGACCGCCACGATCGTGCTGGGCTGCGACGGCGGCCGTCTCGAGGTCAAGGTCATCCTCGCGCCCACCATCCCCGCGTCGCTGCAGACGCTGGAATTCGCGCCCTGACCGCCAGTCCCTGCCGGGTGTCGGCAGGTCGAAACGTCGGAATCTTCCGACAGCGCCTAACAAAATTGTGAGACTCCACCGATAGCCCCGGAGTCCATATCTTGCGTCAATGCGCGGCGCGACCACCGGTCGGCGTACGCGAAGCAATGCCGTCGGGCAATCACGATGGCATCCCTTCAAACGACGCGGATGGGTTCGGGTTGCATGGCACGTAACAATTTCGAAAGGTCGGAGATCGGCAAGGCGCCGACTGGAATTGCGGGACTCGATGAAATCACCTACGGCGGAATTCCCGCCGGCCGCCCCACGCTGGTATCGGGTGGCCCGGGATCCGGCAAGACATTGCTAGGGGTCAGTTTCCTGGTCAACGGCGCACAGAGCTTCGCCGAACCCGGCGTGCTGCTCACCTTCGAGGAGAACGCCGAAGAGCTGGCGCAGGACGTGCGCTCGCTGGGCTATGACCTCCACAAACTGGTCGAGCAGAAGAAGCTGCTGGTCGACTACATCCACGTCGATCGCAGCGAGATCGAGGAGACCGGCGAGTACGATCTCGAAGGCCTGTTCGTGCGGCTCGAGCATGCCATCAAGCAGATCGGCGCCAAGCGCGTGATGCTCGACACCATCGAGACGCTGTTTGGCGGCCTCAAGGACTCCGGCATCCTGCGCGCCGAGCTGCGGCGGCTGTTCCGCTGGCTGCGCGACCGGCAGATCACCACCGTGGTCACGGCCGAGCGCGGCGAGCAGCTGTTCACGCGCCAGGGACTCGAGGAATACATCACCGACGCCGTCATCGCGCTCGATCACCGCGTGCACGAGCAGATCTCGACGCGACGTATCCGCGTGGTGAAGTACCGCGGCTCGCACCACGGCACCAACGAGTATCCTTTCCTGATCGATCGCGACGGCATCACCGTGCTGCCGGTCACCTCGCTGCTGCTCGAACACGCCGCGCCGGACGAGCGCATTTCCTCGGGCCTGCCCACGCTCGACGGCATGCTGGGCGGAAAGGGCTTCTTCCGTGGCAGCACCGTGCTGCTGTCGGGAACCGCCGGCACGGGCAAGACCACGCTGGCCGCGCATTTCGTCGACGCGGCCTGCGCGCGCGGCGAGAAGTGCCTGTACTTCCTGTTCGAGGAATCGCCGCAGCAGATGTTGCGCAACATGCGCTCCGCCGGCATCGAACTCGGCCGCTGGGTCGACAAGGGCCTGTTGCAATTCCACGCCGACCGGCCGAATCGTCACGGGCTGGAGACGCACCTGCTCGCCATGCACCACGCGGTCGAGATGTTCGATCCGGACGTGGTGGTCATGGACCCGATCACCAACCTGCTGGCCGTGGGCACCAGCATCGACGTGCGCTCGATGCTCACGCGCGTGATCGATTTCCTGAAGACCCGCGGCACCACCGCGATGTTCACCAGCCTCGCGACCAACGACGACTCGCTGATGCACACCGAGACGCTGATTTCCTCGCTCATGGACACCTGGCTGCTGACTGCCGTCGACCAGCAGGGCACGCGGCGCTCGCGCCAGATCTACGTGCTCAAATCGCGCGGCATGCCGCATTCCGACGAGGTGCACGCGTTCCGCTTCACCAGGCACGGAATCGAGATCGAACCCATACAAGCCAGCCGAGCCGCTGCCCCGACGCGCCAGAAGAGGGGTAAACGTGCTGCACGCGGAGGCAAGTGACATGGCCAGCGAAATGTTCGACCTGCGGCTGTACGTCGCCGGGCAGACGCCCAAGGCGGTGCGCGCCTTCGCCAACCTGCGCAAGATCTGCGACGAACACCTGGCGGGGCGTTATCGCATCGAGGTCATCGACCTGGTGGACAACCCGGCGCTGGGGCGCGGTGACCAGATCCTCGCGCTGCCGACGCTGGTGCGGCGACTGCCGACGCCCATCAAGAAGATCATCGGCGACCTCTCCAACACCGAGCGTGTGCTCGTGGGGCTGGACCTGCGCCCGCGCAGGACCGCCGCGTGAAAGACGACGCAAGTCATGACGACGCCGGGGACATCGGGAAGCCGCGCTATGTATTGCGACTCTTCGTCACCGGCATGACGCCGCGATCCACACGCGCGATCCGCGCGGTGCGCGCGTTGTGCCAGGAGCGGCTGGCGGGCCGCTTCGCGCTCGAGATCATCGACGTGTACCAGCAACCCGACCAGGTGCAGGACGAACAGGTCATCGCCACACCCACGCTCATCAAGTACGAGCCCGCGCCGCTGCGTCGCATCGTCGGCGACATGACCGACACGCACCGGCTGTGTTACGGGCTCGGGTTACCGGCACCGGCATGAACGTCGACGCCATGGACATCGAGGAGTTGCGCCAGCGGCTGCAGGAGGCCGAGGGGAACCTGCAGGCCATCTACAGCGGCGAGATCGACGCGCTGCTGCTGTCCGACGACCGTGGCGGCCGCCGCGTATTCACCCTGCGCAGCGCCGACGCGCCCTACCGCGCGCTGGTCGAACGCATGCAGGAAGGCGCCGCGACGCTCACCACGACCGGCGAGATCGTGTACTGCAACCAGCGTTTCGCGGACCTGGTGAAGCGCCCGCTGGAGCAGGTGTTCGGCGCTTCCATCGGCACCTTCCTGCCCTCGGCCGAGGGCGAAATCCTGCGCGCCATGCTCGATCACGGCTCGGGGCGCTACACCACGCGCGTGGTGCTCGAGGGACGCGAGAGCACCGAGGTGCAGGTCACGCTGTCGAGCATCGTGCTCGACGACGTCGAATACCGCACGCTCATCATGAGCGACATCAGCTCGCTGGCGCGCGCGCAACGCGAGAGCCGCTCGAAAGACGAATTCCTCGCCATGCTGGCGCACGAACTGCGCAATCCGCTCGGCGCCATCCAGGGCGCGGCGCACGCGCTCGGCATCATCGGGCACACCGACCCGATGGCATTGCGCGCCACCGGCATCATCAAGCGGCAGGTGCTGCACATGGCGCGGCTGGTCGACGACCTGCTGGACGTGGGGCGCGCGGTCACCGGCAAGATCGTGCTCAAGCGCACGCAGGTGAACCTGGCCGAGTGCGTGAAATCCTCGGTGTCCACCATCGCGTCGGGCAATTCCAGCCACGGGCGCATCGACGTGGAGTCCGAGCCCGTGTGGGTGAATGGCGATACCGTGAGACTCGAGCAGGTGGTCGGCAACCTGTTGTCCAACGCGCTCAAGTTTTCGCAGGGTGAACGCACGGTGACGGTGTTCGTGGGACCCGACGGCGCCGACGCGGTGGTGCGCGTGTCCGACCAGGGGGTGGGCATTCCGCCGGAGATGCTGCCGAAGATCTTCGACCTGTTCGTGCAGGCGCACCACACCATCGATCGCTCGCGCGGTGGCCTCGGCATCGGCCTCACGCTGGTCAAGCGCCTGACCGAGCTGCACGGCGGCAGCATTCATGCCGCGAGCGATGGCGAAGCGCGCGGTTCCACGTTCACG
>Ga0315910_10000741_pt1 | contig 31413 bp, 27 predicted proteins | sample EdamamesoilMG_FD_204470 | JGI IMG/M metagenome (GOLD analysis project Ga0315910, IMG submission 204470) | Garden soil microbial communities collected in Santa Monica, California, United States - Edamame soil | ecosystem: Environmental > Terrestrial > Soil > Garden | place: USA: California... | reverse complement strand
CCTACTTCTATTCTTGATACATAAGAAGTTCCTTGTGATAGAACATTAGCCTCCCCTAATATCACCTTCTCAGCATTGTTTAATTTCAGCACCTCATTTTTCAAGGTAGCACCGCTGAGTGTTACACCATACTTAAATTCATTAATGTTGTCTTTCCATCCTAAGGATAGTTCAATACCAGTGTTTAATACGTCACCTCCATTGATCCAAGGGGCAGCCGCTCCTGTAGTTCCAAGTACGGGAGCTTCCACTAACCAATCCTTGGTGACTTTACGATACCAATCGAATGTTAAAGACATACGTGAACTCAGCAGCGCTGCATCCAATCCAATATCGATCTGCTCGGAAATTTCCCAACCGATGTCCGGGTTAGGAGCATTAACGGGTGCCGCGGTTGTAACCGGGGAAAGTTTATTATCACTAAAGAAGTATCCCTGACTTATAAAGTTCACGTTTGTTAAGTAGCGGAATGAACCTACATTTTGATTTCCGTTTTGTCCCCAACTTGCACGCAGTTTACCCATGTCAAGAAAGCTAAAAGCCTGCATAAAAGATTCCTGTGTAAAGTTCCAGCCTGCTGACACCGATTGGAAGTTGCCATACCTTTTGCCGCCAATGAAATTTGATGAACCATCGCGTCTAAACGTGTAGTCCAGCATATACTTCTCATTGAAGTTGTATGACAATCGGGCTATGTAGGACATAATGCCCCCCCCGTTGGCTGCCCAATCCGCCCCATAATTACCCCAGTCTGAAACTGTTTGGGGTGGCACTGTATTATTTAAGTAGGCATAGTCCGGATCCTGGAAGAGTGTATTCAGCCTGTTGCCGCCTACCTCGAAATTGAGGATGTCATTTCTTATCTGTTCGTTACCCACCATCACCTGGACATTGTGCAGGCCAAAAGTGCGTTCATAAGATGCTGTAGATGTCCAGGTGAAGTTTGCGCCCTGATACATATTTTGACTAACTGCATCCGGTGGATTATTTCCGAACTGATTACCCAATCTATACACCGGAGTATATGAACGGCCGTGACCAAACCATGAATTGATACCAAACGAAGACCTCAGTTTAAGATTCCTGATCGGCTCAAGTTCACCATAGACGTTACCATTGAGACTATTGCCTTTGCCCCAATTAAAGTTGTGACGGTAGAATGTCTCTGCCACCGGGTTGTGACGGCCCAGTGAGATACCTTCGAGTGTTGGAGCAAATTTGTATTGATCAGGTGACCCCTCCCAGTAGACTGGCATCATCGGGTTGGCAACTAAAGCATTATGCAATACGTTCCAATAAATACTACCCGTGCCTACAGCACGGTTTTGGCTATTTGTATACGTCAGGTTTTCTCCCAACTTCAAAATTTTGCGCCCACCTATCTCGAATAGTTTGAACTCGGTATTCAAGCGGGCTGTGATTCTCTTTAAACCAGCATCAATAATATCGCCACCAACAATACCTGCCTGATTGAAATAGGAGAAACCGGCAGAGTAAATCATATCCTGCCCGGCACCTGTAATGTTGAGTGAATGACTTTGCACAGGGGCATCTTCCTGCACCATGGCATCCACCCAATCTGTACCTTTCCATCCATCCTGTAGCTTGTTCCAAATATCCGTACCGTACTGTGTACCCAAACCAGCCTGCTGAGTCTCAAGCCATCCATTGGTTTTGAGCATAGTTTCCCAGTCAAAGGGTTCCAAGCCATCATTCACCCGACCTTCGTCCATAATGTACATGTATTCCTGGGCGTTTAGCGCAGCAGGTTTTTTATAGATGTTTTGCATGCCATAGAACCCATTGTAACTAATCTGTGATTTCTGACCAGGCTTTCCTTTACGTGTTGTAACCAGAATAACTCCATTTGCACCACGTGAACCATATATGGCTGCAGAGGCAGCATCCTTCAAAACGTCAATGGACTCAATGTCTGCGGGGGCTAGGTAGTCGATATTACCTACTGGCAGTCCATCTACAATATACAGCGGCATGGCGTTGTCCTGATTTCCATTACCGATGGTACCAATACCACGGATACGCACGCGCGTTCCTGATCCAGGCTGTCCGCTATTTCTCGTAATGCTTACACCAGGAGTAATACCCTGGAGTGATTCCATGGCTGTTGTGGTGTTCAGAGCTTGAAGTGTGGCCCCGTCCTGGCGAATATTCGCCCCGGTTACCAACGCCTTCTTCTTCTCACCATATCCAATCACCACAATCTCCGACAGCGAAGTGATGTCGGGTGTCATGGCTACGTCAATCGAGGTACGGCTACCTACAGCCTCTTCCATCGGCAGGTATCCAATAAAACTGAATACCAATGTGGAGTTATCGCTTACGCCTCCAATCTTGTACACACCATCGCCATCCGAAACCGTACCGCTTGAAGTTCCTTTCACCAGTACGTTTACACCAGGCAAAGCCTGCCCGCTTTCATCGACTATTTTCCCGGACACTGTGCGGTCCTGGGCAAACGCCATCGATGAGCAAAACCACAGCACTACGGCTGCGCAACTCAATTTTCTGTAGAGTTCTTTCATCATTCTTGGGTTAGTTGTTTTGGTAAATTTTCAATGAACAGAACATTATTATGCCTATTCACAATCTGAAAAGTAAAAATTTTGTAAACCTAATTACAAAATTAGGTGATAAAACTTACAGAAAACGGTTTCACAATCGTTTGTTGTAAGTTTATGTTACCGTTTGCGATTGCGATTTCTGGAATATTGAGTGCCCTAACAGCTGTTTTGGATAGCATAGAATTTTGATGGCGTTCCCGGCAACACGGGATACCTGGTTGATTCCTCCAGCCGAACAGTAAATGACTCAGTCAAATACGAGCACGAACCCATCATTCCCGCGCACTTCAAGGGTAAAGTTACCAGTGGTTCGTGTAATACTAATTTGATTAAACTCAGGATCATCACCTGCTGATTTCCCACTTGATATCAGACTGCCTGATGTGTTCTTCTTAATGAAAGAGAGGTCAAGTGAGAGTGACTTCGCTACATTCTCTCCATTGATACCTGCGATGTACCACGTGTTCCCGGCTTTTCGCGCCACCACCAATAATTTTCCCGGATAGCCATCTATAAACTTAACATCGTCCCAGCGGGCAGGAAGATTTCTTAAAAAGTTCTTCACCTCTTCCGAAACATGCGCCATTCCCTCAGGACTTTCAGCATAGTGCTGCACACCTGACAAGAATAACACCGAAGTAGCGAGTTCAAACGAGGGTGTAGTAACCCGCCTGATATTCGGAATCGTGTACAAATTCATTGGGGTAAAATCCATCGGATCAAATGCATTGCGTACGAGCGCAGCCATAACGGAGTGCTCGGGTGCAACATCAGCGTTACGCTGATCGAACGTGATCATCTCATAGCCAAACACGGCTTCGGCCGTCATCAAATTCGGATACGTACGATGCAGTCCTCGCGGTAATGTTGCGCCATGAAAATTGATGAGCAACTGATGGGCTGCAGCATCTTCCAATATATCCTGGTAGTAGTTAATCATGGATTGGCCATCGCCCGAAAAGAAATCAATCTTCAATCCTGCTATTCCCATTTCGCGTAACCGTGCAAACTCTTTCATGCGATCTTCATGGGTAAGCAGTTTACCTTTCGGTGTGTACTTCACGGTGTTCCAGTCACCAGCGGAGTTATACCAGAGAAGCAGCCCTACATTCTTTTGCTTTGCATACTCACACAACATCTTCACCGAATCATACCCCATCAGCCTGTCCCACGTTGCATCGAGCAAACAATACTGCCAATTCATATCAGCAGCAAAATCAACGTAGCGCTTCTGTACCTTAAACACGGTGGAGTCATCTTTCTTTAAAATCCAACTCCACGATGCTTTTCCGGGTTTGATAAATGACTCATCCATTTTCACCGCGGGTAATGCCAGGTCTGTACCAAGTGTCGATTCAACAATAGTCTTCAAATCGCCAATCGCTATAATTCGCCAGGGTGTTCTCCACGGCAATGTCGACTCCGGATTCAGTGTGCGCCCGGTAAATACTTCTGGTGTCTGGGGGAAATTAATTTTGTATTCGCTGTCGGGCGATTCCTGCTGCAAGGCTGTTCCACAGTATGTTCTTCCCAACGCTGCTTCGGTGATCAACATCCATACCGCATTGTACTTAAACAGCGCAGGATAAACCCAACCATTCTTACCTGGGGCGGACGTTCCTGTCGGGATATCCATACTATAGTGCGCTTCATACGATGGGTTAGTGTGCTCCCAACCACTTTGTGCTTCGGTCTTCGGTTGAAGCCAGGCGCGTGTTCCTTCGAAAAAATGAAAGGTTGTTTCTTCGGCCGTTATCTTCTTCACGTCAGTCGATTGCTCCGGAAACTCGTACCGGAAAGCGACACCATCATTCGATACGCGGAAAACAATGTTCATTTTTTTACCTGATCGTGTGCTTGTCTGCAGTATCCTTTCCGTAGCTGTGTAGGTAATGTTTTTCTTTTTTGCAGTGGCCATCGTGTAGTTCTCCTTTATTATTTTAGGAGACGATACGTTGATCAGCGCAAGGTTTTTGGAAAAATCTTCATCCTCGCGCACTACGCCTAATTTTGATTCGCGCAAAATTACCTTGCCCTTAACTGAAATACCGTACACAAGGTTGGCAACATCGCACGTCACTACAATATTCTTGTCGGGACTGGTTATGGTTGAAATCGATTTCTGATGCTGGCCAAAAGAAGTGTGAGCCGCAAAAAGAGTAACCATCAATACGATGTTCGTACCAACACGATTCAATACTTTACTATTCATAGTCGTCTATAATTTTTCGTCAATGTGGAAAAAATCAAAATCAGTGATGCCGCCAATTTCCTTCGTTGCATAATTGAACAATCCAAACCGGTAGCCCATGAAATGCGGAAGTGTGTACGACATTTTCAACGTTGTACCTATCGCAGTCCACACCTTGCCATCCAAGCTGTAATAAAACTGTGCTGTATCTTTCATCTCGCGAAAATCACAGGATGCCTTCAGGTAAACTATCCGTTGCGAAAGTGGCGAACGGCTAACCTCAACCGGCTTCCCTGACTCAGCACTTATCATCACAATGTACTTCTTGCCCGCTTCTTGCTTCACCCCTACTTGTCCATACTTTTTCTGAAAGAGTGTAAGGCCGGCAAGGTCACCATCTTTCAATTGAGTTACATCCACCCTGGTAATGCCAGAACATACCGGCCCAATGGTACGCTGGGTCAGCATGTTCTTTACTTGATAGAATGACGTATCAACACGTCCTGTTGTAATCCGAAGAAATCCCTTTCGCTCGGTAACTGACCACTTCGTGTTATCCGGATTGTGATTCCATTGCCAGGCTAACGGCAACAACCGATCGCCCTTCTTTCGTGAAAATTCATCCGACTCAACAATTCCGGGCTTCAACCTATTAGCCGTTGGAAGATTGAGTACATCGGGTACCTTTCCCTCAACTCCCAGTATTGGCCATCCATCTTTCCACGTTACCGGCACCAGGTACGGTATTCGCCCGACAGCACCATAGTCGCGAAACAAGTATGCAAACCATCTTCCATCGGGGGTGTCGATTAGGCCACCCTGGGCTACGCCAAGATCCTGAAGCGCAAGCCGCCCTTCCCAGGGACCGGTAATTTTATCCGCTCTGTGGATCACAACGGTGCGCATACCCTCCCTTGGCCAGGTGATGTTAAAGAGGTAGTATTTGCCTTTTACTTTAAATAGCTGCGAACCCTCTGCCCCCAGCATAATGTTATTTCCGGCTGGCGCACTGGCATTTTCGATAAGCACTTCTTCTGCGGCTCCTTCCTTTACGCTCAACCCATCGGCATTGAGCTCAACTATTTTCAGTTTGCCTGCACCGTAGATCAGATACACACGACCGTCATCGTCAAAAAAAAGGGTATGATCATGATAGGCCGGTCTAAAGGAAGAAAGTTTCCACGGACCTTTCTCAATATCCGGTGTTGTATAAATATGTGTGCGTCCGGAAGTTTGCGCAAAGGTGGATACATAAAAGAGTCCGTTGTGGTAGCGAATACAACTCGCCCACGAACCACTACCGTAAGTACTCCTACCGTTATCAAGGTTCATGGCATCGTTATCCACGAGGGTGTCGTATACATAGTTAATAAGCCTCCAGTTCACCAGGTCAGTCGATTTCATAATCGGTACGCCTGGACTCATGTGCATGGTTGTGCTGCTCATGTAATACACATCGCCAACCCGGATCATCGACATATCCGGAACATCCGAGAAAATAATCGGATTCTTTGCCTCTTGCTGCGCTGCTCCCTGGTGAATAAAAAGGAAACACAACACGATGCCGGTAAAGGCACGAATGACTCCCTTCTCAATGCAACGAATACTACGGTGGGTGCTCATACGCTTCATCCTAAATGGGTATACGCTTGTATGTTTAAGTGTATAACTTACAATTATAACCATAAAAATGGAAGATCGAAATCGAATGCAGCGGGAAAATGGGTACATCACCCCAGCAGTCGGTAGATTAAAATAACGACCGCAATGAGTACAAGGGTGGAATATATCAGCTTGTTATACTTCGCCAGCCAATTGGGCAGGTAGATATCAAAATTATGCTGCGTTGACTGCGAATACTTCCTTGCGATAATGGTGATGGGACAAACATTCTTAAACACAACGAGCACCAGTCCCTCCAGTGAAATTAATCCAAGACAAATCCAACTCCAGGCGTCAATCTGATCTACGATGACGGTATACAGAAAGTAGAAGATCACCACATTGAAAAAAATCCATATCAGGGTATGAATAATTTTTATGATCCTTAACTCGTGCATACTTTAATGCGAAGGGACTTCCTCGTCTACTTCTTCGGGTACGATGGTAAACGGAACCTTCGAGGTTGTGATTAACGTCTGAAGCGTAAGCTGATTTACTTCGTTCATCTGGTTTGCCTGCTGCTCACCCATCACGATGGCGTCAGCTTTGTTGCGTCTAAGAAAAGAGCCTACACGATCGGCAGTAAAACCAATTTCAGGTTGAAAATCAAAATTGATGTGTTGAAGTAACGGCACCTGTTGCCTTATGGTGTCGAAACGCTCTCTCGCCTCGTGCTCTAGTTGGGCCTTAAGTTTAGCAATCTCAACACTGTAGCCACTGTTAATAAGGCGATACGGGAATAGTATCGTTAACTGCGACTTGTACGCATGCGCCATCCTGGCCGCCACTTCTAAAACCTTGGCGGATGATTGTGAGAGATCAATTACACATAATATTGGTCGCATACGATAAATTATGACACGAACATAAGACAGGTTAACACCTTAAATTCAGGATTTGAATCAACTTTAAGACTGACTTTTATCAGTCCTTTTATAACTTGGGCCGAATACTTTAGTGCTATGCCATTTGCCTCAAACGAAACCTTTCAACAAATTTTTCAAAGCTCGGTTGAAGCGATCATCATGGTAGATCAACGCGGGTTGATACTCCTGGCCAATCCGGTATCCGAGCAAATGTTTGGGTATGAAAAAAACACCCTGATTGGCCTTTCGGTAGAAGACCTCTTGCCTGCGCAAATGCGGTCGCGCCACGTTGAGTATCGAAAGAGTTTTACAGCTCACCCCGAACCCAGACCCATGGGCATGGGCCGTGATCTGATTGCCAAGCGTAAAGACGGAACGCAATTTCCGGTTGCGGTAAGTTTAAGTTACACCAAGGTAAATGATGAGGTGCTGGTAATGGCTTTTATCAGCGACATCACCGAACGGAAAAAAGCAGAAGAAGCCCTGAAGCGCAGCGAAGAACAACTGCTGGTCTACGCCTCCGAACTGGAACGTAAAGTACAGTCCAGAACCGAAGATTTAAACTCTACTATTACAGCACTGGAGAAGGAAATCAATGTGCGTAAGAAAGCCGAAGAGGATGCCCGTAAAGCACTGGATCGTGAACGCGAACTTAATGACTTGAAATCGAAATTTGTTTCCATTGCCTCGCATGAGTTTCGTACTCCGCTCAGCACGGTGAAAAGTTCAGCCGCACTCATTGCGCAGTATGTTGAACGAAATGACCTGGACAAAGTCGGCAAACATGTACTCCGGATAAAATCTTCGGTTGATCATCTTACTTCCATATTAAACGATTTTCTTTCGCTCGGCAAACTCGAGGAAGGAAAAATTGAAGTCAACAAGGAGGCTGTTATCATCACGGAGTTCCTGAAAGAGGTTAAAGAGGAAATAACCCCCACATTTAAATCAGGGCAAACACTCAAAATCTCCTGCCACACATCACCCAACCAAATTCATACAGACGTACGCATCCTTCGTAACATCCTTTTCAACCTGCTGTCGAATGCCAGCAAGTACTCCGATGAAAACAAGGCAGTCTACATCGAATGCTTTACCGATAAGAGCACAGCCGGCTTTGCTATTCGCGATGAAGGCATTGGTATTCCTGTGGAAGATCAGAAGCACATGTTCGACCGGTTCTTCCGGGCCAGCAATGCCGGAACTATTCAAGGTACCGGCCTCGGATTAAATATTGTTAAACGCTATGTTGAACTCCTTGATGGAACAATTTCATTCAACAGTGAATTTGGCAAGGGTAGTATTTTTACGGTGATCATTCCTATTCAATAATACGTATGAAAAAAATTCTGTTAATCGAAGACAATCCAGAAGTACGCGATAACACCAGTGAAATTCTGGCGCTCGCAAACTACCATGTAGTAACCGCAGAAAACGGAAAGATTGGTGTAGAACTTGCCCAAAAAGAAAAACCCGATCTGATCATCTGTGATATCATGATGCCCGAACTGGATGGGTATGGTGTACTGCACATCGTAAGCAAGAACGAGCAGACCGCTAACATTCCTTTTATTTTTCTAACCGCCAAGACAGAGAAAACCGACATCCGCAGAGGAATGAACCTGGGTGCCGATGATTACCTGACAAAACCTTTTGACGACACTGATCTGCTGAACGCCATCGAAGCTCGCCTGAAGAAAAATGAAATGCTGCAAAAGCAGTATGAAGATTCAGCCGAGGGGCTGGATCATTTCATGCAGGACGCAAAACAATATCTCAACATCCAGGAACTCGGTAAAGATAAAAAGGTAAAGACCTACAAGAAGAAAGCCGAAGTTTACAGCGAAGGCGACATGCCGTTGAATGTTTACTTTGTAAAATCAGGTAATGTAAAAACATTCAAGTCGCACCCCGATGGTAAGGAGTTGATCATGAACCTTCACAAAAGCAATGACTTCTTCGGGTTTGAACCCATTCTCGAAAACGAAAATTATCACGAGTCGGCCGTAGCCATGCAGGATTCTGAACTGATCGCCATCCCCCGGCATGATTTCCTCATGATGATCCAGGGGCATCCCGATGTTTCGAAGAGCTTTATCAGCCTGCTCTGCAAAAAAGTTGCCGAGCGCGAAGCACAATTGATCAACCTGGCATACAACTCCGTTCGCCAACGCACGGCCGATGCGCTGTTGAAGTCTGACATGCTAAAGGATTCCAAATCCGTTATCGCGATCTCGCGTGACGACCTGGCCAAGATGGTAGGTACCGCGTCTGAGTCGGTGATCCGCGTTCTCTCTGATTTTAAAGATGAAGGGTTGATTGAAATTGAAAGCGGTAAAATCAAAATACTACAACCTGCCAAGCTGGAAAAAGTAGTACGCTGGAGCGTTGCCCGTTAGTGGCAGATAACAATTTCAGGATGTACACCCTGCGCCACGGGCACGTGGATCATCAGCACCCGTACAATTAACAGTACTCCGGATAGTGCCATCAAACCTGCCGATACATACCGGGTGTTCCATTTTGTTTGCATTGAAATGAAACCCAGTATGGCGGGTAATCCCAGCATGGCTGGAAGTGTTCCGATTCCAAACACAATCATATAGGCAAACCCTTCCAACGGTGTTGTTAGTGTAATGCAAAACGTTAACGCCAGAAATGTAAGGCCGCAGGGCAACAAACCATTTAAGACTCCCAGAAAAAGTATGGTAAAAGGAGTTCTCCGTTTCAATACATTCGAAAATACATGTTTAAGACGCATTGAAATTCTTGAAAATATGTTTTCAAGAAAGGATATCCTTAAAACAGAAATTCCGGATACCGCTCCAACAATCAGCACAACGCCCAATGCAATGGAAAGTGGAATTTGAAATTCAGCAAGCGGCAGAAAAAATCCAACAGTCGAGACAAGTGCCCCCAACACCCCATAAGTCACTACCCTGCCCAGGTTATACAGCACCCTGTTCTTCAAAGCCGGACTGCTCAGCCTGGTAACGGCCATGGCCAACGGACTGCACATGCCTGCGCAATGAAGACTTCCGGCTATACCTACAACAAAAGCTGTCCACTGCATGATTAAAGTGTAATTACTGTTTCAATAAAAAATTCATTACCCTCCATCACCCAACGCATACGCGCACGATACATACCTTTATCAAGGTCGCGGATGGCGAACGACTGAATACTTTCTGTTGAAGACGCTAACTTGAAGCGCTTGTCTTTCGCTGCATCGGAAGGTCTGAATAAAAGAAGCTCGCCCTGCTGAACTTCCGTAAACCGATTGAACGATATGGTTACAAAATCACCGGACTTACTGATGACTGGTTTTACGTCAAGTTCGTTGGCATTATTCAGCCTTGTAAGCTGATCACCATAGGCCAGTTCTTCCTTGTAATACTCGTTGGAAACAAGGCTTACATCCTGGTGCATACAAACGGTAACCAGTGTTGCAATAAATCCTGCAAACAAGATGAAGGCAACAACAATCGATTTTCCCCAGCTCATAGTATTGATACGTTAGTTTCTTTTTGCATCCGCGGCCGTTGTTACCGGGCCGATGAATTTTGCTTTTACAGTTTCCAGTTTTTCACCATTCGAATAAATACCCAGGCGCACAACGGTTCGGGCATTTACTACCTGGCTCTCGGGTATCTTAATAAAGTACACGCCCTTAACCATTCCTTCTGCAGGCACCGAAATTTTCGTACCATCTACCCGTACAACAGTGGCCAATGCAGGCGACTCTACTTTAATTTCCAGGTCCAGATCTTTAAATGTTTTGTTAACAAACTCTACGTTATAGAGGTTTGTAATCAATCCCGGTTCGCGTTGATACAGTGTACCGGGCACTTTCAGCACCGTAGTTTCAACATCCGAACGGGTAATCACAGCAACACCCAACACGCCCAGTAAGGCTGCAAGCACAAACGAATAACCTATTACACGTGGTGTAATAATTTTTTGGACTCTATTGGTAATGGAATTGATTGACGCAAAGCGGATGAGACCTTTCGGTTTTCCGATCTTGATCATTACATCATCGCAGGCATCGATGCAGGCGGTACAGTTAACACACTCCAGTTGTGTTCCATTTCTAATGTCGATGCCCGTGGGGCAAACCTGAACGCAAAGTGAACAATCAATACAATCACCGTGATGGGTTACGTCATTCTTTTTAAGGTGTCCACGCGGTTCTCCGCGCAGCCAATCATACGCCACCACAATTGATTCCTTTGTAAGCAGCACACCCTGAAGGCGGCCGTACGGACAAACCGCAATGCAGGCCTGCTCACGAAACCTGGCAAACACAAAATAAAAAATACCTGTAAAACTAACGATGGCGATGAAACCGGCTATGTTCTCCTTCGGATGTTGCTGAACAATGGCCACCGTATTGTCTATGCCAATGAGGTATGCCAATGCCGTATGGCCAATCAACAACGAGATGGTTATAAAGATACTTTGCTTCAATACCTTCTTGCCCAGTTTGTTCAGGCTCCAGGGCGCTTGATTAAGTCGCTTCTGCGCGGCTGCGTCACCTTCAATGAAGTATTCAATTTTTCTGAACACCATCTCCATAAAAAGCGTCTGCGGACAAAGCCATCCGCACCATATTCTTCCGAACACAACGGTGAAGAGAATAACAAAAACAAAAAAGGCCAGTAAAGTAATGGCCAGCAACACAAAGTCCTGGGGCCAGAACGCCTGACCGAGAATCACAAATTTCCGATCGAACACATTCATCAACAGCAGCGGCTGCCCGTTGATTTTAAGGAAAGGTCCGGCAAAAAATATCGAGAGCAGCAGTATCGTTACTACGATTCGCCATTGATGCAACCTGCCGGAAGGTTTCTTGGGATATATCCATAGTCGCTTTCCTTTCGCATCAACCGTAGCGATCGTATCCCGAAAAGCATCTGCCGAATCATGGCCCGTACTTTTTGCAAGGCGTTCACTTCTGATATCGTATCGGGTTACTTCGTTCATTATCTCTTACAGCGAAGCTTGACTTTTTACACTGGTACTGTCTGGTTGCCCTGTCGATGCGGGCTTGTACAACTCGCCTTGTGGCGCTTTTGGATTGGGTGGATTGCTGCCCTGCAGGCTGATGATGTAAAATGTCAGGTCGCGAACATCCTGCATGCTCATCACTTTTCCCCAGGCCGGCATGCCTTTATCCACCGCACCGTTTTTAATGGTATTGAAAATACTTGTGATGTCACCACCGTGAATCCAGTATGCATCCGTCAGGTTTGGACCGATGGTGTTTCCACCACCTTCATTACCATGACATGATCCGCATGGATTTCCAGCAAAAACAAGTTTACCTTTTTCAATGATGGCGGCATCATTGGAGTAGACGAGATTACTTTCGTCAATTTCTTCTGCCGGTGGCTGACTGGCCTTGCGAAGTTTAGCCTGCGTCTCGGCCACAGCCAGCTCGGTTTGATATTCTTCCTGCGACAAGGGCAATGTGTTTGCTAAATGAAATACAATGATGTAAGCCACCGACCAGGCAATGGTTCCGTAAAACAACCACTTCCACCAGGGCGGCAAGTGATTATCCAATTCCTTGATTCCATCGTAATTATGATCCAGTTCGATTTCCTTTTCCTGCGCCACCGTAACCGATGCGTTCATCGCCTGTGTAAAGCGCGACCACCAACCGGGTGACGGTACATAGACCACACCCATACGGGTAGCCCGCTGCTTTTCAAGCTGATCATTCAGCAAGCGCACAATGCGAAAAACATAAACACAAACTATGGCCACCAGCACAATAACGATCGCCAGCAATGCTACCGTTGCATAGTATGGAAGCATGGGATGACTTGGCGGATCGGCACCAAACGAATTTTCTGCGGGCGCACTATCCTGGGCAAACGAGGCGGTTGACAATAGCAATCCTGCCATCAGTATAAAAAACTTCTTCATAGGTTTTCTGATTTTGAATCACGCGCTGGTGTGCTGTTTTCCAAGGGCATACTTTTCATTTTATCAATGAATGTTTTGTTGGTTGTAAAAACCCACCACAGGAGGCAGATGAAGAAAAGAAAGAATATAACAAACGAGATAACCGGCCATAGCGCGATGTTATCGATACTTTGCAAAACATTTTTGTACATAGTGGTAGTGCGTTAGTGAGTCGTTACTTATTTTCAATTGCCGCAGTGTTTTCAGCTTTTATATCGGTACCTAATCGTTGCAGGTACGCGATCAGTGCGATGATCTCAGCATCGGCTTGCACTTCAATTCCATCGCTCTTCAGCGTTGTTGCAATTTGCTGCGCCTGCTTCTCCAGGTCGGTTAACGCTTCATCCTCATAGCCTGCTTCGTAGGGCACACCTACACTTCGCATGGCGCTTATCTTGCCACTGGTTGCAGCCTTGTTGATTACCTGCTCAAAGAGCCAGGGGTAAGCCGGCATGATTGACCCGGTGGAAACAGCATCCGGTGCCAGCATGTGATTGTAGTGCCAACTGTTGGAATACTTTCCCCCAATGCGATGCAGATCCGGCCCGGTACGTTTCGAACCCCACAGGAATGGATGGTCATAAACAAACTCCCCGGCTTTTGAATACTCACCGTATCGCTCCGTTTCTGAACGGAACGGTCTTACCATTTGGGTGTGGCAGTTTACGCATCCTTCGCGCACATAGATATCACGACCATGAAGTTCGAGTGGTGTATAAGGTTTCACCGCAGCAATGGTGGGAACGTTCGACTTGATCAGGAAGGTTGGCACCATCTCAATAAAACCACCAATCAATATCGCAATGAGTGTAAGCACGGTGAAGATAACAGGCTTGTGTTCCAGCACGCGGTGATGCCACCCCGCGTTTCGGGCCGCAACATAATTGGTGGCGAGTGGTGCTGCTTCAGCGTCTTCATCGGTTATAAAGTTTCCGGCACGGGCTGTCTTGATCAGGTTGTATGTCATGATGATCGCCCCGGTCAGGTACAAGGCACCACCTATTGCGCGTAACCCGTGAAGCGGAAGAATTTGAACGGTAGTTTCCAGGAAGTTTTTGTACACCAAAAATCCTTCGGAGTTGAATTCCTTCCACATCAGACTTTGCACTACTCCGGATACATACATGGGAAGTGCATAGAAGATGATGCCCAATGTGCCGAGCCAGAAATGTACGTTTGCCAGTTTGGTGGAGAAGAGTGATGTTCCCCACATGCGCGGCACAAGCCAGTACAACACCGCGAAGATCATAAACCCATTCCATCCTAACCCACCCACGTGAACGTGCGCTACAATCCAATCGGTGAAGTGCGCAATGGCATTGACATTCTTCAGCGACAGCAACGGACCTTCCAGTGTGGCCATGCCGTATGCGGTAACCGCCACCACCATGAATTTTAAAACAGGATCTTCGCGAACGCGATCCCAGGCACCCCGCAACGTCATTAGACCGTTGAGCATACCACCCCAGGATGGCGCAATCAGCATGATCGAAAATACAACGCCTAATGATTGAGCCCAGTCAGGTAGTGACGTATACAGCAAGTGGTGAGGGCCAGCCCAGATGTAAATAAAGATCAGCGACCAGAAGTGTATGATAGAAAGTCTGTACGAATACACCGGACGGTTAGCCGCCTTGGGCAAGAAGTAATACATCATGCCCAGAAAGGGTGTGGTGAGGAAGAACGCCACCGCGTTGTGGCCATACCACCATTGCACCAGTGCATCCTGCACACCAGCATACCACGAGTAACTCTTGAAAAGCGTTACCGGCATTTCGAACGAATTAACTACGTGTAGTACCGCTACCGTTACGAAGGTGGCGATGTAAAACCAGATGGCCACGTACATGTGCCGCTCTCTTCGCCTGATGATGGTGCCGATCATATTCCATCCGAACACCACCCAGATGAGGGTGATCGCGATGTCGATGGGCCACTCCAACTCCGCGTACTCCTTAGAGGTAGTCATCCCCAAGGGCAGCGTGATTGCGGCTGCCACGATGATCAACTGCCAGCCCCAGAAATGTATCCAGCTGAGCTTGTCGCTGAACATCCTGGTTTTCAGCAACCGCTGCATCGAATAGTAGACACCGGCAAACATGGCGTTGCCCACAAAGGCGAAGATGATCGCATTGGTGTGCAGCGGGCGGATACGTCCGAACGTTGTGTACTGCGTATCAAAATTAAAAATAGGATAAACCAATTGGATAGCGGCCGTGAGGCCTACCAGCATTCCAACGAGGCCGAAGACCACCGTTGCGATCATGAATGCTTTTACAATCTTGTTGTCGTAGCTGAATTTTTCGATTTCCATAAGCGGTATAAGGTTCTAAAGTATGCCCGGATAAAAGTAGGCTGAGGCCGAAACCTGCAAGATGACCGTTATCGTATCGAAGTATGATTTTCGTCAGGATTTCCATAGAGCGATGGTGTCTTTCGGTTGTATCCCGGTCACGTGATCAAAATCATCCGCATGCCCTGAAGGAACTCATAGGATACCCATCAAACTATCACGACACTTGTTACAGATTGATTATCAATCGAACAAAAACAATACTATTATGTCACTCATCAAACGATCTGAATGGCCGTTGCTAGGCAACGGGTCATGGATGTCCGAGCTTCTCAACAATGAGAATTTCTTCGACTCGGATTGGCTGAAAAGCAAAACTTTTCCAGCCGTGAATGTGAACGAAACGGAGAAAACGTATGAGATCGAAGTTGCTGCGCCCGGCAGAAGCAAGAAAGATTTCACCATCGCTGCCGAAAACGGTATCCTCACCATCTCTTCTGAGCAACGCGAGGAGAAAGAACAAAACGAAAAGGAATACACCCGCAAGGAATTTAGCTATAGTTCTTTTGCCCGCTCATTCACCTTGCCTGAAAATGCCAACGAAGACGAGATCAAGGCAACCTATGCGGATGGCATTCTGAAGCTGGAAGTATCCAAGAAAGTTATCAGCCAACCCAAGGTACGGAGAGCCATTGAGGTGAAGTAGTTCACCCTGGTTCGTGTAAACCTGTTACGGAGCCCCTGACGTAATCGTCAGGGGCTTCTTTTTCAAAAGAAGGAGTCGAACAACATTAAATAAAAATTTATGTTCCGATTATTGATGTCTGTGCTGCTTGCCATCCATGCTCTTATTCACCTGATTGGTCTAAGAAAATCACCTACGCACTACCCCAACAAAATACTCGAGGTGGCTTGGTTCACAGCCAGCATCCTGATACTGATGGCCGCCTGCTTGTATTTCCAAGACAACGCCTGGTTTTGGCTTCCCGCCACAGTGGGCATGTTGCTTTCACAACTCCTCATCGTACTGCACTGGGCGGAAGCTAAATGGGGAACCTTGTTAAATCTTGTCGTGCTGCTGGCTATTATTTTCAGCCTCGCCAAGCTCCGCTTTCAATCGATGGTCGACACGGAGATCTATCACCTCCATCAAACTGCGGCACCCGTTGTTTATCGTATCACAGACGAACAATTATCATCTTTACCACCGGTAGTACAAAAGTGGTTAACGCATACGCGCGTACCAGGGCATGAATTTTCCAACACAACCCATGTTGTTCAACATGGATTTATGCGAACCTCCAGCCAAGGCCCCTGGATGCCCTTTGATGCCGAGCAATACTTCACCATCGACCCACCCGCCTTTGTGTGGGCAGCGTCTATTCATGCTAACACCTTTGTTGATATTGCCGGCCGCGACAAATGGCAAGACTACACAGGCAATATGGTAATCAAGGCCGCATCGTTAATTCCGCTGGCCAACAGTTCCGGAAGGGAGATTGATCAGGGCACTATGATCCGCTATATGGCTGAATTAATCTGGTTTCCGCATGCGGCTACGAGCAACTTGTTTACATGGAAACAAACAGACACTGACAACGCCAGCATTACAATGACCGGTAAGGATGGCGTTGTATCCGGTCTCTACACCTTCAATGCGGATGGATTGCCCATTCGGTTTGAAGCGCAACGTTATGGTGACTTCGAAGGCGTATTTCGAAAGGAAACGTGGTCGGTTACCATCACCAGCTACAAACACTTCAATGGAATTCTTATGCCCAACAAAAGCGAGGTAACCTGGAAGCTTAAGGAAGGCGACTTTACCTGGTTGAAGCTGGAAGTTGTTGAACTGACCAATTAAGAATGTGAATTCTCCATGGCCCAAGTTCCCTCGCCCACTTGCCACCGCGAAAACTTGAACCAGTTACTCGTTTTTTTAAGGAAGACTTAGACCAGAGCGGAGTTAACTCAATTAATTTTAAGTTATGTGCTGACGTAAGGGTGCTGAAGCCTGAATCGCTGGCTAGTCAGATAAAAGATATTTGGAGGAAGGCGTTGGGATTGGGATTGACCTCACCCTAAATCCCTCTCCGAAGGAGAGGGACTTTCAGTGCTTACTTAAAATCAACTAGTCGGTTTTTGTTTCCTCTTCAGCACAAACTCAAATCCCATCCGCACATTGAAACGATCGGCATAGGGGCCCCAAACTGGCGCAAGTGTTGTGCGCTGCTTGCGCGAAGGTCACTTGTGCCTCTCGCATTTACATTTACACCTTCACCACTCAAATTAAAATTACATCCAGCAACGTTTCCGGCAGCCCAGCATAATTAACAGCACTGCTGTAAAGATAATCTTCGGGCGACAACACCAAACCCGCCTCTACCGGATTGTTGTGCACATAATTCAATCGCTGATCCACAATCTCACTCGTACTCAGTTCAACCGGGTGGTTGTGTTGCTGCCAGAATTGATACCGTGTGTTGTTACTGTTCTGACTTCCGGCTTGCTCAAAAAACTTTAGCAATATTTCCTTCCGGCTTTCGTGCGGATTAGCCCGAATGGCCTCGATTATCTTAAACGAAGTGAACTTCTTTATATCCCTGATAATGCTTTCAAGCGATGGATCGCCATGCCGCCCGATGATTAAATGAACATGACTGGACATGATACAATAGGCACAAACCTCCAACCCTTTATGCTGCTGACAATACCGAAGACTATCCAAAAAGATATCACGGTATTCTCTGCGAATAAAAACATCCAGCCAGTAAACAACGGTGAATGTGACAAAATAAAGTTTATCCTGATCGCGGATTTTGTATTTGCGGCTCATGGCTAACGGAAATTGTGTTATCAAAAATAATGGCCTGGCAGAAGAATTTCAATTGAAATTTGTGCAATGAATAGGATGGCTGGAAATGTATAGGTCCAAGTTCCCTCGCCCACCTGCCACCGCGAAAACTTGAACCAGTTATTCGTTTTTTTAATGAAGACTTAGACCAGAGCGAGGAATGATTACTCATTCCTCAGGAAATCTAATACAACATTTGCTGCGATAACCGGAGCTACCATAGTTTTTGCTTCCGACTGACCGTCAAGCACCGCTCTTTGACTAGGTCCATCATTGCGTTCACGGAGGTCACCCAGGATGACAATTTTTTCCTTTATTAGTTCGCAATTAATGTGTTGGCTTTCCAAAACAATAAAGTCATCGTATGTTTTGGTAAATGATACCCTACGGGAACTACCCAACGCGAAGGTTTTAGATTTTTCGAACATAATTTCCGGACTATGATTTAGGGCAAGGAGGAATGAAAAATTACCATAGGACCGTCCTTGATACTCGGAAATCGGAACAACAGCCCTAACAACATAGTTTTCATCTGCCATATATGTGGGTACACCAAAATCTTTGGAAACCTTCAAAAATTTAGAATGAGAAGTCACGATATTGCTATCGACAATATTCGCCAGTAAGATTACTTTTTCTGAATTTTTAATTGCACTCACAAGGATGGTATCTTCTTCATCTGTTTTACTTTCCTCAAATACAAGGTAAACACCAATTACGGATGGGCTACACTGATTTACAAGATCCAACACCCGAGCAATTTCCGCTCTTCCAAAGTCCTTAATATCAACTAAAACTATTGGTACATCATCAGTTTGCCTATTGGGCGGTGGTATTCGGGTGCAATCAGAAAAAATCGCCCCATAAACCAGCAATATTAGGCCATTGATCAATACTCGAGCTTCCATCGTTACATTTATTAAGCTAATTACCTAGACATACCACCAAACTGGCGCAAGTGTTGTGCGCTGGCGTGAGGGCGGTTCACTTTGTGCCTGTTTAGCAACGAAATCAAAAATACATCAATCAATTTAATTTATCTGAAGAATAGGTCCAAGTTCCCTCACCCACCTGCCTGCGCGAAAACTTGAACCAGTTGCTCGTTTTTTTTTAAGATTTAGACCAGAATCATTTGAAGATACTACTTTCAAACAGCACCTCAAATACAGGTAAAGAACAGCTTATACAACTAGCGTGGTGCTCTGGTTTGCGCAGAGTCCCGGGGCGGAGACTCTGCTGGACAGAATGAAGGCGTAGACCCGAATCAAAAACTCAAACTGGCGCAAGTGTTGTGCGCTGGCGTGAGGGCGGTTCACTTGTGCCTGTTTAGCAACGAAATCAAAAACACATCAATCAATTTAATTTGTCTGAAGAATAGGTCCAAGTTCCCTCGCCCACCTGCCACCACGAAAACTTGAACCAGTTTTTCGTTTTTTTAAAGGAAGACTTAGACCAGAGCGGGGGTAAGGTTATTTTTTATAAACAGGGTTGATTATTTCAATTGCTTGTCCATCTTCTGGTAAGAACTGTAAATAATGAATTTCAATTGGGTTTTGATCTTGTAAGGTTGCATTATTCATTTCATCAAAAGGCGGATAGTCTATTTTAAAATTCCATTTTAAATCTTCTTTCAACCACTTTACATCCAAATTTTGAAATTCTAATTTAAATTCTTGATACTGAAAAAGTACCGTTACCGTCTTGGTCTTATTGGAAAACTCTGGTATCAGTAAGTAACACCCATCTAATACCCCTGATAATTCTGTATTACCATAAATAAATTGCAAAGAATATTTTTTGCAATCAGTCGGAACCTGAACTCCTTCAATCTCTAGTGAAACCTCAATTCTATTCACCTTATCTATATTGTTTAATTTATTACTGCAATTGAATCCTATCAGACAATTAAATAGTAAAAATAATAGTAGTACTCTCATCCCTTAATTATTGATTCCCAATATTTCTAAATGATGACAAAGGAAAAGTAGCGATAGGTTTATTTGAGCTAGAATTATAAATGTAAACTTTATCACTTCTAGCCCCCAAAACATAATGATTACCTGATCCTTTTATTTGGGTTTGTTTGGCAGCCGAATAATCACCAGCACTAGGTGGTTGAACAAACCCTCGGTTTTCTTTCGTACCGCTTGGGTGACATGGTAAGTCCCCTTGATTTTATAATCACTGGGTACCGACTCAGGTTTAGCTGGATCTGTGGTATTTATGCTTGCTTTTGAATTTACTTCCATATCCATATTTGCTTTACCTGGTTTGGCCCCCAAAACTGGCGCAAGTGTTGTGCGCTGGCGTGAGGGCGGTTCACTTGTGCCTGTTTAGCAACGAAATCAAAAATACATCAATCAATTTAATTTATCTGAAGAATAGGTCCAAGTTCCCTCGTCCACCTGCCACCGCGAAAACTTGAACCAGTTGCTCGTTTTTTTTAAGATTTAGACCAGAATCATTTGAAGATACTACTTTCAAACAGCACCTCAAATACAGGTAAAGAACAGCTTATACAACTAGCGTGGTGCTCTGGTTTGCGTAGAGTCCCGGGGCGGAGACTCTGCTGGACAGAAGGAAGATGTAGACCCGAATCAAAAACTTCTAAGTACCTAGCGCCTGGAAACCGGGCAACGGTAACCTTATACGGCCCGGCTAAACAGCTGCTCGCCCAATGCCATATCCTGTCGTTTATCAAACACGCGACAAATGTTGCGCAGAAAGGGCTCGCCTGCCGAGGTAACTTTTAAACCACCCTCGTAGAAGTATAAAATTCCCTCCTCCTCCATCGCCAGCAACTTTTCTTCCATTACATCATCCATTACCTTCTCCAGCAAGTTGCTGCTGAGTTCGCTTTTACAACTGATCTCCAGAATACATTCGCGTATCACCTCATCTTCCTCCGTCATCAGGTGCCCTTTAAAAATTGCTGATCCGTCTTCTTGCAGGGAGGTCAAATAATCTTCTACCTTTTTCCGGTTTTGTACATACCCATACTTCGCGTCACTAATCGCTGATGCGCCCAGTCCGATCAACAAGTCGGTGTTGGTGGTGGTGTAGCCCATGAAATTACGGTGCAGGTTGCCCTCGATGTGGGCTCGAAACAACGCGTCACTGCGCAAGGCAAAATGATCCATGCCAATATCGATGTAGCCCGCCTTGCGGAGTTTATAACGACCAATTTCGTATAAGTGTCGCTTCAATGAACCGGATGGAAGATCGGAATCTCCATAGCCACGCTGCCCTGGGCGCAGCCACGGCACATGCGCGTAACTGTAAAATGCCAGCCGATCAGGCTTCAGGGTTAAAATTTTATCGAGGGTATCGGATACTGTAAAGGGTGTTTGAAAAGGCAACCCGTAGATCAGATCAAAACTGACAGACGTATAGCCGATGGCACGTGCAGCTTCTGTAACATTTTTCAAGTTTTCGTATGGCTGAATCCGGTTAATGGTTTGCTGCACTTTTTCATCCAGATCCTGAACGCCAAAACTCACGCGGTTGAACCCCAACTCGTACAACTGTTGTAAGTGCTCACGGGTGGTGTTGTTGGGATGCCCTTCGAAGCTGAACGTGATGTCATCATGAACGTCAACTCCCTCCAGTAAATACGTAATAAGCCAGCGAAGATTTTGCGGACTAAAGAATGTAGGCGTGCCACCGCCCAGGTGCAGTTCGCGTATTACGGGCGTACTACCAAACACCTGTCGGTAGTGTTCCCACTCTTTTAACAAGGCGCGGATGTACGGAACTTCAATGGCATGGTTTCGTGTGATGCGCGTAGTGCAGGCACAGTACGTACACAAGCTCTCGCAAAAAGGAAGATGCATATACAGGCTGATACCTCTCGCCTTATTCGACTCATCAAAGCACTGCCTGACAATCTCCTGCCAACGATCGGTTGAAAAATTGTGCTGATCCCAGCACGGTACCGTAGGGTAACTTGTATACCGTGGTGCCGGCACATCATACTTTTTCAGAAGGCTTGCTTGCGTTGCTATTTTTTCCATGAACTATTTTTTTCTTAGGCTCAATTTTATCATCAAAAAGAATTCGTACGGAAGGTGAATAGGTGTCGTCATACTGGCCCGACTTCAGGTTCCACAAAAAGACGAAAAGAAAAATCACGGCAATACCGAGGCTGACGGATATGAGACCTATGATGATTTCCATAGCTTATGATTTAAATTTTATTCCTGCCATCATATTCACCGCAATGGTTGAAAATCCAACAACACTGATGCTGCTTACGGGCATCAGGATGGCCGCAATCAAGGGCGTCAGGTTTCCGGAGATGGCAACGGTGAGGGCAATGGCGTTATAGAAAAACGAAATGGCGAAGCCGGTTTTTAAAATCCGGGAAGATGTCTTTGCCAGGTCGATAAAGCGGTCAAGGTCGGGCAAGCGGTTGCCTTTCAAAATTCCGTCACACGCGGGTGTAAACACACCGGTATCGTCTGTCACGGCAATACCCACATCGCTTTGAAGCAGTGCACCCGAATCGTTTAAGCCATCGCCCACCATCATAACCTGTCTGTGCTGCTGTTGCAATCGCTTAATAAAATCCAGTTTATCGTGTGGCGACTGATTAAACAGCAGTTGCACCGAAGGGTGGAAAAACTGTGTCATGCGCGTATGATCTGCTTCATTATCTCCGGAAAGCAGGGCCACACATTTCTTTCCCAACCGGTTCAGCATGTCGTTGATGTGTTCGCGTGTCTTGATCCGCACATTGAAGTACCCCAGCACTTCTCCATCAATGGCTACAAAAACCAACGAGGCATTCGTGTCTACTTTCTCCTGAAAACCCACAAACGCAGCAGACCCCACCTGTATGAATTTCCCATCGATGAGGGCCTGCACACCCTGTCCTGGAATTTCCTTAAACGCGGTCATTTCTCCTTCACTGTTGCCGCTGATGGATTTCGTAATCAGCGAGCTGAGTGGGTGTGTGGAGGCCGCAGATAACAATTTTATCCGCGCCAAATCAGTCGATGAGAAGTCACCGATAACTTCAACATCGGGCACAGCTCCATAGGTAACGGTTCCTGTTTTATCAAATACTACAGCATCAATCGCTGCCAGGCGTTCAATCACTTCGGCATTCTTCAGGTAGAAATCATTTTTTCCAAATGCACGCAACATGCTGCCGTAGGTGAAGGGTGCGGCTAACGCCAGCGCACACGGACAAGCCACCATCAACACGGAAGTAAGTACCAACCACATCCGGTCGGGTTGATGCGCATACCAATAAGCAGCCGTAAGCATGGCGAGCAAAAGAACGATCCAGGTAAAATGGCGGGCTGCTTTGTCGATCATTTTCTGATAGCCATTTTTCAACACCTTCGTAGACGAATAATTATTCCAAAGACTGGTGAGATGACTTTGAGAAGTTTTCCGGTCGACTATCAGTTCAACCGGTTTGCCCACCAGCCTTCCGCCAGCGTACACCGTTTCACCCTTCACAACGTGGACTGGCTTTGCTTCGCCCGTTACAAAACTGAAATCAATGTAAGCCTCATCGCTCAGCAGAACAGAATCGGCCGGAACGATTTCAAGGTTTCGCAGTTGAATATGATCGCCCCGGTTAAGTTCATAGATCACCACGGGATTCCACGCACCGTTTTCAAGACGGTGAATGGCCAGGGGAAAGTAAGATTTAAAGTCGCGGTCGAAAGCCAGGCTTTCATACGTTTTACTTTGAAACCACCGCCCGATCAACAGAAAGAATACTAACCCTGCAAACGAATCGAGGTATCCCGGACCCGTTGCTGAAAGGATGTCGTAGAGACTGCGGCCAAATAATGCTACCAGTCCCGCAGCGATCGGAACATCAATGTTGATTTGCTTTTGTTTGAAACTTGCCCACGCAGCGCGAAAGTATGCTGAAGCACTAAACAGAAACACCGGTATGGCGAGCACCAGGTTGAGCCACGAAAACAACCTCATCAGGTATGGATCGCTGCTATCCAGCCCCAGGTATTCCGGAAAACTGAACAACATAATGTTTCCGAAACAAAAACCGGCTATTACCAGCTTGATTACAAGCGCATGATTGGGTGCGGCTTTCGTTGCTTCTGCAGCCTCTAAATTGATGGCGGGCGGATAGCCCAGCGAAGCCAGAAGTGTGGCCACTTCACTGAGTGTTGTCTGCGCGGGATTAAAAGTTATGTCCAGTGTCTTCTTGCCAAATGTAACTTCTGCTTTCAACACAGCCGGGTTGAGCTTACGCAGGTTTTCCAACAACCAGATACAGGAAACGCAGTGAATGGACGGTACTTGAAAAGTAACTTTCGCGAGCGAGTCTGATTCAAACGTGATCAGTTTTTTGCGAATACGCGGCTCATCCAGGTAATCGAATGCTTGTGCCGAAACCATTCGCTGCGATACACCCGATGCTTCACCTTCGTTATAGTACGCGCACAGGTTGTTGTCGAAGAGGATTTCGAAAACAGCTTTGCAGCCAACACAACAGAATGCCTTATCGTCTACAGTAATTACTTCATCGCAGTGCTGACCACAATGAAAGCACCGTATGGTTTCCAGTGTTGCTGATTTCATAATTCGCTTACAACCCGATTATGCTTCGACCAACGCATTCTTCAGTGAATACGTCCATACCAAACTCTTTCCATGGTTAACGATGTCTTCGGCCAGGCTACCATTCACCAGGTGAGCGATTCCCGTTCTTCCGTGTGTTCCGAGCGCAATCAGGTCGCCTTTCACCGTGTTGGCAAACTCAAGGATACCCTTCTCTTCATCCGTACTGTTGAACACACTGGTTGTAAAATCTTTAAGCATAAAGCGCCTGGTAAACGCTTCCAATCGTTGGTGTGTCACGGTGTCGGAAGTGAAGTTGAGTGGCGTATTGATCCACACAATGTGAAGGTGCGCCTTGAAGAAATGCTGCAGGGCTTTTACCTTCATCACCAGGTCTTCCTGATGCTCGGTTTCAAGTGTGTTCGGAAAGACAATATTTTTTATGACACCTTTATAGTATTCTTTCATTACCAGTACAGGCACGGGCGAATGACGCACCATGCGTTCGGCATTTGATCCGAGAAACATTTCGCGGAAACCGCTCGCACCGTGCGATCCCATCAGCACAAGATCAATGTCTTCGTTTACAATGTATTCCTGGATCATGCGCGACACGGCTCCAAATTGAACAGCCGTAACCACGTTAACCTGCTCAGCCTGGTACTTCACGGTTATCTTTTCAAACTGAACTTCTGCTTGCTCGCGAAGTTCTTTCAACAACTGCTCTTCAAAATTCAACACCGGCATCAGCAGGCTGTCGTGCATAACCGGCAACTCGATTACATGAAGCAAATGAACAACACCTTTTGACTGTTGTGCTACCGAAAGCGCAAACCGGTATGCATTGATAGACGGTTTCGAAAAATCGCAGGGAACTAAGATCTTTTTCATGGCTTTACTATTTTGCTGTTGACCAAAAATACCATGCCCTGCCCGGCACCGATTTGAGAATGGTCACTTCAAAACCTGATTTTTGTCATGTGCCTGAATGCTGATCAAGATCAGCTCACGCCTTGATCGCGATCATACCAACAGCATGTGTTCCCGCTTACCTTCACAGGGTAAGTTTATCAACAGCTCATTGGATTTTTTAATCCAGTGGAATCCGTATCGTGTATGATGTCAGTTCACTTTAATTTAAAACATTATGATCGGCCTCATGACTCCAGAACAAAATGAACACGTGCTGCGAACCGGACTGATCGGACGGATTGGATGCACGGACGGTAAGCGGGTTTATATCGTTCCGGTAACCTATGTTTTTGATGATAACGCGATCTATGCACACTCGCGCGATGGACTAAAAATTGAGATCATGCGAAAAAACCCCAATGTCTGCTTCGAAGTAGAAAGCATTGAAAGCATGACCAACTGGCGCAGTGTTATTGTTACCGGCATGTATCATGAACTAAAAACAGAAAACGAGCAAACACAAGCCTTAACCATTCTTAAAGATCGGCTCATGCCGTACTTGCTCAGCGAAACCATGCGGCCACAAAGTCCTGATCTCGACAATAAGAAAACCGATAAAGAACGCAAACCAATACTCTATCGGATTGAGATCATCGAAATGTCTGGCCGGTTTGAAAAGAATGCGTTCCATGGAAAACTTCCCTGAAACGATACAAGCTCGCTCGGCATCCCATCATTTTCACCAACCGTCATCAACTAATTCGTTGACTCAACACCAAGGATCATTGAGGCGGTTTTCCATGCAGGATTATGATCTGCAATCAGTTTAGCAATACCAACAAATGGCACAAACAGTATCATTCCGGCAACACCCCACAACGTGCCTCCCACGAAAATTGCCAGCAACATAACCAATGTATTTACATTCAGCCGGTGACTTACGGCAATGGGAAAAATAACGTTGGCTTCAAGGTATTGAACAAAAGTAAACACCCCAACAACACCGAGCGGATACCAGATCGAATCAAAGGTAATCCAGGCCATGGCAATGGGAAGCATCGAGCCAACAAGGATGCCCACATAGGGTACGAACGTTAATACTGAAGCCACATAGCCAAACAACAGCGCATGGGGCACGCCAAGCAGTAAAAGTCCAACACTGTTCAGACTGCCCACAATTAAATAAACCAATCCCATTCCCTTGATAAAATTGTAGTACGCGGTTATTGTCAGGGAAATAATTTCGTAAAGACCCTCCTTTCGTTCTGTTGGAAACAACCGCACAACAATCTTCATCCAATATGCGCGATAGTAAAGTATCAGAAACGTGTAAACCGGTACCAGCACCAACATGACGAGTGAAAATACAGAGGCAGCAATCGTGCTTCGGATAATCGCCAACACATTGCTGGCGGGCAAGCCAGCCATTTTTGACAACAGCTCTTGCTGCTGGGTCTCTGAAATTCCGATGAACGTTATTACTTCGTGTAATTCCTGTATCGATGCCTGCCACTTCCGTTGAATGGCAGGCCATTCCTCCACCAGGCCAACAAACTGATAGATGAGTAAGGCCAGGAATAATAATCCAACAACCAGAAGAATAGTCATGGCCAGGCTAATGGCCAGTGCGCGGCCAAGCCCTGTCCGTTCGAGCCTTGCACACAAGGGATATAGAACAAAACTGATCAGTAAGGCAAAGCTTAGCGGAATAAAGATCTGCCGGCCAACATACAGAATAGCCGAACCGAAAACTGCGTACTGCAACCAGCGGAGCAGTCGAACTTCTGAACTTACTTGCTTCAATGAAAAACGCAAAGTACAGTCAGGTATTGAAACTGACGTATTGCGAACATACCCTGCACACCTCTTAGCTAAGGTGACGAATATTACCCCTGTATCCTGATTATCATCATGGTGTTTCCCGGAGTTCAGCGATACATTGAATACAAATTAAAACGCCATGATTTCTGTAACCGCTGTCACCAATAAGTATATTCTGCAACCCTCGCTGCTGGATAAACATAGAAAATCACTTGAGTGGCTATCAGCCATCGTACTGTGGAAGCGTGAACTCGTGTTCTTTCAAAAGCTGCTGGATCAGCACGCCTCCAGGTTCACCTCCGTTGAGCAGAAGAAACAAATCGATCACGTTCAAAGCATCATCACCTACTACAAAGGCGAACTGCTCGATTCATTCGCCACGCGACTTCGTCTCCATGAAAAAAAATTAGCGGAAATGTTTGAGTTCCATGACGAAACCCAAACCGAATACTTCACTGAACATGAGGGGCTCATGGGCGAGCTTCAGGCTGTCAACGACCAGTTCGTTCAATACAAGGAGGAATTATTTAAATTGATTGAACAGGTGATGTGAGTCCATAAGTCGTCTTTACGGCTATGTTTCACTTTGTGCCCGACTGCTTTACGAGTTGTATCGTTCCGTCCTTGTTGTAGTAAAGCCGATCTACACATATTGACCGCAGCCAGTCGTGGTTTGAAAGGGAACTGTTGTGATAAAACGAATACCATTTGCCCTGATACTCCACAATCGATCCGTGATTGGTATAGCTGTCGGTAGGCTCCATATAAATCCCCTGATACTTCCAGGGGCCTAGCGGGTTGTTGCTGGTGGCATAACGCATTCGGTTATCGCCTTTTATTCCATCCGTGCTATTCCCCTCATCATGATTATCGGAATACGACAAGTAGTACACTCCTTTATATTTATGAACCCAGGCAGCTTCGTGAAAATCTTCCAACCCTTCCATCGGCTTCATCGCACCCTCAACCTCCATCATGTTGTCTTTTAATTTTCCTCCCTCACATTTACCACCACCGCCATAGTAGAAGTACGCTTGTCCGTCATCGTCAACAAATACACAAGGATCAATCATCGATGCCAACCCCTCAATGTACCCCTGCACTTCAAAATCTTTTGCCGGATACTTGCTGGTGGCTACCCCAATCTTCCATGTGTTATTCCAGTCGCTGCCGCTCGGATGTGGAAAATAAAAGTAATAGGTGCCGTTTTTATAGGCACAATCAGGCGCCCACATAAAACCACCTTCGGGCCGCCCCCATTTCACCTGACTAGATCGTAGTATCTCGCCATGATCAACCCAATTCACCATGTCATCCGTTGAAAACACATGGTATTGATCCATCAAATCGCATCCCCGTGGCGGAGCAATATCATGCGAAGCATACACATACAAGCGTCCATCCTGCCACACACGGGCGGACGGATCGGCTGTAAACATCTGTGTGATAAACGGGTTCTTTTGCGCTGTAGCGCTGATGGTCATGAAAAACAATGCGATTAAAAAAAACAGGTTGTGATTATCTTGCGTACGTGGAAAAGACATGCTGTATTGGTTATGATATGGATACTCGATTACTTCTTTAATTCTATTTTAAAATTTTATCTGCTGATTATCACCTTGCTCGTCTGGATTGCGTTGGCGGTGTACATTTTTATCACATAGCACCCCGGACTAATCGTGCTTACGTTTATTGAATTCCTTCTTTCATTTTCTGAATGAAAAAATCGCTCTACCAACTTACCTTTCATGTCGAAAATGACCGATTGAAGTATCACCGGATCGTGTTCGGAACCTTCAAGCGTTAGCGCTGTTGAAGCGGGGTTGGGATAAATACGATGGTATGCGCGTTGCGGCCCGGGAGAAACTGAAGCAACGATCTCTTTCTCAATACTGATTTTATCAAGATTAAAACCGCCCGTCTCTTCAAACAACTGAAGGATATGAATCCCCGCATCCAGTTGTATTCCTGTGGTTAAAATGGAACGATACGTTTGCCACCCACCAGAATTCGGAATGATAATAGAACCTGTGAGGTCATTACCATCGAGTTTAAACCGGATACTGCTGTTGTTGTTAGGCGAGGCTGCCACCGTCCGGATGGTGTACGATGAGCTCTCGGCAACATGCACGGTATATTCCAACCACTCACCTCCGTTGGTCCAGCCGATATTGTAATTTCCAGGGCTATTCATCTCTACATCCACACCCTCAGTTGTACGGTATGCATTTCCATTGTTCAATGCTTCGGTATCACTGTACGCTTTCCCCTGGCCACCCGCATCGAAATCTTCAGCTTCGATTGTTCCTGGAATCGAAAACGGCTGCGTTGTAAAGGGTGTGCCGTGTTCGCGCGTTTGGTCCACCAGTTGAATACTACCGTCCTGGTTGTAGAAGAGCGAGTCAACACAAATGGAGCGCAGCCATGGATGACCTGACAGCACGCTGTTATGGTAAAATGCATACCACTGTCCTTTGTATCCAATAATAGATCCGTGGTTGGTCGGGCTACCCGTAGGCTTAACATAAATACCTTTGTAAGTCCAGGGTCCCAACGGAGTATCGCTTACAGCATACCGAAGCTGGTTTCCGCCCGATTGATTATTATCCGCATACGACAAGTAGTACTTGCCTTGATATTTGTGCACCCATGTGCCTTCGTGAAAATCAACCAGCCCCGGCATGGCCTGCATGTTACCGTCAATTTCTATCATGTTGTCTTTCAGCTTACCCGCCTCGCATTGCCCGCCTCCACCGTAGTACAAGTAGGCCTGTCCATCATCATCCACAAATACGCAGGGATCAATCATCGGCTTCAATCCTTCTATGTAACCCTGCACTTCAAAGTTAGCGGCAGGTTCCGCGCTGGTGGCCACACCAATCTTCCAGGTAGAATTCCATTGATCACCACTTCCGGTCGGATGCGGAAAATAAAAATAGTACGTTCCGTCTTTGTAGGCACAATCCGGAGCCCACATAAAGCCGCCCTCCGGTCTTCCCCACGCCACATCAGCAGCGCCCAGAATTTCTCCATGATCCGTCCAGTGAATCATATCATCGGTAGAGAATACATGATACTTGTCCATCAGATCACAACCTTGTGGCGGTTCGATATCGTGCGATGGATAAACATACAACCGGCCATCCGCCCACACATGCGCTGACGGATCGGCCGTATAAATATTTTTTACAAAGGGATTCTGGGCCATTGTGATAACCGATGTCAGCAGGAAAAGCAAACAGAGCCATGATACGCTAGCAGTTGAGGCAGTTTTCATATAGCTTCCCTATTCGTTTACAACCAGCTTTCTCACTTGTATTCCGTCTGCCGTTCGAATCCGAAAAACATACACCCCGGGAGAGAAGCCTTCTAATGAAAAAGTCACCACGTTGTCACCTGCTGCTGACAGCAATGACATTTCGCGCACGTTGCCACCAACCGCATTCAATACATCAGCCCTGACTTCTTGTGTTCGCGTCAGTTGGTAAGAAACCGAAACACTGCCGGAGGCGGGATTCGGAAACAACTGCAATCCATTCCTGGATTCAATCTCATCCTCTTCTGCGGTAACACTTCCATCGCCCACAACTACCCGCATACTTGTTTTCTTAATACCATCCATGCTGACAGCCGAAATCGTGGCTACCCCCGATGTCAGGCCTGAAATTTTTCCATTCGCATCAACACTTGCCACAGCCGGCTTGCTGGATTTCCAGAAT
>Ga0315910_10000738_pt1 | contig 31495 bp, 28 predicted proteins | sample EdamamesoilMG_FD_204470 | JGI IMG/M metagenome (GOLD analysis project Ga0315910, IMG submission 204470) | Garden soil microbial communities collected in Santa Monica, California, United States - Edamame soil | ecosystem: Environmental > Terrestrial > Soil > Garden | place: USA: California... | reverse complement strand
GGAGATCGTCAACAACTCCTTCGACCGCAATTTGGAGGTAGACGACAACCTCACACTGTTCCCAATCGATAATTCACCCGGCCTGCTGATCTCCGGGAATGGCATCGGTGGGCGTTTGGAGTGCCGCGGGAATCTGCCCGCACCGACCGGTACTGGCAATCGGGTCGATGGCCGTGCCACGGACCAATGCGAGGACTTGGTGTCGACGCCAGAGCCAGAGCCGGAGCCGGAGCCGGAGCCGATACCGCCACCGCCGCCGACACCGACGCCAACGCCGACACCCACGCCCACGCCCACGCCGACTCCCACGCCCACGCCGACTCCCACGCCGACGCCGACGCCGACTCCTACGCCGACACCGCCACCGGCCGCTGAACCGCCGGCTACGGGTTCGACGCCTCCGCCGGCGACGCCCACTCCTGAACCGGCTCCTACGTATTTGAAGGAGGGCGGGCTAGGCGCTATCGATTGGTCGGCGGCGCTTCTGCTACTCCCGCTGCTCGTGTGGAGGCGTTTCGCGCGGCGTTCTGGCGATAACAGCAAGCACACACCGTAACGTAGAAAGGTTGCCCAGCGCGTCGTCAACGCTCGCCGCTGCCGTTCGTCTGATCCTGCAGTCGGTAGAAAGACTCGAGCGCTGCTCCGCCCTGGTAATGCGCCGATACGCACTCACCCATCGCTCCAAGGTTCGTCAACTACGGAGCTGGCGCTGGAACTTCGGGAAGCAGCCCCGCCTGCTTCATGAATTGCCAGCGGAACTCCCACGCGGGCTCCTCGACGGCCTCGTAGTCGGTCAAGTAGCGCACCGCAAACTCGTCGACGCCCCACTCGTCGTACTGCATGACGTGGTAAAGCTCGTGCGCCCACAACTTCGGATCCTCGAGTGCCGGGGTGCGTTCTTGGAACACGACGACGTCGACGAGCGTCATCGCGGGCACGTCGCCGAAACGAATGACGTTCTGAGGTAACGACATCTCGCTGCCCCCTACGCGCCACCGAACGCGGTCGAGAACGGCATCCGGCACGTAGCCGGCAAGCGCAGCGCGAATTGCCTTAGGAATCGGCTCGACGCCTTCCGACTTCGCGGTATCGCGCGCGGATACGATCCAGCCCGCGAGCAGCGGCGCCAACGACTCGGCGATCACGGGGCTCAGCGATGCAGGGCCGCGCTCCGTTTGGCTCTGGCCGAAAGCGGCAGTCGCCGCGAGTGCAGCGAACGCCAACGCAAACGCACGTCCCGTGTGCATCATGGCAACGATCTTACTCGGTTTGGGCGTATTATCGGCGCAGCAGTCGGAACAGACTGTGCAAAACAAACACTAGTGCTCGCGGGCATTTCTCGGGGGAGCGAAACGTGTCGACAAGCAAGGCTCTTTCTTCGTTCGCGCTGCTGGTATTTCCGTTGGCGTTGCTGCTCGTCTACTGGGAATACACGTACTTCAACGGCCATCCGATCGAGCGGACGATTCCGAGTTTCGCGGTCTTCCTGGCGCTCGCGGTGCTGATATTGCTCGAGGCATTGTTTCGGTACGACAAGGGCGTATCGCAGCGACCGTTGGTCGTGAGGGATATCGCGTCCACGGCAGTCAACGTGCTGGTCACGGGATCTGTTGCTACGCCCCTGTTCACGCCGATCGTCGTATTCCTGCCCGAGCTGCTGTTCGGCCGCAGCCTATTCTTCGCCACGAGCGAGCAACTCGGGCCGCTGTGGCTCCAGCTCATTCTCGTGCCGTTGCTGTACGAGCTCATCAAATACCTCATCCATCGAACACAGCACGTCGTTCCGTTCCTGTGGGAGCTGCACTCATACCATCACAGCGTTACCGACTTGAAGGCGAGCAACACGTTCGTATCGCATCCGATCGATTTTGCGTTGCGTAACGTCTTGCCGCCCGTAATCCTCGGCTACATCGGGTTCAATCCGACCGCGATCGTGTTCGGTGCCGGCTTGACGGTCGCCGCGAGCCTGATGTCGCACTGCGGGGCCGGCCTGCACGCAGGCTGGCTCAACCGCGTGTTCGTGACGCCGCAAGTTCATCGCTGGCATCATTCGGCCAAGGTTCCGGACGGGCACAAGTATTCGGTGAACTACGGCGTCGGTCTGATTCTCTGGGATCGATTGTTCGGAACGTATTACCTGCCGATGAAAGATGGCGTGCCGGTTCAGCCGGACAACCTAGGTCATCCCGATGGTGTCGCGGACGAGCGCAACTACCTCAAGTTGCTGTTCCTCACACGCTACCTACCCAAGTTCCGGAAAGCTGCGAGATAGGCGTCACGGCACGACGCACTCGAAGCTTTCGGCGACCGCCTCGTCACCGCTGCCCTTGTAACGCGCGACTTCGGGATACACGCAGACGGGACGCGTGAAGCTCTTGCCGGGCGTGGGCGGCGCCCCGGGCGGCCCCGACGGCACGGGCGGCCGCGTCGCGAGCAGCGCACCGGGTTCGGTGCCGCGCTCGACCCAGTCCTCCATGGCCTTCTGCCAATCGATCGCGAAGGCGCCCTCGCCTCCCGCGCAGTGATCCATGCCGGGCACGAGATAGAGCTTCACGTGCTCGTCCACGCGTTGTGCACCGAGCGCGGCGACGACGCTTTCGTAGTAGTTGACGGTACCGCCATACGGAATGAGCCCGTCGGTGGTGCCGTGATACAGGATCAGCTTGCCGCCGCGCGCCATGAACGCCGAGAGATCGGGGTCTATCGCAGCGGCCGCACCGGCATCGAGTTGCTCGGCGCGCTCGACATCCGTGTCGACGTTGAACGTTGCGGGATCCCAGCTCGGATCTCGAGCCACGACATTGCGGAAGAAATTCGTGCCGATCGAGAACTGCGGCGATGCGTACGCACCCCATAGCGGCTCGCTCGCAAGACCGGTACCGGGATAGAGCTGGGTTCCGCCCGAAGTAACGACGCCTGCATAGATGCGCTTCGCGGCAGCGACTTCGGTCGGCGCGAGGCACATCGCACTCTGCTCGCCGCTGCACTGGAGCGTTACGGGGTCGAACGTGCACTGCGCGGGCTCGCCGATCACGCGGTCCGTGACGCCGTCGAGCGAATCGCATGCGGCGATCGCGCGCTCCTTGAGGAGCCCGAGCTTGTCGAGGCCGAGGCCGCCGGGTCCCGTGTCGCGTTGGATCACGATCGACAGCGACATCAGCGGCGACCACCAGCTCGCCGGCGCGCCGGCCACGATTGCGTCGTAATCGTCCGGGTAACGCTGCGCCTCCTTGAGCCCCTGACGGCCACCCGTCGAGCAGCCGTTCCAATACGACTTCTCGGGCGCGCGCCCGAAACGTTCGGTCGTGAGCGCCTTACCGACCACCGTGAGCTCGTGCACGGCGCGGTACTGATAGTCGACGAGCTTCTCGGGATGGCCCACGGCCCACGTGAAGTCACCCCCGCCGCCTTCGTGCCCCGTGTCGGTGTTCGCGACGGCGTAGCCGCTCACGAGCGGGTCGAACAACGACGCGTGCACGATGGAGCCCGCGGCGCCGCCGTTGCCGGTCTGCATGAAGCGGCCGTTCCACGGTCCCTCGGGCAACCACAGCTCGAAACGGATATCGGAGTCCGCCGTCGGATGGATCGAGCCCGTCACGCGGCAGAACGCCGGCAACCGGGAATAATCGGGGCCTGGACCGGGGAAAGCTGCGGGAGGCGCTTGGAACGCGCCCGCCGCAACGACGGCGGCCGATGCGATCGTGGTATTCGGGATTGCGAGTGCGGCAAGATCCTCGCAACTCGCAGGCGCTGCAGCAGTTGTTCCCGCTTCCGGCGCCGCGGTGCTGGAGCTCGGCTGCTGGCCGCATGCCGCGAGCGCGGCCGCCAATGCGGTCATCGAGAGTACTCGCAGTTGCATATCTCTCTCCGTTTCGGTGATCGCAGAGCTACACTAGGGTCGTCCAACAATCAACGGAGAACAAGATGGACATCATCGTGACGCTGATCATCGGCGGCGTCGTCGGCTGGCTCGGCAGCCTGCTGATGAAGACGAACGCACAGATGGGCCTCATCGCCAACGTCGTCGTCGGTATCGTCGGATCGTTTCTCGGGTTCTGGATCGCCGGTCAGCTCGGTATCGCCGAGGGCGGCACGATCATGCGGTGGGTCATCGCAGTACTCGGCGCCGTGATCCTGATCGCGATCTTGAAGCTGCTGAACGTGTTCAAGTAACGCGAGCACACTCGATTCGCCGAGCGCCCTGCTCGGCTCCGGCGCAGGTCACGGACGCGATGACGGGCGCGCTTATCCGCCGAAGTTGTAATTGAACTGGATGCCGTAGCGGCTCCCACGCTCGCGCGTGTTGCCGAACGCGTCGTATAGCGTCGCATCCGTTGTCTTGTGTTGGAAGTCGGGTTGGCCGCCGACCGTGAGGCGCTCGTCAGTCACGTCACGGCCGTAGATCGCCGCTTCCCAACGCCCATCGCTCGGCGACAAGCCTACGCGCACGTCGACTCGCTCGAAGCTACCGACCTCGTTGCGTGGATCCTCGTTGTCCGAGATCCAGTAACCGTCGCTGAAGCGGATGTTCGCGCCGATCGAGAGCTCGAAGTTGCTCCCGACCATGATTTGATAATCCGGATTGAACGAGAACGTCCAGTCCGGCGCGTACGGCAGGCTCACGCCGGAACGATCGGCGCGGCACGGTGGCGGCACGCTCTTCGCTTCGAGCGAGTTGCACGACGCGCCGTCGTACGCGTCGTAGACCGCCTCGGAGCCGAACGCGCCGGCGAAGCCGAGCGTGAACGCATCGTTGAGCGCCCAACGGCCGTCGAACTCGATGCCTTGCGTGTGCGCCTCGGCCGCGTTGGTGGTGATGAAGCGCCCGATTGCGCTGATGAACACCGTCACCTGCAGGTTCGTGTAATCGGTCTTGTACGCCGCGGCGTTCAGCTCCAAGCGATTGTCGGCCAGACGAGTCTTGATACCGATCTCGTAGCCCTCGGCGAACTCGGGCGCGAAGCTGAACGGGTCCGGCAAGCCGCCGCCGACCGGCGGCGACATCACGAAGCCTCCGTTTTTGAAAGCCTCGGCATATTTGACGTAGGTCATGACGTTATCGGACAGATCCCACTCGACGCCTAGCTCGGGCAGGAAATCGTCGGCCTCCACCGTGCCGACCGCCGGCACGCCGCCGTTGTTGCCGGGGGGTATCGGCGCAAACGGACCGAAGCTCGTCGCGGTAGGGCCGACGAGGAACGCAACTTCCGCCGGCAGCCGGCCATCCTTCGTCGCATCTTGGTACCGGCCGCCGAAGTTCACGCGGAACGACTCCGTCGCATTCCATGTGGCCGCGAAGAAGGCGCTCGTCCACTCCGAGTCTTCGGTCAGCATGCCGCCGAAACCGACCGCACGCGCACCCGCGGGTTGGTAAGCGGCAGTGCCGAGCAGGCGTGGCAAATACACGTCGATGCGGCTGTGCAGCGTGTGCTCCTGAAGGTACAAGCCGACCATCCACGAGACGGTTTGATCGAGCGGAGACATGAGCCGAAACTCTTGCGCGAACTGATCGAAGTCCTCGAGCCGATGATCATTGAACACGGCGAAGGAGCTGTCGTCGGGATCGAGCCAGTCTTCTTTGTCGTACTCGATGAACGACGTGTTCGAAGACAACAATAAGTCGCCGATCTGCCAGTCGACGGCCATGAGCGCGATATCGGCTTGGAAGTCGCGGTCTTCGGGAAAGTTGTACTCCGCGACTAGATTCAGCCCGTACGCTATCTCTTGAATGCCGGCGATGGGGGGACCGCCCGCCGGATTTGGCCTTGTGTTGTAACCCCAATAGGTCGCGCTACCCGGCAACGCGCCGCTGGCTGCGTTCAGCGCGTCGACCGTCGCTCGCGCATCGAGCGTCCCGCCAGTGCCGCGGCTGCCGTCGAGCACGTTCAAGTTCGCGCCGTTGACCACGGCATCGAGTGCGCACGGAGCCGGCAGCCCCGGCGCAATTGTCGTGTTCGCAGTGCTCCACGGCACTCCGACCGGGTTGGCTGCGGTAATGGTGCTCGGATTCACACCGGCCCGCGTTTCGCAAACGGTGTACTCGCCCGCGCTGCCGCGCTGCCACACGTCTTGATGCTCGTACTTGAACGTGAAATCGAGATTGTCGGTCGGCGCCCACGTCGCGACGATGCGCGCGGCCGTGTTCTCCTTCACGCCTTGCGGAACGTTGCCGACGATCGAGTGGTAACCGGCGTCGTCGAGCTCGTAATAACGGCCCGCGAACCGAATACCGAAATTCTCCGACAACGGCCCGCCCGCGGCAAAGTCGACGGTGCGCTCCTCGTCGCTGCCGTATGCCATGTTCACGCCGCCTTCCCATGAGTCGCCGGGCTTGCGCGTGATGACGTTGATCGCACCTGCCGTCGCGCTCTGACCCGCAAACGTCGGCTGCGGGCCTCGCACGACTTCGACGCGCTCCAGGTCGAAGACGGCGCCTTGGCTCAGGTTGTCGCGGCCGTAGTAAACGCCGTCCGAGAACGCTGCGACGGCTTGCTCGAACGCTTCGTTCCCGGTCGACGTGCCGATGCCGCGAACGATGATTGCTTGGCCCGTAAACGCGTCGCGCATGAACAGATTCGGCACGAAGATCGAGAGATCCTCGACGTCGGAGAACCCGCCCTGCTCGATCATTTCGCCGGTGACAGCGGTTACCGAGATCGGAACGTCCTGGAGGCTCTGTTCGCGGCGTTGCGCCGTGACGATGATCTCTTCGAGACCCTCGCCTTGTGCAAGCAAACGAGCACTCGGAACCAGTGCCGCAGCAACCGCGGCCGCGACTAGACGCTGGGAATGGCCAATCATCTCGATCCCCCCGGGGAAAATTGATTCCAGCTAGGTATTAGTACGCTGGACCGGTCGTCTCGACGACAAGAAGGATCTGTTGGCTAATTGCAACGCGTCAGCGTTGCGTCGGCGCCTTAAGGCCAAAACTCCTCGGCAGGGCTGCGCGGCACGGCGCCTTGGGCGTGAAGGCGCGGCAACTCGGGGTCGGCATTCTCCCAAACGAGCAGCATCGCCCGCTTGCGAGCGAATCCTTGGTGCCGAATGTCGGCGGGCATCGCCGCGACGTCGCCGGGGCGCATGACGACCTTGGCACGCGGCAACCCCGTGACGCCGTCCTCGATCTGCCATTCGATCTGGTCGCTCAATTGCAGAAACCATTCGACGCGATCGTTCGCGTGCTTGACGGGCAGGATGTATTCCTCGGTCGTCGGACAGAACAGGCTGTGCTTGCAGACCGAGCTCACGGACGGATTCCACGTCACGTCGGAACGCGACAAATAGGCGAACAGGTTGAACGCGTGCACCTCGCCCTCGAATCCCGGCGCGGCGTGGATCTCGGGCTCGTCTTGCGGCACGTCGAGGAACGCGCGATTGACGGGGTAACGGTTGCGGTCGGTACGCAGCGGCAAATCCCCGGGCAAGCCCGGCATCCGCTTGCAGACGTCACGCGCGCGATTGATCGCGGCCGAGTTGTGGCCGATCTTCTTGCCTATCCAGGCAAGGCCCGTCTCCATGGGCGCGGCGAAGGGGTCGTAGCCCAGGTTCGTCCAGTCGTGGAGGATCGCTTTGCAGGTCTGCATCGCGAGACCGCTCTCGAACGTCTCGAGGAGATCCAAGCCCTGCGAGGTGTAGGTGGGGTGATAGCAGCCCGCGAAGAACTCGACGCGGCCGTAACGGTTGCGCGTGCCGAACACATCGTCGAAGTTCACGGTGCCGTAGAAGAAATTCCAAGCGACGTCGCGCATGAGTGCACGCAGGAACACATCGGCCGACATCGTGTGCGACAGCTTCGTGCCCTTCGAGACCCATTCGACGTGCGCAAAGTACTCGTCCCGCGAAAACGTGAACGAGCCCAACCGAAAGCTGCGATAGCCGGCCTCGTTCGGCGCGGACGCTTGCACCGCAGAGTCGTTCACGTCCGACATATCGCCGACCATTTCTGCACCGAATGCGGACCGAGAATCGTCTGCAGCAGGATGACCCCGACCCCGGCAGTCGCGCGAAAGCGATACGCGGCACGAGGCGGCAGTAGAGCTTGATGGCCGCGACCGAGCCGCATGAATCCCATGTTGCGCCCGACGGGTGCGCCCGCGAGCTTGACCGACCCCTCGACGCCCGAAGGTACGACAGTGCCGGGAAAATCGAGCTTCACGAGCTCGATCTCGACGCGGCCATCCATGACGATCGCGAACTCGTCGTGCGAGGCGGAGAACCAATCGGACGTGCCCTCCGCGCGGAGCGCCTCGATCACGTACTGGCGGTTCTTGGCGACGACGACCTTTTCATACGCGGTGGCGTGCGCAGCGACGTCGAACACGTTCGAGAACGCGTAGCTCTTGACGTCGTCGTTGATGATCTCGATGTCGCCTTTGACGTAGCTCGCGAGCGACCCGAAGGTCGTCACAAACTCGCCAATCCCGCGTCGTTGAAAGCTCACGCGCGCCCCGCCCCCGCTGGGAATTCCGTGCCGTGAGTATACTGCCGGGGGCAGTCGCTACCTGAGGACCGTCTTGGACAAGCCGAGACACGCTTTCCGCCACTTGGACCTCAAGCACCTGCGGCAACTGACCGAGGTCGCCGACAAGGGCAGCATTCGTGCGGCGGCCGAGTCGCTGGCGATCACACAGCCCGCGCTATCGCGCAGCATCCGGAGCATCGAGAACGAGCTCGGGTTGAAGCTCATAGAACGCGGTCCGCGCGGCGCCGAGCTCACGCCGGCTGGCGCCCGGCTGCTCAGCTATGCGCGCATCATCGACGCCAACTTGATCTCGGCCGAGAACGAGCTGCGCGGTCTTCGCGATCGCAGCGGCCGCACGGAGCAGATCGCGTTCGGCATGAGCTGGCTGACCGAGCAACTGATCGGTGCGCAGCTCATCGAGCGCGTGCTGCGCGAGCGGCCCGGAGTTCGCCTGACGACGCAAGTCGGCGACTACGAATCGCTCGCGCCGAAGATCGCGTCGGGCCGCCTCGATTTCTTCGTTGGGCCGCCGCCGATCGGCGGTGCGCGCCACGGCGTCACGACTCAATTGTTGACACAATTCCCGGCGGCGGTGGTCGTGCGCGCGGCACACCCGCTGGCTCGCCAGAAAGACGTCACGGCCCATGACCTCGTCGCCGCCCAGTGGATCCTGCCCGTAGCGGGCACGATTCCGCGAATCACGTACGACAACAGTTTTCTGCGCCGCGGCATCGCGCCGCCCGAGCCGATGTTCGAAGTGCAGCCGCTGTCACCGGTCATTCGGCAGCTGTTGCGCGAGTCGGATCTCGTCACGATCCTGCCCGTCGTCGTGATCGAGGACGACGTGGCTGCGGGCACGCTCAAGGTGCTGCCGTTCGACGACGAGATCGCGTTTCACATCCACTTGACCCAGCGCCAAGTGCGATACCCGTCGGCGGCGCGCGACTACGTCATCGAGGAGGTCAAACGACTCTTCGGCGAACGGGCCCGGCGCAAGGCCGAACCGCGCGCGCGCGGCCGGGCCGGCGCCGACTCACGCCGAGGCTGACGAGCTTCCGCCGTCCGTCACGCGGCCTGCGCGGCCGCGGCAGCCGTCTTGCTCGGCGCGGTCTCCCGCAAGAAGAAGCAGACGACGATACCGAGCGCAACACCGACCAACGCGACGTTCAACGCGCTCGGCAGGCCGAACCGGTCCGTGACGCCGCCGGCGATGATCGGCGCGATACCGCCGCCGAAAATTTCGCCGGCGCCGACGACCACGCCGATCGCCGACGAGATCAGCCCGCGCGGCGCCGACTCGGTCGCAATGGGCCCCGTGATCAGAGCGACATTGCCGAGACAGAAGAACGAGCAGACGAACAGCGCGACGAACAACGGCAACACGGAGGCTCCCGTGCTCGCGAACCAATAGACGGACAACGTGGCGCCGATGAACCCGAGAATCGCAAGCGGCTTTCGGCCAAAGCGGTCCGACAAACCCGGCCATCCAAATTGACCGAAGAAGCCGCCGAAGCCCAGGGCCGAAGCGACGAGCCCGACGTCCGTGATCCCGAGTTGCAGCGCGTTCGTGAGGTAGACGGGCACCATCGCACCGAGCACGAAGACGCACGCCATCGCACACAGCAACGCAAGCATGCAGACCACGATGTTCGGCACCTTCAACACTTCCAACCACGAGCCGCCGGGTTGCGTGGCGCCGATCAGTGCACCGGCTTGAGTGTCCTTCGGCTCGCGCAGCTGGAAGTAGAGCAACACGCCGACGATGAAACCCGGAATCGCGCAGATCCAGAACACGTAGCGCCACGACGGCACGACGTCCAAGAGTTGCGTGGCAATGATAGGACCGAGCGCAAAGCCCATGAGCGCGAAGCCGCTCTGCTGCAAGCCCTGATTGAAACCCCGCCGCGCGGGTTTCGAGGCTGCCGCAACGGCCGTGAAGCTGGTCGGGCAGTACGTGCCTTCCATCGCTCCCATCAGCGCGCGGATCCAGACGAGCGTGACGAGCCCCTGCACCATGCCGGAGAAGCCCGACATCAGCGAGAACAGGATGATTGCTGGGATCAGCACCTTGCGATGGCCGATCTTGTCGGACAAGCGGCCCGAGAAGATCGCGAATACGCCCCAGAGGATGCCGAGGATGCCGGCGAGCCGGCCGATCTCCCCTTCCGGCAACCCGAGATCGGCGGCCATCGCGGGAAACAGCGACGCGATGATCCAACGATCGAGGCCAACCAGTCCGAAGCCGACGCCGAGCAACGCGACGGTCTTCCATTCGTAGGACGTATCCCATGCGGTCGTCGTGCCGTGCTGTGCCATTGGTCGCGAACCTCGTGTGGGCGAACGCCGGATTGTAGTCGCTCCGCGCGCCGTGACTACTAGACGTTCGCGCTAGTACGCAGCTCGGGCACCAACGACGACATCGCAACCGCCGACGTGTCGTCGCCGAGCCCGCGCGTTCGTACTAACGAATGACTCCCCGAGTTTCTTCGGAGGCTATGCCATGAACTTGCGAAAGCACCTTCTTCCGCCGTCGACGCTGGTTGCGTTGCTCGCGTCGTTGACGCCCGCGACGCTGCAAGCACAGTCCATCAACCCGCCGACCGCCGTGCAAACGAGCCCGGCGATGAACGACCAGGAACGGGGCAACCTCAAGCTCGTCCTCGATTGGTGGCGCGAGGTCATCCAAGCGGGCCACCTGGAGCTATCCTCGAAGTACCAGCACGACGACTACATCCAGCACAACCCGAACGTGCCGACGGGCCGCGCGGCGTTCGTGAGCTTCTTCGAGAACGTCGTCGGCGTGAAGCCGAAGAACCCCATCCCCGCGACGCTATCCCCGGGACCCGTGGTCAGCGGTGCAAAGGGCGATTTCGTGTTTCTCGTCTTCGAGCGGGAGTCGCCGGATCCCCGCGATCCAACCAAGACCTATCACTCCAATTCGTTCGAAGTGCTGCGCATCGCGAACGGCAAAGTCCAGGAGCACTGGGACAGCGCCAAACGCATGGCGGCTCCGCCCGGCGCGCCGAAACCGCCGGCATTCGAGCAACCCGCGAGTCAGATGGCGCGCGGCAGCACGGGAACGTTGTCGACGGACGAGCGCCGCAATTTGGAGATCGCAACGCTCGAGATGAAAGACATGCTGCAGTACGGGCATCTCGAGCTCGCGGACACGGTGATGGATCCCGGCTACATCCAGCACAACCCGAACGTCCCGCAGGGGCGCGACGGCTTCAAGCAGTTCATGAGCAGAACTCCCGGCCGCACGCCGGTCGAGATCAAGCCCGAGTGGGTCAGACCGCCGTCGCTGACGCTCGTCAGCGGCCCCTATGTGCTCATGATGTGGGACCGCACGGAGAAAGACCCGAACGACCCCGCGCGGGAGTACGTGTGGAACCACTTCGACGTCCTTCGCGTCGAGAACGGCCTCATCAAAGAACACTGGGACGAGGCGGTGATCGCAGCGCCGGCGGCGCGCTGACGCCAAAAATGGTCCTTGCCGGCAGAATCGCGTTCGCGTTTGCTGTCGTCACGGCGAATGTGCCGGCGTACGCGCAAGTCGATTTCTCGGGCAACTGGGTCCCGCTGTTCCACGAGGATCAACCGGAGCGGTTACCGGGTCCGGAGCTCGGCGATTATTCCGGCATTCCGTTGAACGCCGCAGGCCGCATGCGCGGCGACTCGTACGACGGCGACAGGATCTCGGTCGTCACGGAATATCAATGCCGGCCGCACGGCGGCGACTACTCGATGCGCGGGTTGGCGAACATGCGCGTCGAGCAAATCATCGATCCCTTGACGCAACGCGTGCGCGCAGTTCACTTGCGAATGAACTTCCAGGAGCAAGAGCGCACGATCTGGCTCGACGGCCGCGAGCATCCGCAACCGCTCGCCGCACACACGTTCGCGGGCTTCTCGACGGGCACGTGGAACGGCAACATGCTCGACGTCGCGACGACGCATTTGAAGCCGAACTATCTGCGGCGCAACGGGCTGCCGCGCAGCGACCGCGCCACCTTCACGGAGCATTGGATCCGGCATGGCGATTACTTGACGATCACGACCGTGATCCGCGACCCGGCGTTTCTCACGGAGCCGCTCGTGCGCAGCCAAACGTGGGCAATTGCGCCCGACCAGCGGCTTGGCCGCGACGTCTGCGTCTACGTCCCCGAGCTCGTCGGCGAGCCCGACTACGTGCCGAACCACCTGCCGGGAACGAATCCGTTCTTGCGCGAGGTCATCGATTGGTACGGACTGCCCGAAGCCGGCGTGCGCGGCGGCAGCGAGACGTTGTACCCGGAGTTTCTCGAGAAGCTCGGCTTGCCGGCTGCAGCGCCGCCGCGCCAATGCGAGCGCTACTGCCGCTGCGGCGAGTTTGGCCGCGGTTGCGATCTCAAATGAACAACGCCTTGCCGGTTTACTGGGTCGCGCTAGCCGCCGCAGCCGTAGCTGCGCCGCCCTGTGCAGCGCAGCAAGACTTTTCCGGCGTGGAGCTCAGCGTGCTGCCCGTGCAGGGCAACGTCTACATGATCGCGGGCGCCGGCGGCAACATCAGCGTTCAGGTCGGCGATGAAGGGGTCCTCGTCGTCGACACGCAGTTTGCGCCGCTCGCGCCGAAAATCATGGCGGAGATCCGGAAGCTGTCTCATGGGCCCGTGCGATTCATCATCAATACGCATGCGCATGCCGATCATGTCGGCGGCAACGCGGCGCTCGCGGAGCTCATCAAGCCGACGTCGCTCGAGCCGTTGCAGATGATCGCGCACGAGAATGCGCTTGCGCGCCTTTCCAATCCGCCGTCCGGGGAAGCGGCAACGCCGGCGGGTGGCCTACCCGGCGATTCGTATTTCACGCCGACGAAGGACTTCCATTTCAACGGCGAGGCCGTGTTCCTCTATCACGCGCCGAGCGCGCACACCGACGGCGACACGATCGTGCTGTTCCGCGAGTCCGACGTCGTGAGCACGGGAGATCTGTTCACGCCGGGCAGTTACCCCTTCATCGACCGTGCTCGGGGCGGCAGCGTGCAGGGCCTGATCGCAGGGTTGAATCAGATCCTGCACTTGACCGTGCCCGCCAAGACGCAAGAACGCGGCACTTACGTGATTCCGGGTCACGGTCGCATTTGCGACGAAGCCGACGTCGTCGAGTTTCGCGACATGATCGTCGTCGTGCGCGACCGCGTCGCCGACATGATTGCGCGCGGCAGCACGCTCAGACAGATCCAGGCCGCACGGCTGACGCTCGACTACGACACCGAGTACGTCGACGCCGATAGTTTCGTCACGGCCGCAGAGTTCGTCGAAGCCGTGCACGCGAGCCTGACGGGAGCAGCACCGTGAAAATGGCGCTTGCAGCCGTCCTTTGCAGCGCGCTCGTCGCGATGGCCGCGCTCGCGCAAGCGCCGCGCGCGACGCCGCCGCAGTCCGCGCGAGCCGCCGCTCCGGTCGATCTCACGGGTTACTGGGTGTCGCCCGTCATGGAGGACTGGCGCTGGCGCATGGTCACACCGCTCCGCGGCGACGCGGCAAGTATTCCCGTCAACGCCGCCGCGCGCGCCGTCATCGACGCATGGGATCCCGCCAAGGACGAAGCCGCCGGCGCCGAGTGCAAAGCGTACGGCGCGCCGGCGCTACTGCGCGTCCCGGGCCGGCTTCGAATTCGCTGGCTCGACGACAACACGCTCGAGATTCAGGCCGATGCCGGAGAGCAAACGCGCACGCTGCGCTTCGGCCCCGCGGCTACACCTGCGGCCGAGCCGAGCCGGCAAGGCGACTCACGCGCCGCGTGGAGTTATCTCGCGGCGCGCCCGGGTCCGCGCGGCATTCCGCTCGGCATGGCGCCGGGACAGAGCGCGCAGAGCCGCACGCTGCAGGTCGCGACCACTAGCTTGCTGCCGGGCTACTTGCGCAAGAACGGCATTCCCTACAGCGAGCAAACGACCGTGATGGAGTACTTCGACCGCTTTACGGAGCACGACGGCGCCGAATGGTTTACCGTCACGACGATCGTCACGGATCCCGTTTACTTAGGCTCGCCGTTCGTGACGACGACGGACTTTCGCAAAGAACCCGACGGCTCCAAGTGGCAGCCGCGCCCGTGCACTGCACGCTGACGCGTAGCATGTGCTAAACCTCTAGAGGACCATGCGCACCGTGAGACCCGCCCTGCTCGTACTGTTGCTGGCCGCGCACGCGGCCGGCGCTCAAGCCCCGAGCACGTTCGTGCCCGTGACCGACGCGATGCTCCAAAATCCCGACGCAGCCGATTGGCTGATGTGGCGGCGTACGCTCGACCTTTGGGGTTACAGCCCCCTCACCGAGATCGATCGCGGCAACGTCGGCGGGCTCAGGATGGTGTGGACGCGCGCGCTCGGCCCCGGCATCCAGGAAGGCACGCCGCTCGTCTACGACGGCGTGATGTACTTTCCGAACCCGAGCGACTTGGTCCAAGCCCTCGACGCGGCGACCGGCAACTTGATTTGGGAGTATCGGCGCGCGCTGCCGAGCGACCTCGGCGAGTACTTCCCAGTGCCATCGATCAATCGCAACCTCGCGATCTACGGCGATACGCTGATCGACACGAGCTCCGACGACTTTCTGTACGCGCTCGACGCGCGCACGGGCGACCTGCGCTGGGAGCATCAACTGTTCGACTATCGCCGCGGCGCACAGCACACATCGGGTCCCATCATCGCGAACGGCAAGATCATCTCCGGCCGCGGCTGCGAGCCCGAAGGCAGCCCGGCCGCGTGCGTGATCATGGCGCACGACGCGCGCACGGGCGCCGAGCTGTGGCGGCGGCGCACGATTGCCGCGCCGGGGGAACCCAACGGCGACTCGTGGGGCGATCTCAAGGACGAGGAGCGGTGGCACGTCGGCAGCTGGCTCGTGCCGAGCTACGACCCCGAGCTCAACCTCGTGTTCGCGGGCACTTCTGTGACCTCGCCGGCGCCGAAATTCGCGCTCGCCGGCAACGACAAGCAGTACCTGTACCACAATTCGACGCTCGCGCTGAATGCCGACACGGGCGAGATCGTCTGGTATTACCAGCACATCGTCGATCATTGGGACCTCGATCATCCTTACGAGCGGATGCTCGTCGAGACGGCGGTCGCGCCGGATCGCGCCGAGGTCACATGGATCAATCCGCGCGTGCGCGCCGGCGAACGGCGCAAGGTCGTGACGGGCATACCGGGCAAAACGGGCATCGTGTACACGCTCGACCGCGCCACCGGTGAGTTTCTGTGGGCGCGCCCCACCGTGCAGCAGAACGTGCTGCAAGACATCGACGGTCTATCTGGCGAAGCACACGTGAATCCCGATGCATTGTTCGTCGAGGTCGGACAGGAACGCTTCATCTGCCCGACGTCCCTCGGCGGAAAGAACTGGCCGTCGGGAACCTTGAGCCCGCTTGGGCTAGTGATGTTTTTCCCGCTGCAGAACACGTGCATGACTTCGGCGCCGACATTGAGCAGGCCCAGCCCCGATTCGCTATACGGCTTGCGCAACGAGCAACGGATTGCACCGAACGGGTCGAACGTAGGCACGATCTACGCGCTCTCTGTCGAGACCGGTAAGACTCTGTGGAAGTACGAGCAGCGTGCCGCGATGATGTCGCTGCTCTCCACTGCCGGCGGCCTCGTCTTCGGCGGCGACACGAACGGCCGCTTCCGCGCGTTCGACCAACGCACGGGAAAGGTGCTGTGGGAAGTGAATCTCGGCTCGCCGATCTCGGGGTATCCGGTGACATTCGCCGTCGCGGGCAAGCAGTACGTCGCGGTCAGCACGGGCTCGTCGTTGACGGCGATGGGCGCCAATCGGCTCACGCCCGAGCTCACGCCGAGCTTGGGCAACAACCTGTTCGTATTCGCTTTGCCGGATTGATACGGCGCCGGTGATGCCGATTAGGCATCACAGCTATTCAAAAAGCATTGGCCCGAGCCCCCGGCGCGTGCGACGCTGCCTCCACAGAGGGAGGTTGAACCCATGAGCGCCGCGCCAGCCGTCGTTACTGACCTGCACATCGAGCGCCAACGCCTGTTTCGCCAAGTCATGGGCCGTTTCGCTACGGGCGTCACGGTGGTCACGACGCGAATCGGCGAGGAAACGTTCGGCATGACTGCCAACGCGTTCATGGCCGTTTCCCTCGAGCCGATGCTGTGCATGGTATCGATCAATCACACGGCACAAATGCATGGCCGTCTGCTGCAAGCGGGCCACTACGGCGTTTCGTTCCTGACGGAAGTGCAGCAGCATTTCGCCGCCCACTTCGCCGGGAAGCGGCTTCAAGGCCTCACCCCGGACTTCGAGTTGCACGGACGGACGCCGGTGTTGAAGCGCTCTCTTGCCGCAGTAACCGCGGACGTGGTCGAGACGCTCGAGTGCGGCGATCACACGCTATTCGTCGGGCGCGTCGGCGAAACGATCATGCTCGAAGCGGCGCGCCCGTTGCTGTTTTTCGGCGGCCGCTATGCACGACTCGACGTGCGAGCGCCGATCGACGACGTCGAGCCTCCGGAGTTCTGGTAGCGCGCTGCCAGTGATGCCGTGGCGGCATACCCGTGATCCAGAAAGCATTGGTCGCAAGTCCCGGCCGTGTGGCACAAGTACCGCGAAGGCGCGCTTACGACGCCTACGCGATTAGGCCAGTCGGGGGGAAAGATGGTCGCGGAGACTGCAGACGTTCTGGCGCTCGTCCATGCGCCATCCGGCGGCAAGGCAGCAGCACGACGGACGGAATTGATCACGTCGCTGTTCACTCGCCACCGGCGCAGCCTGCTGTGGTACCTGATGCGTTTGATCCCGAACCGCGACGACGCGGAGGATATCGCGCAGGAAGCGTTCGTTCGCTTGCTCGGCGTGCCGCACCTCGAGAGCGAGCCGAGCCGGGCGCGCAATTATCTGTTTGCGACCGCTACGAACCTCGCGCGCGACAACTATCGGCGTCGTACGGCGCGCGCGGAGAGCGCCCACGTGCCACTCGACGATCTACAACTCGAAGCGCCGGACCCGAAGCCGGAGCGGCTCATCGATGCGGAACGCGGCTGCGGAATCGTCGACGGCGCGTTGCGCGACTTGCCGCCACGGTCGCGTCAAGCGTTCGTACTGTACGTGCACGAGCAAATGACCTACGAGCGCATCGCGCTCGCCCTCGGCGTGAGCAAGAAGACGATCGAGCGCGACGTCGCGTTGACGGTCGCATTGTGCCGGTCGAGGCTGGCACACTGGGACGAGGCCTGAAGGATTTGAAGCAATGAAACGAGCACTGGGGCCGCCGTCGCAGGCGGTCCGTTCGGCTATCGCGTTCCTCGGCGTGTGGCTAGCGTGCGTCGGCACCGCGGCCACCGCGCAAACCAATCTGATCGGGTATTGGAATCCGCTGTTCCACGAGGACGTCGACGAGCGAATTCCCGGTCCTTCGATCGGCGACTACGCGGGGCTGCCGATCACGGACGCCGCGCGTTTGCGCGCCGAGGCCTGGGACGCGTCCCTGCTGTCGATGCCGGAGCATCAGTGCAAGCCGCATCCATCGACCTACGGCTTTCGCGGCGTCGGCGTCCTGCGCATCTGGGAGGACCGCGACGAGGACACGCAGCAACTGATCAAGATTCACACGCACATCGCGTGGCAGGAACAACATCGTGAGATTTGGATGGACGGCCGGCCGCACCCGCCCGAGTACGCGCCGCACACGTGGCAGGGCTTTTCGACGGGCAGTTGGGACGGCGACGTGCTCGTCGTGCGAACGACGCATTTGAAGGCCGGTTGGATGCGCCGCAACGGTCTGCCGCTCAGCGACCGCGCGACGATGACCGACCGCTTTCATCGCTACGGCGACGTCATGACGCACGTGATGATCGTGGAGGATCCCGTGTACCTGACCGAGCCGCTCGTGAAGACGAACGGTTTCTTGCTGCAGCTCACAGGCTCGATGACGCCGTACCCGTGCGAACCCGTCGTGGAAATCGTGCGCGATCCAGGCTTCGTGCCGCATTACCTGCCCGGTCAGAATCCGTTCATCGCGGAATTCGGCGAGGCGCATGGCCTGCCGCCCGAAGCGACGCGCGGCGGCGCCGCGACCGCGCTTCCGGAATTCGCGGAGACGCTGCGATGACGGCCGCTCGCATCACGTTCGTCGTTCTGCTCGCCGCGGCTGCGCTGCTGCCCTGTACCGGCGGCGCACAACCCCCCGCGGCACCCGCAACGACGCCTGCCAATCCGAGGCAAGCCGCGCCCATCGATCTCACGGGTCAATGGGTCGCGATCGTCAACGAGGACTGGCGCTGGCGCATGGTCACGCCGCCGAAAGGCGATTACGCGAGCGTGCCGCTCAACGACGAAGGGCGACGCGTCGCGGATCAGTGGGATCCTGCGCAAGACGGCGCGTGTGAGGCGTATGGCGCCGCAGCGTTGCTGCGCATGCCGACGCGCCTGCGAATTCGGTGGGACGGCGACGAGAGGTTGGTCGTGGAGTCCGATGCCGGCCGCCAAGTGCGCAATCTGAATTTCGGGGCGTCGGCATCGGCCGCTGCGCCGTCGCTACAAGGGCAGTCGATTGCCAGGTGGGTCACGCCGCCGCGGCCCGCAGGTGGTCCGGGTCTCGCGGGTGCCGGCGGCGGAGCGACTCGCGCGGGCGGCTACCTCGACGTCAAGACCACGAGCTTGGCTGCGGGCTGGCTGCGCCGCAACGGCGTGCCGTATAGCGAAGATGCCGTCGTCACGGAGTACTTCGCGCGTTTCGCGGCACCGAACGGAGACGAGTGGCTCATGGTGACGACGATCGTCGACGACCCGCGATATCTGACTCAGCGGTACATCACGAGCAGTCACTTCCGTAAGGAACCGGAAGGCGGCCGCTGGAATCCTCGCGCGTGCGGGGCGGCGTCATGAGCGCACGCAGTCTCATTCTCGGCGGCGTCGCAGTCCTGGCAGCCGCCGGCGCGCAGGCCCAGGCACTTAGGCCCGACGAGCTCGCCGTTTGGCATGTGCGCGACGGCATCTACATGCTCGTGGGCGCCGGCGGTAACACGACGGTGCACGTCGGAGAAAACGGCGTGCTCGTCGTCGACACCAAGCTCGTGTCGGCATCGGACGCTTTGCTCGCCGCGATCCGGAAGATCTCGGACAAGCCCATTCGCTACATCGTCAACACGCATTGGCACGCCGATCACGTCGGCAGCAATGAGGTCATCGCGAAGGCCGGTAGCACGATCGCCGGAGGCAACGTCTCGGGAGCCATCGCGGACGCAGGCGAAGGCGCAGCCGTCATCGCTCACGAGAACGTGCTCGTGCGCATGTCCGGCCAAGAGAACCCACCGCCCTTCGAGGCATGGCCGACGGACACGCTGTTCACGCCACGCAAGGACCTCTACTTCAACGGCGAGCCCATCGAGATCTTGCACCAGCCCGCTGCGCATACCGACGGCGACAGCCTCGTGTTTTTTCGTCGCACGGACGTCATCAGCACCGGCGACGTGTTCACGACGACGGGTTACCCTGTGATCCGGCCCGAGGATGGCGGCGGAATCGACGGCGTGGTCGCCGCGTTGAACCGCATCATCGAGATCACTGTCCCCAAGGAGAAACAGGAAGGCGGCACGCTCGTGATCCCGGGGCACGGCAGGCTCTGCGACGAGGCGGATGTCGTCGAGTACCGCGACATGGTCACGATCATTCGCGACCGCATCAAAAGCATGCTCGAGATGGGAATGACGCTGCGGCAAGTGCAGGCCGCGAAACCGACCGCCGACTACGACGGCCGCTACGGCGCGACGACGGGCCGATGGACGACGGAGCAATTCGTTGCCGCGGCTTACGAGAGCTTGAAGAACGAGTAACGACAGGAGTGATTCATGGCAACGAGGATGGCTAACAAGAGCGACGCCGCAAAGGGCGAAAACATCGGCGCGGTGCGGTACGACCGTCCGCAGAACGGCGCGGAGTATCTGGAATCGTTGCGCGACGGCCGAGAGGTCTACGTCTACGGCGAGCGCGTCGAAGACGTCACGACCCACCCTGCGTTCCGCAACACCGCGCGCATGACGGCGCGTCTCTTCGACGCACTGCATGACCCGGAAAAATCGAAAAAGCTGCTGCTGCCGACCGACACGGACGGCAAGGGCAAGACCCACGCGTTCTTCAGAGCGCCAAAGACTGTCGAGGAATCCATCGCCGGCCGCGATGCGATCGCCGAATGGCAGCGCCTCACGTACGGCTGGATGGGACGGTCGCCGGACTACAAGGCGGCGTTCCTCGGCACCCTCGGCGGCAACGCCGAGTTCTATGCACCGTTCGAGGCGAACGCGAAGCGTTGGTACACGTACTGCCAGGAGCGCGTGCCGTTCGTGAACCACGCGATCATTCATCCGCCCGTCGATCGCGACAAGCCGCCGGATCAGGTCGCGGACGTGTGCGTGCACGTTGAAAAAGAAACCGACGGCGGCCTGATCATCTCGGGCGCCAAGGTTGTCGCGACGGGCTCGGTGCTCACGAACTACACGTTCATTGCGCACCACGGCTTGATTCCGTTGCAGGACAAGAGCTTCGCGCTCGTATTCATGCTGCCGACGAACGCGCCCGGCGTGAAATTCCTGTGCCGCACGTCGTACGAGATGACTGCGGCCGTGATGTCGAGCCCGTTCGATCAGCCGCTGTCGTCGCGGCTCGACGAGAACGACGCCGTGTTCATCATGGACAAGGTGTTCGTGCCCTGGGAGAACGTGTTCGTCTACGGCGACATCGACAAGGCCAACAACTTCTTCCCGCGCACGGGCTTCTTGCCGCGGTTCGTCGTGCACGGCTGCACGCGACTTGCCGTGAAGCTCGATTTCATCGCGGGACTCCTGCTCAAGGCCGTCGAAGCCTCGGGCACGAAGGACTATCGCGGCGTCCAAGCCAACGTCGGCGAGGTACTGGCGTGGCGCAACATGTTCTGGGCGCTGACGGAGGCGATGGTCCGCGATCCGCGCCCGTGGAAGGGCCCGTACCTGCTACCTAACCCCGACCCCGGCAACGCTTACCAAGTACTGGCGACGATCGCGTACTCGAAGATCAAGTACCTGATCGAGCAAACCGTCGCATCGGGACTCATCTATCTGAACTCGCACGCGCGCGACTTCGACAACCCCGAGATCCGGCCGTACATCGATAAGTACATGCGCGGGTCGAACGGCTACACGGCCGAGCAGCGCATCAAGCTCATGAAGCTGCTGTGGGACTGCATCGGCACCGAATTCGGTGCACGACACGAGCTCTACGAGATCAACTACGGCGGCAGCACCGAGGAGATCCGGCGCTATGCCCTTTTCGGCGCCATTGGCAACGGCAACGCCGCGAAGTTCAAGGGCTTCGCCGAGCAGTGCATGGCCGAGTACGATTTGAACGGCTGGACCGCGCCGGACCTTATCAACGCCGACGATCTGTCGTTCCACAAGGCAGCGAAAAAGAAGACCAAGAAGAAATAACCGCGCATACAATGGCGCGGTGATCTTCGAGCAAATCGCAACCGGCGGGTGTCAGTCGTACATCGTCGGCTGCCCGGATTCGCGCGCGGCCGTGCTGATCGATCCCGAAATTCGGCAGATCGACCGGTACCTCGCGGCCGTGGCGCGCGACGGGTTGCGCATCCGTTATTTGATCGACACGCATACACACGCCGATCACTTCTCGGCGACTCGCGAGCTCGGGAGCCGACTCGGCGTACCCGTCGTGATGCATCCGCTCTCCCCTGCGCCGTTCGCGACTCTGCGCGTCTACGCCGGCGACATGCTCGCGCTCGGCTCGTTGCGGCTCGAGTTCATGCACACGCCGGGGCATACGCGCGATTCGATGTGCATCCGCGTCGAAGACCGTGTGTTCACGGGCGACACGCTGCTCGTCGGCGGCACGGGACGCACGGATCTGCCGACCGGCAATCCCGATCAACTCTACGACAGCTTGTTCAACGGGCTGCTGAAGCTCGACCCTGCACTCAAGGTTTTCCCGGGCCACGACTACAAGAACCAGGGATCGTCGACGATCGGCAGGGAGCTCGCAGAGAACGCACGGCTGCAGAAACGCGACCGCGCGGAATTCATCGACATGATGAATCACCTGAACATCGCGGCGCCGACGCACCTGACCGAAGCGCTGCGGACGAACATGACGGGCGGCAAGACGGTCACGCAGCTGCTCGCCGAAGCCGCGTCGAAGGTGCCGTTCGTATCGCTTCCGGAGCTAAGGCATCGTCTAGAACAATCTGATAACTCTTTGATAGTTATGGATGTACGGGAGAAGGATGCCTTCGACGCGGCGCATGTCCGAGGCGCCGTGCATCTGCCTCGGGGTCAGCTCGAGCTGCGCGTGAACGACGTGCTGCCCGATCCCACGGCCCGCATCGTCACGGTGTGCGAGTTCGGCAAGATCTCGACGCTCGCGGCTGCGTCGCTGCGCGATCTCGGCTTCTTGCGCGCCGCTGCCCTGGATGGCGGCATGAAGGCGTGGCGCGAGGGCGGTTTTCCGGTCGAGACGTCGTGAGCCCCGATCAGACCGACGTCGTCGGTCCACGCTCGACCTTCCACCCAGGCGACGTGCTCTGCGAGCGCTTTCGCGTCGAGCGCTTCATCGCGCGCGGCGGCATGGGCGAGCTGTACGCGGCTCGCGACCTCACGCTCGGCGAATCCGTTGCGCTGAAGACGATTCGACCGGAGATCGCAACCAACGAACGCACGCGGCAGCGCTTCCTGCGCGAGATTCAACTGGCTCGCAAGGTCACGCATCCCTGCATCTGTCGAATCTTCGACCTGTTCGAGCACTCGAGCTCGACGAACGCACCGATCGGCTTCGTGACGATGGAGCTGTTGAACGGCGAAACGCTGGATCGGCGGCTCGCACGCGACGGGCCGTTCGATGTCGAACGCGCGACCGCGATCGTCACGCAGTTGGTGTCCGCATTGTCCGCCGCTCACGCGGCCGGCGTCGTGCATCGCGACTTCAAGAGCAACAACGTGATGCTGCTCGACGCGGGCAAGAACGCGGCGCCGCGAGTCGTCGTCACCGATTTCGGCCTCGCCTACCACCTCAGCACCGCGAGTAGCGACGACGCCCGCGTTTCGCTGGCCGGAGAGATCCTCGGCACACCGGGCTACATGGCACCCGAGCAGATCGAGGGCGGCCCCGTCACTCCGGCGACCGACATCTATGCGCTGGGCGTCGTGCTGTACGAGATGATGACGGGCACGCGCCCGTTTCCAGCCGACACCGCGCTGGCCGAGGCCGTGCTGCGGATGTCCGGGCGCGCCACGCCGCCTCGGAACCTTGCGCCGGAGCTGCCGCCGGCATGGAACGACACGATCCTCAAGTGCCTCGAGCGCTTTCCCGAAGACCGCTTCGCGCGCGCCGGCGACGTGCTGCTTGCGCTCGGAGCAGGCGTCACGCTGCCGCGGTGGGCGCGTCACAAGCGCGGAATCGGTGTTGCCGCGGCAGTCGCGCTCGCGGTTGCGGGGTTCGCCGCTTGGCGCGTCTATGACACGCCCGGAGCCACTGCGGCGCCCGTGGTATCGGTCCGGCAGCTCCGAACGTCGGTCGCGGTGCTGGGCTTTCGCAACCTGGCCGGCCGCGAGGACGCGGACTGGCTGTCGACGGCGCTTGCCGAGATGCTGTCCGCCGAGCTCGCGGCCGGCGATTCGCTGCGCACGATCCCCGGCGAGAACATCCAGCGCATGAAGACGGATCTGGCGCTCGCCGATTCCGACTCGTATGCCGCCGAGACGCTGCTGCGCATACGCCAGAATCTCGGCAGCGACCTAGTAGTGCTGGGATCGTATGTCGCGGTCGGCGACGGCGACGAGGTCGAGCTGCGCGTCGACATTCGCCTGCAGGACTCGGCGACCGGTGAGACGCGAGCCGTCGTCAGCGAAACCGGTCGATCCGCCGAATTGTTCGATCTGGTGTCGCGCGCGGGCAGCGAGCTACGCGAACGGCTCGGCGTTGCACCGAGCTCCTCCGCGCTGGCATCCGTCCGAGCATCGCTACCCGCCTCGCCGGAAGCCGCGCGCTCTTACACGGAGGGGCTCGTCGAACTGCGCAAGCTCAACGCGCTCGGCGCACGCGATCTGCTGGCGCGAGCCATCGAAGTCGAGCCCGACTTCCCGCTCGCGCATTCCGCGCTGGCCGCAACATGGACCGCGCTCGGTTACGACAATCGCGCGCGAGAGTCCGCCGAGCGGGCTCTTGCATTGTCGTCGAACCTGCCGCGAGCCGAGCGGCTCGAAGTCGAGGCCACCTATCGCGAGATGACCAGCGCGTGGACTGAGGCGATCGCGCTGCGGCAGTCGCTGTCCACGTTCTTTCCGGACGACGTCGAGCACGTGCTCAGGCTCGGCAACGCGCAGGTGCGCTCCGGCGCCCCGCGAGATGCGCTCACCACTATCGAGAATTTTCGTGCGCGCTTCCCGACCGCGAGGGATCCGCGCCTCGACTTGATCGTGGCGCGGACCGCGGATGCATTGTCGGATTTTCCCGCGATGCGAACCGCGGCAGCGGCAGCCGCGACGCTCGGCGACGCCCAGGGTACGTGGCAGGTCGTCGCGGACGCGCGGCTCCTCGAGGGTGGCTCTCTGGTACGGCAAGGACTCGTCGACGACGCGATGCCGCTGTTCGAGCAGGCGCGCGCTGCATACGAGGACGCCGGCGATCGCAGCGGTGTCGCTCGCACGCTGAACAACCGCGGCATTGCGCTCACGAACGGCCGCGAGTGGGAGCAAGCGATTCCGCTGTACGAGGAAGGGCTCGTGATCGCGCGCGCGATTGGCAATCAGGATCTCGTCGCCCGGCTCCTGAACAACCTCGCGATCCTGCAGCGCCGTCGTGGCGACTTCGAGTCGTCGCTGACGATGAACCAGGAATCGCTGCGAATTCGCCGCGAGCTCGGCGACAGAACCAACATAGCGATCTCGCTGAACAACATCGGCAACGTGTTGCTCGATCTCGGCGACTTCGATGGCGCTTCGCGGCATTACGAAGAATCCGCCGACATGAGCCGCGAAACCGGTGACCGCAGCGGCCTCGCACGTGCGCTGCGGAATGCAGCGGAAGCGCTCACGGAGCAGGGTCAGATCGCGCGCGCACGGACGCTGAGCGAGGAAGCGCTCGCGATCCGGCGCGGCATCGACGACCCCGTCAGCATCTCTAGCTCCTTGTATGCGCTCGGCCGAATCCTGTCGATCGAAGGACGCCTCTCCGACGCAAAGCGTCGGCTCGACGAGTCACTCGAGATGGAACGGCGGCTCGACAACCCGCGCGGCATTGCGTTTGCACTGTACGAGGAAGGCGAGATCGCCTTCTTGGAAGCTGATTTCGCAACCGCGCGCCGACTGCACGAGGAAGCGCTCGCGATCCGCGCGGAGATCGACGAGCCGATTGCGATCGCCGGGAGCCGGACCGCATTGGCCGCGCTCGCGCTCGAGGAGAATCGCCTCGGCGAGGCCGAAACCCAAGCGCGCGCAGCAGTCGCTGGGTTTGTGAGCCTCAAAGACTCGGCGCGCCAGGCCGAAGCGACGACCATGCTGGCGCGAGTGCTGCTGGCACAGAAGCGGACCGACGATGCGCGGCGCGAGATGGCGGCCGCGCAGGCACTGGAGTACAGCGCGCAGCACTGGTTGATCCGGTCGCCGGTCGCGATGGTCGCCGCACGACTCGATGCCTTGACGGATCCCGCAGCCGCCGTGCAGACGCTGCAATCCCTGCGGACCGAGGCCCTGAGTCGCGGTGTCACGCGCTGGGCGTTCGAAGCGCAGCGCGCGATCGTCGAGATCGAGGAAGCAAGAGCGCCGGAGGCTGGACGCGCGGCGCGCGAGGCGTTGCGACGCGATGCGCTCGAAGCTGGACTCCCGATCTACGCTCGTTGATACAAAGGACCCCAATGGCCGCGACTGTAGTGAAACGTCCGGGAGCTTCGTTCGCGCTCCAATGGACCGCGGCGACGGCCGCCGGCTGGCTGCTCGCGCATCCACTCGTGCAGTTGTTCGCGCTGCAGACCATCGACATTTGGGGTGCTGCGGCGATCGCGATCGCAGTGGCCGCAACGGTTGTTCACTGCATCACGCGGCGCAAGCGGAACGTCGATCCAAACTGGGTCGACGTTCCGATCAACGCCGGTTGGGCGCTCGTGGCCGTCGTCGCGTTCGCACTCGGACAACCTGGATCGATCGCGGGCGTGCTGCAGTGGCTCGTGCTGCGGCCGCACGTTCCGGCCAGCCGTTGGTGGATGCTCGCGAGCGCGGTGGGTGCCTACGTCGCGTTTCTCTTGTTATCGGTGGTCGTGCTCGGCAACGCGGTGCTCATCTACGCGACCGCGGGTCTTCTGATCGGCATCGCTCAGTGGCTCGTTCTGCGCAGGCGGATACCGCGGGCGGGTTGGTGGATCGCAGCGAGTGCGCTCGGCTATGTGGCCGGCGGCGCCGCCGCGATCGCCGCGGGGGCCGGGATAAACGCGTTGGTCGGTCAACTCGATCCCACGACGGCCAACGTACTCGGGCATACGGCGCCGAACCTGCTGGGCGGCGTGTTCTACGGAGCGCTCACGGGATACTGGCTCGCGCGTCTGCTTCGCGCTCGCTAGCGAGCGCGCGACGCGCTCATGGAACGTGCACGCTGGATTTGACTCGCCATTGGCCGGGCCCGACCTTTTCGTAGACTTCGTCGTCGTAGCCGCCGGCCGCTAGGAACGCGCGACCCTTGACCTCCGTGCCCGATACACTGACGCGGACTCCCGAGGTCATCAGGCGCTTGACGCCGTTCGCGTCCGCCTCGTAGTAGTCACCGAGCTTGGCGCCACCGAGACGATCGATTGCGAGCAACTCGGCCGCGTCGAGGCCGGCGGCCTTTTCGGGCGCGATGATCACGGTACGCGCGGCGATCCGCCAACCCGCGGGAGTCTTCACGTACTCGTCCTGATACTCGGCCGTGCCGAGATTCGCGAAACCGCGTGCACCGCTTGCGGTCGCTTCGAGTGTGACGGTGGGCCCGTTCGAGCCGCCCGGGCGCCCCGCTCCCGGAGTGGCGCTCGGCGCGATGCAATGGCGCTCGCTCTCGACGAGAGCCACGAGCCGGTCGTGCCCAACCATGTGGCCGCGAAAGCCGCTCGCGAAATAGCCAGTCTCCGGCACGAACAAATTCGCGAAGTCCTGCGCGCGACATCCGCCGAGCGCGGCTGCATACCCGGCGACCAACGCCCGAATCGCCGCCTCGTCGTCGGCGCTCAAGCTGGGTGGTTGAGCGATCAATGGCGCGCCGACGATCAATGCGGCACTGAGAAGAAATCCGCGCACACGCTTCACGACATTCATGCTCGACACCCAAAAAACACGACGCGGCAATGCTAACACGCGACTCAGAACACGAACCGCGCATGTACACTGGCTGCTCGCGGATGATGCGAACAACAACCGCTGGGGGGAACCGACGATGTCGACTTCGATCCGTTACGGCGCGCGTGTCGCGGCCGGCCTCGCCGCTCTCGGCGGCGTTGCGCTCCTGCTCACCTCGGTCGGCACTCCCGAAGCGCAAGAAGGCGTGACGACCGCGACCCTGATCGCGGGCCTCGAGACCAGGCTCACTGCCTTGGATCCGCAGGTGCAGTACCTGAAGGACCGCAAAGACATCTTCGACGCGATCAAGCGCTACACGCGCGGTGCGGATCGTCACGACAAAGATCTGGTCGCGAGCGCGTTTTGGCCCGAAGCCACGATCAGCTTCGGCACTCCGATGAGCCGCGACGAGTACGTCGAGTGGGAAGAGACGACGCTCTCCGGCTACGCAGCTCATCAGCACCACGTGACGGGACAGACCGTGGAGATCGACGGCGACACCGCTCATGTCGAAAGCTATCTCGTGTACTTCCTCGTGCCGCGCGATCGCGCCGCCGACGCGGCGGGCGCCGCAACGCTCGGGCGCGCATTGACGGCCGAGAAGACGCGCTTGGGCAGCGGCCGCTACATCGAGCGTTGGGAGCGCCGCAATGGCGAGTGGAGGATCCTCGTCCGTGAATACGTCGAGGACTTGGCGCTGCTCGGGGATACCGTCGATCTGTGCAGCGCAGGCCGGTGCCTGGGCAGCTGGGACCGCACGGATCCGTCGTACGCACGGCCGCTCGAGCATCTGACGGCGGAGCAACGGCAAGCGCGAGGCGACGCAAACCGCGAGCCGCGCCATCCAGCCGGGCCGGCACGATGAATCGGGCGTTCGCGATCGGCGTGCTCGTGTTGCTCGCGATCGCGGGCGCGTACTCGTTGTTTCGAGACACGTCCGATACCGCAGCGCCGGATCACGTCGCAGCGCTCGCGGCGCTCGACGCTCGGCTCGCTGCGCTGGAAGCGGACGTGGCCGACATGGCCACGTACCAGGCGATCTGGGAGAACGAGCTCGAGTACACGCGCGGGCTCGATCGACACGACGAGGCGCTCGAGCGCGCGGTGTTCTGGCCCGACGCTGCGATCAGTTACGGCAACTTGGTCGAGTACGAGGAGCTCGCCGCGTGGGCCAACGCGAGCCACGCGAACTCGGCCGGCCACCAGCATCACGTCACGGGGCTCACGCTCGACGTCAACGACGCGGTCGCGCACGAGGAAGGTTACATCTTCTATTCGTCGGACTTGGTGCGGGACAAATCGAAAGACACGGCGGGCTTGCCTACGCCGGGACGCGTGGCCGCGGGCTCCTTCGCAACTTTCGGCACCGGCCGGTACGTGAACCGCTACGAACGCCGCAACGGGGATTGGCGAATGATCGTGCACGAATACGTGCACGACGTGAGCCTGCGCTTGCCCGTCGTCGATCTGTGCGCCGAAGCTTGCCTCGGCCGTTGGGATTCGTCCGACATCTCATACTTGCGGCCGCTGCAACCGTTGACCACCGATGAGCGGCGAACGCGCGCGGAGCAAAGCAGGACGCCGCGCGCGAGTCCGAATCCCACAGGAGGCGAACCTTGAGGCGCACGTCGATTGGATTGCTGGCACTCGGCACCCTGACAGTTTGGGCGGCTCCCCCCGCCGTTGCCGACACCGTGCTGATCACCGGCGCGAACTCGGGGCTCGGGCTCGAGTTCGCGAAGCAGTACGCAGAGCTCGGCTGGGACGTGATCGCGACGCATCGCCGATCCGAAGTTCCGGAAACGCTTGCACCGTTGCTCGCGGAGCATCCCGACAGCGTTCGCGTCGAGCGCATGGACGTCGCAAGCATCGCCGAGGTCGAGGCGCTCGCTGCGAAGCTCGACGGGATCGCGATCGACGTGCTGATCAACAACGCCGGCGTTTACAGCGACCGCTCCGAATGCGGCACGGAGTCGTGCACGGGTGCGTACGACACACAAACGTTCGGCAACATCGACTTCGCGCTGTTCGACACGATCATGGCCGTGAACGTCCGCGGGCCGCTGGTCGTGTCCGAGAGCTTCATCGAGCACGTTCGAGCGGGCAAGCAGAAGAAGATCATCGCGATCAGCTCGACGAACGGCTCGGTCAGCGCACCGCTGCCGGGACCGCAGGGCATCGCCTACCGCTCGAGCAAGGCCGCGCTGAATCGCGCAATGCAGCTCGTCGCAGTGAAGGTGAAAGAGGAAGGCGTGCTCGTGCTGATGCTGCATCCCGGCACCGTGGTAACCGAACGCCTCGAGCGCAACCGCGGGCTGCCGGGAACCGTTGAGACCGCCCCGAGCGTGACCGGCATGATCAAGGTCATTGCCGACGCCACGATGGACGACACGGGCAAGTTCCTGCAGTACGACGGCACGACTGCACCCTGGTAGCTTCGGGCCGATCGCAACGTGTTTCCCCTTCGCGACGACAATCCGCATTTCCTGACGCCGGTGATCACGTACGCGCTGATCGCCGCGAACGTGCTTGCGTGGGCGCTGCTGCAGGGGCTCGGGGCCGAGCCGTTCTTATCGAGCTCGGTGTGCAGACTCGGATTGATACCGGCAGAGCTGCTGCAGACGGTTGCGCCCGGCACGCGATTTCAAACGGGTCCCGAGACCGTGTGCGTGATCGGCGACGTGAGGACGTGGTACACGCCGTTGACCTCGATGTTCATGCACGGCGGCTGGTTCCATCTGCTCGGCAACATGTGGTTCCTCTGGATCTTCGGCAACAACGTCGAAGACTCGATGGGACACGTGCGGTTCCTAGTGTTCTACCTGCTGTGCGGTCTGGCGGCCGCGGCGCTCCAGACGTTCACCGATCCGACGTCGACGATCCCGATGGTCGGCGCATCAGGCGCCATCGGCGGTGTCATGGGCGCCTACGTGGTGCTCTACCCGCGCGTACGCGTGCACATGCTCGTGTTCCTCGGCTTCTTCGTCACGACGTTCGCGGTACCGGCCATTTTCATGCTCGGGTACTGGTTCGTGCTGCAACTGTTGAGCGGCGCCTTTTCGATCGGATACGAGGGCGGCGGCGTCGCATTCTGGGCGCACGTCGGCGGCTTCGTCGCCGGCGCGCTACTCGTGCTCGTGTTCCGCGATCAACGCTTGCTCGCGCGTCATCCGTACTACGGCTGGCGCGGTGGATCGTCCGGCCAAAGCTGGCGCAGGATCCGCTGACGGGGTCGCGAACGGCCTACTCGGCGAGAAATTCCGACAGCGCACGAGTCAGCACGAGCGGCTGCTCGAGCGTCGATAGATGACCGCAGTCCTGCACGACGAGCTGCCGCGCGTTCGGGATGCCAGCGGCCATCTCGGCCGCGCGATCCGGCGGCGTCAGCACGTCGTCCGCGCCCACGACGACGAGCGTCGGACAGCGAATTGCCGCGAGGCTCGGCCGCGAGTCGATACGGTTCATGATCGCCGTCTGCTGCCGCACGAACGCGCCCGATCCGGTCTGCGCCGCCATCGCGCGGACGATAGTCTCGAGCTCGCGGTCGCCATGCCGCGAAGCTGCGACGAAACGTGGAAATAGCATTCCGACAATCTCATGGAGGCGGCCGCCTTGCGCCATCTCGATCTGCTTCTTGCGTCCTTCGGTCTGCTCCGGTGTGTCGGGCCGTGCAGCCGTATCGAGCAGCA
>Ga0315910_10000737_pt1 | contig 31512 bp, 20 predicted proteins | sample EdamamesoilMG_FD_204470 | JGI IMG/M metagenome (GOLD analysis project Ga0315910, IMG submission 204470) | Garden soil microbial communities collected in Santa Monica, California, United States - Edamame soil | ecosystem: Environmental > Terrestrial > Soil > Garden | place: USA: California... | reverse complement strand
TCTACATCGTGGGCTCGCAGATCTGGGACCCGATGGCGCTCAGCCGTACGCTGCCCATCGTTCTGCTGTTGGTCGGTGTCGCCGGGCTCGGAGTCGCCGGCCGCAACTTGGCGGGTAAGTCCGGCGCCTTCATCGCGATGGCGATTTGCCTGGGCACGGCCATCGTGCATGGCCGCCTGGCGGGCGGGCTTCCACGCTCGTTCGCGTTTCCGTGTCTCGCGTGGTGTCTCGCCGCCTTGACCCACGGCTCGCCGCGGGCCTTCGCCGTACTGACGGTGGTGGGCGCTGGATTTTACCCGGTGTGTGCGGTGCTCGGAGGGCTCACGCTCGCGCTGTGGTTGCTCGTGATGCCCGACGGCGATCGCGGGCGAGCGAGCGGATGGTCGCTGCGACGGCGGCTCATTTTCCTGACGATCGCTGGAGCCGCGACGGCGGCGATCATCCTGCCTTTCGCGATCAGGATGCGACCGCACGGTGAGACCATCAAGCCGTCGATGCTCCGGGAATTCCCGGAAGCCGGCCCAGGAGGTAGGCCCGCAGCCAACGATCGACCCCCGTTTCCGCCTTTTTTCGCCGCCGCGGCCCCGCTGGCTCGGGCCTCCGCCGTGGAGTCGGTGAGGAACGCCCTGGTTCCGAGCATCGCCGCACCGATCCGTCGCAACAAGTCCGTCGATGCGGTGCTGCAGACCATTTTCGTCTGGGCGATCGTGCTCGGACTGGCTCGGCTCGGATTCGCGAGCGCGGGGGTGCGTCGCCTGGCCGCGTTCGCCGCCGCGACCTACGTCGGCTACGTCGTCGCCGACTGGATGACGCCGACGCTGGTCGTGCCTCAGCGCTACGTGCGCTACGCGATCCCGGTGCTCGTGCCGCTCGGGATCGTGGCCGGGCTCCGTGGGCTCTTTCCCCGGCGGGAGCAGAACCCACCGAGCCTCGCGCGCTCGCGGGCCGTCGCGGGCTTCGTGCTCGCGGCTGGGACGGTGGCGCTCGTGCTGTTCGGGGGCGCTGGTCCGGGAACGGGCCGTAGGAGGGACGACGTCACCCTGCGCCGGCAGGACTTGCGTCTCTATTCAGCGCTGAGAAAGCTGCCGAGCGACTCGCTGATCGCCGGTTGGCCGCGCGACGTGATGAACCAGGTCCCGCTGGCGACGAAACGGACGCCGTTTCTCACGCATCAGACGCACATGCCTTATCACGCGAAAATGACGCTGCTGATGCGTGAGCGGATGCGGGCGCTCATCGCCGCCTACTTTGCCGTGGACGACGCCCCCCTGAAGCAGCTGCGGACCAAGTTCGGCGTGACGCACTTGATCGTCGAGTGGTCGCACTTTCGCGGAACGCCGCCGCGCTACTTCCATCCCTTCGACAAGGACATCCGCCGGGTGCTTCAGAAGGCGCAGGGTCACGAGTTTGTCGTCCCGCGCCTCGCGGAGCGCGGCGCGATCTTTGCCGACGACACCTACGCGTTGCTCGACCTGTCCCGTTTGGATCGGCCGCGCCGCCGTCGCCTGCCCGAGCGCCGGTAGTCACTCACTCTCATGCTCTTCAGCTCGCTCCCGCTCACGCCTCCGTGGCCCCGCGCGCTCCCGGAGAAGCTCGGCAGGCTCGGCCGGCGCGAGGGTGTGATCGTGCTGGTGCTGGCCCTCTTGGCGATCGCGACGCGCTTCTACCAGCTCGGCGCCGAGTCGCTCTGGCTCGACGAGGCCATCACCTACCACCGCGCCCGCGTTCCGTTTGGTGAGCTCGTCGCTGACGCCAAGACGAACCATCACGATCCAGCCTACTTCTTGCTGGTCAAGGCCTGGATGGTGTTCGGAGACTCGGAGTTCGTGCTGCGAGCCCCCTCGGCCTGCGCCGGAGTATTGAACGTCCTCGCGGTATATGCCCTCGGCCGGGTCGTTGGCGGGCGCTGGGTCGGGCTCGGTGCGGCGCTCGTTATCCTGCTGAACCTGGCATCCGTGAAGTACGACCAAGAGGCGCGGATGTACGCGTCCTACGCGCTCGGAGCGACGATCGCCATCGCGGGTTTGATGTGGCTGCTCGACCATCCGGAGAAAGCGGGCCTCCGGCTCTGGCGCCTGGCTCGTGATGCCGAAGAGCGGCAAGTCCCCCTCGCCGGCGTGCGCCTTGCGTGGCTTGCGTTCTGGTTCGGTGCCGTCGTCACGCTCTACAGCCACGCCACGGCGGCGTTGTTCATCGTTGCTTGCTCTCTCGTTGCGCTCGTCTTCATCGCGGTTCGCCCGCGCCAGCGCCGTGACTTCTTCGTCAACTGGGTGATCGCGAACCTCGCCGTCCTGCTCGGTTTTTCGCTGTGGCTGACGCAGTTCACCGAGCAGACCGCGGTCGTCGCGGGTGGCGGATTCTGGATGAAGTACCCGACCCTGCGCGACGTCCAGGTGGCGCTCCGACTCATCCTTCTCTCGTACCCCGTGCCTTGGGTCTGGGCCCTCATCCTCGCGCTTACCTTGCGCGGCAGCTTCGCGCTGCGCAAAAAGCCACTTCTCCTGGCCGCCCTGTGGATGTTCAGCGTGCTCGGTCCAGGGCTGCTCTTGCTCGTGAGCCTGCGCCAGCCGGTCTTCATGCACCGTCAGTTTCTCTGGGCCGCGGCGCCCTTCGCGGTGCTCGTTGGGGCCGGGCTCGTTGCGCCGGTGCGTGAGTGGCGGCGCTCGGTGGCGCTCGTTGCGTACCTCGTGCTCGGCACGATGCTGCTCCAGAAATTCTACTACGAGCCCATGCGCAAGGCTCGATGGCGAGACGCGATCGCGCTGGTCAAGCGCAACCTTCAGCCGGGTGACGTGGTGCTCACGATCGGGAATCGCGAAGTACGCATGCTCGAGTACTACTTCGGGCGCCGGTCACGGCCGCTCGCGCGCTTCGTGTACACGGACTTTCCAGGCGACTGGGAGGGGACCTACGACAAGCTCATCGCCGATGCACCCGCTGTGTGGACCATTCGCAGTGGCCCGTCTCCGAGCGCGAAGGAGGCCCGCCAGGTTCTGACGAGCCGCGGGCGCCGCGACGTGACCCGCTCGTTCGGAAAGCGCCTCGTGGTCGAGCGCTACGCGCTGAAACCCGACGTGAAGCGCATCAGTGACCCGAGCGAGGACGCGCCCAAGAAGAAGACGAAAGAGAAGGCGAAGGCGAACGCCAAGAAGGCCAAGGCGAACGCCAAGAAGGCGAAGGCGAACGCCAAGAAGGCCAAGGCGAAGAAGACGAAGGAGAAGAAGTCCAAGACATCGGGCAAGAAAGCGCCCCGCAAACGAAAGGTCGCGGCGCCGCCACCGAGCGCGTCGGCGCTGCATTGACGCGGGCGGTCAAGCGCCCGGAGCAGACTCGAGAGGGGTCGTGCCGCCGAAGCGGGCGAGGAGGGCCGGCACCACGATCATGTTGAGCACCGTGGAGGTGGTGAGCCCCGTCAAGATCACGAGCGCCATCGGTGCCTGGATCTCGCTGCCGGGCTGACCCAACGCCAGCGCGAGCGGCAGCAGGCCGAGCGCGGCGGTGAGCGCGGTCATCGCGATGGGGGCCAGGCGCTCGCGAGCGGCTCGCGCGACGGCCTCCGCGCGTTCGACCCCTGACAGTTCGAGGTCGCGGACACGGGTGGCGAGCAAGATGCCGTTGCGCATGGCGATACCGAACAGGGTGATGAACCCGATCATCGTTGCGACCGAGAGCACGGCTCCCGCCAGGTAGACGCCGACGACCCCCCCGGCGAGCGCGAGCGGCAGGTTCACGAGCACGATCATCGTACGCCGGACGCTGCCGAGGGTGCCGCCGACGACGAGCGCGATGCCGAGCACGGAGAATAGGCCGAGCAGCAAGAGGCGCCGGCTGGTCGCCTCTTCCCGCTCGAATTGCCCCGAGTATTCGACGCGAACGCCGGCGGGGAGGCGCACGCCTGCGGCCACACGGGCGCGCAGCGCCTCGTAGGTCCCGCGGACGTCGCGCCCTTCCACGTTCGCGGTGACGACGACCCGGCGCTCGGCGTTCTCGCGGAGGATGTAGTTCGGGCCGCGATCCTTTCTCACTTCAGCGATGGCGGACACCGGCACGACGGCGCCGCTCGGCGTCGGGATGCCGGCACGCCGGATGGACTCGATGTCCGACAGCGTCGCGGGCGAATACTTCACGACCACTTCAGCGGCGGTGCCTCGCTCGAAGACGTGGGTCGGCGTGCTGCCCCAGAGCGCCGTGCCGACGGCCGTCGCCGCTTCGCCCGCCGACAGTCCGTAGGTGGAGGCACCCTGCGCGTCGACCTTGACGACCAGCTGCGGGATGTCGACCACTTGCTCGGTGCTCACGTCCACGAGCCCCGGTACCCCTTCGGCAACCTTCTTCACCCCGTCGGCGACCCTCCGGAGATCATCGAGGTTCTCGCCGAAGACCTTGATCGAAAGGGCCGCGCGCTGGCCCGAGATCATGTGCTCGATGCGATGGGAGATCGGCTGGCCGATGGTGAACGCCGCCCCCGGCACCGCCTTCAGCCGCTCGCGAATGTCGGCGAATACCTGCTCTTTGGTGCGTGGGTCGTCGGGGTTCAGTCGTACCTCGATCTCGCTCGATTCGACGCCGAGGACGTGTTCGTCGCGCTCGGCGCGGCCCGTGCGCCGGCCGACGGAACGCACTGCGGGGTCGCGGAGCAGCTCGCGTTCGGCCATCGTGGCAAGCGCCGAGCTTTCCGAGAGTGACGTGCCCGGCGCGAGCACCATGCCGATGGTCAGGCTCCCTTCGTTGAACTCGGGGAGGAACGAGCGACCGACGCCGACGAGCCCGCCGACACCGACCGCGACGACCAGCGTCGCAGCCGCCGCGACGCGCAGCGGATGCGCGAGTGACGCACGGAGCACGGGTTCGTAGCCGCGGGCGAGCAGGCGGAGGAACGGCGGCTCCTTCGCGCCGGTTCGCTCCAACGCCTTCGGCAAGAGGAACGAACAAAGGACGGGCGTGATCGTCACCGCCACGATCAGGGACGCGAAGATGGCGACCAGATACGAAAGCGACAACGGGCGCATCAGCCGCCCCTCGAGACCCTCCAGGAACAGCAGCGGGACGAACACGAGCATGATGACGACGGTGGCGCTGACGATCGAGGAGCGGATCTCGAGCGACGCGTGAAGCACGGTCGCGAGGGTGGTCGGGCGGGTTGCCTCCGGCAGCAGGAGCCGCTCGCGCAGTCGCCGGACGACGTTTTCGACGTCCACGATGGCGTCGTCGACCAGCTCGCCGATGGCGATCGCGAGCCCCCCGAGCGTCATCGTATCGATGGTGAAGCCGAGCGCATCGAGCACCAGCGCGGCGACGACCAGCGAGAGTGGGATCGCGAGCATGCTGATCAGGGTCGGGCGCAGACTCCACAGAAAGACGAAAAGCACGAGCACGACGAGCACCGCGCCATCGCGCAGCACGCCGACCAGGTTCGCGATCGCCGTGTCGATGAAGTCCTGCTGCCTGAAGATGTCGCGGTGGAGCGCGACGCCGCTCGGCTCGAGCTCGCGCGCGATCACGTCGAGCGCGGCATCGACGCGCCGCGTGGTGGAGACCGTGTCGGCGTGGGGCTGTTTGACCAGGCTCAGAAGGACGGCGGGTTTGGCGCGGTAGCTCGCGGTGCCCCGGGCCACGGCGGGGCCGATGCGGACGTCGGCGACGTCGCGCACGCGGACGGGCGTGCGCTCGCGGCTGGTCACGACGATGGCCTCGAGGTCCGTCACCCCCGCGGCGCGGCCGAGCACGCGCACGACCGATTCCTGCCCGCCCTCGACGACGTAGCCGCCCGGCGCGTTGACGCTCCCGCGCCCCACGGCGGCCACGAGGTCCGCCAGCGTGAGGCCGTAGCGCTCGAGACGCGCCGGTTCGGCCAGGATTTGGTACTGCTTTTCTTCTCCCCCGATCGGCACCACCTGCGCGATACCCTCGACCGCAAGCAGCCGGCGCCGCACCTCGACGTCGGCGATGCGACGAAGCTCCATCGGGTCCACGCGATCGCTCGTGAGCGCGACGAAGGCGATTTCACCCATCACCGATGCGGCCGGCGCGAGGAGCGGTGCGCTCGCCTCCGGTGGCAGCGTGCCGGTCGTACTCTGCAGGCGCTCGGTGACGCGTTGCCGGGCGAGCGCCGGGTCGGTGCTCCAGTCGAATTCGATCCAGACGATCGAAATGCCGGGCGCCGAGGCGGAGCGAACGCGCCGTACGCCGGCGGCGCCGTTGACCGCGGTTTCGAGCGGGAAGGTGATCAGCCGCTCGACCTCCTCGGCGGCGAGTCCGGTCGATTCGGTGACGACGGTGATCCTCGGTGCGGTGAGGTCGGGGAAAACATCGACCGGCATGTTGCCGGCGCGCAAGAGCCCGAGCCCGAGGAGTGCCGCCGCGAGCCCGAGCACCAGAAAGCGGTGCCCGAGCGAGAGTCGGAGTAGCCGCGCGATCATCAGTGGATGTGCCCGTGCGGCTCGCCGGATCCCGAGCGGGCGGCCAGGCGCACCACGTTGCCGCCGCGGGTGACGATGCGTTCGTTCTCCGACAATCCGTGGAGCACCCCTACCGAGCCGCCCTGGCGCGGGCCCAGTCGGACCGAACGCCGCTCGAAGTGCTCGCCGTCCACCTGAACGTAGACGACGTCGCGGCCGTCGTCGTCGATCACGGCGCTCCGCGCAATCACGATACCGGCGAAGTCGGGCCCCGCGGGCACGTTCACGCGGACGAGACCGCCGACGCGCAGGCGCGGGTCCGGCGTGGAGAGGGAGTAGATGACGTCCACGGTGCGCGATCCGGGATCGACCATGCGCCCGATGGTGACGAGCCCCCCCGGGGCCCCGCCGTCGGCGCCGGCGTCCGCCTCGGACACGCGGATCGGCAAGAAATCGTCGAGCCCGGGGATCTGGAACGCGGCGTCGCGGTCGGCGCGAAGCCGTGCGGCATCTTGCTCGGGGACTCGCGCGCGGATCCAGAGCTCCCCCGTGTCCACGACGCGAAAGAGCACGGTGCCCTGGGAAACGGTGGCACCCGGCGTGGCGCGAACGTCCACCAGTGTTCCTGCCATCGGACTCACGAGCTGCCAGGAGCCGGCGCCGGAGCCGGCGGCGGCCCCGGAGAAGACTTGCTGCGCCCGCTTGGCCGAGCGGAGCGCGTCCTCGGCGACACCCCTCTCGCGCTGAGCGTCCTCGAGCTCGCGCGCGGCAATGGCCTGGTCCTTGAGCAGACGTTCGGCGCGTTCCAGCGCGGCGTTTGCCTGTTCCACGCGGGCGCTCGCTTCGGCCACCGCGAGCGTGCTCCGCGCCGCCTCTTCCGGTGACGCGGGTGCCGGCGCCAGGGTGGCCAGGATTTGCCCTTTCTTCACCAGCTCCCCCGGCTTCGGCAGGCCGCGTGCGGGCGGCACCAGGCGCCCCGCGAGCGGCGCGCCCACCTCGGCGTTGCCGCCGGGCGGCGTGCCGACGGTGCCGGAAACCTCGATCGATGGCACCAGCGTGCCGCGACCCACGAAGGCCGTGGCGAAGGGCACACCCCACTGCTGCTCTTTCAGGAACTCGATGAAGCTTCCTTCCTCTTCCTTCGGCGCCGCGGCGCGCGCCGCTTCCTCGTTCGCGAACACCTCGACGGCCAGGCCGTCGATGGTATCCGTCACGCCGCCGGTGACGACCAGGCGCCCGCGGTAAGTACCCGGCTGCGGCGCCTTCAGCGAGAGCGGGAACACGCCGGGATGGGTTGCCGTCGTGGCCTCGGCGGTGAGCGGGGCGGGCCCGGCGAGCTCGAGGCGCACCGTCGCGCGTTCCGGCGTCCGAAATCCGTCGAGCACCGTCAGATGGACGAGAAACTCGACGTCCTTTCCCTGGACGGCGGGCGCGTGCTCGATGAAGGCCTCGAGCCGCTCGCTCCAGCGAGTGATGCGCACCACCGCCTCGTCACCGTGCCCGTGGTTCTTCTCGTGATGGTCGTGGCCTGCCGGGTGATCGGAGGCGTGCTCGTGGGGGGCCTCGCGGCGCTTGCACGCCGAAAACAGCACGAAAACGAGGGTGGCGGCCAGCGCGCGCCTGCGCCAGAAGTTCATTCGAATTCACCTCGCGCGGCGCGCAGGCGGATCTCGGCGCGCTTCGCGGCGAGCTCGAGATCGAGGCGGCGCCGGTCGACGTCCGTTCGAGCTCGCTGCGCGTCCACGAGCTCGACGATCGACCGGTCGCCCTCGCGGTAGCCGCTCTCGACGGCGCGCTCCAAAAGCTTCACGCGCTCCCCGGTGGCCTCCCCGAAGCGAGCCATCTCGGCCCGTGCCGCCGCGAATTCTTCGCTCGCGCGCACTTCCTCCACGTGAATCACTCGCTCGGCCGCGAGCGTTTCGGCGGCGGCCACCCGCTGTCGCGCATGGGATTCCGCGCGCAGCTCCTGACCCCGGGAGAAGGCCGGGATGCTGAGAGAAGCGCCCGCGACGTAGCCGTACCGCGTCTCGGTCGTGGTCGCGATGCGGAGGCCCCCGCTGAGCGAGAGCGCAGGAATCCACGCCGACCCGGCCGACTCCCCGGCCTCGCGAGCTTCGGTCTCCGACGCCCGGAGATGGTGGATCCAGGGGCGCGCCTGCCCCGGGGCGCGCTTTGTCGGCGGATCGGCCGTCGTGAGATCACCGCGAAGCTCGAGCGACCCGGGCTGCACCCCCAGCATGGCGGCCAGCGTGGCGCGGGCGGTGCGCGCTTCGGCCTCGGCAGCACGCAGCCGGCTCCGCGCAAGCTCCGTCTCGAGCTCGAGGCGCGCGCGTTCATAGCCGGAGATGGTTCCCTCTTCGTGGCGCCGGCGCACCACCCGTCCGGCTTCGTCGAGCCGGGTGACGGACTCCTGCGCGATGCGTGCGTCGCGATCGGCGGCAAGAGCGTCGTAGAAAAGGCGCAGTGAGGCCGCGACGGCTTCCCCCTGCGTGCGCGCGGCGTGGGCTCGCGCTTCGGACGTTCCCGAGCGAGCGAGCGCTTTTTGGGCGCTGCGCCGGCCGCCGAGCTCCACCGGAACGGTGAGGAAGATCGAGTCCTGGATGTCGCGCACGCTGGGTCCGCCCGGCGTCGCTTCACGCTCCCAACTCGCGGACGGGTTCGGGTAGAGCCCCGCCCCCAGCTCTCCCGTCTGGGCCGCGGACGCGCCTTCTCGCGCGGCGAGCACGATCGGGTCGCGCGTCTTGGCAATCCGGATCACGTCTGCTTCACCGACGGATTCAGCGCGCGCGTCGGTGGCTGCGGCGTGGACGAGCGCGAGTGCGAGCAAGGGTGTGCAGAAATTCCGACCAGGCATCGGAGTTTTCGGCGGACGGTATGGGGACAAGGTTCGACGCATGGTTCCGTCATCCTCCGAGTAGACCGAGCACGATTTCGACGCCGTGATGAACGGCTCCGGCACTCCGAGCGACGAGCGCGACGAGGAGCAGCGCTCCAGCGACGAGCGCCAAAGTTCCCGGATGATCGAAGCGTGGACGCCGGTCGAGGAGTGTCGCGACGCGCGCCTCGACGTCGGAACCACCGAAGGCGAGGGCCGCCAGCGGGACGTGACGCTGCGCGCGAGTCAGCGTCACGAGCGCCTGAGCGACGCGCTCCGGGTTCCCGAGCTCACGAGCCGCTTCGGCATCAGCCGCCATCTCGTGGGCACGCCCGAGCGTCCTTTCGAGCCAGCCGGCGACCCCGGGCAAGTGAAACGCGAGCGCCAACGACGCCACGAGCCTCCGGAGCGGGTCGTGCCGCCGGAGGTGCGCGCGCTCGTGGAGCAACACCGGCTGGAGATGCTCGCGGTGCTCTTCCGACAGCAGGCCGCGCGTCACGAACAACCGCGGTCGGAGCGCCCCGACGACGAACGCCTGCGGGTACTCGAAGGGCAGAACCCGCGTGCCGTCGCGTTCCGCACCGCGGCAGAGGCGCACCAAGCTGCGTTCGGTGGTGAACATCGTGACGCCGCTCCACGAAACGCGCGCGGCTCGCACGACCAAACGCAAGAGCAGCACCAGGCCGAGGGCAATCAGCGTCCAGGTGGGCAGCTGCATGACGTGCGCATGGCAGAGGTGCGGGTGGGCATGCACCTCGTGCGTCACGGTGCAGTGGTCGATGATCCACCCGAGGTAGGGAGCGAGCGCCGCGGTCATCACGGCGGCGCCGAGGACCAACGGCAACAGCACGACGCCGAACACGACCCGGGCCTGTGCCGCCGCGCTCAAGCGATCGAGCTGGTGGCGAAACCCGGCCAGCAAGGCGCTCGACAGCGCCGACGTCGAGTACACCGTCGCGGCGCTCGCAGCCGCGCACAAGCAAACGAACCCCCAGCTCATCCGCCGCCTCGCTCCCCGCGCTTTTCTGCGATCAGCGTCTCCAGACGATCGAGCGCGGCGTCGTCCACGTCGGCCACCAGATCCACGAAGGCGGAGAGCAGGCCCGTGTTGGCCAGGAATTGGATGCCGCCGGCGGCGTCGAGCACCCGGCGTGCCGCAAACTCGTCGGCGGCAATCCGCGCCGTGTAACGGTAGGCGTGCGAGACCTTGGTACGGCTCGCTAGGCCCTTCTTGAACAGACGTTCGAGCGCCGAGCCGACCGTGTTCGGGGAGATCCCGCGGCGCTTGCCGATCACCGCATGGCTTTCGGTCACGTCCACGTCGCCGGTGCGCCAGAGCAATTCGAGGAGCTCGAGCTCGAGCTCGCCGAGGGCGGGGAGCGATTTCTGCCGTGCCGTCACCCGCCGATCCTAGGGTTCACAACTCCGACCGTCAATCGGAGTTCAGTAAGCGGCGGCTCTTTCGCGAACATGGTTGGTGGAATACCGGGACGGAACATTCGGCGCCGAGGGCTGTCGGGCTCGAGGATGCCGCCCGATTTCGTCGCGCTCGCCCAGGGGAGTCGCTCCGTCGAAGAATTCGAGGCCGGCATGCTCACGGGGCTTCAGCGAGAGATTGGCTGCGATGTCGCTTTCCTTGCCGTGCGTGGCAACGAGACGTCGCCGACCGTGCTCGGACTCGACCAACGGATTGTCGAGCGCGCGGTCGCGGGAGGAGAGCGCTACTTTCGCGACCTTCTCCCGGTGAAGCGCGCCGCGCTCGGAACGCGAGGCGTGGCGGTGGACACCGCGGTACTCGGCTCGGCCCGCGTCCGGGAGCTTGCCTACCACCGGGAGCTCGCGATCCCCTCAGGGGTGCGCCACACGTTGATGGCGTACGTGCCGTGGCGAGGCAACGTCATCGCCGCGATCATGCTGGCGCGCGCGGGTGCTGGCTTCGACGACACGTCGGTTCGCCGCCTCGAAGCGCTCCTCCCCACGCTCGGCACCGCGCGGGCGGCGTTCGGACTGCCTTGGGTTTCCGATCCACTCCCACAGCCGGAGCCTGGATTCTTTCAGCGGTTCCGCGCTCACGATGGGGTTCGGTCCCTGGCGACGGTGCGCACGGCGGAGGGCAAGCTCGTCGTCCAGGACCAAAATGGCTACCGCGAGATGGTCGCGCACGCGGGCGACGAGGCGCTCGTCTGGACACGCGCATCGGTGAAAAAACCAGCCACGTCAGGTTGGCCGTACATCGAGCTCTTCCACGTCGCCGCCGCGATGGCGGATCGCCGTACGCGAGCGGTCTTCATCGGTTGCGGCGGGGGCGTTGTCATGCGGCAATTTGCAGGCACGTATCCCGGCATCACGATGGACGTCGTCGAACGTGAGGCGCGAGTGATCGAGCTCGCGCGGCAATGGTTTGCTCTCGACGCCATCCCGAACCTGAGCGTTCACCTGGCAGACGGCGCCGAATTCATCGAGCGTGCGGCGGCGGAAACGTGGGACCTCGTGGTGATCGACGCGTACGACGGCACGGGCCTTGCCACCGGGTTTTCGACGAACGCTTTCTTCGCGGCCGTTCGTCGGGCCCTTCGTCCTGGTGGAGCGATGGCGCAGAACCTCATCGCCACGCTCGACGGCCAGGGCTCGCTGCCAGACGTCGTGGCCGCGGTGAGCGCGGAGCTCGGCCTGCCCCGGATCGTTCCCGTGATGGACGCCGAGTCCGGATACGATCGCGCGGCCGTGCGGAACGTCGTCGTGATGGCTCGGCGGGCGGATTAGTCCTCGTTACGGAGCGCCGCCCGATTTCAGCGGTAGCCGCCTCGCCACCTTGCCTCTGTTTCCGGACGTCGACGTTCGGACGTAGCCCGAGTCGGCGGCGCTCGGGTGACGTGACGTCGCCCCTCTCAGAGTCCTAGATATTGAATCAGATTTGTTCTTCCACTCTCGTTTTCCGAAGGGGCGATGAGCGGATGTGGGGCGTTCGTCCGAGGACTCGACTCTGGCCACAGGGGTTTGAGCCGCAGAAAGCGGTAGACCGGGGAGGGGAGCGCGAAAAAATCAAGCAAACTGGAAGGCTTGCACGCCTTCGCCTGACCGCGGGCGAGGCTCGCTCGACGGGTGGTCCGGAAGATCGCGCGCCGGTGTAGGCTCTGCGCCCATGGGCATATTGCGACGGGTATTCGGCGGTGCCGAGGTGCACCTATCAGCCGAACACGTCGTTGGCCGCCTGCCGTCTTGCCGACTGAGTCTCACTCAGTCCTTCGTGTCGCTCGCCCATGCGCTCCTGAGGCATAATGGTGAGTTCTGGGAGCTCCGGGACCTCGGCAGCACCAACGGCACGTTCCTCAACGACGTGCGCCTTCAGCAGGGCGAGTCCGTGCGGGTGCGTCGCGGAGCTCGACTTGCCTTCGGTGATCGTGGGGAGCTCTGGGAGCTCGTCGACGATCGCGAACCGGTTCCGGCCGCCGTCCCGCTCGACGGCGGCGAAGCGCGGTTCTTGGAGGCTGGGGCAATCGTCATTCCAAGCCCGACCAATCCGTTGGCGACGATTTTCGTCGAAGGTGACTCCTGGGTGATGGAGCTCGACGAGACGCGCCAAGCCATCGCGCCGGACGAGCACTTCACGGTCATGGGACGAAAGTGGCGCTTCGAATGCCCAGGCGCCGCCTCCTCCACCTTTGCGCGCCCGGAGCTCTTGAGCCTTTCCGACATCAAACTCGTCTTTTCGGCCTCCCGCGACGAGGAGCACGTCAAGCTGTCGGTGCAATCGAGTAACGGCAGCAAGCTGCTCAAGGAGAAGCAATGTTTCTACCTTGCGTACGTGCTTGCGCGACGCCGACAAGAGGATGAGGCGACCGCCGTCGCCGAGCCCGGCTGGCTCGACACGGACCAGGTCCTCAGGATGATTCCGGAGTTCAACGAGGAGCGGTTCAACGTCGAGATCCACCGACTGCGGCGAGCCCTGGCGGAAGCGGGGGTGAGCGACGCGATGCAGGTCGTGGAGCGCCGACGCGGCCAGGTTCGTTTCGGTACCGATCGATTCGACTTCGAGAGACAGGGGGAGCCACAGGCACGGGTTGCGGAGCGATGATGACTCAGATCGACCTAGAACAGGCTCGTGGTGCGCTCGGTGACGACTACGAGCTTCAAAGTTCGTTGGGTCAAGGTGGCTATGCCACGGTGTTCAAGGCCGTTCGGCGCGCGAATGGGCAGACGGTGGCGCTCAAGATGCAGCGCCTCCCGGTGGAAGACGAGACCGAGTCTCGCTCGTTACGCGAAGGTCGTTTCGCGCGGGAGGTGAGCCTCTACGCGACCCTCGACCACCCCGGCATCGTGCGTGTGCTCGACAGTGGGCGGCGGGGGGAGCTGCTGTTCATGGTGCTCGAGTTCGTGCCCGGGGAGACACTCGCGCAGGTGCTGGCCCGTCGCACGTCCTTGCCGGTGGAGGAGGCGGTGCCGCTTCTGGCAGGTGTTCTCGAAGCGTTGGAGGTAGCGCACTCGCGTGGCATCGTTCACCGCGATCTGAAGCCGGAGAATCTGATCGTGGTGGCGGACGGTGGACCCTCGATCAAAGTGCTCGATTTCGGCGTGGCGGCGCTCGAGATGGGCAGCGCGCTCGATGCGGCGACGCTCACGAGAAGCCGCGAAGTGCTGGGTACTCCGTGCTACGCCGCACCGGAGCAGCTTCGCGGTGAACCGGCGACGACTCGCTCGGACATCTACTCGTGGGGCCTCGTGCTCCTCGAGTGCCTGACCGGGCAACGGGTGATGGAAGGCGCAACCGTAGCGCAGGTGTTTCACAAACAGCTGAGCCCGCACGAGATCCCATTGCCCTCGGCGCTGGCCGCGCACCCGCTCGGAGCGGTGCTGAGGCGCGCCCTGGCAAAGGCGCCGCGCGACCGCGGCGAGGCCGGCCAGATCCTGGGTGAGGTGCGAAAGGTCGGCCTCGGCAACCTGGTGGGTGACCTCCACGACGGCGGGCGAGTGCCGACACCGACCACGACGCTCGCGGCGGCGAACGTTGCGAGCGAGCAACGGCAGGTCACCGTCGTTTCCTTCAGCGTGAAGGTGATCCCGTCACGGAGCGGAGGGCCCGATTTCGAGGTGCTCGACGCCGTGCTTCGCGACCAGCTCAGGATTTGTGAAGACACCTTGCGCCGCCACGGCGGTTACGTGCTCGGCACGCTGGCAAACCGCGTGGTCGGAGTGTTCGGCCTGCCGCGAGCCAGCGAAACCGACGCCCGGCGCGCCGGCCGGGCTGCACTGGAGCTCGCCAGCCAGTGCGAGCGTCGTGCGCCGAGCGCGTCCCACGCGCCGTTCGAGCTCGCGGTGCGCGTTGGCGTGCACACGGATCTCGTGATTGTCGACGGCGACGGAACCCCGTCGGGCGCCGCGGTGACCTTCGCGGTGGAGGTCGAGGGGCTCGCCGAGCCAGGTACCGCCCTCGTCAGCGCCGCGACGCGCGACCTCATCCACCGTCACCTGCCGCTGTCCGCGGTACCGGACCTCAGCTTGACCACTTTCTCGGGGTCGCACGAGGTCTATCGACTGGTCCCGCAGCCGACGGAGGAAGCCGTCGACGCGGGCGGCCGCGAGCCGTCACCGGACCTCGTCGGTCGCGATGACGAGCTCGAGCTCCTGCTCAGACGCTGGGCGGAAGCGCGCGCCGGGAAGGGCTCGGTCGCGCTCGTGCGGGGTGAGCCGGGCATTGGCAAGACGCGCCTCGTGCGTGAGCTTCGCGATCGCGTGCGGCGTGGTGGCGGTGGCATCTTCTCGTGCCAGTGCGCGCCCGAGGACAGCAGCACCGCGCTCAGCCCGGTCCTGAAGATGCTTCGCGAGCGGCTGGTGCCGACGCTGGGCGGCGATCGCGACGACCCGGCCCTTTCGAAGTTGCTGGGCGGGATCGCGCCTGGCGAAGGTGAGGTCGAGGCCGTTCTCAAGAGCTGGCTTGGGCTTCGTTCGGAGTCGGAGCGGCCGCTGGCCCTCTCCGGCGATCGACAGCGCGAGCTCTTGCTCGAAGCGCTGACGCGATTCTTGTGCGCCGGCACGGACGGCGGCCCTCACCTCGTCGTGATGGAGGACCTGCAGTGGGCCGATCCGACGACCCGCGAGTTCGTCGCGAAGATGGCGGAGCTCGCCGGGGCGCATCCGGTGCTGGTCCTGCTTACGGGGCGCACGGAGATCGAACATCCATCGGCTCGCATCGAGACCATCGATCTTTCCCGCCTGAGCAATGCTGCGGCCGAGCGCCTGGTGCTGCAGCAAGGGGGGACGCTGACGGCGGAGCAGGTTGCCGGCATCGTCGAGCGCACCGACGGTATCCCGCTGTTCGTCGAGGAGCTGACGCGCAGCATCGCTCGTGGTGCGTCCCCGGACCCCGCGCGCAGCGGCGCCCTCCCGACCACGCTGCGGGGCCTGCTCGACAGCCATCTCGACCGTCTGGGCGGCGCCCGCGACACCGCCCAGCTCGCGGCGGTGATCGGCCGGGAATTCGATCTCGAGCTCCTTGCCACGGTCTCTCAGCAGTCACCCGCAGCGCTCCGCGCCGATCTGGTCACACTCGCGAACGCGCAGATCCTCGAGCAAGGTGCGCGCTCGACCGGAGGGCGCTTCAAGTTTCGGCACGCGCTGATTCGCGAGGCCGCGTGGCAAAGCTTGCTGCCGGCACGCCGTCGCTCGGTGCATCGCGCGCTCGCTGCCGGGCTGGAGGCGCGCTACGCCGAGGCGGGCCGGGCGGAGCCGGCACACCTCGCCTGGCACTACGAGCACGCCGGCGAGGTCGAGCAGGCGAGTGCCTATCGCTTGCAAGCGGCCCAGGCGGCGGCCCAATCGTCCGCCTACGGCGAGGCGGTGGCGCACCTGAGGAGCGCGATCTCTCTCCTTGCGACGACACCGGAGAGTGAGGGCAGAGCCTCGCGCGACCTCGACCTTCACAACCAGCTCGGCGGTGTGCTCACCGCGACCCAGGGCTTCGCGACCGACGCCGTGGTCGAAACCTTCACGCGCGCCGCCACGCTGCTTTCGGCGTTCGAGCCGAGCAGCGAGCAGCGATTCGCGACGATCAAGGGGCTCTGGTCCTTTCACAACGCACGCGGCGACTACCCGAAGGCGCTCGAGCTCGGCGCCGAAATGGTGGCTCTGGGCCAGGCAACCGGAAACGAAGATTTCGCACTGACGGCGCGCGCGTCCGCGTGCCAAACGGCGATGCTGATGGGCCAGTTCTCCGCGGCCGTGCAGTTCGCCCCAGGGGTCGAGGCGTCCCCGGATGCGGCCGCCCAGGACGACAGGATCGCGCGCTACGGCCTGGATCCCTGGCTCACCGCACAGTCCACCGCCTGCGTGGTCAGGGTCTTGCTCGGCCGTATCGACGAGGCCGAACGACAGCTCGCACGCGGGTTTGCGATCACCGAGCGGCTTGGTTCGCCGGCACACGAAGCGGCTTACCTCGGGCAGGCGGCGCTCACCCAGCTCTACATCGGCGGCGTGGGCCCGCAGCCCAACGCCGCGCTGGAAGCGTGCACCGGGTATGCCGTCCGCGCGATGCAGCTCGGCGAACGGTTCGGCCTGCGCTTTGCCCACGGCTACGCGTCCGTTCTGCTCGCCATGGCGGTCGCGCCGAGCGGCGACGAGCGGGCGGTCGCCGGCCTCGAACAGGCGCTCGGTATCTGGCAGTTCCTGGGCATTCGTTCGGCGACTAGCTGGATCCTGTCGAGCCTTGCGCTCGGCAAGGCGGCCCGCGGCGACTTTGCCGGTGCGCTCGCTGCCGTGGAGCAGGCCGTCGAGTTTTGTCAGAAGGCCGGAGAGGGCTACGGGGCATCGGACGCTCATCGGACGCTGGCGGCGGTGCTCGGCGATCCCAAGAATCCGAATCGCGAGCTGGAGCGCGCCACCCTCGAATTTCGCAAGGCGATCGAGATCGCGCAGAGCCAGGAGGCGCGCTGGCTCGAGCTTCGCGCCAGCTACAGCTATCACCTGCAGGCAGCGAACGCCGAATCCCGGGGCGCGCTGTCGTCGGTGGTCGCGGGGTTCAGGGAGTCAAAGCAGGGGCTCGGGACCGCGCTTTTCCTCGATGCCGTCAAACTACTTGGCTGAACTCTCCGCGCGGCGGTCCTTCCGAAAAACCGAGGTAGGCCTTCGCGAGCGGCGGCTGCTCCGCCCTGTGGACGAGCTTGATGTCGAGCCAGCGCTCGATGCGAGTCGCTGCCCCCTCCAGCGTCAGCTCGACGCACGAAGGCCAGGCCGCAAGCGCGTCACGCTCCCGAGTCGTGCACAGGCCGTCCTCGTGCAGGCGTCCGAGGAGCACGCGGCGCGCCGGATCATTCGGCGTGGACTGCCGCACCTGCTGCTGCGAAAAACAGAGGCCAAGGCCGGTCGTCGCGCCCGGAATCAAGTCCGACACGGGTAGATCGACGTAGACCGACGCGCCCGTGAGGTCCGGCGTGTAATACCGACTCACCAGGCGACCGACACTCGCCACGTCGCCCAGCCACCGCACGTCTTCGAGATACTTGAGCAGGGTTCCCACCGGGAAGTACCCGTAGAGCTTGAGCTGTCCAGGCTTTCTGGCGCTCATCACCGAAAGGTGGATCCAGTGAGCACCGGACGGCAGCATCTCGACGCTGCGCCGCAGCGCGCGCTCTTCGGCGTCGCTGCAAGGCGTGCCACGGATGACGCCGACACTCTCGTAGAGCAACGCCAGGAGCTCGGGCACGGCCTGACTCGTGAGCGGCGCGAACGGATCGATGTACGAGGGAACAACGGAGACGCAAACGTTCGCGGCCGGAGCGTGTTGACGCTCGGCGTCGTCGAATTCGATCCATGCGACGGGCACGGACTCGTGGAGCGTGGTCCCCCCCCTGTTCCACTGATCCAGCAACCGGTTGAAACCCAGCATTCCACTCCCCTTCATGGCCGGGTCCGTCAGCCCTCGCGCGAGAGTTTCGCGCTGGAACTTCGTGACGGAAATCAACAGATCGACCGGCGCAGCGGTCGGCTGGCCAAGGCGGCACTCGATGTATTGAGCCGCTCCGAGCTCGGGAAAACGCGCGGCGAGACCGGAGAGGGCCGACAGCGCGGAACCGGAGATCAGAGCAGGATCGAGCGCACTCCGCGTGCGTTCGAACGCCGTATGGACCGAGCCAGGTCGAGTCATGCTCGCTTCGTCCTCACCACTTGGGCTCCGGAACCTTCTTTCCGTCGAGCTCTTCGAGCAAGCACTCGAGGATCACCTTCCAGTCGTCGCGATTCGCATGGACGATCTGCTTTCGGTCCTCGGGCTTGATTCCGCCCGATGTCTCGACGAACAGCGACATGCGGGAGTTGAACTTCTTCATGTGATCGAGGTGCTGAGCCCTTCCCTGATACGCCTTCACGAAGTCTTCCGTGTAGTCGCAGTAGAGGGTGTGCTCGCCGCCCGCCATCACGGCGTAAATCAACGACAGGATCGGGAAGTCGTCGTTCACGTATTGAAGGCGGTAGTTCGCGAGCGAACGAGCCATGCTCGGTTTTCGTGGGGGATTTTCTGGGTCCGGCATTGAGAGAACTCCGGTTGGGGGTGGAGCCGCGCAGCGAGCGCGGCCCGGCGGTCGTATCGAATGCTTCCGGAAGGCGCCATTACGGGACATTTCAACGGACCCCGGATGCCCGGAGAGGCTGTCTGTGCCGAGACGCGGCCTTCCCCGAGGCTGTTAGGCGCCGTAATGGTGGCGGCGGCCACGGGCGGTGTACTGAAAATTGGACCGAGAGAAATCATGATGGATGCGAGCGAATCGAAGACGCGTTCACACACCGGCGTGGCCGATCTCTCGAGCTTCGTGGGGGGGCTGCAACCCACCGGCAACGCGCCGGCGGGACCGAGCCCGTTGTCCTGAAACCGGAGTGGACGCATCACTCGTCGATCACCGTTCGCCCGACCCCCCGCGGAGAGCCCCATGGTCCTACATCACCACGAGCAACCCGGTACGTATTGGTCCCCCGCCCGCGCGTGGACCGCAGCGCCTTTTCCGAATTCGATGCGGCTTCTAGTCGTGGAAGCCGACCCTGCGTTGCGTGCGACGCTTGCAAGCGCCGCGCTCGAATGGACGCTCGAGGCGCCATGGGACGGCTCGCGGTCGATCGCGACCTTCAGCACGGTGGTCGAGGCGGACTCGGTTGCGGAAGCCTTGCGGCGCCTGGAGGAACCGTTCGACGTCGTGATCGTCGATCTGCAGATGAGCGGGGACGTCGCCCTGCGCGTCGTCGAGCACGCCAATCGGGGGGATCACGCACCGGCCATCCTCGCGCTGAGCGGCGACGACAGGGCCCAGCTGGGCTTTCAGCTGGCGAAACTCGGGGTTCGCGGCTGCTTGAGCAAGCCCTTCACGATGGAGGGCGTGCGCGTGGCGATCGAGAAGATGCTGGCCGAGCCGCCTGATCTGGCGACGTCGGCCAGGGCGCAGGTGGGCTACCGGCACATCCACACCGTTCAGGACGAAGTGAAGCGAGCGATGCTCGAGCGCGCCTTCAGGCTGGAGGGCGGGAACATCACGCGCGCGGCCCGTCGCCTCGGGGTCACCCGCACCGCCGTGCAGCAGATGCTCGACCGCTACGGACTGCCGCGGAGCCTCGAAACCCCGGAGACGTAGCAGTCGTCGTGCCCCAGGTAGCGTCAGAGCTCTTTCAGGAACACGTTCCGGAACTGAACCTTGCCCGTGTGAAACTGCAGGCCGAGCCGACCGCTCATGCGAGCCCCCGGCGGTAGCTGGGCCTCGCAGACCAGCTTGTCATTGAGCACGATCCTGATCTCGGCGAAGTTGGCGCGGACATGGAGCACGTTCCAGTAGCTGCTCGACCCCTCGGGAGCGAGCACCTTGGCCGCCCACTGCCTGGCCGGGGCGACGCCGTAGATGGCGCCCGTCTTGTAACGTGAATCGCCGAAAATGGCCTGCGGAACGCGGTTCGCGGCGAAGTTCTTGCCGCTGTCGTCGATCTGCACCTCGAGCACCTGGGCGTAGAACTGGTCGCGATCGGCCGCGCTCGCGAGGTCGAATCCAGCTGGATCCGGCATTCGCAACAGGATGCCGGCGTTCGGCAGCTCACGGCTCCCGCTCCTCCCGCGAAACGCTTTCCATTCGAGTTTGAGCTCGAAGTTCGACAGCACGCGGTCGAGGTACGCGATGCCGATGCCGTCGAACGGGTTCGTCTCGAAGATCGAATCGAACAGGCTCATCCCGGCGTACGGCCGCTGGATCCAGTTTTGTCCGAGTGGCACGCGTTGAAAGCCCGCCGTTTCTGCCGGCGACAACTCGCGCGAGCGATGACGCCCGACGATGTCGGCCGCTACCTTGCGCGACAAGGCGAGCCCGGTGAGCACGGGGTTCGCCGAACCCACGGTGGGGAAGAGCGATTGATCGCAAGCGTATGCGTTGGTGACGTGGTGAAAATGTCCGTTCACGTCGGTGACCGAGAGGTCGGGCTCGTCGCCCATCCAGAGCGTTCCGGCGTCGTGGAAGGTGGTGCCGTAGCCCTGCTGCACCTTCATCGCGGGAAGCTGGAAATCACCGTCGTACACGGGCTCCCCGCCGCAGGCGATCGCCTTGGCGATGGCGTGCCCCATGTCGTGAAGGTCCTTCCAGACGGGGTCGTTCTGATGATCTCGGAACTCCACCCATGCGCGTGGGTGACCGAACTGGTGATCGAAGTCGGCATCCCCGGCGAGGTCCACGAAGTCGAAACCCGGATCTCCGAGTGGTGCTGCCCGCCCCCCGACCGTTTCCGCGGATCCGCGTAGCACGACCTTCACGATCGAGGAGTTGAAGCCCTTCTGGATCGCGTTCATCACGTCGAGGTCCGGGATCATCCGGTACATGCCGGCGTCGGGGCCCCGGTCGTTGGTGGCAGCGTACAGCTGATACTGAAAGCGACCATGGGGCCCGTCGCACTGCACGTGGAGCGAGCCCAGCTGAAGATGCTGGGCCAGTGCTTGCGCCTCGCCGCCGTCTGGAAGCGCAAAGTTTGCGGCCACGAAGCTGGCGAGCCGACTCCGCTCGACCGAAAACCGAATGTCGGCCCGCAGGTGGATCATCAGGTTGCGCCCCATCCTTTCCTCGGCGCGGCTCCTCACCAACCCTGATCCCTGCAGTGAAAACGACTGGAGAGCGAGCCGGGTCGACTCGAGCGCTCCGAGTGCGAGGACGACTTGGCAATGGCTCGGAAGTCGGAGCGTCCTCTCGGCCCCCTCGTGCCTCACCAGGATGCCGGAAATGAGCCGCGTTCCGACGTCCGGAGCCTCGGGGTGAGGCTCGGTGAGGAGCCGCACGACGTGCGCGTTCGGCACGACGGCGATGCGGAGATCGTCGGTGCGCCCGTCTTTGTGATCATCGCGTACCGCCGCGATCAGCGCCGGCAAGCTCGAGTACTTGTCGAGGGAGAACAAGCCCGACGTGTACGACTGCGTCTGGACGGCAATCGGCGCTGCGTCCACCGAGACGAGCTCGAGCCCGGGATCGGCGCCGAGCCGAGCTCTGGCGTCCGCGAGGATCGCGTTCTCCTGCTCGGTGATGAGCTTTCGGAGCGCACGGTTGAGACCGACCAGCTTGGGATTCGGCGCCTCCGCTCCGAGCGGGTCGAAAACGAAGTCATCGCTCGGTTTGACGCCGATTTCATATTCGAGCGTCTCGTACCCGGCAATCGGCTGGCCCTGGATCCGCCGGACGCCGTCCTCGTCGTGAGTGATCGGTCGCTCGCCGATGGTGGTGTCGGTGGTCAGAAACGCGCGGACCTCGGCCGGCCAGTCCTCGAGATCCGAATCGATCAACCGCGGGCACCAGCCGCCCCAGAAAACGCCTTTTCCTCCCACACAGTAGGCCTGACCTACGAAGGGTCGGTTGCTCCGCCACCCGACTCCCCAGACGAGGTTCCGCGTGCCGGGGTTGCTGCCGGAGGGCACGGGCTCCGCGCCCCCCGGATCGAACAGGCCGAAGCTCGGCAAGTTCTGGGTGTGTTCTGGAACCAAGAACGGTCCTGCTTCGAGCACCAGCACGCGGAGCGGCTTCGGCAGTGCCTGGCGCGAAAGCTCGAAGATCTTTGCAGCACAGTAGCCCCCGTACATCCCTGCGCCGATCACGACGACGTCGAAATCGTCCGGATTGCTGGTGGCCTCGTCCCAGGTGTTGCAGATGAACCGACCAAGGGCGTCGAGCGACAACGTCGTCCGCTGGACGCCCGGGTCGTTCGCGTCCTCTGCGGTCGCCGTCAGACGTTTGAGCACCATGCCGGCACCTCCCTGGGGAGAGCGAGGTCAGTCGCCGATCGGGTTGATCAAAGGCGAATTCTTGTCGGTGAACGTGATCAGATCGGCCATCGTGCGGATCCCGTTCGGAGGGAACATGTTGGTCGGCGGGGTCCAATCGGGGTCTTGGGACAGATACGAATTCGGGTCACCCTGCAGCAGGCCGACGAAGACTTCCGCGAGGATCTTGCTGCCGACGGGACCCAGACGGCGCCCCTCGGCGAGCACCTGGGCCTCCTTCATGACGTAGAACCAGAGTGGGGTCTGCGTGCTGAGGTTCGCTTTCTTCAGGGCCTCACCATCCGGCCCTGACTCGAGCTTCTCGCGCGGAAGCGGTGCGATCCTCATCGCCCGGGCGACACGCTGCCCCGAAGGCAGCCCGACCCTCGCGCCGCGGCGGAGATTCCGTGCGACCAGACTGTCAGGCCCCTTGTCGGAGACCTTCCCCTGGATCCTGAGGTTCGCGAGCACCGGAGCGAGGAACGGATCGAGCAGCCGGCTCGAATTCCCCGAGACCTCTCCGAGCTCCTTGGGGAACTTGAAGAAACGACGCCAGTCGATCACCCAGTTCGACGGCACCGGCGCGGACGGCGAGCCGTCGGGCCTGGCGGGACCAGTGAACCGGAACAGCAACTCGAGCGTCGCGGGAGCGAGCGCACCGGGTTGGAAGTTGAACACGCGATTGTGGTTGTAGCCGTTCCGTATCATCGAATGACCGAAACGGTAGGCTGCGACCGAGAACTCGACGGGAATGAAGGGTTCCTTCTCGAATCGGAAGTGCTGCCGGCCGCGATCGAGCACGTCTTGCACCGCGTTCTTTTGCAGCAGGCGTCCGAGAAAGTCGTTCACCACGAGCCATTGGTACGTCCAGGTGACGATTCGCCGCGCTTCATCGAATCGGGCCAGCTGCTTCGCCGGCTCGGGCTCCAGGTGGTCGACCACGGCGTTGTGGAACTTGAGGAACGCGAGGTGCAGTTGTGCGACGACGAGGTTTTCGTCGTTTCGCGGATCGCCGATCAGCGCGAAGCCCTGGCTGTTTCGCGGAAGGTCGTTGTTCTTTTCGGGGATCTTGCCGCCCCGGCCGGCAACGTCGTCGCTCTCGGGATTCTTGCCGATCAGCAGCTTCGCGCGGCTGTCGCGATCGTAGAGGTAGGGCTGATCTGGGCCGATCCCGTACAGACTGTCGAGGTCGAGGCGCGGCGTGCGAAAGTTGAAGATCGCGAGTGGGTCCACTTGCTTCTCCGGCATCGGAGTCGGATCGAAGGTGATGTCGTGATCGATGAACTGGCCTAGATAGGTGTAGCCGGCTGGTACGTCGTCGTTGTTCTGCGACGGGTCCGCGGGGGAGTTCTCGTTCAGCGCCTTGGCGAGCGCTTCCAGAGGCGCTTCGGGCGGGACGAGTGGCGGCAGGTTCTCGAACATCCGCCCGAAGCGACCGCGCGGGACCGTGACCCCGTGGGGAACTCCCTCCTCCTTCCGGAAGCCACTCCCGTGCCCATGGGAATAGCCGGCAGGCCTGGCGTCCTTCAGGTAGGATAGTGGGTTCTGTCCGTTGGATGACTTCATGTTCGTTCCTCCTCGGGCCCGCTGGTCGCCGCCGCCCCTGCCATTGGCAGTCGTCAAGGCCTCCAGTTTGCCTCGTGGGTCGGACGACTACCGCGAGCAGGGACACGCCGTCCATTTCGGTCCATTACAGCCGGGGAGCTCACTGCGCGGAGCACCTCCGGTCGTTGCGGCCGTCGCGGGGCTGACGCTCGTTGCGATCGCAGCGTGCGGCGGCACGAGCTCCAGGGTCGGGGGGACGGGCGGCCGCAGCGCGAGCTCCGGCGGTTCTTCGGCGATGGGCGGGTCGAACGCCGGCGGTTCCGGTGCTGATGGTGGCGGGGTCACGGGTGGGTCTCCCTCCGGTGGCTCGTCGGGCGGGATCCCCGCCGCGGGAGCGTCGTCGAACACGGGGGGCAGTTCCGGTGAAGGTGGCGTTGCGACGATGGAGACCGGCGGCTCCGCGGGAGTGGCCGGGACCGGGGGCACGACGGACGCGGGCACGCCGGAGCTCACCGATCCGGAGTTTTGCGAGGCGACGTGCGACGCGATCGAGCACCGATACTACCTGCCACGGGCGTTTTGTGAGGACTGGGCGTACCCGGATTTCGAGCGGACGCCGGCGTACTGCGAGCCGACCCAGGCGATGGGGTGTGTCGATCTGTGTGTCGACGGACTGTCGCGCGTTCCGGACGTTTGCCACGATGCGCTTCGCGTGGCAGCCGACTGCGCGGCGCAGAGCGGAGACTATAGCGGTCCCGAAGTGTCGAGCTGTATCCTCCAGGCCTGCCACGGCGTTCTCTTCCGGGTTTCGATCGAGTGCCATGGACTTCGGGACGACCTCGTCTCGGCACGCGCGCGATGGGCGGGCGAGGGGAGTGAGAATTACTCGTACCGGTTCACCCACTATTCCGAGCAGGCGACGGTCGAGGTGATGAACGGCGTGGCGACCGTCGTCCAGGGGATGCTGCCGACGGCGCTGACGATCCCCGAGCTCTTCGACGACATCGAAGCGCGGTACGACGAGGGGGAGCCGGCGCAGATCGACTACGATCCGGCGCTCGGGTATCCGGCTGAAGTCGTTTTCTATCCGCCGCTGTGCGGCCTGTACACGAGTGACGTCTGGTCCGTCTCCGACGTCGTGCTCGAGTAACGGCTACGGATTCGCCGTGAAGGCACGGCCGCGCACATGGCGGGCGGTGATGCTGCCGCCTTCCGTGAACGCCGGGTCGATGGTGCCGATGCGCGCACGGATGACCTCGAGATCCACGGTGCAGCTCTCCGCCATGTCGCTCTCGAACGTGTCGATCGAACCCGAGGGGAGCGTGTGGGAGCCGTCGTCGGGCGTCGCGCCGCTGTCCATCTTGATGCAGTCGCCGCGGATGCTCCACGAGACCTGCCCCGACGCCGGGGGGTCCCAGGCGACCTGAACGTCGTCGTCCGCGCGGGAGTATTCGGTCGCGTCGAGCCCGAGGTCGAACGGCGCCGGCATCGTCACCGTGGAGGCGGGGGCGTTCTCGTCGGCGTCGCCGCGCATGAAAGCGATGGTGAACTCGGTGTCCTCGGCGTCTTCGGAGAAGCTTGCCGTGTAGGCGTCGCCGGAGGTTTTGTCGAGACGGCGGGTCGTCGTGCCGACCGTCGCTTCGAGCTGGTCCTCGCCCGTCATGTCCAGGAACGTGTTGGAGCTCGAGCCCCCGACCTTGAGCCGCACGGAAACCGTGGAGCTCCCGTTGCCGGTCGCGGTGACCATGATCTCCGGGTAAACGCCGCTCGTCCGAACGTCCTCGGACTCGACGCTCTCCGTGCAACCAAAAGCAAGAATCGAAACACCTAGTGTGATCCAACGCATGGTTCGTCCTCTCCTCTAAGGTCGAACGTTGGAGCAATCCGCGTGCCAGTGACGTGTTCAGCTGAAACTCGGGCCGAGGAACGGAGGTCGAGCGTGGCGGGCGTGACAATCCGATCGCGGCGCACATGCACTCCTTTCGTGGAGTGCGCGACGCTGCGTGGGGGAGTGAATCAACCGAGGAAGGACGAGGGCACTCGTCGCGTAGGATCTCGGATCTACGGGCGCGGGACGCCGCGTGAACGTCCGACGCTGCCTGTCAGTTGATCGAGCAGCCCGGCTGCAGTGCGCACGCGATGCCGTCGAGGCTCGAACACTCGACGGGGGTTCCGCCGCACACGGTCCAGGTGCAGCCGTTCATCGTGCACTGGGAGCTCTGGGCGTGCGTGCTGCACGCATCCGCCGTTCCTTCGCAAAGGTCGTCCTGATTGTTCCAGTTACACCCGCTGATGCCGTTGCAGACCTGTTGCGTGACGAGTGTGGCGCAAGCGGGTGGGGTGCCCGTGCAGCTCTCCATCGGATCGCAACCGTCGGCCAGCGCGCAGCCGATCAGGGTGAGCTCGGCGCAGGGTGTTGCCGTTCCCTGGCAGGTCGGAGCGTTGCCCCCGACGCCGCCGCTGCCTGCGGTCCCGCCGGTTCCGGCGCCGCCGCCGCCCGACGTGCCGCCACCGGCCGTCCTGCCCGCGCCGGCAGTATCGGTGCCGCCAGTCCCGGGTTCGCCGCCCTGTCCCGCCTGCCCGTCGCCGCCCTCGCCGCTGTGGCCCGCGCCGCTCTCGCCTCCCGCCCCGCCGGTGCTCTGCCCGCCCGTCCCGGCGAGCGAGCCACCGGCTCCGCCCGCTCCCGCCTTCCCGCCCGTTCCGCCTTTGCCTCCCGCAGCGGCCGAGCCTCCGGCGGCTCCGCTAGCGCCGCCTTGGCCGGCCGTGGATCCTGGCTGGAACGGGTTCTCGTCGTCCGAGCTGCAGGCGTAGGCAAAACTGGTGCTGACGATGCCGAGAAGGAAGAGAGCGTTGCTGGGCCGCATGTGAGGCTCCGTGGGACAGGAGTGGGGTGTTTATCAGGTCGCGCGGGCGGGTCCCGGCGCGTCTCATAATACTGCGGGGGGCGTCTCCACTTAGGACCGAAGCAGTGCGGGCCGTAGTCCGTCCGCCGAGCTCGGGACCCGGAGAATCGTGATGCACCTCAGAACGATCGTGGCCTTGGTGTCGGTGACTGTAGGTGTGGCGGCAGCTTGTGGGGGGACGGACACGACCCGATTCGCGGGGGGAACGGCCGGCGTCGCCGGCAGGGCCGGTTCTGCTGCGGGCGGGCGCGGGGGCGCCGGGGCTAGCTCCGGAGGGTCGAGCGCGACCTCGGGTGCTGCGGGCAGGTCCGTCAGCCAGGGCGGGGCAAGCGGCGCTTCGGCCTCGAGCGGCACGAGCGGCATGAGCGGTGAGGGTGGCGAGGTGACCAGCGGTGGCACGAGCGGCGATGCCGGTGCGCCGGCAGGCGGCGCTTCGGGCGAGGCGGGAGCGGTCACGGGCGGAAGCGCGGGAACGGCCGGCGCCGGCCCGACCTGCAAAGCGTTCGGCGAGCTCTGCATGGGTGGCAGCGAGTGCTGCTCCGGCACCTGCAACCCGAACAGCGACACTTGCGAATCGGCCATCGTCGCCTGCGGCGGGCCGGGCGCGGGGTGCAACTCACCGACGGATTGCTGCAACCTCAACTGCAACGGTACGACCTGCGAGGCGAGCGCCTGTGTGTCCGACGGCCTCGGCTGCTCGGGCGACAGCGAGTGTTGCGGCCAGGTCTGCGGCAGCGGCAACACCTGCGCACCGCTCAACCCGGGGTGCCGGACCGCCGGCAACGACTGCACGGACGACAGTCAGTGCTGCTCGGGTGCGTGCGAGAACGGAAAGTGCGAGCTCGCGGTTTCCTGGTGCATTCAACCCGGCGACATTTGCTCGCGCGACAGCGATTGCTGCACGGCCGAGTGCGTCAAGGCGAGCGGTGCCACGGTCGGCCTGTGCGGCGCGGTGCCGGACGGCCCGGCCCGCTGCGACGGCGTGGACGGCACGGTGTGTGCGGACTGCAACCGCTGCTGCAGCCGGCTCTGTGCGCCCGGGCCGACCGGACGCAACATCTGTCAGCCCGCGAGCGGGTGCCACGTGCTCGGCGACCTGTGCCGCCGGGATCAGGACTGCTGCGGCGGCGACCCGGACTCGGGCCTCCCCGGTGCCGGCAACGTGACGTGCGAGATCGATGCGGGCAGGACGATCGGCATCTGCCGGAACCCGCGGTCCTGCAGCCCGCAGGGCAACGTTTGCCACATGCAGGACTATGCCTGCAGCATCTCGAGCGCTCCCGCGAAGTGTTGCGGCGACCTCGGTGCGATGAGTGACGCGTGCCAGCTCGACGGCCTCGGCGTGCCGCGCTGCAACGGGCTCGGGACCGAATGCCGGGACGACGGAGAGACGTGCGCGTCGACGGCCGACTGCTGCACCGGTGTTCCCTGTGTCCCCGACACCAACGGCGTCTTGCGCTGCGCCGAGGTCCCGCCGGGTGACCCCAAGTGCATCACGGCGGGGGGCAGCTGCAGCATCAACGCCGATTGCTGCCCCGGCAGCACCTGCATCAGGCCCCCCGGGTCGATCGCCGGGACCTGCAGCACGCCTCCGGGCGGCTCGGGTGGCTCGAGCGGCACCGGTGGCGAGGCCGGCGCTAACTCGACGGGCGGCAGCAGCGGCAGCGGCGGCGCCGGCGGTTCGGGCGGCACCGGTGGCACCGGTGGTGGCGGCGGCATGGCCGGCGTCGGCGGGAACTGCGCGTCGTACGGGCAGATCTGCGGCGTTGCCTCCGACTGCTGCAACAGCGTGCCGTGCAACGGCAACATCTGTCGCTACTTCACGCCCTGAGGATCTTCTCCTAATGCGTTCAAGAAAACGATTTTCCGAAGCTGGGTTTGGCGCTTCGCTCGTCTTGCTCGGCGTGGTTCACGCCTGCGGCGGCAACGCCGTGATCGAAGCCAGGGGCGACGCCGGCCGCGGCGCCAGCGCCGGAGCTGGTTTCCCGGGAAGCGGCGGAGCGTCCGCAGCCGGTGGCAAGGGCGGAGCGGGGGGCGCGCCCGCGAGCGGCGGCGCGCTCGGCTCGGGCGGAATGATCGTCGTCAACATGGGCGGTGAAGGTGGCGAGGGCGGCGCAAGCTGCGGCGCGAGCGTGATTCAGGCAGAGGTGCCGATCGTCAACGTCCTGCTCGTCGTCGACAAGTCGAGCAGCATGGACGAAACCAGTGAGTTTTCCGTCAGCCGCTGGACCGCGCTCGGCGGCGCGCTCGCCACCGCGCTCGACGAAGCGAAGGCGGACATCTCGTTCGGGCTCGATCTGTATCCCTTCGCCGACGACCCCGCGGATACCCCTGCCACCTGCGAGACCCCGAGCGGCTCCGGGGTTCTGGTGCCGGTCGGGCCCGGCAGCGACACCGTCCCGGACATCGTCGACGCCTTCGAGACCTATCAGCCGGCGGGTGGAACCCCGACGGCGGACGCTCTCGGGCGGGCGCTCGACTACTTCACGAACGGCGCCGGTGCGGACCTCGAAGGCACGAACTACGTCCTTCTGGCCACCGACGGTGGTCCGAACTGCAACGCGGACCTCACCTGCGACGAGAACAGCTGCACGATCAATCTCGAAAACCCGATGGCGAGCATGGGTTGCATGGGAAGCTGCTGCGATCCGATGCTCGATCCGGCGGGGCAGACCAACTGCCTCGACGAGGATCGCACGGTCAGCCGGGTGGAAGCGCTGGCGGACGCCAGTATCCGGACGTTCGTGGTCGGCATTCCCGGGTCACAGTTCTTCGCCGGCACGCTGGACCGCCTCGCCGAAGCCGGCGGCGAGCCGAACCCTGACGCGCCTCCGAGCTACTACGCCGTCACGGGCGCCGACGGAGCGGAAGGGCTTGCGGACGTGCTCACGCGCATCACGACGAGCCTGATCACGACCTGCCGCCTGCAGCTCACGTCCACGCCGATGGGGTCGAACTACGAAAAGCTCTTGAACGTGGTCATCGACGGCCAGGACGTCCCGCAACCGGGCGACGACGGCTGGGAGGTGGATTCGACGACGTCCCCGCCGACCATCGTGCTCAAGGGCGCGACCTGCGAAGCGATGGAAACGCGCGGCGCCGAAGAAGTCGAGATCACCTACGGTTGCCCGACCGCGATGGTCCCGCGTTGAGGCGCCCGCGCTCCTCCGCGCAGCCCACGAAACGTCAGCCCTCGCAGCCCACCGGATCGGCGCACACGCCGGCGCAATAGCCGGACAGGCAATCGTCGGCGACCGCGCAAGCGGAGCCGAAGTGCCCCCGGTTCGCGCAGACGCCGTCGATGCAGCGCGAGTTTTGGCACACGTTCGCCGCGTCGCAGCTCTGGCCTGCGTAGCGCTTCGCCGCGCACACGGTGTCGCACACGAGCCCTTCGGCGCAGGTGTTGAGGCACTCCTCGCCAAGCGCGGGCTGCGGAACGCAGGTGTCCGTGTCGCACAGGTCGGACACGCAGTCGTCGAAGCTGTCGCAGAGCGAGCCGTCCGGTAGCCGGTCACCACACACGCCGGGGTCCGAGGCGAGCGTCCCCTCGACCGGCCGGCACGAAAGCGGCTCGACGCAGTTCGAGTCGTCCCGGCACGGCTCGCCGGCGAGGGCGGGCTCGTGACAAGTGCCCGTGATGTCCGGTTGGGCGGGGGGGTCGTCGCACCAGAGACCGTCCTGGCAGTGCGGCGCGATCTGCCGAAAATCGCTGCACGGTTCGCCGAGCGCCGCTCTCGGCGCGCAGCGCCCCGCCGTGAGATCGCACCAGAGCGGGTTGCCGCAGTCGAGAAGCTCCACGCACGGGTCACCGATCACGGGGGTCTTCACGCAGACTTCGTTGATGCAGTCGAGCCCGAGCGCACACTGCGAGCAATGGTCCTGGGCGGGGATGCAGATCTCGGTGACGCAGGCCGCGCCCGCCGGCAGGTCGTCGTTCGGCGGCGGCAAGACGCAGGTGCCCGGACATGCGCTTTCGAGGTCGCAGTCGAGCCCCCGCGCACATTCGACGTCGTCCGTGCAGTTGGCTCCGACGGAAAGCGCTCCTGTGAGCGCATCGCACATCGCGAGCGCCCCGGTGAGCGGCGGCACACCGAGCAGGATCCCGAAGGCGCAAGGGTCGGCCGAAAGCCGCGCCGCGCAGGCTGCCGTTGCCTCGGCGTCGTAGCGGACGCTCCCCGAAGCGAGCATGGCGTCGAGGTCCGCGCGGCCGTCGCATTCCTGGGCGAGGAGACAGCCCTCGTAGCTCTCGTAGTCCCATCCGTAGCACTCGATCTTCGCGCGGCAGACGATCGAAACGTACAGGTCGCAGACCTCCGCGAGCTCGATGCGGTCTCCGACGGTCGACCCCTCCCGGCAGAACCCGGCCTGACAGGTGAACGACGTGCCGAGCCCGGCGCAGTCGGCGTTCGCCGCGCAGCGCACGTCGCAAAAAGCGGGCCCCGCGCTTTCGTCGCAGCGCGATGCCTCCGGACGATCGGCCACTGCGACGCACTCGGCTCGCTCGTGGTGGGGCGTGCACGCATCGTCGTCGCTGCAGCG
>Ga0315910_10000736_pt1 | contig 31512 bp, 28 predicted proteins | sample EdamamesoilMG_FD_204470 | JGI IMG/M metagenome (GOLD analysis project Ga0315910, IMG submission 204470) | Garden soil microbial communities collected in Santa Monica, California, United States - Edamame soil | ecosystem: Environmental > Terrestrial > Soil > Garden | place: USA: California... | reverse complement strand
GCGCAACCGTGGCCAGCGCGGCGGCTTCCTTGGGAATACGAAAATAGCTCATCGCCGCCCAGCCGCTCATGGCCGCCGTCACCGTGAAGTTGGCCACCAGCAACAGCGCTCCCATCACCGCCAGCACGCGACTTTGATCGCGCGCCGCCGAATAAACCCCGCCGCCGTCAGGAAAATGCTTGCAGACGAGGATGTAATTGAGGGCTACCAACGCCGTCAGCGCGCAGACCGCCAGGATCACGGGCAACGACTGCCAGGCAATCGCCACCGCAGACGAACTGAAGGCAAAGCCCACGACGTACGCTTTGCTTGTGCCCCAGTCGCCATACAGCAACGCGGCGGCACGTTTCCAGTCGAGATTGCGCGGACGATGAACGCTGGGTGCGCTCATCGCGTGGAGAAGAAGCTGGGACGGTCCGTTTTTCGGCCGGTGGCCGGTGACATCGTGGTGAACAGACTCATGTCCTGCGATTCTGACCGGGTCGGCGGAGGTTCGTCAAATGAACATTCTACGGGCCGTTTCTGGAAGGTAGGTTGCGACCAAGCCGCCTCAGGCAGCGGTCGCGGCCAATTCATTATCGAGAGCGACCGCCTTGTTCAAAGCGTCCAGGAATTCTGGCAGGGCGGATTCCACGCGATTCCAGTTGGGAATCAGCGGCCAGAACATCGGTTCTTCCATGTGCGACTTGGCCGCCAGCCGGATGCTCCGGGCGAAGGTGCTGACCGCTGTTTCCTCCTCATGGCGCGGAAAGCGCAGGCCGTTCATCGCCGCGTCCGCCGCATAAAACCGAAGCGTGTCTTCCGCCTGGCGCGTGTAAGCATAAAGCAGGGTATCGAACAGCCCGGCGTCCAGTTTGATGCCTTCACTGGCCACGCGCCGGAAAATGGAACTAGTCACGTCCACCGCCATCTTGTTCAGGCCCTTCTCGGCGTCCCGCACGGATAGTTCCTGGTGCTTGTGATCGTAATTTTCGCAGAGTTCCGTCTGACAGATGGCGCGCGGGGCGCTGTTGCGAAACACTTCCGCCAGCATGCCGACCTCCAGACCCCAGTCATAAGGAATGCGTGTGCGACGCACTAGGTCGAGGTCCATCGAGACTTCACCCGCCAGCGGATAACGGAAGGTGTCCATATAAACCAGAAACGGATGCGTGCCGAGAATGCTCTTGAGCGCGCGCAACAACGGCGTAACCAGCAGCCGCATCACGCGACCGTTGAGCCGGTCGGTGTGGCGCGCATAGTAACCCTTGCAGAAGTCGAACCCCATGGACGGGTGCGCCACAGGATAGCAGAGGCGGGCCAGCAGTTCGCGGTTGTAAGTCACGATGTCGCAATCATGCACCGCCACCATGCGGGCCTGATCACTGGCCAGGAGGTAGCCAAAACAAATCCAGACGTTGCGCCCCTTGCCCGCCTGGCCGGCGCTCAATTCCGCGTCGTCCAGTTTCTCGAACAGTTGCTTCATCCGCGGCCCATCGTTCCAGAGTAGCATCGGCTTTTGCGGAAGTTGGGCGAAGAACCGCCGCGCCTTCTGCCAGTCGCGCGGGCGCGTCGCGCCGTCAATGCCCACGATGATCTGTTTGAGGTAATTCACGCGCGCCAGTTCGCGCGCGATGCCGCGCAGGGCGGCAGTGCCCAGTTCGCGGATGTGGCAGGGCAACACGAGGGCGATGGGCGTCTCTTTGGCAAACTCCGCCAGTTCGTGTTCAAGACGTGAGACATCCGGCTTGCCCAGCCGGTGCAGGGTGGCCACGGCACCCGTTTGAAAAAAGTCTGACATGCGTTCTGAGTTTGTGGATCACCTGAGCAGTCACCGCCAGGCACGCCGGTCAAAACGGTCGCGCGCACGGCAGTGTCATTTGCTTCCGACAATCCGGCATCACGGATGGCGGCCCGACCATCCGATTGACCTCTGACGGCTAACACCGCCAGACCCTTGTGAGGTCCGGGCAGAATGCCCGAACTGCAATGTGAATATCCCCGCAAACGCGGGGCCGGCACAAGGACAAGTTTTCGAATCGGAAAAAAATTGCCCGGGAAGGGAAAAAATTTGTGCGCGCAGCAGGTTCACATTGGCGGAACCAGCGCGGCCTGCCACAATGGACGCCAGACTCATGCGCATCGTCATCGTGCATTATCATCTCCGGCCTGGCGGCATCCGGCGCGTCATCGAAACGGCGCTGCCGCACCTCTTGCGCGCCGCGTCGTCACCGGTGACTGGAATTGTGCTCGCGACCGGTGAACCGCCGGACGAAACCTGGCATCGGCTGATTGAGAAGCTGATCGCACCGGTGCCGCTGCGTCTTTTCGTCGAACCGGCCTTCGGCTATGTTTCCGAACAGCGGTGTTCGCCCCCTGCCCTGCGCACCCGAATCGCTGCGGCGCTGGATGCTCTGCTCGGCAGCAACAACGATTCAAACTCCCTCGTCTGGGCGCACAATCTCGGCATTGGCCGAAATCTGTTGCTGGCGCGCGAACTCTCGCACCGCTGCGCGGAACGGAACATCCCGCTCGCCGCGCACCATCACGACTGGTGGTTCGACAACCGCTGGAAACGCTGGCCGGAAATGCGGCGCTGCGGTTTCCCCCGGTTTGATCAAGTTGCCCGGATCGTACTGGCCGATACGCCGAACGCCCGTCAGTTTCTCATCAACCGTTTTGACGCTCGCCCCATTGAACGGCACTTCGGCTCACGAGCCGCGTGGCTGCCCAATCTGACCGACCCACCCGTCGTTCCGTCCCGGGCGCGTCGAATCGAAGTACGCGCCTGGCTGAATCGCAAACTCAACGACCACGATGCGCCGGTCTGGCTGCTGCCTTGCCGATTGCTGCGCCGGAAAAATGTGGCCGAAGCGTTGTTGCTCGCGCGCTGGCTGCGGCCCGAAGCCTGGCTCCTCACCACCGGGGCTGTCAGCTCCGCAGACGAACGGGCTTACGCAAATAAGCTGGCAACCGCGGCGCGGCACCATCACTGGCGGCTGCGCCTCGGCGTGCTGACCGGCGACGAAAGCCGTAAACCCTCCGTGCCCGAACTGCTCGCCGCCTGTGAATGCGTGTTGCTCACTTCCATCCAGGAAGGCTTCGGCCTGTCGTATCTGGAAGCAGCCGCCACGGGGCGGCCTCTCATCGCCCGCGCGCTGCCGAATGTCGCGCCGGATCTCGCAAAGTTCGGTTTCAAGTTTCCGCAAACCTACAACGAAATCCTCGTTCGCCCGGCATTGCTCGACTGGCCTGCCGAAGTGAAACGGCAGGAAAAGCTGTTCCGCGCCTGGCGCAACGGTCTGCCCCTGGCCAGCCACCGGCTGGTTCACCCACCGGCCTTTCTCGAATCGCCTCGCACGGTTGCATCCATTCCGTTCAGCCGTTTGACCCTGACTGCGCAGTTGGAAGTGCTCGCGCGACCCGTCGCGGAATCGTGGGATCTGTGTGCGCCGTTGAATCCTTTCCTCAGCCAGTGGAAGCGCCACGCAACGAAAGGAGAACTTCAAACCACAGCGTGGCCGGCCAGCGCCGCCCGCTGGCTGGGGGGTGAAGCCTACGCCCGCCGCTTCTGGCGAACGATGCGGGCGCAGCCAGCCAAGAATTCTGCGTCGCGCCGTGCAGGCATTGCAGCTCAAGACGATTTGATGCGCGCGAAACTCGACCGTGAAAACCTCTTCGCCCTGCTTTGGTCCAACGAATCATGAAATTCCGAGCCGTAATTTTTGACGTTTACGCCACGTTGTTGGAAGTTGGCGCGCCGCCAACCGATGCCGCGCTGCGATGGCAGAACCTGTTCACCGAGAAACTGGGCACGCCGCCGCCGGTCAGCCGGACGGAATTCTCCACACGGATCAGCCAGGTAATCGCTCGTCGTCACGCCGAAGCAAAGGCAAACGGTATTCCCTGGCCGGAAATCGGCTGGCCCTCGGTCGTGCTGGCGGTTTTGCCGATGCTGGCGCGGCTGCCCGCACCCAAGTTCGAAGAATTCCTGTTTCAGCAGATGCAGATTGGCCGCACATTGCGGATGGCCGATGGCGCGGCGGACTGTCTGCGTCGGTTGAACGAAGCCGGAGTTTTGCTCGGCATTGCCTCGAATTCGCAGGCCTACACGTTGCGGGAACTCACCGCCGCGCTCCGAGGTACCGGGCTGAACCTTTCCATGTTCGACCGGGAAGTGCGTTTCTGGTCGTTTGAGAACGGTTTCAGCAAACCCGACCCACACGTCTTTCGCACCCTTGCAGCGCGACTGGAAATCCGTGGCATCCGTCCCGCCGAGACGCTCATGGTGGGCGACCGCCTCGACAACGATATCGAACCCGCCCGCGCCCAAGGCTGGCAGACCTGGCAGCTCACTTCCCGCCCGTCTTCAGCCGGCGGCCCGGCTGGCAACTGGCGGGAACTCCTCGCCTGGCTCATCCAGCCGGCCTGATTTCAATTCAGACGGCCTGCATCCCGAGGAAACAAGCTGGAAAGTACGCCCGCGTGATGGAAGCGTGTATCCCTCGCGGACAAATCGGCACCGCAAATCACCACCATGACCAAAATTCCACGCGGAAGAACCGCACGAAACGTCGGGTCACCAGATCCCAGAGCCGGTGCTCGCCGCAGTAGATTTTGGCTGTGCCGGTCATCGAAGGCTTGAGCAAGTCGTCCGCGTTATTGAGCCGAGTGGTGACGAGCACGGTGTGGCCGGCCACGGGATCGTCTTCGGCGCTGGCAATCGGCGCGATGGCGATCACCTCGCTCGCGAACTGCCGTTGCGGGTAGGCGCGGGCTTTGAGAAGAATCTTCTGGCCGCGGCGCACCTCGGCGATTTCCTTTTCCGGGATGGCAATCTCGACGGTCACAGTCTTCAGTTCATGCACCTCGGCGATCAGGTCGCCCCGGCCCACGCGTTCGCCGATTTTCTCCTTCGGTTTGTGAGTGGTGACGACACCAGAAGTGGGGCTGACCACCGTGAGCAGGTTGAACTGTTCCTGCAAATAATGTTCGTGAGCCGTCAACCGCCGGATTTCCGCCTCCGTGGCTTCGATTTCCTCGAGCCGGCTGCCCGCAAGCAACACCGTGAGCCGGTCCCGCGCCTCCTGAAATTCCATTTGCCGCAAACCAAGCGACTCTTGCGTTTCCTCGACTTCGCGCCGGGAGATGAGTTGGTCAGCAAACAACGTTTTGTCCATGCCCACGCGGGACTGCGCGTACTTGATGCGCTCCTCCGCCTTCTGGACGAGGGTCTTCGCCAATTCGATCTCCTCTGGTCGCGCGCCCGCCTTCAGGAGTTTCAGTTGCGCCTGTTTCGCTTCGATCTCGGCCCGCGTTTTGCGCAGGTCCGCGCTGAAGTCCCGATCCGAGAGCCGGGCGATGACATCGCCCTTGTTCACATGGTCGCCTTCCTCAACGTAAATCTGCGTAATGATCCCTTCCACCTCCGCGCGGACATCGGCGTTGTGCAGCGGTAAAACGGTGAACGCGCCGGACACCTTAAGTTCCATGCGGCCCAGGAAAAGAGCGGCCATCAATCCTGCGAAACCCAAGCCCCACCACACGCGCTTCGGCAGGGTGAGTTTCGGCAGTTTGAACTTCGGCCCAGTGGGTTTGGACGGTTCTGATTTTTCCTCCGGGCGCGGATGTAACCGGGACGTGATCGTCGCCAGCAGCTTCTTGAGCGGCTCACGAAAGATCACGCCCAGCGCGGTGGCAAAAAGAATGAAACCCAATCCTTGATAACGCCAGGTCAGATACGTGCCGGCCCACAACAGGATTTTACCGAAAAGCCAGTAGCTGTAAGTCCCCGCCAACAGCGCATAGACCACGAAGATCCAGCGTTCGCGCGGGGTGACTTCGGCGCAAGGCGCGTTGGCAGTCGTCCACAGTCGCTTGATCTGATGGCCGACGTAGCCGAAGGCCTTTTGCCGGAGGTTCGGGATGCCGAGCCAGTCGCTGAGCAGATAATAGCCGTCGAGTTTGATGAGCGGGTTCATATTGAAAAAGGATTTGATGGCCGAGGTGGCAACCACCACGAGCGCGAGGTGGTTGGTCGTGGTGTGCGGATCGGTCAACCACCACACGATCGTGGCGAGCGCCCAGAGAAATGTCTCGAAGTAAGCACCGGCGAACGTCACCCACAGGCGCTTCGATTTTTCCGGGAACAACCAGGCGTCGCTGACGTTGCAGTAAAATGCCGGCTGGAAATAGATCAGAAGGAAACCGATCTCCCGGACCCGTCCGCCAAAATATTTGCAGGTCAGGCCGTGTGCGAATTCGTGCAGCGTTACCACGCCCAGCATGACGAACCACGCGAGCAGCAATGATTCAAAGCGGAACAGCCCCCAGAACTGGTGCATGATCCCGCCCCAATGAATCGCGGTGATACCGAACGCGGCGGCCACCAGCGCGGCTGACAACACGACAAATTGCGGCGTGAAAAGAAACCGGACCTTGGGCATCAGCCAGTCAAAGAGACGGTCTGGATCAAACAGCCGGAAGCGCAGATAAAACACATCGCCGCCGATTCTTCGCCGCCGGGCTGGGAGCGTGGTTGCTCCGTTTTCCGCCGGCGTCAGGAGACCGATGCGCTGCAGCCGTTCGGTGAACTGATCGAGATTCTCCGACGTAAGCTTGACGCCGAGGCGCTCTTCAACCCGCTGCCGCACCGTGTCGGCTGAGGTGGCGCCGTCGAATTGTTGCGCGATGAAATGCTCGGTTTCCTTGAACCGGAAGAAGCGGTCGGTGATTGGGTCCTTGAGGACGAAGATGGTTCCCTCCGTTCCGTCCTGGCGGCTGATGACCAGGTCGCTTCGCAATTTCATCGTCGCGGCAGACATGGCTGGTCTTGGTAGCACTCGGGCAGAGGCCATCAGACTTCCGACGGCCTCTGCCTGAGTTGGTGACTTCGATCAAACGTCACTTTCCCGATTTGTTTTCGGGCGTGGCGCTGCCGGAGGGATTCCCTTGAGCCGAGCATTGGTTGCCCGGCTGGCCGTCGTAACCGCCGGTCCCGTGAACGGCGGGAGCGATCCGTTCTTCCAGTTCTTCCACCTGCAGTGTTACTTCGTCTTTCATAGGCTTCGGTAGTTTCTTGTTTCACCGGTTTTCTGGTTTGGAACCAATGAACCAGTCGGTGATGCCCGGCTCATCCGTTCACGCTGGGCCCGTCCTCGTTTACCGCGACAGCGCAATCACTGCCACGGAATGCGATTCAGGAATCAGCAATTCCCGTCATGGATATCAACTCAGCGTCCGGTGGACACCTTGCCGCCGGTGCCTTCGTTCCCTGAGTTGTTGGTATTGTTGAGCGGCGGATTGTTGTTGCCGGGATTGCCGGTTGCGCTGGGGGCGATCCGTTCCTCGAGTTCTTCGACCTGGAGTTCTGCTACTTCGCGTTTGTCTTTCATGCTTCACCTTCTTTCGGCTTATGGATTCATGGGTTTGGGGTTGACGGTCTGGCGTGGACAGGCCGCCAAAAGAACAGCGGCCTGCCTGTGAAACCAAAGTTGGCCGTGGGCTTTACTTACTTGCCCGCGGGCCCTTCCGGTATGTTCCCCTTGGGAACAGCGTTGTGGTCGTTATTGTTGTTCGGATTCGAAGGGTTGTTATGCAGCGCCCCCACCGTGGCTGGTGCGATCCGTTCTTCCAGTTCCTCAATCTCGAGGCTCACAATTTTAGGTTCGGTTTTCATTAACTCTCTCTTTCTTTGGTTGGTTGTTCGCCAGCTTGCGGTTTATGGACGGATGAGTTGGCCGGCATTTGACAACTCAGCCTTCCAGGATGTCATCCGCACCGGACCCAAGTCATGGCGTCCGGTGTGGCGACATGGCCATTAACGCGGTTGTGGTGAACGGCCGTTGGAAACCTCGTTGCCGGAGTTGCCGTTGCTCTCGCCGTCCGAGCCGCCGCCGCCGCCTCCGCCACCGGAAGGTTGCGGCGAGTTGCCATTGGACACTTCATTGCCGGGATTGCCGTTGTTTGAAGGGCCGAATCCGCCCGGGGCGATTCGCGCTTCGAGTTCTTCCACGTCCAGCAGGATTTGATCTTTCATGGTTTTCATTGGTTATGCCTTTGGTTGTTGGTTCTGGGGTGCTGATTTTAACGGTGCGACGGACGGACGATTGACAATCCGGCAGCCCGCCCACGGATCACTCAATTACCATGCGAGTCCGCAGTGTTGTTGCCCGGCTGCGGCTTGTGACCATTCGACACCTCGTTACCAGAGTTCCCATTACTTTCGCCGGGAACGCCGTGAATGCTGTCGGGAGCAATCCGCTCTTCCAGTTCTTCCACGTTTAGCGATTCTTGCGTCTTCATCGTTGTCTTCCTTCTCTTCGATTTGTGATGTCGGTTTCGCCGGCCTTCGGTTCTAGGCAGACAAGCCAGCCGGCACTGGTGGCTCATCCAAGCCTGCGTGGCTCCGGGTTCCGGTCGGACGTACACCGCCATTGCGGGTCGTGAATGGAAACCGGAGTCCGTGAATCAATCACGGCCGCTCAAGTTCAGTCACCGGTGGACACCTTGCCGCCGGTGCCTTCGTTCCCGGAATTGTTCGTGTTGTTGAGCGGCGGATTGTTGTTCCCGGGATTCCCCGTCGCGCTGGGCGCGATCCGCTCCTCGAGTTCTTCCACTTCGAGCTGAATCATGTGCTGCTTATCGTTCATCTTGTTTCACCTCCTTCCTTTTCGGATTCGAGTGATTGAGACTTTCGCACGACGTCGCTCTTGTGGTGGCCTTCGTGCGAAGGGGAACAACACGAACGTCAACCAAACCAGACAAATCGGCAGGTGGGCAAACGCCTACTTTCTGACCCGATGGAGACCCCCATCCATCGCAACCACATTCGTCTCCCATGTGCTCTTAAGTTGCTTTTTCGCGCGGGCTTGCAGAAGTGTTACACTCTGCACTCAAGGATCTGCGACACTCTGATCCGCAGTGACGTAAACCCTGACAAGCGTCTGCACTTGGCTGGGATTGTGTCTGGGAGTTCATCCAATAGGCGACGTGTACGACCCGGCCGAGTTTGTACGCTGGTCGGTGACTCCAAACGGATCACTTCCGTACGGGAAGGTTGAGCCTCGCAGTGAGCTGCTGTTTCTGCCGCTCGTCTATTGGCTTTGCCCGGATTGCTGGATTCAAGTTAACGAGCTTCACGCATTCCTGGCAATGCCCTCGCGCTCGAAGTGCTGCCGGACTTCGCGCTTTTGTCCGCGACCAAGCTCGAGGACTTCCTGTTTCACCAGATGCAAATTGGCCGCACGTTGCGACTGGCCGATGGTACGGCGGAATGCCTGCGCTAGTTGAATGACAACGGAATCCTCCTGGGCATCGCCTCAAACTCGCAGGCCTACACCTTGCGCGAACTCACCGCCGCACTCCAGGGCACCGGGTTGAATTGAAGGATTGAATTCACGATGCATCGCGCCGCCAGAGGTCCGAGTGCGCCAGACCGAAATTCGCCAGCCGCCGGCCCGCGAGACGGAATCCCGCATTTTCAAGAAATCCATCCGGCGGGGTTAGTCGCGCCGCCGACAATCCCGTTGCCCAACGGAAGCATCCATACATCAATTTCAGCACCATGCGGGCACGCCACCGCCGCCAACCGGTTTCCGGCTCACGGAAATCCGCCAGCAGCCAGCGCGCGTCCGGTCTCGCGCTGGCGGCGACCTTCATGACCAATGACTGAAGTTCTTCGCGCCGAAAACAGTCGAGGAAAAAATTGGTCACCACCAAGTCGAACACCCCCACAGGCGCTTGCCACGTCCGCACGTCCACCTGCTCGAACCGGACACGGCGGCGATCAGGTCCTCCCAGTTGCCGCCGGGCGGCTTCGATCATGGCGGGGCTGCGTTCGACGCAGATGACTTCGACGCTCGGATTGGTTCGCATCAACTCCACCAAAAAACGCCCCGGCCCTTCACCCAGCAGCAAGGCACGCCGGCATTCCGCCGCTTCGACGAGGTACGAAGTCCGGCAGCGTTGCAGAATCCCGCCGGCCAGCACGAACTCCAAGTAGCGATAATATGGCGCGAGCGTGTCGAAGCTCATCGCGCGCCTCTGGGAACGGGTCGCACTGAGCGATTCCACCAGACGCACGCCATGATTCCGCCCACCGCATACGCCACGACATCCCATCCGTCCGCCGTGCCATGATGCAACCAATGCGGACCGATGAACTCGCAGATCGCCGACCAGGCGACCAGATGTAAAATCATCTCCGACCACAACGGGGGTCGGTCGTGGTCACGTAATCCAATAACACGTTGAGCCCACAGCACCGCCGGTAATGCCGCCGGGATCAATACCAGATCGTTAAACTGTCCCTGGAGGAACAGCGCCGGCCACAGCGCCTTGAATAGCCACTGGTTCAGCGCATAACCGGCTAGCGCCGAGAGGAACAAGGGATCGCGCAGGTAACCAAACCGGCTCATAACAGCGCCCACATCACGAAGCCCGTACCGACGGCAAGTAGCAGTTTCAAAATGAACACCATGTTAGCAATGTAGCGCGAACACCCACTTGGCCCAAGAGGGATTTTCCCGGGACAATCTGGCCGACGAGACTGTCTTTACCTCAACGCCACCACGATCCGGCCTGGACGCGCCCCCGTTGCCTTGAGCCAGTTCACCCCGTATGGCTGCAACGTGGCCAGGACGGTTCCATTCGCGCCGACGGGATGAGGCCGTTGACTCAACAACTCTGTCCAGACTGCTGCCGAAGCCGGGTCGGTGGCGACGATGTCCACGGCCACGGGAACGTTGGTGGCATTGTGCAGGCAGAGCACCCAATCGCGACCCACGGCGGCGACCCGCAACACCGCAAACACACGGGGACCGCTCTCAAGCACCTGCTGTTCCGCCTGCGGGCTGAATGCCGCGTGACTCCGTCGGGCCCTCAATAGAACGCGATAACGTTCGAACACACGGGACCGCAAAGAATCATCCCGGCCCAACTCGGCCTCCAGATCAACCAACGGGAACTTCTGTCGGTTGATGCGGCGATTGATCCCGCTCTGCAGCGCAGCCTCACGGTCGTTGCGCGAGCCGAACAGCGAGTGAAAATAAATTCCCGGCACGCCCGCCAGTGCCAGCATAATCGCCTGCGCAAGGATGAAACGGTTCACCTGCGTCTCAATTGCCTCGCCCGCCGCCGGATCGTTGAGCGCGTCGAAGTAAACGATGTTCAGCTCGTACGGAATCTTTGAGCCGTCGGCGACATGCTTGTAAGAAATAAAGCCGCCATGCGCCTGGCAACGTTCCACCAGAAAATTAATCTCCGCCGGCGGCAAAATTCCGCGCGCCGGGTTCACGCCAATGCCATCGTGCGACGCCAGGAAGTTGAAGAAGGTGGTGCGATCCGACGGCGTCTTGAGCGTCGCAGCCCAGCGGGTCAGGTGCGTGGCGTCGCCGCGTAGCAACGCGTGCAACACCAGCGGCGGCAGCGCGAAATTGTAGACGAGCTGCGCTTCATTCGTGCCGTCGCCGAAATAGGAGATGTTGTCGGCGTGCGGCACATTCGTCTCGGTGATGAGCTGGACGTGCGGCGCGACCTCGTCCAGCACTGCGCGCATGAGTTGAATGACCGCGTGCGTTCGCGGCAGGTGGATGCAAGTTGTCCCGATCTCCTTCCAGAGATAGGCGATGGCGTCGAGCCGGATGAAGCGCGCGCCGTGGGCCACATAAAACCGCAGCGCATCAAGCAACGCCACAAGCACGCGTGGATTCTGCACGTTTAAATCCACCTGATCGGCGCTGAACGTGGTCCAGACTTTTTCCGGCCCGTGCGCGGTCTGGAATTCCGTAAGCAACGGCAAGGCGCGCGGACGCACGACTTTCGAAAGGTCTGGGCTGCCTTTCACTGTGACGAAGAAGTCGCGAAAGTCCGGCTCGTCGCGGAGGAAGCGCTGAAACCAGTCGCCCTGCGCCGACATGTGGTTGAACACGGCGTCGAACATCAGATCAAACTGCGGCCGAAATCGCGCGAGGTCGTCCCAGTTTCCATAATCCGGTTCGACGGCGAAGAAGTCTTTCACGGAAAAGCCATCATCGGACGACCACGGATAAAACGGCAAAATGTGAACACCGCTGACCATTTCGCCGAGGTGTTGTCGGCAAAATGCCGCCAGGGTTTGCAGCGGAGCGACGCCCGGTTCGCGCACCTGATCGGCATAGGTAATGAGCAGCGCGTCCCGTTCGGTGAGCGAGTTGATGACGGTTGACGCTTGATGCACCGCCCCGTGGCGGGCGATCAATTCGCCGACGGCACGGGTGACGCCTTCGCCACTCGGCTCGCCGTAAAGCAACGTAAGCAGCGCGCGAATCTTACCCGGCTGGGGGGTATTGCTCATGCGCAAGATTAGCCGCCGCTTGCACGGGTGACAAATTGTCCGTTCCCAAAAATTCCCAGCGGGAATCATCCAGTGACACAATTTTCCGGGCGACGATGCGGCGTATTGCCATCCGCCGGAGTTGACTCGTATCCTGCGGCACACCGACGGCACTTAGGGAATAATGAGCAACATCGAAATCATCATCGGGCTGATCCTGATATTCATGGCGGTGCCGGATTTGTGCCAGAAACTGGGCCGGCCCGCTCTCGTATTTCCGGTTTTCATCCTTCTGGGAGTGGCGGTCGGTCCATTCATCAATGCAGAAGTACGGACCCTGTTGACCCAGGCAGGGCAGATCGGCTTTCTCCTGCTACTCTTTCAAGTGGGGCTGGAGATTGATCTGCCGTCGTTCCGTGAATTCATCCGCCCGCTGCTTTTCGCGACCACCTGGGCATTGCTGCAATATCCGCTCGCCTTCGGCATCGCAACGCTGGCCGGTTTTGACTGGCTGCAGTCGCTCGTTGCGGCAACGGCGTTCACCGCCTGCTCGGTGAGCATGACGCATCCGGCGTGGAAGAATTATCCGGGTCTCGCACCCGTACCCCGGCAATTCATCCTGCATGTCATGGTCGCACTTGAAATGGCAGCCATCATCCTCCTTGCGGTGGAAACCACGGCGCTCAAGAGCGGCTGGACCTGGCTCATCCTCGTCAAACTCGCCGGGATCGCGGGCACGGTGTTTCTCCTGTCGCGTTTCGCTGTGCATCTGCAAAACCTTTTTCAGTTGATTCTCCAACGCACGACGCATTGGCGCATTCACTGGCTGGTGCTGCTGGTGCTGGCGATTTGCGCGCTGGGGGATCGGCTGGGCTTGGACGCCGCCAAAACCGCTTTTTTCCTCGGGCTCTCAATGAGCCGTGCCAAGCACGACGGAATGACGCTTGAAGAATCCATCGCCCCCATCAGCCATCGGTTTCTGATTCCGATGTTCTTTGTCGCCTTGGGTATGCAAATCGAATGGCGGCTGCTGCTGGATGTGAACGCTGTGCTGGCGGTCGGAACCGCAGGGTTGTTGCTCGGTGTCCGGGAAATCTTTCACCGCCGCTGGCTCCGGATTGGCGGCGATAAACACGCTTTCCTGTTGCTGTGCCCCAACCTCACCATCGTCGCTCTCGCAGCCAAAGCCATGCTTGATCTTGGCACGGCACCGAGTCTGATCGCCTGGCTGGTGCTGACCGGCCTGTTCATGAGCGTACCGCCCTTGTTCCTGCTGCCCGGAGGGGAAACCCCGGCACGCGTGCCTTCCTGACCGTTCGCCAGATCGCTACAACGACAGCTGATTAGAAACGGAGCACGCCAGCACGCCCCGCCACAGTTGATGAATTTCCAATCGCGCAACCATTCCCAGGTTGTGTTATGATTAAGCGGGTTCTGCAACGCCCGACCGAAGGATGAAGGTTATGAGAACGAAATCAAACCGCTCCGTGTCTCGTCTGGCCTCAATGCAATTGCGGCACCTCCTGGTGCCGCTGGATTTCTCCGGACAGTCGCGGCAGGCGCTCAGTTGCGCCGTGCCATTGGCGGCGAAGTTCGGCGCAAAAATCAGCCTCATGCACGTGGCTCAGCCACCGCTGGTAATCCGGACCCTGCCGGATGGCAGTCTGACCGTTCCGGTGAACATGGATCAACCAGTCAAACTGGCCGGTGAACAACTGGCGCAAATGGCGGGCGAATTCTTGCCCGCCAACCTGCGGGGGCAAACCATCGTCCGCGAAGGAAGTCCCGCCTACGAAATCACCGCGACAGCCCGGGCGGTGAAGGCGGACCTCATCGTTCTTTCCACGCATGGCTTTACGGGATTGAAGCGCGTGGTACTGGGTAGTACCGCCGAGAGCGTGGTGCGACATGCGCATTGCCCCGTGCTCACGGTGCGGCGGCGAAGCGGCGCACCCGCTCGAATCGCCAAGCCCGGGCAACTGCCGTGGAAGCGAATCCTCGTGCCGCTGGATTTTTCGCTGACCTCGCTGCGTGCGCTCGATGTGGCGGTGCCTTTGGCGCGGGAAGCGGGCGCGCGGCTTTGCCTGTTGCATGTCGTTGATCCCGCACCCTATGCTGCCGGCATGGAAAGCGTGGTGCTGGCTTTGCCGGAAACCACGCTGGCGAACAGCGCAAAGACCAATCTGACGCACGTGGCGCGGCGATTTGTTCCTTCACCCTTGCGCGTTACGTCGCGGGTGGAAAGGGGTCGCGCCGCGGCGGTCATTGCTCAGACGGCCGAAGCTGACGGCGTGGATTTGATCGTTCTGTCCACGCACGGTCACACGGGCTGGGACCGCCTGCTGATGGGGAGCACGGCGGAACAGGTCGTGCGCCGGGCTGGATGTCCCGTGTTCGTCGTTCGCAAACCGCGCGGGTAGGCAATCGGACAGGGCTTTAGAAAACACAAACCACAAACGAGAAAGGACCATTATGGAAACCAACTATGAAGAACTCGAAAAGGCTCACAGCAGTCGCGCACGCGAACGGGTGAAGGAGGATCTCCAGACCCTGACGCGCGATGCGGAGGACTTGTTGAAAGCCACGGCCAGCGATGTGAGCGAGAAAGCCAAGGAAGCGCGGTCGCGGGTCAGCGCGGCGCTCGAACGCGCGAAGGCCACCTGCAGCCACCTTCAGGAATCCACCATCGCCTCGGCGAAGGAGGCGGCGAAGAAGGCGGACGTGACCATTCGCGCGCATCCGTATGAATCCATCGGCGTCGCGTTTGGCGTCGGCTTGTTGATCGGCGTGTTGGTCGGACGCCGATAACAATGAACACCACCCCACCCAACTCCGGTGGCTGGTTCGAATCGCTGCGGCGCATCGGCGAGTCATCGCTCGCGCTGGTGCGCGGGCGGTTCGAGCTCTTCAGCGTCGAATGGCAGGAGGAGAAGCTGCGCCTGCTCAATCTGCTCTTCTGGTTCGGCCTGGCGGTGACGATCGGCGCGGCGGGATTTCTGATTGGCATGGCTGCGCTGGCATTGTGGTTGTGGGACATCTTCCGCTATGCGGGTTTGATTGGGCTGGCGCTGGCCGCGCTGGCCACGGCGGCAGGCATCGCTTGGGGCATCCGGCGCAAAATCCATACCGGCCCACAACCTTTCACGCAAACCGCGGCTGAGTTCAGAAAGGATGGCAGATGTTTGCAGAAGCAGAACTGAAGGAACTCGCCGAACGCAAGCGGCTGCTGCTGCTGGAGTCCGACTTGCATCGCAGCCTTATTGGGTTGGAGTGTGAGAGTCTCCGCAGGCAACTCACCCCGCTGAGCGAAGCGCGGGAACGGATTGCGGCGGGTGGCCCTTGGCTGGCGGCTGGCAGCGCTGTCGCGGGACTGCTGGCCATTCGGCATTGGCGCAAGTTCGTGCGCTGGATTCCGGCGGCGCTAACTGCCTTACGTTGGGTGCAAAAGTTGAGGGGCCGGTGAGTGTGAGGTCACGGATAGACCCGAGGAGGCCAAACTTCCATGTTCAGGCCGACGTATTCGACCATGCTGGGAATGCGCCCTAGCCAAGCGACCGCGCTTGCTATGAGCGAGAAACGAGGCCGGAGGTTTCCGCTCTCGGGAGGGTTTCATGCTCGACGGGGCCGCCATGCGCGCATTAGCTGGGTGGTGATGCCACCTTTTCAGCTCGAGGCTTGAACCGCCGCAGCGCACCTGAAAACTAACAGATGATGAGCCCGGAACCGATAAAGTCGCGGAATCTCCGAACGCTGATCGCATACACCTTGTCCGCCCCGCATCAGGGCAATGTGTTGAAGGGAAGACTTCCATCACAACACCTTGATTCGTGCCGGGATTCCGAGTCGTGGTTCGTCACTCTGAATGGCGGTCGCATGAGCCTGGGTAACCCAACCTTCACATGACCGAAGACATCATCAATTCAGGTTCAACGTTGCCTCGCATAGCGATGGTTTCGACTCACGGCTATGTAGCTGCAAATCCGCCGTTGGGCGCGGCGGACACGGGTGGACAGGTCGTGTATGTGTTGGAGCTTTCCAAGAAACTCGCGCAACTTGGTTACGAGGTGGACATCTGGACGCGGCGCTTCGAGGATCAGCCGGAGATCGAACCCGTGGCTGAGCAGGTGCGGATCATTCGCGCCCGTTGCGGCGGGCAAGATTTTATTCCCAAGGAGTATCTTCACGAGAAGCTTCCGCAATGGGGCGAAAACGCACTCCGCTTGATCAACAAGCACGGGCTAAAATATGAATTCATCAACAGCCATTACTGGGACGCCGGGGTGGCCGGGCAGCACCTGAGCGAAGTGCTCGGCGTGCCGCACCTCCACACCCCGCATTCGTTGGGCGCGTGGAAAAAACGCCAGATGGAAAATGATTATCCGGGCGACACGGCCAAATTTGAGAAACAATACAACTTCGCCAAGCGCATCCACCACGAACGAATCCTCTATGAGTCAGCGCATATCGTGCTCGCCACGACCCCACCGCAACGGGAATTGCTCTTGAGCGATTACGAAGTGCCGGAGGCGAAGTGTCGCATGATACCGCCCGGCTACGACGACAACCGGTTCTTCCCCGTAAGCGAAGCCACCGAACGTTCCTTGCGTCAAAAACTGGGTTTCACCGGACCAGTGGTGATGGCGCTGGGGCGACTGGCGCGCAACAAGGGTTACGACCTGCTCATCCAAGGATTCCAGATGGTGGCGCACCGCAATCCACAAGTGACGCTTTACCTGGCGGTAGGAGGGACGAGCTTGAATCCGCTGGAGGAGAAAATTCTTGCTGAACTCAAGGCCCTGGTGACTGAACTCGGACTGAACGAACGCGTCCGGTTTGGCAGCTTCATTCCCGACGATCAACTCGCGGATTTTTATCGCGCCGCAGATGTGTTCGTGTTGTCCAGCCGTTACGAACCATTTGGGATGACCGCCATTGAAGCGATGGCGTGCGGCACGCCGACGGTGGTAACGGTTCATGGCGGACTGTATCGCGCGCTGACTTTTGGACGGCACGCATTGTATGCCGACCCCTTCGACCGTGAGGACCTCGGCATCATGATTCATAAGGCGCTCAAGCACCCGCGCCTGCGCGCCCGACTCGCTCGCATGGGTGCGCACAAGGCACGGAGCTTGTTCACCTGGACGGGCGTGGCGCAGCAGTTGATCGCGCTGGTGGAACGCCGGGCAACCGAAGCCTTCGCTCTGCACGACAACGAATGGGATGAACCCTGGAATGACGCCGATTAAACTATTCTCCACCGATCTCGACGGCACGTTGCTGGGCAACCCGGAGTCAACCCGCCGCTTCAAGGAGGCTTGGGCAGCGCTCTCCCGCCGCCAACGTCCGCTCTTGTGTTATAACACCGGGCGGCTCGTTGACGATGTGCTCACTCTGCTGAAGACGGAAGTGCTTCCGTGGCCGGATCACATCATCGGCGGCGTCGGCACACAACTCTACGATGCCAGACGCAAGCAGGCGGTGGCGGAGTTCGATGAACAATTTCGCGTGGGCTGGGACTTGGGAATGATCGAACAAATCCTCGCCGCCTTTCCCGGCATCACCCGGCAGCCGCCCGAGTTTCTGCATCCTTACAAGTCGAGCTGGTATCTGCACAATGCCACGCCCGAAACCTTGGATGCCCTGCGCAAACAACTCGCGGAGGCCGGCCTCAAAGTTTCGGTGATTTATTCCAGCGCTCGCGATCTGGACGTGTTGCCCGCTACCACCAGCAAAGGCGAGGCGCTCCAGCGGCTTTGTGACCGCGTTGGACTCTCGTTGAAGCAGGTGCTGGTGGCCGGGGACACCGGCAATGACAGCAGCATGTTTCTGTTGCCCGGCGTGCGGGGCGTCGTGGTGGAGAATGCGCAGCCGGAACTTCACGAGGCCGTCGTGCATCTGCCGACGTACAGCGCGACCCGCGCCTTTGCGGACGGAGTATTGGAAGGGCTGGCGCATTTCGGAGTCATTCAGGAGACGCCTTCACTCGACCGGGCGGCCGTACCGGCGGAGGAATTGGATCCCACCCTGCGCCGCCTGTTCAGCAAGGAAGCGCTCAGTTCACTCACCGCCGAGGAGCGCGAATTGATCGCGGAAGGTTATCGGCACGCCCTGGTCGCCTTGCGGAAAAATGTCACACCCACCGGTTTTTCGGCCTGCTCACTGACCGACAACGAAGTGACCGGCACGGACATCAACTATCGCAGCGTGTGGGCGCGCGACGGGGCGATCACCATTGTCGGCACAATTGACCTGCCGGACGCGGACATCCAGGCCGCGCAACTGGCCACGCTCCGCACGCTCCTCAATCATCTGGCGCCCAACGGCCAGATTCCAGCCAACGTCCGCCTCGACACCGGCGAGCCGGATTACAGCGGCGTGGGCGGCATTTGCGCGATTGATGGGGGCTTCTGGACGGTGCTGGCGTTCTATCTTTACGTTCGCAAGCATGAGGATTGGGCTTTGCTGGCCGAATACGCCGAACCGTTGGCGCGCCTGATGAACTGGCTCTCGGGTCTCGACAGCAACAACGATGGTCTGCTGGAAATCCCGGAGGCCGGCGATTGGACTGATCTCTTCGGGCGCAGTTACCATATTCTTTACGACGAAGTGCTCTGGTATCGCGCCACCGTTGCTTATGGTCGGCTGCTGGAGTTTCAGAAACAATTCGACGACGCCACCGCGTGGTTACGGCGCGCCCAGTCCATCCGCAGCAAGATTCTCGCGGTTTTCTGGCCGTCCACCAAGCCGCGTGATCCGAATGCCCGCGTCAACTTTTCGGACCAGCAATCCGCCGTGGGAGATGCGAGTTACCTGCTCGCCGAAATCACGCCTTTTGCTTTCAACTGGCGCTGCGACGTACTCGGCAACATCCAGGCATTCATCGGCAACGTGCTCGATGTGGACCGGGCGCGAACCGCCTTTCGCTTCATGTGGGGCGTCGGCGTGAACGAGCCTTTTCCCGTGGCCAACCTCTATCCGCCCGTGCAAGCGGGCGACCCGGATTGGCGCGCTTACTATACCGTGAATCTGCTCAACCTCCCCGGCCATTATCACAACGGCGGCATCTGGCCGTTCATTGGCGGCATGTGGGTGCGCTTCATCCATCGGCTCGGCTTGCGTGATGTGGCCTGTCGGGAACTGCTGAAGTTGGCGCAAGCCAATCGTCTGGGAAAAAATCACGAGTGGGAATTCAACGAATGGCTGCACAGCCGAACCGGCCGTCCGATGGGCAAGGCGTTTCAAGCATGGTCCGCCGCGTCTTACATTCACGCCTGCCATGAAATGCAAATGAGTCCGGAGAGCTTGGGTCGTGAGGACTCTACACTATGAATACGGCACGGCAGTACTCAATTCGAGCGCTGGCGCTGGAACGACAGCCGGACTTGAGGTTCGATTTATGAACATGAATACCAACCTTGTCAAAGGGAACGAGCCGCGCAAAGTCGCCCTTACCCGGGCGCGCATCAAGAGCCGCCGGAAGCGCCAAGTGGCCAAAGCCATCGCCGGCGCAGTGGTCGGCGGCATCGTCGCCGGGCCGGTCGGAATCGTTGCTGGCGCGGCAGCGGGGGCCACGGTGCGACGTGGCCCCGTGCGTGACCGCCATGCGACGCCGCCCCAAGCACCACCGAAAATGGGAAAACCATGATCCGGTTGGAGCGCCCTTGAAGCTGCCAAATTCCAATCCTTCTCCGTCCCGCTTCAAGCTTCAGCGCAAGGAAGTGGATTTACGCCTCGTACCCGCCAGTTTTGCAGCGTTGATTCTGGTGGGTACCGTCTTGCTGGCCTTACCGTGGGCGCATGAAGATGGGGCGACATTAAGCCTGCTCGACGCCCTGTTCCTTTCCACGTCGGCAACCTGCGTCACGGGCTTGTCAACCGTGAATGTAGCGGAGGTCTTGAACCCGTTTGGTCAGGTCGTGTTGCTGATCCTTATCCAAACCGGCGGCTTGGGCATCATCACCGCGAGCATCCTGCTGGTGCTGGCCAGCGGCAACCGCTTGTCGTTGTCCGATGAAGTGACCATTCGAGCGAGCGTGGGCCGGCTGCAGCAGGCCCGTCCGCTAGATGTGTTCATTTACGCGTGCCTGTTTGTGGTGATGCTGGAGCTGGCCGGCATGGTGGCGTTGTTCACGCAGATGTCGGCGGCCCAGCCGGAGGTGGGCATCGGACGGACTTTGTGGGAGGCGGCGTTTCATTCCGTGAGCGCGTTCTGCAACGCGGGCCTTTCCATTTACCCGGAAGGCATGATGCGCTGGCGCGATCATCGGGGCGTGCTTGGCGTGATCACCGCGCTGGTCATTGCCGGCGGCATCGGCCTGATGACGCTCATCAACCTGCGGTATTACTATTTCTGGCGGCGCGATCCGCGGCGACGCGGCCGGCTGACGATGCATACGCGGCTGGCGCTGTTGTCGGCAGCAGTGCTGCTGTTCATCGGAACCATCTCCACCTGGATTTTTGAACTAAACCGCACGCTGGCGCAGGTCACGGTGGGGGAAGGCCTCGCGTGGTCGTTCTTTCACTCAGCCATGAGCCGCACCGCCGGGTTCAACGTGGTGGATACGGGCGCGATGAATCCGCCCACGTTGTTGACGACGATGGGGCTGATGTTCATCGGTGGCGCTCCCGGCTCAATGGCCGGCGGCATCAAGACGGCCACCTTCGCAGTGCTCGTGTTGACCGCGTGGTCTGCGTTGCGACGGCGCGAGGAGATCCAGTTCTGGAATCGGCGCATCCGGACAAAGACTTCGCATATTGCAACCATGATTGCACTGCTCGCCGCAGCGGGCGTGCTGGTCGGCGTGGGTTTGTTGATGCTCTCGGAAAACGGTCGGCCCGCGGCGCAGACGGCGCAATCGTGGCTGGGCCTGGTATTCGAGGCGGTGTCCGCATCCTGCACGGTCGGCTTGAGCACGGGACTGACGCCGCTTTTGACCTGGGCGGGAAAGCTGATTATCATCGTGCTCATGTTCGTGGGCCGCATCAGCCCGCTGCTGCTCTCGCTGTATCTGGCGCGGCCCGCGAATCCGCTGCGGGTGCGTCATCCGCAGGAGGAATTATCGCTCGGTTGATCGAGCAGAACCCAAATCATGGCACAACGTATTTTCATACTTGGCGCGGGCCGGTTCGGCACGCACCTCGGCGCGCGGCTTTCTGAATTCGGCTGTGATGTGCTGCTGGCGGACAGCAATCCGGAACGGATTGAAGATCTCACGCAAGAGGGTTTTCATGCGATGCAGATGGATACCGACGACGAGCATGCGCTGAGGGAGGCAGGTGTACAGGAGGCCGACGCGGTGGTGGTCTGCATCGGTGAAAACATGCAGGGCAGCATTCTCACCACGCTGCTGCTCAAGGAACTCAAGGTGCGGAAATTGATCTGCCGCGCGATTGACGCCAAACACGCCACCGTGCTGGAGAAGCTCGGCGCGGACCTGGTGGTGCTGCCGACGCGCGACATGGCCTACCGGCTGGCCGAACGCTTGCGCGACAACGTGCTCAGCGACCGCCAGCAATTGTGCGAGGATTATCAGCTCGGGCAGATTCAAGCCGGCCCCTTCCTGCACGACAAATCCCTGGCCGACGCGAAGCTCCGCGAGCGTTATCGCATCAATGTGGTGCTGATGACCCGGGCCAACTCCGAAGGCAATCGGACGCCCATCGAACCAGCCCCCGATCACATCCTGCAAAACGGGGACCTGCTTTTTGTGGCTGGTCTGCGCGAACACATCAACCGCTTTGAGCGTGAATGCGGGCTGTGAGACGATCGCATCCTGCAAAGACGTCCTCTTGGACCACACCCGGCTTTTCATCGGGAGCGTCAACCAGTAGGATAGCTCCATGAGCACGTTGCCCTCTCCCTCGGTCCCGTCCCGGCGTATCGGTTTTGTTTCCACCCGTTTCCACGGCACCGATGGCGTCACGTTGGAGGCGAAAAAATGGGCGCTGATTTTTCAGGAGATGGGCCACGAATGTTTCTGGATGGCGGGCCTGCTCGACACGCCGCCAGCGGCCAGTCATTTGGCGCCGCTGGCCCATTTCAATCATCCCGAAGTGCTGGAAGTGCAGGGAAAGATTTTTGGCGTGACGGTGCGTTCGCGCGAAACCACCAACCGGATTCAGTCGCTGAAGGAACGACTCAAGGACGAGATTTACCGGTTCATCGAAGAATTCCGGATCGAGGTGCTGATCCCGCAGAACATCCTGGCCATTCCCATGCACGTGCCACTGGGGTTGGCGATGACCGAAGTAATCGCGGAAACCGGGCTGCCCACCATTGCACATCATCATGACTTCGCATGGGAGCGTGAACGGTTTGTCCTCAGCGCCGTAAATGATTATTTGCGCGCGGCGTTTCCCGGCGCTTTGCCGGGTGTGGAGCACGTCGTCATCAACTCGATGGCGCAAAAGGAAATGGCCCGCCGCTGCAGCCGGTCGGCGGCGATCATCCCGAACGTGCTCGACTATGAAACGCCCGCGCCGGGCATTGACGATTACAACCGCAACCTCCGCCAGGAAATCGGCCTGAGCGACGAGGACTGGCTGATCCTGCAGCCCACCCGCGTGGTCGCACGCAAGGGAATCGAACACGCCATCGAACTGGTGCGCCGCCTCAAAGAACCGCGGGCCAAACTCGTGATCTCACATCCCGCCGGCGACGAAGGCAGTGATTACATGAAACTACTGCGCGAGCGGATTGACGACGCGCGGATTGACGTGCGCTTCATTTCTGACCGCGTCGGCGACCAGCGCGGCGTCACTCCGGACGGACAGAAGATTTACACCCTCTTCGATGTTTATCCGCACGCCGATCTCGTGACTTACCCGAGCCATTACGAAGGATTCGGCAACGCCTTTCTCGAAGCCATCTACTTCCGAAAACCCGTGGTGGTAAACGCCTATGCCGTCTATGCCCGGGACATCGCGCCACTCGGTTTCCGTTCGGTCGAAATCCCGCAACTCGTAAGCAATCAAGCCGTGGGACAGACGCGTGAAATCTTACGCAACGAAACGTTGCGGCGTGAATGGGCGGAAACAAACTACTCGCTTGGGCTCAAACACTTTTCCCATGCGGTTGCCCGCCGCAAACTTGAGGCCCGACTTGCCAACTTGTTCGGAGAGGGCGTTTAACGCCCGGCGTCCGCGGTGCCCATTCACTGGCGGGATTTTATCCATCGGAGATTCCTTCGCGTGCCGAGCGCGGTCTTCATCGGTGACGTAGCAGCGCAACCAGAGTTGCAGACTGTCGCCGCCCCAAAGCAAAAAACCGCCGTGCAACGGCGGCGTGGAGCAGTTCCCACAGCCGTCCGGGACATCGGCGGTCAGTCAATTCGAAGGATGGTAGCGGAAAGTAACCTTAGCGGGCAGGAATCTCGCGGGGAGGGCGTTCCGCGCAATCCTCCACTGGATCGAAAAACTCAGGAACGACGGCGGGCATAGTGAAATTCTGATTGCTCTGAAGCCTCAAATCATGGCGGACTCAACCCTCGCGGCCGTCGCCGGATTGGACCGGTTTCTGGATGCCCAACTTCTCCATCAATTCATAGAGGGTCGGCCGGCTGATATCCAATTGGGCAGCCGCCGGGGAAATCTTCCATTTGCTCTTCTTGAGCGCCGAGAGAATGATCTCGCGCTCGGCAGCTTCCCGCGCGTCCTTCAGCGTTCTCGCCGCGGAACCGGTGGCCACCTCCAGTTCCAGGTCGCCGGGATTGACCTGCCGCCCTTCCGCCATGATCACGCCGCGCTTGATCCGGTTTTCCAGTTCACGAACATTGCCAGGCCAGCCGTGCGTCTCCAGCGCTTTTAACGCCGATTGGCTGAAGGCCAGCGCCGTCCGGCCGTTTTCAGCGGCGAATCTCCGGAGGAAGGATTTCGCGAGGACCCCTATATCCTCATGTCGGTCGCGAAGCGGCGGCAATTCCAAGTTTACCACCGCCAGCCGATAATAAAGGTCTTCGCGAAACGCGCCCTCCGTCATCGCTTTTTTCAGGTCCACATTGGTCGCGGCGATCACCCGGGTATCAACCCCAATGGGTGCGCGTCCGCCTACGCGTTCAATCGTCTGTTCTTGCAGAAATCGCAGCATCTTCACCTGGAGCGCGAGGGGCAGTTCGCCGATCTCGTCCAGAAACAGCGTGCCGCCATCCGCGGATTCAATCCGGCCTTTGCGCTGCATGTGCGCGCCCGTGAAGGATCCTTTTTCATGACCGAACAATTCACTTTCCAGCAGCATCTCCGGAATGGCGCCGCAGTTGATGGGAATGAACGGGCCGGCTTTCCTTCCGCTCTGCCGATGGATCGCCTGGGCCGCGACTTCCTTGCCGGTGCCGCTTTCACCCAGGATCAAGACCGGTGCATTGGTCGCCGCCACGCGACGGATGGTGTTGAATACGGAATTCATCCGCGGGGAGCTGCCGATCATGCCTTCGAAGCCGTCGCGATTGACCGATTGCTGCAAATCACGGTGCTCGCGTTCGAGTTGGGCGACATGGCAGGCGCGTTTCAGAATCACTTTCAACTCGTCAATGTCCACCGGCTTGACCAAAAAATCGTAAGCGCCCTCTCCCACCGCGCGAAGCGCATGGCCCTTCTCCCCCTGCCCCGTCACCATCACAATCTTGGCCGAGCGATCGGTGTTCAACAGTTCGGTCAAGGTGGCGAATCCTTCATCCGGGTCGGCCGGCCGCGGCGGCAAACCCAGGTCCAACAAGGTGGCCAGAGGATGGTGTTGGGAAAACGCGGCGATCGCCTCGGCGCGATCCCCGGCCGTGATTACGTCGTAATCCCCGGCCAGCGCCCATTTCAGTTGGGAACGAATCTCTTCGTCGTCGTCCACGATGAGTAAAGCGGGTTTCATACAAAGGTTTATGCGGACTCTTTCGACGGCAGCAGGACGTGGAACGTTGTGCCTTTGCCCATTTCGCTTTCCACGTTGATGCGTCCACCATGCGCATCGACGACGGTTTTGGTTTGATACATGCCGATGCCCAAGCCGGTTTTTTTGCTGGTCTTGAACGGCTTGAACAGCGAATTCGCGATGAACTCAGAACTGATGCCACAACCGTTATCCCGGACGGTCAGCAGGACGTCACCATTCTGACTACGGGTGGCAATGTGAATTTCACCGGGGCCACTGATGGCTTCCCGCGCATTGAGGAGCAGATTGATAATGACGGACTCGATTTGAGCCGCGTCCACCGGAATCACCGGCAACCGCTGACAATCCTGCACCACCTTGACCTGCGGGAATTCGCCCACGGATTTCACCGCGGCGGCGACCAGTTGATTCAGGTCGGTGGGTCGCCGTTGAATCTCCAGTTTCTGACGCAACGTGCTCAACCGCCCGATGAGTTCATTGACCCGTTGGACGCTGCGGGAGAGCGTGCGCAAAGCATCTTCGCGAAACGCCGGGTTGTCAAAATGCACCGGGAGATTGCGCAGGGTGAGCGACAAGGCCGAGGCGGTGTTTTTCAGATCATGCACCAGAAACGCGGACATGACCTGAAAAGCCTCCATTTCCTTTGCCCGGACCAGTTTTTCAGAGAGATTCAAGGTCCGCAAGCTGGCCGCCATTTGATCCCCGAGACATTTCAGCAACTCCAGGTCTTCGGTAGTGAAGGGAACTCCGCGAACACGATCGCCCAGGACCAGCAAGCCGGCGAGTTCGCCACCGAAAACCAAGGGCAGGCACAGGCGATGTCCGCCGACTTCGGGAAACAAGGCCGGATGGCTTTCCTTTAGCAAGGCACACCATTTTTCGGTTGAGCGGTCCAAATCCACGGGGTGGATTGCGTCCGAGGTCAACGACGACAGTTCCCGGTAAACCGGTTCGGCGACGGGCTCGGAGGCCGCTTCGCGCGCATCGAGTGAGGTGGAGGCCGCAAAAACAAACCGGTTGTTCCCGGTGTCCGCCAGCCAGATGGTGACGGAAAGCGCCTCGAAAGTTTCCGAGAGGGCGCCCACCATCCGGCGGGAAAAATCCTCGCGGTCCAGAACCGCGACGGTCCGTTGCGTGATGGTCGCCCACACCTTGCGATAATCGTGCGACGGACGTTTGAAATGCCGGTTGATGAATTGCTTCGTGGTGTTGCGCACCCGGTCGGACAAACTGAAAATCCCCAAGCCGCTCAAGCCCACGAGGATCACCATGGCGGCCAGCGGAAAATCCTCCACCCCGCCCTTGACGGACACCACCTTGGCGAGCAAGCCCACCACGACGAGGTAAATGCCGGCCAGAATGAAAGTAAACGACCGATGCAGCGCGGTGGGCGAGGGATAGATGTCCACATGCGACAGTTTCGCCCGATAAAGCGAAACGGCGAAGAACACGCTGGCCAGCACGACGGTAATGGCGTTGAGCGCGATCAGGTTGACACTGTTGGCGGAATACAGGACCACCTGACTGCTGGTGTAGATTCGGGCTCCACACCAGAGCGCCAAACCGAAAACAGCGTATTTGATTTTCCAACGCGCGGTGCCAACGGCTGAGCGAAAGGTTGATTCCAGATTGGCCAGCACGAGCACTGAACTGATCACCAGTGCCGCCTGCAATACCTTGCCGGTGAGCGAAACCGGAAAATGCCAATGCCCCGCACCTGCCGTCCAAACCACATCAGTGACGATGCCGCGCCACCCCCAAATTCCCAGTAGCAGCGGCAGCGCACCCAGAATCACCAGGACGAGTCGCCACTGCCGAATAAACTGGTGCGCGTTCCCGCGAGCGTAAGTCAGGCTGAACAACAGCCATGCCAGTGGCAGACCGGCCATCGGGATCGTGGCCGCCCTTTGCCAGAACAACATTTCCCCCATGGAGACGGCGTCCAGACTGAACAGTTGAAAAAATCCCTCAACCCCCAGCAGACCAAGGGCGACCAGGAACGACCATTGAGGAATGGATCGCGGACGGTATATTACCGCCGCAACTCCCAGCGTCGCGGCGCAAATTGCTCCCAAGAGGACGATGGTGATGTGTGTGTTCATCTCAGACTCCCGGAAGCTGTCAAACAGCCAATAACTGCAGACCGGGCTGTCGGGGCATGACTCTTTTCAAACATGGTCAACGAAACATGCTGCTGACAACGATGAAACCAGTTCAATCGAAGCCGGAGCAAATAGAAAAAATGAGGAAGTCGCCGAATCGGGAGAATGGCGACTTCCTCCAGGTGATGCTTGTGACGGATCTCAAGAAAAAAGCCAGAGCCCCTTTCCCGGACTGATTGAACAGACTCGAACCGCCACGCTGTGGGGATTTCCGCAAGGTGAATCCAACACCGCAGTTCAACGTTCAGCGAGTGTCATGCCACGTTTCTAAGACATCTTGATCAAACTTGCATGCAACTTTGATTTAATGGTTTACGACAGAAACTAAAAAAACAGCGAAATGCCAAGCGCAACAATTGTGTAAAATCCACCGGCGTTTTTCAGTGTATTCTACAGGAGAAGTTGTCGGGTCAATACCGGAGTGTGTTGATTTCCAGTGGTTTATTGAATCCAGTTGCGCAAACAAGTTTTGTAAGATGCAGCGACACACCAACCTGCTTTAAGGGAGTATCGTTTACTGCAAAACCTGCACTAATTTCACCTGGCTCGACCGCCGTCAGTGCGGTGCGAAACAAATTGCGGCAAGGATCAGGGCATAGCGACGGCTACTTTAATTCGGCCAATACTCGTTTAGCTTCGGTGGCTTGCGGCGAATTCGGTGAAAGACCAACCGCTTTGGTCAAAGCATCTTTGCACTCCCGGCTCTGCTTCAATTTGTAGTGGGCCATGCCGAGCGTATAGAAAAGCTCCGCGTCCTGCGGGAACGCGGGAGCGCTTTCCTTCAGCAACTGAACGGCCCGTGGGAATTCGCCTCGTTGGTATTCCAAGCTCCCAAGCAGACGCGATACTTGCGGGTCCTGGGGATATGACGCGCGGGCTTTGGTTGCATGGTCATAAGCTTTTTGCAGGTCATTCAGGTGCGTAGCGTAGATCAAAGCCAAAGACCGGTGGGCAGGCGCGAACAGCGGACGAATCTTCAAAATGCGCTCATAAGTATCCCGAGCCCCCGGAAAGTCTCGTTTTAACTCTTGGAGTATTCCGTTGACACACAGTGCTGGAACGTAATCCGGCTCTTTCTGCAAAACTGCTGCCACCTTGGAGGCGGAAGCCGTAGCTTCCTCAGGCCGCCGGAGAAGCTTGTTCATTTCCAAAAACCGCGTGGCTTCCTCCAAACGGGATGGCGTCGCCTTCAATCCCACCACCTTCTGCATCCCACTCATCGCATTGGTCACGTCGCCCACCGCATAGGCGGCGGAAGCCAGGTCGAACTGCACCTCGGGGTCGTCGGGCAAGGCCCGGGCGCTCTCCTGAAGGAGCCCATGTGCCCACTGGAAATCCGAGGCCGACTGGGCCGAGCCATACGCCAGTCTCCCGAGCGTGTGGGCAATCTTCGGATCGCCTGGTTCCAAATTGCGCGCCTGGCGGGCAAGTGCGAATGCGCGCTCGGGGTTCCTGATCTGGGAGGAATAAAGCTGGGCCAGATTCACCATGACCGGCACCAGATTGGTGTTCACTTGCAGGGCGTTTTCATAAGCCGTGGCCGCCTGTTTCCAGTCGCCCTCGCGCTGAGAAACAGCCCCCAGCCGGGCTAATACGATGGGATCGCGGTTTGATCGGACGGACAGGTTTGCCATCTCTTTGACGGCCGCCGCCGTGGCCGTGGCCGGATCAAAGTCCAGAATCCGCAACCGCTCCGCTGCTTCCGCCCGCCACAGGGCATCCGGGGACGCGAGTTGAATTGCGCTTTGAAGGGCCACCCGCGCCGCGGGTTCCTCACCCATCATATAATGGGTCATGCCGAGATGAAAAAGAACGTCCGGTTGCTCGGACAGGACCCGGGCACTTTCCTGGAGCAGCGCCAGCGCCCGGACGTAATCGCCGTTCTTGAACAACACCCAGCCAAGCGTGTCGGCGGTGGCAGCGGCGGCGAGAGAGTTTCCCGGGTTGAGCTCCCGGGCCCGGCTCGCCAGTTCATAGGCACGGTTGGGTTCCTGCAAGTACTCGCTACACAACCAGGCCAGATTATTCAGCGCCGGGCCGTGTCTCGGGTCCACCGCCAGGATGGCATCGTAGGCCTTCCCGGCCGCCACGTAATTTGACGCCGCGCTGTGCAACTCGGCGATCATCAGCCAGGAATTGAGGTCGTTGGTATTGCGGGACACCACCCCCTGAAGCTTCGTCATCGCTTCCTGATTTTTTTGCGAAGCCACATAGATTCTGGCCAGCAGCGTATTGACCGGACCTGATTCGGGCGTCCGTTCCAACGCCTGCAACAAGACCTTTTCCGCAGCGTCGCGGTTGGTCTGCGCGAGATGCACATTGGCGAGCAACAGATAAGGGGCCGTGTTCGTGGGTGCGCGATCCACTTCCCTTTGCGCCCGCGCCTGGGCCTCGGCAAAACGTCTTTCCTCCAGATCAAGGTTGATGAGTTGCTCCACGGCGGGAATGAAGTCCGGGACGAAGCGCAAGGCCGCTTCAAAACTTTTCCGCGCTTCGACATTCTGCTTTTGCTGACGTTGCACCATGCCCATCAACAAGGCCGGTTGCGGATTGGTCGGATAATTCCGGCTGAGCTTGTCGTAAATCGCCAGGGCCGCATCCCATTTTCCCGCCGCGCGATGGGCCGTCGCCAGGAGCAGTTGCGCGGCCGTCAAACCCGGCATCCGTTCCACGAGTTTCGTGAGTGACTCGGTCGCCAGAGCGGTGTTACCCCGACGGATGTTCAATTCCGCCAGGAGCAGTATGGCCTCCGGATACTCCGGACTGATCGCCAGTGCCTCGTTCAGACTTCTGACGGCCCCGGCCAGATCATTCTTCTGCATCAGCAAAGCCCCAGCCATCTGGAAATGTGCAAGGGGAAGGCGGGGGTAATATTTGATCATGCGTTCCAGTTCGGCGATGGCCTTGTCCCGCTCGTCCTGCGCCATCCACAGGCGGGCCATCAGCACCATGCCCTCGAGATGAACGGGATCGCGCAGGAACACGGCTTTGAGCGCACCCTCGCAATCCGGGAAGCGGCGTTCCGCGAGAGCGAGTTGCGCCAGGCGCATCAAAGCCGGCAGATAATCAGGAGTTGCCTTGGAAACCTGTTCGAGCCGTTCTTTGGCACCGGATACATCTCCCAGCCCGACTAATAAGTCTGCCAACCGAATCGGGTAAAACGATCGCGCGGGCGCGAAATCCGCCGCCGCCTTGAACTCGGCCAGGGCACCGTTCGTATCCCCGCCCAAGACATGCACGCCACCCAATGCCATGTGGGCAACGCTGGACTTGGGGTCCAGCGTCAAGGCCGTCCGGAATGATTCTGCCGCCGTATTCGTGTTGCCGCGGCGCAGTTGCAGCATGCCCCAGGCGACGTGGTAACCGGAAACCTCCCGGCTCGCCGGTGGGAGACTGGTGAGATACTGCTGTGCTTCCTGTACCTGGTTCGAGGTGCGACTGCTGTCCACCAACAACAACATCGCGTCTTGGTTGGTCGGTTGTAGCGCCAGCAGTTGCAACGCCTCATCCCGCGATTCCCCGGCTTGGCCGCTGGGCAACATTAGCATCGCGTACTTCACCCGCACCTCGACATCATCCGGAAAAATCTTCCGAGCGTGCGAGAGCAATTCGAACGCAGGCCTTAACCGGCCTTGCTCATAGAACATCACGCCCAGATTACGCAGCGCGACTCGATTGGTCGGGTCCAAGCGGAGCAGGTTTTTATACTCAAGCTCGGCGCGATCGTAGTCGCCGGCCTTGAGATACGCCTCCGCCCGCTGCTCGATTTTCGCCTTTTTTGATTCTTGTGAACAGCCCGCCATCAATGTGCCTGCCAGACACAAGCCCAGCAAAACTCGGATTAGTTTGTGATTCATATATCTCCTAACATATTGGACGATTGCGTCATCGCGATTGTTCCGTTGGCCGCACTGACCAACTAGCCAGATGCTTGATTCCCGGCGGTGGACGTCTTCTGCTGCTCCCGGCGACGTTCGCCATGATACAGCCAAAAAAGCAACAGAAAAAACGGAATGAGCGAAAGCGCAAAAAACAACGGCCCGCCCCGGTGGTGAACCCAGGAGTTGACCATATCAGGATCCACCTGCACGCACAGCGTGCCAATGGTAACAATGCGAAAACCATTGCGGACAATCGCCAACGGGATGACGAAGACCGTGAGGGCCGCCCGCCGCCAAGGG